>ERZ808240.169-NODE-169-length-89744-cov-9.276143_pt1 | contig 89744 bp, 108 predicted proteins | sample MGYA00521084_ERZ808240 | MGnify/ENA primary metagenome ERZ808240 (study PRJEB31516, sample SAMN03275571) | gut metagenome | biome: mammalia-associated habitat; material: feces | host: Papio cynocephalus | place: Kenya | collected 2012-08-06 ...
GAGAGCATCTGCCTTACAAGCAGAGGGTCATAGGTTCGAGCCCTATAGGCCCCATAACCTATTATAAGCGTTGGCTGGTGTGGCGGAATAGGCAGACGCAAGGGACTTAAAATCCCTCGGTGGCAACACCGTGCCGGTTCAAGTCCGGCCACCAGCACTATAAAAGCTTCAAGTATTGCTTAGTCAGTATTTGAGGCTTTTTTGCATAGCAGGGGAGATACACTGGATGGAAATCCACGATATCCGGACACCTATGAATGCCATTGAGCATCTTTTAAAGCTTATCAACAACGTGTTGGATATGGCGCGTATTGGAAGCGGCAAGATAACCCTGAATGTACAGGCACACCATATTCCTACATCCATGAAAAATGTGGAATATATTTTCCATGCGGATGTGGAACGAAAAAAGCAGAAGCTTAGGGTAGAGTGGGATATTTGAGTTAAATCTGATTAGCAATGCCATCAAGTACACGCCGGAGGGCGGGAAAATCATCTATTCCGTAAAACAGACCGGCAGGGAAAACAGCAGTATGACAAACGGCATAGAGGGCTCCGGTCTGGGGCTTTCCATAACCAGACGGCTGGTAGAAGAAATGGGCGGCAGTATTGCCTGCAGCAGTGAACCGGGAAAAGGCTCCGAATTTGTATACACATTCCATTTCGACATAGGTATCGAAAAAGATTTGCCGGAATATAGTGGCGGAGAAGAGAAACTGCCGGATACCACCGGAATGCGGGTGCTTCTGGTAGAAGACAATCTTCTCAACCGGGAAATTTCCCATGATATTCTGGAAAACGAAGGCTTTATTGTGGAAGAAGCGGAAGACGGAGATATTGCGGTAGAAAAAATAAAGCAGACTCCGAAGGGCTATTATCGTGTGATTTTGACGGATATTCAGATGCCGAGAATGAACGGATACGAAGCGACCAGAAAAATCCGTTCGCTGCCGGCAGAATATGATTGTGATATTCCCATCATAGCGGTGACGGCCAATGCTTTTGAAGAAGACAGGCAGAACGCCATGAATGCCGGCATGAACGGACATATCGCCAAGCCGATACGGCTTACGGAACTGCGACAGCAGCTTGCCCACTGTCTGCAGGATGAAAAAACAGAATAGATAAAAGCAGAGGAGATACCGGAACACTTACGCATTTTTGCGGAGAGTGGTGATGGCATCTTTTCTTTTGTGGGAACGGAAAAGACCGGCTGCCTTATTGTAGAAGAAAAAGGAGTATACCAGCACATTGTTGAATACACCGATTTTTTCCTTGGTGGTGCCGTGGTAGTAACGTCCGCCGCAGGTCATGTGTGACTTTTTCTTTACTGCACGGATTAAATCGGACTCCGTGAAAATACTGTCTTCAAATTCGGTGTAGGCAAAGCCGATGGCATCCGTTTTGTGGGAGTCGCTGCCGCCGAATTCCCGAAGACCGTAGTGTCTGGCAAGCTCGTGAGCCCGGTGGTTGGAGTCGGGGGCTTCGCAGGCATTGAAGGACTCTAAAAAGTCAAATTCTTTTAAGATATCCGGATTTTTCCGGTAGACCCTGCTGCGGCAGAAACTTAAGAATTTTTCTCCGCAGGGATGTGCGGGACCTAAAATACCGCCAAAGAAATGGACAATTTTAATCAGTGCCGTGACAGGAAGCCCCCTGAGCTCTAAAATAGGCAGCTTGATATATTCCGGCATGATGATTAAAATATGACCGGCATCGATGGTGTCGTATTCAATCCCTTTTAACACCGTAAAATGCTTAAAAACCGGTTCCTCCTTTATTTTTTTGTAGCAGCGATAGGCATTATAGGAATTATGGTCGGTAAGAAGCATGCCGTCATAACCTTTTTCTTTCAGCAAAAGGGCGTACTCGCGAAGCGTTGCTTTTCCGTCTAAGGAACCTTCTTTTGTGTGGCAATGCAAATCAAAATGCACGATAACCCCTCCTAACGTTCGTTTTTTGTATTAAATTCCTGTTAAAGTTTACCATAAAATTCTTTACTTTGGAATAGCCGCCCGATATAATGTAATATATTTAATTTGATGCGTTAAAAAAATTTATACATGGAGGACGAAAAAATGAGTTTTTTATGGGAAGGCATCTGTGCCATTACCTGGCAGCAGCTTGTCATGTATGCAGTAGGCGCATTATTGATTTATCTGGCAATTAAAAAGGAATACGAACCGGCACTTTTACTGCCGATGGGATTCGGCGCAATCCTGGTAAACCTTCCGGGCAGCAATGCCATCAATCAGGTTCTGGAAGGGATCCCGGAGTCACACGGCATTATCCAGTGGCTGTACGAAGTGGGTATTGAAGCATCGGAAGCATTGCCCCTGCTTTTGTTTATCGGTATCGGAGCCATGATTGACTTCGGTCCCTTGCTCGCAAAGCCGATTATGTTTTTGTTTGGTGCGGGTGCACAGTTCGGTATTTTCGCCGCGCTTCTGTTGGCACTGCTACTTGGATTTGATTTAAAGGACGCGGCATCCATCGGTATCATCGGTGCGGCGGACGGTCCCACATCCCTTCTGGTATCACAGGTGCTGCATTCCAAATACATCGGCGCCATAGCAGTGGCGGCGTATTCCTATATGTCCTTAGTACCCATTGTGCAGCCGGCTACTATAAAACTGGTTACCACCAAAAAGGAAAGAAGTATTTCCATGGATTACAAGCCGGGCTCCGTATCCAAGAGAACCCGCATCCTGTTCCCGATTATTGTAACCATTATCGTGGGATTGATTGCTCCTTCTTCCGCATCCTTAGTCGGATGCCTGATGTTCGGTAACTTAATCAGAGAGTGTGGTGTTCTGCAGAACTTATCCGAAACGGCGCAGGGACCTCTTACCAATCTGATTACACTGCTTCTGGGTATTACCATTTCCTTCAGCATGAAGGCAGAGGACTTTGTAAGGCTGGATACCCTGCTTGTTATGGCAATTGGTCTGGCAGCCTTTATCTTTGATACCATCGGCGGCGTTATGCTTGCCAAGTTTATGAATATTTTCCTGAAAAACAAAATCAATCCCATGGTCGGTGCAGCCGGTATTTCCGCATTCCCCATGGCATCCCGTGTGGTGCAGAAAATGGCGCAGGAAGAAAAGCCCGGCAACATCATTATCATGCAGGCAGCCGGAGCCAATGTGGCAGGTCAGGTCTGCTCCGCAATTGCAGGCGGTCTGATTATCCAGATTGTGACACAGTTTATGTAATATAGACAGGAAAAGCAGAACAGTAAAATTTCCGCAGAATGCGGAATACAGGACAGAGCAGAAAAGGAGACAGTGTTATGAAAGAAACAGTTATGCTGGGACTTAAAATAATGGGTTATGGTATGGCGGGCATCTTTGTGGCAGCCGTGGTGATTATCGCATGTGTATGGCTGCTGCAGGTCAGCGACAGGCTGGGCGCCAAAAAGGAAACAAAAGAAGAGTAGACAATACCTTGCAATGTAAAGAGATTAACAATCCAAACATAGAAGAATTTAGAAAACAGCCGCTTCACAGATGGGAGCGGCTGTTTTTGTATGTTTATAAGGAACAGAGGGAGGAAAGCGGGTTTCACACCGCCGCAAAATCAAACTAAAGAGAATAGGCGGTGTATATTTGCAGGGAAGGCAGAAAAAGGTGAGAGTGTACCGCCTGTGACAGAAAATAAGAAGAGTGGGCGGTGCAAATCTGTGGAGAAGGAGGAAAAAAGGTGGAAGCATACAGCCTGTGACAAAAAATAAGAAGAGTAAGCGGTGAAAATTGTGCGAAAGCAGATAAATGGCTTAGAAAATACCGCCGGATAACGGGAAGTAGAAGTAACGGCGGTACAAATCTATGTTACCGATAAGAAAAAGTAAGAAATGCACCGCTTGAGGAGCAAGCTAAGAAGTACAAGCGGTGCAGTGCCTGAAGAGCGAGCACTCGTATAAATAATCTGTACAAAAAAAGAACTTCTTCATAGAAGAAGTTCTTTACGTGCGTTAGAGGATTCGAACCCCCGACCTTTTGGTCCGTAGCCAAACGCTCTATCCAGCTGAGCTAAACGCACATCTGTTGCTCTCACAACATTAGATATTATATATTCTTATAGGGCATATGTCAAGAGAAAAGAGAAAAAATATTGGAAATATTTCTAACATAAAAGACTGTATCCGCTAAAACAGATACAGCCTTTTGTTTACTGCTTTGGAAAGCAGTTATTTTTTATTTGTCTGTGCAAATCTCTCCGGAAAGAGAAGGAGATTAACCCATGGTTACAACTACATTGTAAACGGTCTTGCCCTTTTCGTAAGGGATAACATTGCCTTCTACAGGTGTTCCGTCAACTACCATGGAAACAACACCCTTTTCTACATCGTTCGGGTTCTTGACTTCGATGTTGTAGATGCCTTCACGGAAAGCACGGGTCAGCTTGAAGTCGCCAAAGCCCTTAGGTACACAAGGATTGATGCTTAAGCCCTTGTGGGTAGGATATACACCTAAGATGTACTGGGAGATGTTGACAAAGGTCCATGCTGCGGTACCGGTCAGCCAGCTGTTCTTAGCTTCGCCGTGGAACTTAGCATCGCGTCCGGCAACCATCTGGGAGTATACATAAGGCTCGGTACGATGAATTTCACTGATATCCTCCACGTAAGCGGGGCAGGTCTTCTTGTAGATTTCAAATGCACGGTCACCACGTCCGATAACGGTTTCTGCGATGGAAACCCAGGGGTTGTTGTGACAGAAGATACCTGCATTTTCCTTGTATCCGGGCGGATAGGAGCTGATTTCACCAAGCTCTAAGTGATATCTGGTGTAAGCAGGCTGTAAAATCATGACACCATACTTAGTATCCAGTCTTTCCTTAACGGAGTCCAGAGCCTTTTTAGCCTGTCCTTCTTTGACACCGACGCCGGCAAGTACACAGAAGCCCTGGGGCTCGATGTAAATCTGGCCTTCTTCACATTCCTTGGAACCAACCTTGTGGCTGTATGCATCGTATGCACGGATGAACCATTCGCCGTCCCAGCCATCCTTTAAGATAGCATCGTACATAAGGGCAACTTCATCACGGGCTCTCTTAGCTTCTGCCTCGTCGCCGAGGAGTTCAGCCAGCTGTGCATATTCTTCGCCATATTTTACAAACATACCTGCAATGAATACAGATTCTGCAACAGGGCCTTCGCTGGGACCAAAGGTTTGGAAGGATTCACCCGGATGCTCGGAGAAGCAGTTTAAGTTCAGACAGTCATTCCAGTCAGCACGTCCGATCAGAGGAAGCTTATGAGGTCCCTTATGATTGATGGTGTAATCTAAGGAACGTTTCAGGTGTTCCATAAGAGTGGTAGCTACGGACATATCGTTGTCGTAAGGAACCATTTCCTTTAAGATGGAAGTATCGCCTGTTTCTCTTACATATGCGGAAGTACCGGCAATCAGCCACAGCGGGTCATCATTGAAGCCGCTGCCGATATCGGCATTGCCCTTTTTGGTAAGGGGCTGATACTGATGGTAAGCGCTGCCGTCCTGGAACTGGGTGGAAGCGATATCGATAATTCTTTCTCTTGCACGGTCGGGAATCAGATGTACGAAACCAAGTAAGTCCTGGCAGGAATCACGGAAGCCCATACCACGTCCGATACCGGATTCATAATAGGAAGCGGAACGTGACATGTTGAAGGTAACCATACACTGATACTGGTTCCAGGTGTTGACCATACGGTTTACTTTATCATTGGAAGATTCAATGGTGTACTTGGAAAGAAGCTTCTTCCAGTAATCCTTTAAGGTAGTAAAGGCAGCATCAACATCTGCTTCGGTCTTGTAACGGTCAAGCATTGCGAAAGCACGCTTCTTATTGATAACACCGTAGGATTCCCACTTGTCATCTTCGGGATTTTCAATGTAGCCTAAAACAAAGACATAGGTCTTGCTTTCTCCGGGAGCCAATGTCAGGTTAATCTGATGAGCAGCGATGGGAGACCAACCACTTGCCATGGAATTGGTGCAGGCACCGTTCTCAACTGCTTCAGGAAGGTTGGCACCACGATATGCACCGAGGAATGCATCTCTGCTGGTATCGAAAGCATCTACCTTGGCGTTTACGGAGTAAATTGCATAGTGGTTACGACGCTCTCTGTATTCGGTCTTGTGGAAGATGGTGGAATCAACGACTTCCACTTCACCGGTACTTAAGTTACGCTGGAAGTTCTTCATATCGTCGTCTGCGTTCCAAAGACACCATTCTACATAAGAAAATAATTTTAAATCTTTTACGGAATCGGTGGTATTGGTAATGGTGAGTTTGTTGATTTCACAGGCATCGTTCATGGGAACAAAAGCAAGGGTGGAAGCTTCCACGCCGTTCTTCTTGCCGGTAAAACGGCTGTATCCGATACCGTGGCGGCATTCATAAGAATCCAGCTCTGTTTTAGAAGGCTGCCAGCCGGGATTCCATACAGTATCTCCATCCTTTATGTAGAAATACTTGCCGTTTGTATCAGCCGGGATATCGTTGTAACGATAACGGGTCAAACGTAACAGCTTTGCATCCTTATAAAAAGTATAACCGCCGCAGGTGTTGGAAATCAGACTGAAGAAATCGTTGCAGCCTAAATAGTTAATCCAGGGAAGCGGCGTTTTGGGGGTTGTGATGACGTATTCCTGATTGACGTCATCGAAAAAACCAAATTTCATGCCTTCTTATCTCCTTTTTTATATAATTGTATAATATTCCATATACTTATATTGAATTATACACAAGATAAAATGACAGCGCAACTAAAAATTGCCCCATAAGGCACTATTATCGAAAAAAATGGTTCGTCTACTGTGCAAAACGATAGAAAACGAACAAAAAATGACGATAAGGGGAAGCCGATGTGTAAAATGTGCATAAAAAAAATTGAAAAAGTATTGCAAAAATATCAAAGGTGATGTATAGTATACGTGTTGGTAAACAACAAATATCTATCATTATTTAAGGGAGGAAAAAAAGTAATGAAAAGAAAAGCATTAAGCATTCTGCTTACTGTAGCTACCGTAGCTACAATGCTTGTTGGATGTGGCGACACAACTACAAACAATGACACACCTGCAAGCACAACTCCTGTTGAAAGCACTTCTGTTGAATCTACCGATGCAGCAAGTACTGACGCAGATGTAGCAGCTGATGAAGGCAAAGTCTTGAACATCTACTGCTGGAACGAGGAATTCAAGACTCGTGTAACCGCTCACTATCCTGGATATGAAGAAGTAGACGCTACCCATGGTAAGATTGGTGATGTTGATGTAGTTTGGACCATCGTTGCAAACGCAGACAACGCTTACCAGAACAACCTGGATGCTACTTTATTAAATCAGGCAGATGCAGCAGCTGATGACAAGATTGATATCTTCCTTGTAGAAGCTGACTACGCTCTGAAATATGTTGACTCAGACTACACAATGGCTATCTCTGATCTTGGTATCACAGATGCAGACCTTGCTAACCAGTATCAGTACACCAAGGATATCGTTACCGATTCCAACGGCGTATTGAAGGGTGTTTCATGGCAGGGATGTCCCGGCGCTTTATTCTACAACAGAGAAGCAGCTAAGGATATCTTAGGTTCCGACGATGCAGCAACTGTTCAGGAAGCTGTTAAGGATTGGGATACTTTCGTAGCTACCGCAGCAACCGCTAAGGAAAAAGGCTACAAGATGTGCTCTTCCGTAATGGATACTTATCGTGTATACTCCAACAACGTAACTTCTAAGTGGGTTGTAGATGGCAAGATCAACATCGACGACAACATCATGAAGTGGGTTGAGGACTCCAAGAAGATGGCTGATGAAGGCTATGCCGGAACATACGCACTGTGGTCTGATGACTGGTCTAAGGGCTTCTATCCCGATGGTAAAGTATTCTGCTACTTTGGACCCGCTTGGTTAGTTAACTTCTCCATGGCTGCTGATGTCGAAGGTTCTATCGGTAACCAGGGTGGCTGGGGTATCACAGAAGGACCTCAGGGCTTCTTCTGGGGCGGTACTTGGATCTGCGCAGCAACCGGTACAGACAATGTAAGCCTTATCAAAGACATTATGCTGAAGCTTACCTGTGATGAAGACATCATGAAGGAAATCGTTGAGCAGGATGACGACTTCGTAAACAACCAGCCTGCAATGGAAGCTATGGCTGCTTCTGATTATACTTCCACAATCCTTGGCGGTGTTAACCCTCTGGGTATCTACGCTGCAGGTGCTAAGTCCATCGACTTAAGCAACCTTTCCGCTTACGATCAGGGATGTAACGAAGAATTCCAGAATGCTATGAAGGATTACTTCGACGGCAACGTTGACCTTGATACTGCTCTTGACAACTTCAAGAAGGCAGTAGTAGTTAAGTATCCGGATTTAACATACTAATTACTACAAAATAGCAGTTGGTTAAAAATAGCCATGTCTGCCTGTTGTGTGCAGGCGGGCATGGCTTTTTTGAATTTTGAAAAGACATAAGTTAGCAGTAAAGCAGAGCCGGCAGCAAATTACTTGCGGCATGTCTGGCTGCAAGGATTTACTGCGAGCTCTGTAAAATAATGTAAGTGGAGGCAACACATATGTCAAAAGTGAAAGTTAAAAAGGGAAAGGTAGTAAGCTATAATAGATGGGGCTATATATTCTTAATACCTTTCATTGTAGTATACGTTGTTTTTCAGTTAATTCCTTTGTTTAAGACTGTTTATAACAGCTTCATGGAAAACTACATGTCCGGTCTGACCCACATTGGACCCAGATTTATCGGATTTGACAACTTCAAGGAAATGTTCACCAACCCGGATGTCTGGACCTATTTCAGGAATACTATGATTATGTGGGTATTGGGCTTCGTTCCGCAGATTCTTGTTTCCTTGCTCTTAGGCGCATGGTTCTCCGATCCCAGCCTCAGACTGAAGGGAACCAGATTTTTCAAGACCGTTATTTATCTGCCGAACTTAATCATGGCATCCGCATTCTCCATGCTATTCTTCGTCCTGTTCTCTGATGGTGGACCTATCAATGATATTTTAATGTCTTTACATATTATTGATGAACCTTATAAATTCTTAAGCAATACATGGAGCACCAGAGGCTTGGTAGCAGCCATGAACTTCTTAATGTGGTTTGGTAATACCACCATTCTTCTGATGGCAGGTATGATGGGTATTGATACCGCATTGTTTGAAGCGGCGGAAGTAGACGGTGCAACATCTACACAGGTATTCTTTCGTATCACTCTGCCGATGTTAAAGCCGATTTTGATTTACGTTATGATTACTTCCTTAATCGGTGGTCTGCAGATGTTCGATGTACCTCAGATTTTAACAGATGGTAAAGGTAGCCCGGCTAATTCTACCATGACCATGATTATGTATCTGAACAAACACTTATTCAGTAAGAACTATGGTAAGGGCGGTGCACTTTCCGTTATCCTGTTTATTATAACCGGTATCTTAAGCCTTATCGTATTTAAGTTCTCAAACAACAAGGATAAGTAGGAGGTGTAGGAAATGAGATCAGAAGTAGCACAGAAAAAAAGTAAGGGCCTTGGAGTGGGCACAAGAAGAGTTATCTCTTATGTAGTATTAGTACTTCTTTCCTTCCTCTGCCTGTTTTGGTTTTACATTTTGTTTATTAACTCAACACGGTCTAACGGTGAATTGACAAGGGGATTTACATTGCTTCCCAGTACACATTTCCTGGAAAACTGGACCAATGTCATGAAGGGCAGCCAGCCGGTTGTCAGCGGTATGATTAACAGCTGTATTATTGCTATCTGTAGTGCGGTTCTTTGTACATATTTTTCTACCATGACCGCTTATGCCATTCACGTATATGATTTCAAGCTGAAGAAGTTTATCGCAACCTTCATTCTGGCAGTCATGATGATTCCTACCCAGGTTACCGCACTTGGTTTTATCGACTTGGTAGATAACCTGAATTTAATGAACAACTTCATTCCGTTAATCATTCCTTCCATTGCAGCTCCTGTTACTTACTTCTATATGAAGCAGTACATGGAGAGTACCCTTCCTCTTTCCTTAGTGGAAGCAGCCAGAATTGATGGTTCCGGTGAGGTAAGAACCTTCAACAGTATTGTATTACCGCTTATGAAGCCGGCGATTTCCGTACAGGCAATCTTCACCTTTGTAAGCAGCTGGAACAACTACTTCCAGCCGGCGTTGATTTTGAAGAAAGATAAGGTTAAAACCCTTCCTATCATCATCGCACAGTTAAGAAGTGCTGACTGGCTGAAGTTTGATATGGGTCAGGTATACGTAACCATTGTATTCTCCATTTTCCCGGTTATTATTGTTTATTTATTCCTTTCTAAATACATTGTACAGGGCGTTGCCGCAGGTAGCGTAAAGGGTTAAACGTATGAAATTCTCATTTTCCAAGAAATTACTGGTTTTGTTCGCATTTCCGCTTTTATTGATAGGCGTGATTGTAGCGGCGCTGAGTACCGGTATCTTGCGGAACAATTTGAATACGGAAATACAGAAGGAATTGCAGATTGCTGCAGACTCCATTGTCTGTACTTATTCTAATCTGTATGAAGGCGACTATTTTAAGGATCAAAGCGGTAAGCTCTATAAGGGCTCTACCGTTATATCCAGTGATACATCTCTTCTGGATACACTGAAGGAAAACGTAGGTATTGACACGGCATTTATTTATGACGGAAGTCTGGCAATGACAAGTCTTAAGTATCCGACAGGTGCGAAAGCATCCGGAGCTCCTATGGATAAGGAGATTTTGGCGAAGGTGCTGGAAGGAAATGTGGTTTTTGAACAGAACTATATTTTCCAGAAGGTTCGTTACTATGGGTATTTTACTCCGCTGATTAACTCAGACGGCACAACCGTTGGCGCAGTTTTTGCGGGCAGAACCGCAACGGATGTGGAAAGCCAGATTAACACCGAACTTCGTAAAATCATTATTCCGACCATAGCCATTATGGTTGCCTTTATGATAATCATTCTGATTTTCGCAAAGAACCTTGCCGGAAAAATGACGTTGACCCGTAAATTCCTGGAACAGGTTGCTTCCGGTCACCTGACCAAGAGCGGAAAGATGAAGCACGTAAAGAGCAGAGACGAAATCGGCGATATCTTCAAGATGTCCGTTACCTTGCAGGATGAACTCTACAAGATTGTATCCAACATCAAGGAGTCTACCGACAGTCTTTTAGCTTCTTCCAACGGACTGATTACCATATCCAACGGTGCAACACAGGATGTGGGTGCTATGAAGAAGAGCATGGACGGCATTGTAAAGGATGCTTCCGAGCAGGCGGATAAGGCGGCTGAGTCCGTAGAAAATATCTACAACATCAGCACACAGATTGAGTACATCTCCAAAGAAATGACGGATATGTACGATACCGTAAATGCCGTTTCCGTAGCAGAGAAGGATGCTTCCCAGATTATGGAAGAATTAAACGATGCCAACCAGGAAATGCTTTATACAATCGGACGTATTGCAGAACAGATTACCGTTACCAATGATTCCGTACAGGCAATCCAGCAGACAATCGATATGATTCGCAACATTGCGGACGAAACCGATTTGCTGGCGGTAAATGCAAGCATTGAGGCAGCACATGCCGGTGCGGCAGGCCGCGGATTTGCCGTTATTGCGGAGCAAATCAGTAAGCTGGCAAGTATGTCCGCCGACAATGCAGGTGAAGTAGAAAAGACATTGTCCAGCATTATGGACGAAACAGCCAAGATGGTTCAGCTTATGGAAGAGACCAAACAGCAGATGGATACACAGGCCGGCAAGATGCAGGAAACTGTAGAGAAGTTTGCTTCCGTGGCACAGGGTGTAGAAAGCTCCCTGACTAATGTGGAAAGTGTCAACAGCAGTATGGAGACATTGGATGAAGCCAAGGAAAGTGTCTTGGACAGAGTAAAACGTCTTTCCGATATTTCCAATCAGTTTGTGGCTGCTGCAGATGATATGATGGAAAACACCAATCATATGAATGAGCGAATGAGACAGCTCGAAGAAACGGCAAACAAACTGGAAGAGATTTCCGAAGGCTTAAGCGATGGTCTGGACAACTTCAAACTGTAAAATTTTATAAAAAGTTTAGGAAACCTTCTTTTGGGGTTTATTTACGCAAACAGAGGAGCATGTTATAATGTGAACAACATATAGCATGTTCCTTTTTGTTATAATGAAAGTTATAAAAAGGAAATATAACGGTTCTGCATGGAAGTATGTGCGGGAAAAGAGGATTTGGAGAGGAACGAGGAGTATGGACAGAGTTACCTTTATCAACGAATTGAGAGCAGCACTTGCCAGCCGGGTAAATCCACAGGTGGTGAATGAAAATATAAATTATTACGAAGAGTATATTAACACGGAAGTCCGGAAGGGCAGAAGTGAGGATGAGGTCATTGACGGTCTGGGCGACCCCAGACTTTTGGCAAGAAATATTGCAGATGCGGAGAAGAGAGCCGCAGCTTCCTCTGCTTATGAAAGCTCCGAGGAATATATTTATGAAGATGCCGATACCGGCGAAAATAACGGTCCCAAGGTTAAGGTACACCATGTGCCGCTTTGGCTGGTTATTCTGATTGCGGTGCTGGTACTGGTTTTTATTCTGGCGGCAGCTTTTTCCATCCTGTCCGTATTGCTGCCGGTTCTTATTCCTGTTGCCTGTGTGATACTGATTTTCAGGCTGGTGCAGCGGAGCGGCTGGCTATAATGCTATCATAAAGAAAAAATAAGTGTAAAATAATGAGCCACCAGGGGGGCTGGTGGCTCATTGAGGGGAGTATAAATAAAATATAAGGGGTGTGAAAGAAATACTAATGCGTTCCTGTTCACGCTTTGATTATATAATACTTTAGTACTAAAAGCAATAAAAAATAGTAAAAAAGTCCTATAAAATTTTTGTAAAATCTTAATTTTCAAGTGTATAAATTTTCTGTTGTCAGACATACTAACGGTGTAACAACAAAACCATTAGGAGGGCTTTTATATGTCTAACAATAATCAGAACAATAACAATCAGAATCAGTATGACAACTGCTCCAACAGTATGCAGAAAAATAACCAGAATCAGCAGAACAAGAAGCAGAACAATCAGCAGAATAACCAGCAGAACAGCCAGAAAAACCAGGACGAGCAGAAGTATAACTTTTAGTTTATTTTCTGTTTGCGGTTATTTTGCATAAAGATGCAGTCACCCGACGGAGTATCTCCGGCAGGTGGCTGTATTTTTGTTTGCCACCGATACAAAAAAATGATATACTGAATGGCGAACAGGAAGGATAGAAAAAATGAGACGTTTTGAACTGATTGCGCCCTGCCATTTCGGTATGGAAGCGGTTTTGAAAAAAGAAATTATAGATTTGGGATACGATGTCACGGAGGTGTCGGACGGCAGAGTTACGTTTTACGGTGATGAGGAAGCTCTTTGCCGTGCCAATGTTTTTTTGCGGACAGCAGAAAGAATACTGATTAAAGTAGGTTCTTTCCATGCCGAAACCTTTGAAGAGCTGTTTCAGGGAACAAAAAGCCTTCCGTGGGAAGAATACATACCCGTGAACGGCAGGTTCTGGGTGGCAAAGGCAGGAAGTGTCAAGAGCAAATTGTTCAGTCCTTCCGATATTCAGTCCATTATGAAAAAAGCCATGGTGGAAAGGCTGAAGGAAGTTTACCATGTAAATTGGTTTGCGGAGGATGGTGAAAGCTATCCGGTGCGTGTCTTTTTACTGAAGGATGAAGTGACGGTAGGGCTGGACGGCACGGGAGAGTCCCTGCACAAGAGGGGCTACCGCAAGCTTACCGCCAAGGCGCCCATTGCCGAAAATCTGGCGGCAGCCATGATTATGCTGACACCGTGGAACAGGGACCGCATCCTGATTGACCCTTTTTGCGGCAGCGGCACCATTCCTATTGAAGCAGCCATGATGGCAGCGCAGATTGCACCCGGCATGAAGCGGGATTTCACCTTCCGCAGATGGAAGAATATTATTTCCGACGGTGTGTTTGAGGACACCATAGAAGAAGCGAACGATATGGTAAATCCGGATATTGTGACGGATATCCAGGGCTTTGATATTGATGACAAAATGGTTTCCATTGCAAGGGAAAATGCAAAAATGGCGGGTGTTGACCGCCTGATACATTTCCAGAGGCGGGATGTGAAGGATTTGAGTCATCCCAAGAAATACGGATTTATTATTACCAATCCGCCTTACGGGGAACGTCTGGAGGACAAGAAGGATTTGCCGGAACTGTATAAGACCATCGGCCAGCGTTTTGCCGCACTGGACAGTTTCAGCATGTATCTGATTACGGCATACGACCAGGCAGAACGGGATATCGGACGCAAGGCGGACAAAAACCGGAAAATTTACAACGGTATGCTTAAAACATACTATTATCAGTTCATGGGGCCTAAGCCGCCCAGAGAAAAAAGACAATGAGTAAGAAAATGATAATCTGGACCATTGGCTTTACCCTTTTATTGTGCGGGGGAGCCATGGCAGGCATGCTTTACTTTGCGGCGCATAAAAGCATTGCCGTAACAGAAATTTCTTCCTCCGGGAAGGATTATGCAAAAGAAACGGGGCAGGATGCCGAAAAAGTGAGCGAGCTTCATTTCCAGAAGAAGGAAGAGGAAGCGGAGTTCCTTTTTATCCCTTTGCAGGAAGGCATTGCGGCGGAAGCGGTATCCGTGGAGAACCGTTATCTGCAGCGGGAGCTGTGGGTGTATATTAGCGGAGGCTCCGGGGAGTTTTACCGGACGGAGGCTTTATACGGAAACGACAATGCCATACTGGCGGGTGACTGCCGGACGGCGGAGGACGGTGTGGTAATCCGTCTGAAGCTGAAGCAGGCATATGAATGTGTCAGCACGGTGGGAAGCGGCAGGCTGTCCGTGAAATTCTGTGCGCCGGGCGAGTTGTACAGCCGGATTGCGGTAGTGGATTTTCTGCCGCAGGATGAATGGGAAGAAACCGTTCTTGCCGGTGTGGGGAATGCCCTGCGGGCAAAGGAAACGGAAGCGGACACGAAGATTTATTATCTGGGCGGCGATGTTGCCCTTACCGATGAGGAAAAGCTTTCCCTGCTTGCCGAATGGCAGCCGGATTTCCTTTTGCAGCTTTCTGTGGGAGAAAGTGAAAATGCAGCGGATTTCGGTGTGGAATGTTATTACCCGGCAGAGTATTTTATTCCGGATTTCGGCGATATTGCTTTTGCGGACCTTTTGGAGAAGCAGACGGCGGAAGCGCTGCAGACGCGTGCAAACGGATTGTTTGCGGCAGATGAGGACGACCAGCTTTTACAGACCTGCGGCATCCCCTGCGGAAGGCTGCAGCTTGGCTACGGGTCAAATGCGGGTGAGAAAATAAAGCTTTCCGAAAAGGAGCAGCAGGAGAAAATCGCGGATGCCGTTTATGCGGCTTTTGCGGAAGCCTGGCTGCAATGCGGAAAATAAATTGGCAGCATGGAAAGACATTGCGCACGGGCGTGATGCGGGAAGGAACGGAAAACATGGAGAAGAGAATTATTTTCGCAACCGGAAATGCCGGTAAAATGCGGGAAATCAGAGAAATACTGAAGGATATGGGAATGGAAATCCTGTCCATGAAGGAAGCCGGTATTCAGGCTGACATTGTGGAGGACGGTAAGACCTATGAAGAGAACGCCCTCATAAAGGCAAGAGCCGTGGCAAAAGAGGCGCCGAATGATATTGTGCTGGCGGACGATTCCGGGCTGGAGATTGATTATCTCAATAAGGAGCCGGGCATTTATTCCGCAAGATATCTGGGAGAGGATACTTCCTACACCATTAAGAACAACAACCTGATAGAGAGGCTTGAAGGTGTGCCGGATGAAAAGAGAACGGCAAGGTTCGTTTCCGCCATTGCGGCAGTTCTGCCGGGCGGGGAGGAGCTTACCACCAGAGCTACGATTGAAGGACGCATCGGTTATGAAGAAAAAGGGGAGAACGGCTTTGGTTATGACCCGATTTTCTATGTACCCGAATTTCACAAGACGACGGCGGAACTGACCGGAGAGGAAAAGAATGCCGTCAGTCACAGAGGAAAAGCACTTCGTGCCATGAAAGAGGAACTTTTACACAGATGAGCAACGCAAAGAGAATTTTGATTGTAAGCGATACACACAGGAAGAACGACAACTATTTTAAGGTGCTGGAAAAGGAGGCTCCGCTGGATTTGATTATTCACTGCGGAGATGTGGAGGGATCGGAATATGCGCTTACCACAGCGGCTTCCTGCCCGGTGGAGCTGGTTGCCGGCAACAATGACGTGTTTTCCGATTTACCCATGGAAAAGGAACTGCGGATTGGCAGATACAAGGTATGGGTGACCCATGGGCATCATTATTATATCTCCATGGGCTACGATATTATCTGTCAGGAAGCAGCCAGCCGCGGCGTGGACATTGTGATGGTGGGACATACGCACCGCCCGGTGATTGAAACGGCATACGGCGTGACCCTGATAAATCCGGGCAGTCTTTCCTATCCCAGGCAGGAAGGAAAGAAGCCGTCCTATGTGCTGATGGAGATAAATGAAAAAGGAGAAGCGGATTTCACCTTGAAATACCTGTAAGCCGGAAAAGCGGATGACGGTTGACACAGGGGGCGGATTTAGTATATAATAACCCTTGCGCGAATATTTCGGGGTGTGGCTCAGCTTGGCTAGAGCACCTGGTTTGGGACCAGGGGGTCGCAGGTTCGAATCCTGTCACCCCGATTAGAAAGTTGGAAACCTGCATAAGAATGCAGGTTTTTCTTGCTATATGGAAAATTCAACGTATAGCAGGAAAGCCCTCCGGCAGGATGCAAATTTTATGGTTTTTTAAGGATTGCGGCCGGTAAAAAGAGGTATACTATAGAAAAAAGAAAGGACGGATACGGACATGAACGTTTTATTTTTCGGAACCAAAAGTTATGACAGGGAATTTTTTGACAAGCTCAACAGCAGCGGTAAATACCATGATATAGACATTACTTATATAGAACCCAATCTGACCCCGCAGACGGCGAAGCTGGCGGACGGCTATGATGCGGTCTGCGCCTTTGTCAATATGGACATCTGCGACAAGACTGTCCGCATTTTGCAGAAATGCGGCGTGAAGCTTATCCTGATGCGCTGCGCCGGCTTTAACAATGTAAATCTGGATGCGGCAAAGGAGTGCGGCATAACGGTCATGCGTGTGCCCGGCTATTCCCCCGAGGCGGTGGCGGAGCATGCCATGGCGTTGGTACTGACGGCGGACCGCCACATGCACAAGGCGTACATTAAATGCCGGGAAAACAATTTCAATCTGACAGGTCTTATGGGGGTGAATTTGTACGGCAAGACTGCCGGTATCGTGGGTACCGGTAAAATCGGTGCGGCGATGGCAAGAATTTGCAAGGGATTCGGCATGCGTGTAATCGGCTATGACAAGTTCCCCAACAAGGCGCTGGATTTCATTGAATACGTGGACTTTGACCATCTTCTGAAAGAGTCAGACCTGATTTCCCTGCACTGCCCGCTGACGGAGGAAAATTATCATCTGATTAACAAAGACACCATTGCCAAGATGAAGGACGGCGTGATTTTGGTCAACACATCAAGAGGTGCCCTGATTAAGACGGAGGATTTAATTCAGGGTATCCGTGATGGGAAGTTTTTTGCCGTGGGACTGGATGTGTACGAAGAGGAGACCGGCACTGTATATGAGGATATGTCCGACCGGATTTTGGAACATTCCACCATGGCGCGTCTGCTGTCCTTCCCCAACGTCTGCGTAACCTCCCATCAGGGCTTTTTCACGAAGGAAGCGCTGGAGGCTATCAGCGAGACCACCATGGACAATGCGCTGGCATTCTTAGAGGGCAGAAAAAACGGCAACGAACTGTAAAAGCCGTTTTGGGAAAGAAAAGTTGAAAGCAGTTGAAAGAAATATAAAGTTTTTATGGAAATAGTGTTGACATTTGTAATTCCATAAGGTAAAATATCATTCGTCGGTGTGAAAACCACACTGTGTGTCCGTAGCTCAGTTGGATAGAGCAACGGCCTTCTAAGCCGTGGGTCGGGGGTTCGAATCCCTTCGGGCACATTGATACAAAGTACTGCCCGGCGGTGCTTTGTATTTTATATGGTGGGTATAGCGCAGCTGGTTAGCGCGCCAGATTGTGGCTCTGGAGGCCAAGGGTTCGAATCCCTTTATCCACCCTTCTATATGGGATGCAGGAATTGTCCTCTTGTGAAATAGTGGGCTATCGCCAAGCGGTAAGGCACAGGACTTTGACTCCTGCATACGCTGGTTCGAATCCAGCTAGCCCAGTTTATATGGAGCACTAGCTCAGTCGGTAGAGCACTTGACTTTTAATCAAGTTGTCGGGGGTTCGAATCCCCCGTGCTTCACGAAAAAAAGAGACCTTTGAAAGGTCTCTTTTTTGTGGGAAAAGCCAGTATTTATGCGGGTTTCCGTGTGCGACGTCGCACAAAATTTCGGGTGATAAAATAATTGAAAATACGTCAAAATATATGTAGTCAGTTAGTAGTCAGAACCCTGTATGTAGTCAGTAGTGTAGTCAAAAATAGGGAGATTGCTCTCCCTATAAAATCTTTTCTTATATAGCTGTTCGAACCATCCCAGGACGGATGCCGGACAGCTTTTTCTTTGCGTTCTCACGCTCCTCATCCAGTTGGGCATATACCTTCAATATCATCTTCTCATCGGCGTGCCCCATCAGGTCTACAGCTTTCTTTAGTGTAATTCCAGAGTAGTACAAAATAGTTGCGTAGTTATATCGGAACACCCTGGATGTTAAGCCGGTTATTGGTTCTGGCATATCATCTGTGGCAACAGCAGCATTCATCTTTCGGACAATGACTTCCCAGGCATCGTAGAAGTGCGACTTACTGTAGGGTTCACCGGAGTAGGTGAAAAGATAAGTGCCGCCTTGTTTCCGGACACGAAGTACGTAGAACCGGACCTCGTCGATAAGAAAGTCCGGGATAGGTATTCTTCGGAAGCCGTTGGCAGTCTTGGGGGCATCCTTCAGCTCTGCACGGTTATTCTTAAAAATCAATGCATGCCGCACTATCACTTCCTCACCCTGCAGGTCTATATCATCCGTATGCAGTGCCAGTAGTTCGCCAAGGCGGAGACCACAGCCGAACAAGAGCATCACCAGAAGGTGCTCTTCCGGGTCAAAGGCAGCAGTATTAAGCGCCTGCTCTTCCAGTGACGTCAGTATCCGCCGCTTGGGCGGAGTATACTTTGGCATGGTTATTCGAAACCACGGATTTTCTATGATTAAATGGTCGGCAACGGCAGAGTCCAGTATCTGTTTCAAGACAATCTTAATCAGCTCACAGGTCCGGGGATGGTCGGAGTGTTCATTGATGATTGCCTGGATGTCGGTTCGTTTGATGTCCGGCAATTCCAAATTACCCAGCGCCGGGAATATGTAGAGCCGGAGCATGTCCTCATAGGTCTTTTGGGTGTTATACTCCCGGGTAGATTTATAAACTTCCACAAACTTAGTGGCATAGGTTTCCAGGGTGTACTTTTTCTTTATAACGAACTTTCCGGTTTTGATGTTGGCTTTTAGTTCATCTACTTTTTGCTCCAGCTCCTTGCTACTGGATGCGTATAAAGGTATCCGAATAGGTCGGCCGGAGTCGTCATATTCCCCCGTGCATACCTGGGTAAAAAATCTTCCGTCCTTTCGGGGCTTGTAGCGGTTTTTCCTTGGCATAAAATACCTCCTTCAGGGCATAAAAATGCCCGGAATACTTGCGATATACCGGGGAAAATGATACAATATGCTTGCTTAGGGCGTTGTATCGTTTCGGTATATCGCTTCACTGCTCCGGTTCCAGCCGGGGCAGTTTTTTATTCCGTAGTAACGTATTTATCTGGCCCCCACTTTTTGAATAAGGGCATCCTGCAGAACCTGTGAAAAATTGATATTCATGGAGCTGGCTGCTTCGTTCAGCCATTCAGGAATGGTAAGTGTTTTTTTCACAGCTTTGCTGTTGAAACGTTTGCGATATTCCAAAGTATCACAAGCAACAGCGTTTACAAATTCACCGGGGGCAAGGTTCAAATCTTCTGTTTTGGACGGAGCAGGAATAGTCCGTGCATCGTTCTCATATCCGTAAAGAACCAGCGCAAGGGCATCCTCCGCCATAAACAAAGCATCAGGCATATCATCTCCACAAGTAAAGCAGCCTTCCAAATCGGGAAAACGTACAGAGTAACCACCATCCTCTTCAGGTGTAAAAATTGCAGGATAAGCATATTTTGTTGACATAATAAGTATCTCCTTTCGATTTATATATAGGCGAGTGAAGGGGGTTTTATTCAACCCCCGCACTCTTTAGTATAGATTTTGCAGTACCGGTTTTTATTTCGTCCTTGTGTCTTGGAACAGCGAACTGTTGCCCGGTGATGGGGCTGTACCATATATCATGGTTACTTCCATGACGGACAAGGGAACAACCGTTTTTCTTCAAAATCTTTAGCAACTCAATATTTTTCATTTATTCTCCTTTCCATACATTCATATTAACACGTATATGCACGTATGTCAATAGAAAATACATATTTACACGTATAAATCAAAAAAGGTACTAAAACTTTCTTTGCAGTCTTAAATATTGTCTTTTGCATCTAAAGAAAGAGGAGCAGATGCATTTAAGGGAGAAATAACCGTGTGCCCAAGCTTGGCTTCCAGTTCAAGGCGAGCTGTTTTAGCAACGTTACCGCCATCACGGGCAATCTGCTTACTATCGGACAAATCCGTGGGATTTTTCAATTTTGAAAGGGCAGTTGCAGACACTTCGGCAAGCTGGTTAAGCGTGAGCTCTATATTTGTCATATTATCACGCAAATTTTCCTTGTGAAGTCCCTTATATTGTTTGTAGGCTTGCACGGTTTTTCCGGACCAGGCAGCCGTCAAAATGTTGGTAAGAGCTGCATAATCTTTGGAATTAGAAATGCCTACACGTTTCCATTCATCTGTCAGCTCATCACGGATGGTCTTTGACTGCAAGCGTTGCTTAATCCATTCATCAGAATATCCTTTGGCTTTATAGTAAGACATTCCACGGTCAAGTGCTTTTTCTGGGTCTGCCATCTCGTCAAGACGTTCAGAACCAACTTTAGCAAGCCATTGTTTGAAAGGCTCTGCTTTCTTTGAAGGGATAGATTGGATGATACGAAGCAGCTGCTCTGTTGTGGCACAGTCTGTTTTATACATTTTGCCATCTTTAGGAGATTTCATTTTCAGTTGGTGACATTTTGTCACCAACTGAAAGCCTTCTGCTATTAGACGTTGCTTAAGCTTATTCCAGTATTTCCGCCCGTCAGAGCTGTCAGTCAATATTTGGCAAACATCTACTATAGAAAAATACCATTCTTCTTCCTGTTTGTGCCATACCTTTCTGATTACACCATCAAAGAATTCAAGTTCCTCTGGACTTACGTCCTGTTCATCGACCTGCACCGGAACTGTAGTAGCAGTATCTTCATCGAACACGTAAAAAAAGAAAACACACACCTTCTTTCAGATTATCATTTTGTTGACATCAACAAAATGGCACTAAAACTTTCTGCGTAGCTCCACAACCTTACCGATTATCCGAACTGGCTTGTTTTGGATTTCTTCATTTGAGAAATAAATAGGTTCAAAGCTCGGATTGTTCGGGATGAGCTCGATGCCGTCATGGTACTTTTTCAAACGTTTGCAGGTGGCGTCGTCACCGTTTACAAGGGCAATCACGGTATCACCGGTTTCGGCATCCTCCTGCTGGCGGACAATCACAACATCATGGTCGCAGATGTTCGGTACCATGGAGTCACCTTTTATCTGTAGTCCGAAATATGTACCAGTAGCAGCCATCTCTTCGGTAATCTCTTCTGTATCTATAACATCCTCCACCGCTTCAATAGGAATACCGGCGGCAACACGTCCCAAAACTTTGATAACCACACCTTTTTTATGAGTTATTTCTGTACTTGGAGCAGAAAGTTTTTTATAACACAAATCATTTACGGAAATCTTGAAGAATGCTGCAATCTGATTTGCCATTTTCAATGTTGGTTCTGAAACGCCAGACTCCCACTTGGTAATAGTTGTATAAGATTTATAACCGAGAGCAGCGGCAAGTTCTTCCTGGCTAATATTGTTGGTAGTTCTTAAATATCTAATATTTTCACCTATATACATAAGCAATACCCTCCGTAATGTTGTCTACATATTAAAACAAACATGAAATAAAATCAACATGTTTTTAATAAATTTCAAAAAAATATGAAGAAAATTCATAAAATGTATTGACATGTGAAAAATATTCATATATGATGCAAACATGGAGGTGAGAAAAATGCAGCAGTACACAGTTAAAGAATTAAGAGCACGAAAAAATTTGACACAGGCACAAAGTGCTGAAAAATTGGGAGTATCATTACAAACATATAATGCGTGGGAAAAAGATATATCAAAGGTTGCTATAGGAAAAGTGGAAGCGTTGGCTGAACTTTACGGAGTGACAGTAGGAGAAATTTTTTTACCCAAGGATATGAAAAATATTCATATATAAGAGAAAGGAGGAGAAGAAATGGAAGTAGTTACTTTATCATTTACATCAAAAGAAATTAGTTTGGAAGAAAAAATAAAAGAAATAAAGAACTTTGTGGACAAAAATATCTTATGTGAAAAGAACAAAGCTGTGTTAATAGGAAGCGGAGACAGAAGAAATAGAGTTTTTTCTATTTTGGTTTTGAATAACATAGAAAAAACTCTCCAGTGGAGCTATGGGAAAATGCTCCAAAGCCCAACAGGAGAGGGAGAAGAAAAATTAGCCATTGATTATTTCCTGAAGCTTGCCAGTGCTTTTGTATATAAGTAAATTGGGCAGAATTGTGAGGAAAGGGAAACCGTCTTCTTCATAATCAACAAAAGCAAGACCATATTTTTCCAATTCATCGAAACATGCAAGAAGCTGAGCTTCATTCATGCCAAGATGGGAAAAGCAACTAAAGGAAGAGTCACCGTTGCTAAGGTTGTAGCTCTTGTAGAGTACATCAGCTAATTTTTCAGTATTTGGTGTCAATTTGGGCATAGCCATATCTCCTTTCATTACTTGGCGTGAGCAGATGCTTGTAAGGAGATTATAACATAAGGCTACAGAACGAAGCAACAAAGAGAAAGGAGAAGAGAAATGTATATCGAAAAAATGAAAGTAAATCAGCAGGCAGAAATAAAGAAAGAGAAAGTCAAGGAACTTGGTAAGAAAGAAGAAAAGACTTGCAGATGCAGAATTGTACTGGAAGGGGCAAGAGAATTCAAAAAAGAGCTCCAGGAAGTCAGAGAGGAAATCAGAAAAATGAATGAGGATTTGCAGCAGCTCAATGAAAACATGGAGAAATCCATTGAGCTGCGTCAGAAGTTACTCGGCTGATATTTCAACCGAAGCATTACAGTGCGGGCAAGTCACAGAGGAACCAATATTGCTTAAAGAAATATCGAACTGCTTACCGCATACCGGACAATCAACGGAAACATTGTCCAGCAAAGCATCATCAAAATCAAAAGACGCTTCAAATGTTGACATGTGCAAATCCACCTTTCATTTACTCGGTGCTGGCGGCACCTGTAGAGAAAGTATATCACAAGGCAACATAGCATTGCAACAAATAGGAAGGAGAAGGCAATGAACATACAGGAAGCAACAAAGAAGGCAATGGAGCAGAACGGCTTTATTTGCAGAAGAAAATTTGTCATAGAAAAAAGAATTAAGCAATTCAGAATGGCAGTAGTTGCACCAGGCAATTCACTGGATACATGTCCAATTATGACAATGGACGAGAAAGGAAGAGTGAGCAACTACTGCAGATGCTGGAACCCAACAGCGAATGACCTCATGGCCGATGACTGGGAAGTAATACTCAACCCAAAGGAATAAGAGGAACGAACTTGGCAATAAAATCGATTATATTTGTCAGAGTATCCGCAGGAAGCGATTCAAGATAAGCAATTCCTGCATCGGAAAGATGACAAAAATAGACGGTATTGTCGGCATAGCCATTATCAAGAAAGCCAGCTCGGTCAAGTTCACGAAGGCAATCCTCTACATCTGCACGAAGCCAGTCACTAAAGTAATTTGAATGAATGAAAGATGCGGACCGAAAATTGGCAGCATCTCGACGGGAAATGCCAGAATTTCTACGGGTCCGAAATTCCTTGAAGAGTGTAAAAAGGATTTTTTTAGAGTCTTTTGTTAATTCCATATAATAACCTCACTTTTTTTACTTGGCGCTGGCGGGCGCCTGTAAGGAGAGTATAAGAAAGTAATAGAAAAAAATCAACACCGTGTGCTTTCCGTGCGGCGTACAGCCGCAGTACCTCATTATCTCCTTTATTGTATGTAGTTTGGCGCACAGACATTCAAGCCGTCTGTGCGTCGCATGGAGAGCACAGGGACAAGAAAGGAGCATCCGCATGGTTAAAGAAAAAGATGGTATCCGGTTTGAGAACAACGCAGAAGTAAAGGAAGTAAAAACGGCTGTAATCACGTATCTGGCAGAGCATTCTTATTTGAGCGAAAGTTCCAGGAAAACACTGACGGAATTGTACCTCATGCTGGATGACATGCAGTAGAAAGGAGCAGGATATGGAATACCCCAAACCACTGATGAGCATATCAGAACTGAAAGAAATGGGATACTCGGAGTTTTATCTGCGGCGCGTGGTGCATAGCAAGTACGGCTCCAGGGTTTCCGTATTAACCAAGAAGAACGGCAAGTACCTGATTAAGACGGCAGAGTTTGACAAGCTGCAGAACAGAGGGTGCTTCCGGTAGGAGGAAAAAGATGGACAGGATTTTTTCATGCATAAGTTTTATTTGCGTAATGATGGGCGTAGCCGGATTGGCAGGCACCTGGGAGCAGGAAGTGACAGACCAGCAGGGAATAGTGATTGCACTGGTTATTCTGGCAGCAGGCATCCTTGCCGGCATTGCCGCAGCGTATGAGTCCGGATATATGAGCAGAATGAGAAAGGAAAGGACAAGCCATGAAAACAGAGGAACAGATAGAAAAACGGCTGTTTGATATGGCCGGGGAGTTCCGGGCGGCGTGCTACGGAAAGAAATGGATTATCGCCAAACGTCTGTATGACAAGGCGCTCACCCTGTGTACGGAGCTGGATATGCCGGAAGATGTTAAAAAGAAGCTGTTCGGGACAAGACCCTACGAAGCAGACCCGGCAGACGCCAAAGACGGAGCATTTGAGGAAGATTTGGTTATCCGAATGCTGGAACAGTGTATCCGGAACGAAGAGGAACGGCTGGAAGAGGAGAAAAAGAGAAAGACATATATCCAACATAAACGATTTTACACAAAAAAATAGGACCGTCGGGAAACGGTCCAGGGTGGCACATACTGTGCTCATCAATGCTAAATACAGTATAGCATGTGCCACCGCAAAAAGCAAGAAAAAGACAGAATGCGAGGGCATTTTTTACACCCTCGATTAGGATATTAAACATAGCGAAAGAGGGTGGCGGAAATCTATATCGTTAAATCGTGCGAAATTAACAACAAGGTGGAAATAGAAAAGTATAAGGACGGAAGGTACGGAGCCCCCGGAGTCCCCAGAGAGGAAAAACGGAAGGCGACACCGGAGGAGGTGGCAAGACAGAACTTCTGGAAGCGGTGCCAGTACCTGCGGCGAACCATGGAGCTGAATTTTAAGGGCGGGGACCTGCATGTGCAGCTCACATGTCGGAAAGAGGAACGTCCGGCAAAGGAAGAGGCACCGGGGATTATTCGGGCGTTCCGGGACAAGGTACAAAAGGATTTCAAAAAGCAGGGGTGGCAGTTCAAATACATCATCACCTGCGAGACGGGAAAGCAGGGAGCCACCCACTGGCATATGATTTGCAACAATGAACACAATGAGAAGACCTGTACCTGGGACATTATCCGGAAGCATTGGACACGGGGACGCCCGCACATGACACCGTTGGATGATAATCGGGACTACAAGGCACTGGCGGAGTACATCGTCAAGGAAACCAAGAAGCGGATGGACAGGGAGCAGACCATTGAGAAGCTGTCCTATATGTGCAGCCGCAACCTGATCCGACCGGTTGAACGAAAGAAAAAGGTGCGTTTCGTGAACTGGAAGCCGGTGCCGAAAGCACCCAAGGGATATTATGTGCTGCCGGATTCCATTGTGAACGGTATTAACAAATTTACGGGAACACCGTACCAGAAATATACAATCGTGGAGCTCCCGCCGGGAAAGGAGGAAGGATAAGTGCTGAAGGAAGTAAGGCTATACATAGAAACGTCCATCCGGGGACCGCGGCGGCAGACAGGCGCCTATGCTTACGTTCTGGAATACCGAGCGGCAGCAGGACCGGTCACGTTGACGGAAGTCAAAGCAATTCCGGACACCACGGAGCATCAGAGCCTGTGCATGGGTATCCTGGCAGCAGTGAAACGGCTGAAAAGTTGTAACCTCACTATCTGTACCAGTTCCGGCTACATCCAGGCGGTATTTGAAAGCTGGATGGATAACTGGATTGCAAACGGCTTCAAAACGGCGAAGGGCGAGCCCATCAAGGATGCCGAAAAGTGGCAGGAAATAGCGGAAAGACTGAATGGGCTGCCGGTTCGGGCAGAAATCGCCATGGAGCATACATACCGGGACTGGATGCTCCGGGAAGTGGACAAGGCGGCGAAGAGTGCCGCCTCTGAAAAGTAGGTATTTGCCATGCAATGGTTCAAATATGTATCACAAAAAATTGAAAACATGTCAGTGTGAGGCAGGGAGAAATCCCTGCCGGAAAGGAGTAAGAATGTTTGATTTGTTTGGAAATATGGATTCTGCGGAAGAAATCAATAAAACCGCAGAAGGATTGAAAGCGGAAGGTGATATAGAAAATCTGAAAAAGCTGGCGGAAGAGAACGGGATACCGCTGGAAATGGCGGAACTGTATGCATCGGGTGAGATTGAAGAACTGACCGACACCATGATGGCAGCTGTTGGAAAGATAGAAACGGAGGAGCAAGACCTTAAGCCGGCGGAAATCATGAAAGACTGGACAGAATATCTGAAATCCCAGTGTATGGACAACGAGAAGCTGGCAGCAGCCATACGGCGGAAGGATAAGAGCCTGAAAGGATGTATGGGGGCACTGCTCCGGTGGTCGTACAAAAACATGCTGGACGTGGACAAGGATATCCAGAAGGCAGCAGGTTTCAGCGGAAAGGTAAAGCTGGGTATTCCGGGAATGGGAAGAGCAAAGACCATTATTCGGGAATATTACCTTGCAGATGAAAAGAAGGAGGCAAAGGCAGATGAAAAAGAAAATGCTTGAAAAGCTTCCGCCGATTCCGGCCACGGAAGAGATACTGCGGCTCGTGAAAGAGGATGTGCCGGAATGGAAACGAACGGAATATACGTGGAAAGCAAACCACAGATTTCCCGTGTATCAAAGATATATATACTTCCGGGCGGATATGTGCCAGGACAATATTCTTCGGGTGTCTATGTATATGCGTAAGGACCTGGCAGCAGGACTGCAGGAGCCACGGTTTGAAATTTTTTTGGACAAGACCAAAAGAGAACAGGGCACTTACAAAATGCAGGAAGAAAAATGGGGAAGTGGGGACATTGAAAGCCTGTATAGCTGGGGAAACTGCAACGATGGAAGCGAAGAGGGAATGTTGTACCGGACAGGATTTTATGCAGATAAGACATCTGCGGAAATGGTGAACCGGTATCTGGACGCGGAACGGTGCGAGGTAAAAACGCTGATAAAACAGTTCCAGGATGAAATCCGAAAGGAAAAGCTGACGGAGAAACATAAAAGAGAGACGGACGGGATAGATGAAAACATGGCACTGGTACCGGAAATCCCGAGTGATTTTGAGAACTGGGTAAAAGAATACGGTTTCTACACGGAAAGATACATCTTTTATCATGCAGAGGACAGAAAAGCGGAGAAGAAAGCCATGTGCATGCAGTGCGGCAGCAGTATTACGGTAAGAAATCCCAAAAGGGACAAGGAATGCAGATGTGAGACCTGCAAAAAGAAAGCAGTATTGAAGCCGTGGAACGGAACACAGAATTTAAGTCTGAACAGAACCGTGGCGCTGATTCAGAGACTGAAAGACGATTCCGGATGGGTGGCGAGAAGATTTAAGGCGTTGCTGATAGCAAGAAAGCAGAACGGCTGGAAGCCGGGATATTATCTTCAGGAAGAGGTAAGGGAGATATACGACGACACCATGTACCGGTACGGACATTATGAATATGGCCCGTATAAAAGCACAGGAGTAAGCCGGTGGTGCACGTATACCAATGAACCAAACAGGCACGGATATTATTACAACTATTATGAGTTTGGAGATGCACGCATCTACTGGAAAAATCTGAAAAAGGAGAGGCAGGAAACCAGTATCCGGTATATCCCTATAGAACAGGCGTTAAAGAAAAGTCCGGGAGCATTTATAAATGTGTATCGGATGATGCGTTCATTGTACCGGTGCCCGGAAGTGGAATACTTTATCAAAATGGGGTTCCGGCGGCTGGCATTGGACATTCTGCAGGAGAAGATGTCCCTGAAACCGGGGAAAAAGCCGTGGGAGACACTGGGCATCAGTAAAAACCTGATGCTGGAAGCATTGAAATACGATGCATCCGCAAGAGAAATCAGGCTGATGCGTGCCACGGAAGAATTAGGGTATCACATGACACGGACGGAGCTGCAGTTTTTCAAGCAATATTTTGACGAAAGAAGTATAAGGGAAATTCTGCAGTATGCATCACCGGCAAGGATGTACCGGTATTACACAAACGTGCTGGAAGAAAAAAGAGACTACGGTGATTATCTGGATTACCTGGAAGCTGCAGCATTCTGCGGGTGGAACATGGGAAATGATATGGTACTGTTTCCAAAACATTTCCGTCAGGCACATGATATGGCAGTAGAGGAGCAGAGGGCAAGAAAAAACAAGATAGAGGATATGGCGGTCCGGAAGAAAAATAAAGAATATGCCAAGATGGTACCGAAGCTGAAAGAACTGTATGGGTTCGAGGATGACGAATTTTTCATCAAAGTACCGGAAAAGAAGTCGGATTTCACGAAAGAAGGGCATATGAACCATAACTGCGTGGGAGGCTATTTCGACAGGGTTGTGAAAGGTGAAACAGTCGTGGTATTTATGCGGCGGAAGGAGCGGCCGGATGAGTCATACTGTACGGTGGAAATCACCAATGTGGCATCCTTAAAACAGCTCCGGTCTATATACAACAGGGAAGCGCCGGAGGAAGCCAAGGACTTTGCACGAAAGTGGATGATGGAAGTCAAAAAAAGGCTGAAAAAAGAGGAAATGAAACAGGAAAAAGTGCGGATACCGGTAAAGGTAGCAGCCATCTAAGGAAGGAGAAAAGGAATGGAAGGACAGATAACATTATGGCAGTGGCAGGCAATGAAAGACGATATCAGAAAAAAACTGAATGAAACGGCGGAGAACTTTGTCTACATAGGCTACCGGCTGAAAGAGATTGAAGAGCAGGAAAGCTACAGGCAGGACGGGGCAGCAGACATTTACGAATTTGCCCAGAAGGAATACGGCCTGCATCGCTCCACCACGCAGCGCTTCATGGCAATCACGTCCAAGTTTTCCATAGGGGGCAACTCAACGGAGCTGCTCCCGGAATACAAAAATTTCGGAGTATCGAAGCTGCAGGAAATGCTTACCCTATCGGACGAGGACTGCCAGCTCCTCACAGACAAGAGCACGGTGTCCGATATAATGGACTTTAAGAATTTTAACCGGCAGCAGGCATCAGAAGAACCGACGCAGGAAGAGACAGAAAGAGTATACACAGCATTTCAGAAGTGCATCATTGAGTTTTTCCGGCAGCAGGACAAAAAGGACATCCTGAACATGGTTCTAAAAATGCAGTTGGAACAGGAACACACGGAGGAGATGCGGAAGCAGCAGGTAGAGCTGATAAATCCGTCCGAGTACGGCGCATTCAACAAAGGCATCATATATATGTTTCTGTATGATGCAGACAGAGGCGTAGCCTATAAGACCGTGACAACCAAAGAAACCAAGAAGCTGACATGGGAGGCATTCCTGGAGGAAGTAGAGTCCATTTACCGGGACTCTTACGGTCCGGATACATGGACGAATTTTTACGGGCCCATGTTGGAGGCTGTGGAGCCGGTAAAGGAAGAGCCGAAAACACCGGAAAAGCCCGAAAAGACAGAAGCGGGAGCCTGTGCGACGTCGCACAAAAACGAGCCACCCAAAACGGAAAAGCAGGAGGAGACAGAGGACACCGAGCCCGCGGAAGTTGATACAGAGACAGAGCAGGAAGAGGAACCTGCCACAGATGCAGAGAGCAGCGAAAGCGAAACCGTGGAAACAGAACGGGAACCGGAGCAGCAGGACGGAAACATAGTGGAAGACCCCTACTACAAGCTGCAGGAGGAAGCCGAGGAACTGGCATTAAAAGTGGCACACACTATGAAGATGTATAAAAAACTGCTGATTGACAAAGAGGAGATGAGCAAAGTCAAGACCAATATGGAGCATCTGGCAGCAGTGGTGGAACAGCTGGAAGAAATGGGAGAGGAGCGTGGAGCAGATGAGCACTACAGAACAGAGTAGGGAGATGCCGGAAGGCGTAGCAAAACAGACAGGAACCTGCATGTACTGCGGACAGACCATGATTTTACACACATCAGGAATGGCAAATCAGGAGCAGCTTGATAAGTGGGCAACGGAAAAATGTTCCTGCGAGGAAGCAAAGGCGGCACAGGAAAAGGTAAAAGCCAAGAGAACAGCGGAGGAAAACATCATCCGCCTGTTCCGGGAGGACTTCCCGGAAACCGAAGCAATTATGAAAGAGGCGCTGGTCTATATAGAAAACGAGGATGTGGCAAAGGTAACGGTTGACACCGGAAACGGAGTCAAAGGTACATTACGCCGCACCAATAAAGGCACAATCGTGGTGGAAACGGTGACATCCAGTAAAAAGACCATGGAGTCACGATGAGCAAGTCAATCATGCACAGTAAAGAGGATAAAACCTGCTACCTGTGCATGAAACTGCATCATAACTACAGCCGGCACGGGAACCTGGAAGAACATCATGTGATGTATGGCGGAAAGAACCGGAGACTTTCGGAGAAATACGGCTTGAAAGTTTATCTGTGTATAAATCACCATACCTACGATGGTGGACCGGAAGCAGTCCACCGAAACGATGCCATCCGCCGGCTACTGGAAAAGGATGCCCAGAGGGCATTTGAAAAGGCATATCCGGCGCTGAACTTCCGGGAGATATTCGGAAAGAACGTACTGGATGAGTCCGAGCGGCAGCAGGTATGCCAAAAGCTGGCAGCAGGCATCCCGGACGGGTTTGTATTTTTGGAGGATTGAAAATGAAGGAAAACAGCAGATTGATAGAAACGGATAACTGCGGAAACTGGGCGCTGAAAGGCGTAAAGAGGAAACATTTAAGCAAAGGGGCGGTCATTAAAGAGCAGACAGCACAAAAGGTGTATGGAGCACTGGCAAAATTGAGAGATTACGAGAACACAGGTCTTACACCGGAACAGATAGAGGAGATGGACAGGTTATATGAAGAAAAGTGTAGAGAAGTCACAAAGTGGAAAAAAAGAGCCGATGAGCTGGCAGGAGGAAGACATGATAGCGGAGCAGACACCGAGTAAGGAGAAGGTATATTCCGGGATGCAGAAGAACGTTCCGGCAGCAGCCATGCGGGTAGGACGGACGAAGCCGGTGTATATCAACTACACCAAGGACGGCAGGTACAAGGAAAAGGTAAAAGAGGAGGGATAACGTGGAAAGGGATGCGTGGAGAATTATCGAAACAATCATACGGCGGTACCCAAAAACGAAGCGGAAGTATGATGAATATCTGGAAGAGGTTATCATGACCCAGCAGCCACCGGAAACAAATATATTCCGGGATGCCAAGGAAGAGGAAAACAAACCGCAGTCAGTGACCGAAGCGAAAGCATTGAAAATGACGTCCGCCTATGCATACCGAAACAAGCAGGAGATAGAAGCGGTGGAGTTTTGTTACAACAATCTCCGTCCGGAGGAGCAGAAGGTTATCAGAGAACGGTACTGGACGGGCGACGGTAAGAAGCCGGTTCCATACTTGCAGATAACAGGAACCCGATACAGCGAGCGCCAGATGAAACGTATTGTATTCAAAATGGTATACCAGGTCGGAAAATATATAGGAGAGGTAAAGTAAATGAAAAAGTTGATTGATGCGCAGAGCCTGAGAGACAGGATAAGTGAATCTGTAAATAGCCAGGATGAGTACGAAAGATTTTGCGAAATTGTGGACGAAGAACCTGTAGCATTTGATGTGGACAAAGTTATGGAGCAGTTGAGAGAGGAAAGAGAGCTTTCATATACAGATTTTGCCGAGTATGTGCATGAGATATGTCCTTGCTTGGATGAAATCTATGATGATTTCTTCAACAGAGGACTGGAGAGAGCAATCGAGATTGTAAAAGAGGGATGTAGAACTACTTAGAAAATTTCGAAGTAGTTCCCAAGGTACTTTACGAACTGTCCGGAATTTCCGGACGGTTCGTGTAAAGCAGGAGATAAGATTTCAGGAGCATGTCTTGAAATTCAAGACATACTTGTGAAACAGATAGGAGAGGTAAGGAATGGGAGAAAGAAAAAACCTGAAGGAAGCCAGAAAGGCAGCAGGCATGACACAACAGCAAGTAGCGGATAAGCTGAACATAAGCCTTGTGTATTATCAAAAAATAGAGCAGGGAACAAGGACAGGTGATTTTGATATATGGGATGCACTGGAGGACTTATTTAATATTCATCAAAGGAAACTCCGTGAGATTTCATAAAGGCATCACGACAAAGTAAATAGTCTACGGAAACATTGAGTATATCAGCAATAGAAACAAGGCAGTCCAACGAAGGAGAACGCTCTGCCTGCTCATATTTCTGATAGGCATTAACAGTGATACCCAGTAGGTCAGCCATGGCTTGCTGGGTATATTTTCTTTTCATACGAACTTCACGCAGTCTTTTATTAAACATAATTCATCTCCTAAAAAAAATATTGACATTACATACAAAGTGTACTACAATGCAAAACAACACGACACATACACAATGTATGTAAAAAGGAGGTAAATAAAAGATGGATAAGTTGCAGACTATCGAGGTAAAAGGACAAAGAGTATTAACAACAAAGCAGATTGCAGAAGCTTATGAAACGGAGGACATCAAAATCCAGCAAAACTTTATAAACAACAGAAGGAGATTTGTAGAGGGAAAGCATTATATCCTCTTAACCGGAGAGGAATTGAAACAGTTCAAGAACCGCTTCGAAAATTTCGAAGTAGTTTCCAAAAGGACATGTAAGCTGTATCTCTGGACAGAGAAGGGAGCACTGCTCCACGCTAAGAGCCTGAATACGGATAAAGCATGGGAAGTATACGACTATCTGGTAGACTTTTACTTCCGTGCGAACCAGACAAGGCAGCAGGCATGTGAGACCAGGAGCCCGAACGGCAGGGAGGTGGTAGACATTCCTGTTAATGAAACGGCACAGAAGGGACTACAGGAAGTAAGGAGACAGATAGCGGGAATGGAGTGCATGCTGCAGATGTATAATAGGTATCAGAGCATGGAAGAGTACCAGAAGGTAGTAGGAATGATGCAGGAGTTCAACCGGGCACTGTATCGGAATATTTCCGACCTTTACGAACGAAGACCCGTACTCATAGAAAAGGTATTTTGAATAAAAAATAAGTATAAAATACACACTTTTAGTTGACAAATAAGTATAGAGTGTGTATAATATAAATTAGAAAGGAGGTAAGAATGAAACAAAGAGATTTAGTAAAGAAGCTCGAAAAAGCAGGTTTTAGACTGGTAAGACATGGTGGGGACCACGACATATACCAAAGAGGAGATGATGAAGAACAAGTTCCTCGACATAAAGAAATAAATGAGCTTCTGGCAAAACACATCATAAGGAAATGGGGATTGTAAAATCCCCAAAATCCTTTTGATTTCAATAAATCGAATAGGAGAAAGAAAAGGAGAGAAAGATATGAAAGGAGCATACCCTACAATTTTTACGGAATTGAAGGATGAAAAAAACACTGTGTTGGTGGAAGTCCCGGACTTCGATATCACCACAGAAGGATACGGAATGGCGGATGCCATAAGTATGGCACGGGATGCCATCGGACAAAGAGGTGTCCTTTGGGAGGATGAAAAACGGAAGGTACCGGAACCAAGAGAAATGAAAGATATAGATGCGACTAAAGGAGTGTTTGCGGAAGCAGGTGAAACAACTGTGTCCATGGTAGACATTGACTTTAGCGAGTATAGAAGAAAAACAGAAAACAAGGCGGTACGGAAGAATGTGACTATTCCTGGTTGGATGGATTATGAAGCAGAAAAAGCGGACTTAAATCTGTCACGGGTTCTTCAGGAAGCATTAGTCGGCATTCTTGGTTTGAAAAAAAATTAAAAAAATTTTCAAAATGGCATGATTTCGCATGCGTACCTGTGGTAATATAGTAGCGTGATAAGTTGAGATAAGGGCGATACGTTCAAACGTATTGCCCTTTTTGTATGCACTGGAGGCAGCAGGAATGGCACAGGGATGGGCGAAAGCATTCTACAATTCAAAGGCATGGAAGCAGGAAAGAGAATACATTTTGAAACGCGACAGATATTTATGCCAGTGTGCCGGATGCCATGCGCTTGCTACGGAAGTGCATCATAAGAAAGAGCTTACTGAGGACAACGTACACAATCCAATGATAGCACTCAATCCTTCAAACCTTATGTCGGTGTGCTCGGAATGTCATAAGCGCATTACCAAAGCAGAGCACAGACGGAAAGGGCAGGTTGATTTACCAAACATTGTGTTTGATAGTAACGGTTATCCGATAGAACCCCCCCGGGGGTAGGGCGAAGTTTGGGAGGGGTCGCAGACCGAGAGCGTCCCATCGATGTAACCCTCCGGAAAAATCGCGCGTAAGGGGTGGGGGTAAGGAGGTATAAAAAGTGGAATTTGAGCAGATTTATACAGAAAAGAAGCGAAAAAGCCTGATCCTCAAAGAGAAGAAAAAGTTGAGCATTATTCTGGAAAATATGGACAAAAAAACGCAAAGTACGTGCGAAAGTCTGATAGATGATGCCGCTTTTATGGCTGTCACACTGGACGAACTACGAAAAATCATAGCCAGGGACGGACCGGTGGAACGGTATCAGAACGGCGAGAACCAGAAGGGACTAAAAAAGTCAGCGGCGGTCGAAGCGTATGACAAAATGGTGAACACATACACCAAAGTGACAAAGCAGCTGGTGGACATGCTACCGAAAACAATTAAGTTGTGCAATGAAAATGGTGGCGTATCCATCCAGGAAGTGGACGACGACAGCGCAGAGGCACTGATGGCGTATGTGCAGAGCTTTAAGCGTTGACGCCAAACTGGCCCAAAGAATATCTGGCCGGAATGCAGTCGGGCGACATTGTTACATGCAGTAAGATCAGAGCCGTATATGAACGGGAGTGTGCATGGATGGACAGCCCGCCGGCAGATTTTCCGTATTACTTCGACCCGGAAAGAGGCCAGCATCACATTGGATTTATGGAAAAATTCTGCCGCCATTCTAAAGGTAAAGTGGGCGGCAGCCTGATACAGTTCGAGCTGTTCCAAAAAGCAAAAATGCAGATGGTTTTCGGCTGGGTGGCCAAGGATACCAACCTGCGGCGCTTCCGGGAAGTGGACGATATCCGGGGAAGAAAAAACGGGAAGTCTACAGAGACGGCAGCCGTGGAATGGGACATGGCGCTGAACGATGGCGAGAAAGGTGCAGAAATTTATTGCACGGCAAACAAAAAAGACCAGGCGAAGATCATCTTTGACGAATGCGTGAACATGCGTATCCAGTCAAAAGCACTTATGGGGGTATCCAAAAAGCGGCAGTCGGACATATTCATTCCGGATAGCATGAGTTTTATCAAAGGGCTTGCGTCGGACACGTCAACCATGGATGGTCTCAATACACAGTTTTTTTCGCTGGATGAGTTTCACGAACAGAAGACCAGAAAACTGTACGATGTCATGATTCAGTCGGTGACAGCCAGGGAGCAGCCGCTTGCCTGGCTGATAAGCACAAACGGATTCGTCCGGGAAGGGCTGTATGATACCATATACGATTATGCCAGCAATGTAGCCATGTGGTCTCCGGGCTTCGAGGACTATGAGCTGTTACCACTGCTCTATGAACTGGACGACCGGGAGGAATGGAAGATACCGGCAGCATGGTATAAAGCAAATCCCGGACTGGGGACCATAAAGGACAAAAAGAAGCTGGCAGCACTGGTAGAAAAAGCCAAAAGAGACCCGACAATACTTCCGACACTGCTTACAAAAGACTTCAATATGCCGGAAAACTCAGCCGATATATGGCTGCCTTACAACATGATAGTCAATGAGGGTATGGTGGACATGGAGTTTTTGAAAAACTCCTATGCCATAGGTGGATGCGATTTATCAAGCACAACAGACCTTACCTGTGCGACGCTTCTTATCAGGAAACCGGAGGACAACCGGTTTTTTATTTTGCAAAAATACTTTCTTCCGGAGTCCAAGGTGAAAAGGGAAGAGATAAAAGATAAGAGCGAAGCCCCGTATGACAAGTGGAGCAAAGACGGATGGCTGCAGACCAGTGAGGGAGCAACCGTGGATTTCCATGCAGTGACGGAATGGTTTGTGCATATGGTGCGGGAATACAACATCCGGCCATTGTGGATTGGATATGATGCGGCTCTTTCCGGATACTGGAGAGAAGAGATGGAGGATTACGGATTTGAGATGGAAAAAATCAGACAGGGTCCGTTTACATGGACATACCCGTTTAAGGAAATGGCGGGACTGTTCGAGGAGCACCGCATCTGGTACCAAAACAATCCCATGCTCCGGTGGTGTCTATCAAATACCGGAAAGAAATCACTAAACAAAGACGGTATTGAAAGTGTGCAGCCGGTTAAGGTTACGGCAGCACGCAGGATAGACGGTACGGTGTCCCTACTCAACGCGTTTACGTGTTATAAAAATCATGAAGAGGAATACCTCAAATATGTGAAGTAGAAAGGAGAAAAATGGGACTTTTTGATAAGTTTTTCAAGAAAATCAAAGTTAAATGGAGCAGTTTCTTTGGGTACCAGAACACATCGGCGCCGTTTGACAAGGAAGCCTGGTACCACGATACGTTCCGGGCCACCGTGGATGCCATAGCCACACATGCATCAAAAGGACAGTTCAAGGCGGTAAAGCTGAACCAGTTCGGGAAAGTGGAGAAAACGTTTGAAAATGACAAGATGGTGAGGCTGCTGAACATCCGGCCGAACAACGTCATGACGGCAACGGAGTTCAAATACCGTATGGTAGCAGCACTGGAGACCAAGACAACGGCTGTGGCATACATACGGTGGGATGGCTTACAGCCGGAAGCGGTGTATCCGGTAGATTTTACAAGTTATGAATTCAGGGAAATAACGGGCGGCGGCATTGCCATAGTGGTGACGGACCAGGAAGGGCAGGAGCATCCGTTTGACTTGAAGGATTGTGTGGTGATTCGCAAATTTTACAATGACCGGCTGGCATCCGGTGACGGTAACGACCCCATTTACAAAGTGCTGGATATGTCCAAAGCATCGGATGAAGGGTTTATCAATGCACTCACGGTGGCAAACAAAATCCGCGGCATGGTAAAGAATAAAAAGAGCATGCTGGATCCAGTAGATGTCGAAAAGAACCAGGAACAATTTGCCAAAAGATTTGAAAATGCGGCGCAAAACGGCGGCATTATATCCGTGGATTCCATGGAGGACTTCAAGGAGTTAAACCTGACACCGTGGGCAGCGAACAGTACCCAGATGAAGGAAATCAACAACCGAATTTTTTCCTACCTGCGTACATCGGAAAAGATTGTGCAAAACACCTATACCGAACAGGAAGGAATGGCATGGTACGAGGGAAAGATAGAGCCTATCTGGCAGATGCTGGCCGAAGCATTTACCACGGCATATTTTTCCAAGCATGAAATAGAATGCGGAAACCGTCTGATTATATCAGGCGGTATTTTAATGGGTTCATCCATTGAAACAAGGGTCAGGGTGCTGGAAGCGACGAAAGAAACCGGCGAGCTCACCACAAACGAAAGGCGGGAGCTGTTAGGATTTGCACCGGTGGCAGACGGGGACGACAGGCAGGTCTCCCTGAACTTCGTAAAAGCAAAAGACCAGTCAAAATATCAGAAGGGAGAAGAAACAGATGGGAATGGAGCAGAGGAAAAAGTGGATTGACCGTGAGTTTCGGGTACAGGCACGAAGCCTGGAGGACGAAAACGGTCAGACAAAGGAATTGTGGGTGGAAGGATATGCCGTAAGGTTTAACAGCCCTACGGTTCTTTTCATAATTGACGGAACAGAGTATAAGGAGCAGATTGACGACAGGGCATTTGAGGAATGCGATATGTCGGACGTCATTTTTAACTATAATCATGGCGGCAAGGTTATGGCGCGAACAAGGAACAAAACCCTGCAGCTGGAAGTCAGAGAGGATGGGCTGTTCATCCGGGCAAGATTGGACGGAACAGAAGAGGGCCGTAAAATGTACGACGAAATAAGCGGCGGATATGTAGACCGCATGAGCTTCCGCTTTACCATCCGGGAGGAAGCATACGACAAAGAAAATCATATGTGGACGGTACGAAAGGTCAGAAAATTGTACGACGTGTCTGCCGTGGATATCCCCGCATACGATGATACATCAATCGAAGCCCGAAAGAACTTTATCCTGGAGGCGGATGCTCAGGAGAAAAGACAACGTGAAGCGGCGGCTGATCTGGAACGGCGCAGACTGGTGGCAGTATTAAAATTATCAACCAAAATGGAGGAAAAGAAAGATGAATGAGAAACTGAAAAAATTGCAGGAAAGAAAGAGCGCCCTGCTTGCGGAGCTCAACAACACAGAAACACCCGTAACGGAAGAAAGAATGGCGGAAATCGAAGCCGAGATCCGCAATATCGAAGCGGATGAAGCAAGATTTGTGAAAGAAGAGGAATTAAGGAGCAGACTTGCAGCTCCGGTGGCAGGCCCTAACGCACCTCCTGCAGAGGATCCGGAGGAAAGAGCAAAGAAAATCATGGAGTCCGGAACAATGCAGATTCCGGCGGAGGAAGTCAGAAGCGCACTGGTACAGGAAAGAGCTACCACCATTGCTACAGATACGCTGGCAAAGCCTACCAAGACGGGTTCCGAAATCAAAGATACCATGGAAACAGTACCGACAATCGTGGATCAGGTGTCCGTGGTAGACTTAACCGGCGCTGCAGCCTATGAGGAACCGTACGTGAAAACGGAATCTACAGCAAGCGACAGAACCGATGGAAGCGCCGGCGAAGCATCTGACCCGGTATTCCGTGTGGCAAAGATTGAACCGAAGCTGATTAGCACAACCGCATACGTGTCCAAGAATATCAAGCGTATTTCCCCGCTGGCATATGCGGAAAAGGTGAGAAGTCTTGCGTTGAAGGCACTGAGAAGAAAGGTATCTAACCTGATTGTGAACGGAAATGCAGGGGACTTTTTGGGAATCAAGATTGCGGCAAACACCAAAAAGGAAGCTATCTGCAAGGAGTTATCCGTAAGCAGCGCAACGATTGATGCTAACACCTTACGCGATATCATTTTTGCGTATGGAGGTTCCGATGAACTTGGCGGAAATGCCGTACTGCTCCTGACAAAACAGGACCTTGCAGCATTCGGCAAGGTACGCGGCACAAACGAGAAAAAACCGGTGTATGAGATCATTCCGGATGCCACAAATCCGAATTGCGGAATCATCAAAGACGGCGGTCTGAGTACCAGATATGCCATCCATTCCGGTCTGACTTCCCTTTCGACCGCAACACAGGGCAAGGCTAAGATTCAGACCATGATTTACGGTGACCCGAAGAACTTTGAACTGGGTCTTTTTGGTCCGTACACTGTGGAAGTTTCTGCAGATTATAAATTTGCTGAAGGCCTGCTCACTATCATGGGCGAGGTAATGGCCGGCGGCAACGTAATTGTAGACGGCGGCTTCGTTATCGTAACACTGGCAGCAACTGCATAATGGTCTGCCAAGAATACAGGGATGCGGCGATTGGTGCCTTAAGACTAAGCGAAAGAGCCGCGCAAAATCAGACATTGCTAAGTGAAATAGACCGGAAAATCAATACAGCCTGCCTGGACATGGTCCGGGTGGGCATTCCTAATACTGTGGTGTATGCAGAAAATCCCAATCCGTTAGTCACCGAAGCCGTGGCAACCTTCTGCCAGGCAAAAATGGGACGGGAAGACAAAAGGGATGCCTATATGGAAGCCTATGTGTATCAGATAGAAGCTATGCGGAAATCCGCAAAGCTGCAGGAAGGAAGGTTGAATCATGAGGGCAATGAATGATGTGATTATGCTGTTAGTCAGAGACATCAGGCGTGAGAATGCAGTCGCACAGGAAACAACCGTTCAGGAATCCGAGTGTTTTGCCCGGATAGAAAGTGTGAAACGAAGTGAGTTTTATGAAGCGGACAGGGTAGGCGTCAAGCTGGCTCTGTCCGTTTACGTGAACTACGAGGACTTTAAGGCGGCCGCTGTTGTGAAAGAGGACGGAAAGAGAAAATTCCCGTCCATGGTGGAACTGGACTCTGATATGTACCGGATTTACCGGACATACCGGGTGGATGACGACGAGATAGAGCTGATACTGCAGGAGGTGGAGTGATGTCATCTTTTGAAGTAAACTTTCCGGATGATTTTTTAGGTGATTTATTAAACACATCTGCCGAAGAGATATGCATGAAAGCCCTGTCAGAAGCGGCGCCTATCATGGAGCAGAGCATGAAACGTTCCGCCAGGGCAGCAGTCATGCATGCCGGAGAGTCCGATATGGTGAATTCCATAAAAGCCACAACGCCCAAAAAGACAAAGGACGGCGACGCCTATATAGTCAATGTAGGGCCGACAGGCAAATCAGAGCATAGCTACAATGACCGGAAAACCGGAAAGAAAAAGAAGGAAAAAGTAAGCAATGCATTAAAAGCCGTATGGAAGGAGTACGGTATAGCCGGAAGACAACCGGCGCGACCATTCCTGGCAAATGCAACCAGGAATGCAGAAGAAGCAGTGGTATCCAAAATGCAGGAAGTATACAGAAAGGAGACACAGCATGGATCTGACGGATAAGATGGTAGAACTGGGTAAAAAAGTGGGATGTGAAGTAGAAGAGGGCATATATACCGATACCGGAATAAACAGTGCATCCAGATATATAGTGTTTGTATACGAGGATGAGAGACCGGACACAAGAGCAGATAACGGCGTCGAAGCGGACGTTGCATATCTGCAGATTTCGTACTTTACGCCGAAGGAGTATCCCTATATGAAAGATAAGCATACCATACGCGATTATCTGGAGGAACAGGGGTTCAGCGTGACATCCATACGGAGCTGGATTGAGGATGCCATTACAGGATATGACCGGACACGGCATACCGTGTTTGAGGTTAATTATTTAGAATCGAGGAGGAAATAAACATGAATTTTGGATTGAGCACACCGGTGATTGCGAGAAGAACCGGATACAAAACGTACAGTGATGGCTTTGTCTGCGGAAAAGCCATGACAACCGAAGTAAACCCGCAGTATTCCGAAGCATCCGTATATGGTGACAACATGCTTGCCCGCAATGCCAAGAAGCTGAAGTATGCGGATGTGAGTATGGGCACCACCACCTTGCCGGCGAAGGCAGCAGTGGTTATGTTCGGCCACACGGTGGACGAAGAGAACGGGGAGGAGCTGCGCAGTTCCAAAGACAAAGAGAACGAAGTGGGATATGGATTTTTCACCAATGAGGAAATCGATGGAGCGGATAAATGCGTGGCATGCATCCTGTACCGTGTGACATTCAATGAAGGAAGCAACAGCTATGAAACCCAGGGCGAAAACCTGGCATTCAAGACTCCCACTGTATCCGGTAAAGCAATGCCGGAAGAAAACGGAGACTGGATGATGCGAAAAGTGTGTGATACGGAAGAGGAAGCCATTGCATGGATCAAGCAGCAGTTGGGCGTGGCAGAGCAGGCAGCAAAGCCGGTGGCGTCTGTAAAGGGCGGCACCTATGCGGAAGCCCAGAGCGTGGTTCTGACGGCAAGTGACAACGGTACCATTTACTACACCACCGATGGCACAACACCCAGCAAAACAAACGGCACCAAGGCAACCAGCACAGCCATTGCCATCAGCAAGCGCACCATGCTGAAAGCGGTTAATATAGCAACCGGCAAGGCAGACTCTGCGGTGATGGCCGAGGAATACATCATCACAGGCTAAACAGAACAAAGTACCGGAATAAAAGGAAGCACCCGCAAAGTGCTTCCTTTCTTTTTGGCATATATCGGAGGTTGAGAAAATGGTAGAAAAGCCTATATTTATCACGCTGGCAGGCAAAAAGGTGCCGCTATGGTGCGATATTTTTGCCCTGAATGAAATTCAGGAGGAGTATGGCTCTATCGGCACGTTTGAGCGGAAACTGCTGGGAGTGGAGGAAACGGAAGCAGGTAAATTTACAAAAACGGAGCCGGACATGAAAGCGATTATATTTGCCCTTCCGGTAATGATACGGGAGGGCGTAAGGAAATTGGAGGCAATGGGAGAAAAGGCAGATATTGATGTAAACGAGGTGCTGCTTGATGCAGACATGCCTTTTACCATCCTTGCTGGTTATATCCATGATGCGTATAAGAGGTGTTTTATTTCAAAAAAATAAAGCCAGGAGCGGGAAAAAAGAAGGAAGAACAGCCGATAGACGTAGCCTGGATTATTTATATCGGTATGGCAAAAATGGGCTATTCGGAAAGCGAGGTCTATCTTTTGCCGATGGGCAAGTGGCTGGATATATTTGACACGTATAAAAAAGTCCATAATTTTGACACACAGAAAATGCTTTACAAGACAGAAGAGACGGAGCCGGAGAAAAAAGACTCCATATTTGACTTATAGGAGGTGAGACGGTGGCGGCAAAAAATACAATCGGCGGTAAGATTGTAATTGATGGCGTAAAGGAATACAACGAATCCATGCGTTCCATGAAGGCAGGACAGGCGGAGCTTCGTTCGGAAATGAAGCTGTGTGCGGAAACGTATAGGGAAAATGCCAACAGTATAGAAGCCCTGCGGGCAAAGCAGGAAATTCTCACCCGGCAGATCGAAACGCAAAATGAAAAAGTAAAGGCACAGGAAAAGGTGCTGAAAGCGGCGGAGGATGCCAGAACGGAAGCCCGCCGGAAGGTAGAGCTGTATACCGTATCGTTAAAGGATGCGGAAAAGAAGCTGGAGAGCATGAAAAATGCAACGGATACGACAGCGGAGGCACTGGAACAGCAGCAGGCAGAAGTCGAAAAGGCATCCACACAGTTAAAGCTGGCGGGACAGCAGTATGAAAAAATGGACGCCAGTGTCACTAAGTACACCACTGCCCTGAATACATCTCAGGCAGAACTGGTGGGTATGGAGCGCGAACTGGACAACACCAGTGATTATCTGGCAGAAGCGGCAGACAGTGCAGACGGATGCGCCACATCCATAGACCAGTATGGGAAAAAGGTAAAGGAAGCAACCGAAGAAACACAGGGATTTGGGGAAAAGACGGTGTCGGCTGTGGAAAACCTTGCCGGAGCGCTGGCAGCTTCGGGGATTGCAGCGGAGATTGACAAAATAAAGGATGCCCTGATGGAGTGTTCCAAAGAGGCGGCAGCCTATGAGACAAACATGGCAAAGGTCTACACCATCGCAGACGAAGCCAAGGTGACGCAGTCCGATATGGCGGCACAGCTCATGGAACAATCCACGGTGCTGGTACAATCCTCAAACGACCTGGCCGATGCGGCATACAATGCGATATCAGCCGGACAGGATACGGCAAATACAGTAGGCTTTGTGGCGGATGCCACAAAGCTGGCTATTGGTGGTTATACGGATGCCACAACATCCGTGGACATCCTGACTACGGCCATGAATGCCTACAAGATGGAAGCAGAGCAGTCCACGCACGTAGCGGATGCCCTGATAACCACGCAGAACCTTGGTAAGGTTACGGTAAACGAGCTGGCAGCAAATATGGGTAAGGTCATTCCCATAGCGGCTGCCTACAACGTGAACATGGACCAGCTTTCCTCATCCTATGCCATCCTTACCGCAAACGGTATCAAGGCGGCAGAGTCCACCACCTACATGAAGGGCATGCTGAATGAGTTAGGCGACAGCGGCAGCACGGTAGGCAAGATACTGAAAGAAGAAACAGGCATGTCGTTCGGCGAACTGATGGAACAGGGACTTAGTCTGGGTGATGTGATTGAGATACTTGGCGAGTCGGTAAACAATGACAGCGCGGCATTTAATGAGCTGTGGTCCAGCTCGGAAGCCGGAGTAGGCGCTCTGTCCATTCTGGGAAGCGGTGCCGAGAAGTTTAACTCTGTCCTGGAACAGATGGAGAACAGCACCGGCGCCACAGAGGCAGCATTTCAGAAAATGACGGATACTACCGAATACGCAGAAAAGCGAATGCAGATTGCGTCACAGAACCTGCAGATCGCCATAGGCAACGAATTGAATCCCACACTGAAAGAACTGTATAACACGGGCACAGACGCATTTACATGGGCGACGGAATTTGTGCAGGAGCATCCGCAGGTGGTACAGGCAGTGGCGGTTGTGGTGGCAGGACTGGGAACGGCCGCAACGGCAATAGCGGGGGTAACGGCAGCCGTGGCAGCGTTTAAGGCGGTCATGGCGGTTACAAATCCGCTGGTAGTTGGCATTACGGCGGCACTGGGAGCACTGGTGGGCGCTGTATCGGTTTACATTGCATCCAGCCAGTCAGAACAGACGGAGATCAAGAAAGAAATCGAACTGATAAAGGAGTCAACAAAGGCTACCAAAGACAAGATAGATGCCATATACGAGGAAAACGACGCATACACCCAGACGTCACAGCGTGCCAGTGTCCTGATCCGCTCCGTAGAGGAGCTGAACAAACGGGAAAAGCTGAACGCAGAGGAAAAGACCGATCTGGCAAACAGGGTGGCACTGCTAAACCAGATGTATCCGAGCCTGAACCTCGCCATAAACGAAGAAACAGGATACCTGGAGGAAAGCACGGAAGCATTTTTAAAACAGGCGGAAGCGGCAAAGTCACAGGAAGACATCAATCAGGCGAAGCAGGAAAGCATCGATCTGACGGAAGCACAGGCAGATGCGGAAGTCAACATGCAGAACATCCGGGAGAAGATGCTGGAGCTGGATGCCAATTACGAGCAGACCCTTGCCCGTATCGTGGAACTGAGCGAAAAAGGCATGGAACGCTCCGCGGGTGAAGATGAAGAATTAAACCGGCTGTATGAAGAAAACGAAGCACTGTTAGAGCTGAATGCCCAGTATGAAGAAAATGCTGCCAAAGTGGGGGAAGTAAAGGAAAAGAATGCAGAGCTGACGGAAGTATGGGAAGGACAGGCAGCAGCACTGCAGAATGTGACGGTGGCACAGATTGAATACGGCGGGCAGACCATTACGGTATCCGGAGACGTGGCGGAGAGCATCCAGAAGCTGCAGACAGAATATGCCAAGGCATCCGAGGAAGCGGAAGAGTCCTTGAAAAAGCAGGTAGGATTGTTTGAAGAGCTGTCAAATAAATCGGACATGTCCGTAGAGCAGATGTCTAAAAACCTGCAGACGCAGACAGATGCCTACACACAGTACAAAGATGATTTGATTGCGGCAAACAAGCTGGCACAGGAAGATTTATTGGACGAGGATCTGCTGGCAGATATTCAGAGCCTTGGCATACAGGGAGCCGGCTATCTGCATGAACTGGTGGAAGCGTCAAAGAATGATGCAGACGCCTATGCGGATGTGATAGCCAGCTACAAGGAGATGCTGGAAGCCAGAGGCGAGCTGTCCGACATTATGGGTGATTTTGCAACCGGATACGGGGAGCAGATGGCAGACATTCTGCAGACGCAGTCGGATACCTACGGTCAGATGAAAACGGACACGGAAATGTCCTACGATGAATTGAAGGAAACACTGGCAACAAAATTGACAGAAATGGCAGAGACCAATTCCGACGGCATCGACAGCATGGTGACCGGTGTGAATGAGAAAAAGCCGGAAATGCAGACGGCGGCAGCAGGACTGATAGATGCCGCAAGCGAGGGCATTGAAAAAAAGCTGGTGATTGTGGACGATGGAAGCAGCGAAGTTTTTTCTGCACTGGGAGCCAAAATTCCGGAGAGCATTGCGACAGGTATCCGGGCAGGACAAGACAAGGTCACGGAAGCGGTGCAGGAGGTTATCGACAATGCGATAGACCGGGCGGACTTAAGCGGCATAGCCAGCGCCATAGACAGAAAACTGGGAGAAGCGTTTGAATAGGAGGCGAGGACATTGAGGGAATTTAAGCTAATCAACGCAAGGGGCGATAGCTGGAATATGAACGAATTGGACAGCTTTCTTCACAGTCCTAAAGGGCTGGGCGGAGAACGGAAGCAGACCTATATTCAGGTGGGAAACCGGTTCAAAGTAAAGAAGGACGTGCTGAAGCAGAAAGCGCCCACATGTAAGGTGGCATTCAGCGGCTACGAAGAATTTAACCGGTTTGCAAAATTCATTCAGCACAGACCGCTGGTGCTGGAATATACCACACCGGCGGGCACCTACTACATGCAGGTATACATCACGAAAGCAACCAAGACAGAGCTGGAAACGGTGGGCCTGCAGACCGAGCTCACCTTTGCCGGACTGACTACCTGGTATAAAAAAATATCACTGGAAAAACCGAAGCAGCCGGCAAACAGCAAGAAATACCCATATCCGTACAGCTACGTGTATACGGATACGGAGCGCGGCACGTTAAAATGGACATGTGAAAGTACAGAGGACAGCCCTATAAGGCTGTCCATTTTAGGTCCGTGTAAAAATCCTACGTGGGTACACCGGGTAGACGGTCAGGTGGTGGCATCCGGAAGACTGCAGGTAGAAATTGAAACGGGGCATAGAGTGGTGATTGACACCACACAAACCCCGTTTTGCATCGCTGAATATACAAACCGAAACGTTTTCGTGCGAGACCTGTACGGATTAAGCGATTTTGAGACGGAACGGTTTCTCTTTGCCGGATTTGGTGAAAACAGGATAACGGTAATCCACGAGGGCAGCGGAGAGCTGCAGGTAGCGATGGAGGTGCAGGAAGAATATGCAGTGGTATAACATAGAAATTTTTTCCCCGGATTTTTCCTATCGTTCATCCAACCAGACGACGGAAACGGAAGTGGACATTGACTATCTGGCTATCAGCAACAGTAAAGTAGTTCTGCCAGATATCCGGGCATCGGAAGGCGATTATATCCGCATATCCGGCCACGGCAGCAGGTATATCGGAATAGTAACGGGCTGCACGGATTCGGACAAAGGATACGAAATACAATTCAAGCCAATGCTTGCACTGCTGGATGTGGATGTCCATATGACACAGGACGAATTAAAAACATCCCTGGAGCAGTGGCTGGTGGATATCATGAATGCCACATACCGGGATTCGGACGATGAAAAACAGAATATCACGGGCTTCGAGGCTGCGGCAGGAAGCCAGACACAGGATGCTATATTGGATTTCGATGGGAATATCGGAAATCTTTACCAGATGGCATCCATGGCTTTTCTGCGTTACGGGGTGGTAGTCGATTTTGACATTGATTTGAAACAAAAAAGGCTGCAAGCAACGGTGGAAAAGGTAACAGCAGAGCGGAAAGTGATAGAAGCCGACATGCTGAATATATTAAGCGCCAGCTTCGTTATCAAGCAGGCAGACCAGACCGTAAACAAAATGGTGATTTACAACGAAGTAGATGAAAGCCAGACGGCAACCTTTTACTTGCTGGATGATGGAACTATATCGGAGGATGTCGATGCAGAGGGACGCCTTTCCCCGGTGGTATTCAGCACAGAATATGTGACCTACGAAGAGCCGGAGAAACCCAAGGAAGATGCCAAGACGTTCCACGACATAGCCTATGAGAGAGCCTACTCCCGGATGAGCCTGCCGGAGTATAACAATCTGATAGAGATTGAGGTCATGAACGACGACGGACTGGTACAACCGCAAAAGCTGCAGATAGGACAGCAGGCAACCATTATACGGAATAACACAGCATACCAGACCATGATTACAGGAAAAAAGGTAGGCGATACCACAATCCTGGTATTTGGTGCGGTACGGCTGGAATTAACAAAAAAACTGAAAAGGAGGATAACAAGTTGAGCATTGAGTTGAAGCAATTCGATGGAAGCACCATCACGCCGAAAGATGATGCAATTATGTATGAAATCCTGACGGGCGTTTCCGGCATCATCAGCGGATGCGACATGACAGCGATGGGCGGCGGGGTAATCAAGATAGGCTCTGGCCGCGGTATCATCAAAGGACGTCAGTTCGTCGTGCAGGAAGAGTCTATATCAGTGGAACTGTCGGCGGAAGGGGATAAGCTGGGACGAATTTACTTTCATATGAACCTTTCCGATGATGCGGCACCTATCCAGATAATGTATGTGACGGCGGATGAGCTGCCGGAGCTGGTGCAAGACGAAAATTGTAATGAGACAAACGGCATCTACGAGATAGAGCTGGGAACGTACAAAGCATCCATGCTGGCGGTAAGTGACCTAAAAAAGACCATCACCACAGTGGAAAAGTCCTGGGAGAATTTTTCCATCAAAAAGCGGGATGATTTGCTGGCATTAACGATGTCAGGCTATCTGGCAGATGCACTGATTATCAAACAGATGCTGCAGGTGGCCGGATATTTTCTCGGACCGTATACCATTCCGGCGGGTGTTGCACAGTACGAGATTTCAGATGCATCTATTACGACAACATCAATTGTGGAAATTTACCCCAAGAATTACGACGACACGCAGGCACTGTCTGATGCAGGAACATCCTGGGCACAAACGGACGGCAGTGTAACATTGCTGTTTGAGTCAGCCACGGCAGCAGCCATCAACCTGCAGTATGTCTGCGTCAGAAACATCGATGGAAATGCACCGGCGCCGACACCAACGCCGACAACGGCAGAATATGGTTCCATTACAGAAGTGGAAACAACAACATTTGACTATTCATTTTCCGGCGATTTTGCGGAAAAAACAGAGGAGGAATAAACAATGTTTACAAACAATTATCAGGCGATTTTGGATAGGATGTGCACTGGTAAAAATTCGGCAGCAGCAATGAGTAAAACGACAACGGGTACAAGTGTGCGAGAAGGATATACTCCAATCAATATTGCTAATTCTTCACCACAAATACAGTTGGGGACAGGTACAACACCTCCGAAAAAGACAGATTATGTTTTAGAGGCTCCCATTGATGCCACACTATATGATGCAACTTTCACATATCAGAGGACACAAGATTTTTCAAACGAAAGCTCTTATTCACAGTTTTTTACGAGTATAACTAACAAAAGTAGCGAACAGTTGACCGTAAATGAATGCGCTCTGTGTGTAAGCACTTCGGGAAATGCGTTCATGATAGCGCGAGAAGTATTTGACACCCCCAAAGTCTTTGAACCAGGAGAAACAAAAAGCTTTGTTTGAAAAATATTTTACTAAGGGGGAATTCACATGTCAGTAAGAATAGCAGGAGTAGGGCAGGGCGGTGAACCAAAGAACATGATAGTAGGCTTTCCATCCGCAAAGCATAAGATGGAGCTGACATCTGTAACCGGCAGCAGTGGCAACACGAAGGCATCACATTCATATTCTTGGGGTGATTTCAACGTGTCCATGAGCATGACGGTATCTGCAAACGATTCCGGAAAGTCGGCGGACGGTATCATCAATTTAGACACCACAGATTACTATGATTTGACGGCATTCAGCAAACTGTGTATTGCAGCCAATCATGTGTGCGGAAGCCATACAGGTCATGCATGGGGCGTGTATCTGGTGAGCGAAACCGGCGAGGCTGTGAAGATATCTACTGGAGGAAAAAATCAGTTTACAGCAACATCCATAGATATATCACAATATACCGGACGGTATAAGATTAGAATACGTTTAGTAACTGGCTACGCAACATACGGATATGGGGCATCTACCACGTCCATAAATGTATCGACGTTGGCGCTGATGAAATAAGGAGGTGAGGATATGGCATGGGTTAAATTCAGCGACAAAAAAGACCCTATACAAACAGATGTATGTGAAGTTAGGCAAGGCGTAGTCAATGTGCGTGCACTGAACCTGGAAGACTATTCCGGATTCAAAATGTATATGGACCGGGGAATGCAGAAAATGATGGGTGACTATTCCAGGTATACGACAAAGTACAAAGAGCCGGATGCCAACGGCATGTATGCATCGACAGGGGCAAAAAGCGAATAGAAACAACTGATAGCTGAGAGAAAGGTCTCAGCTTTTTTAGTGGAAAGAAAGAGGAAAAGACAATGGAAAAAGTAAAAACTATGATTATAGCGGCAATGTCTGCACTGATGAGTTGGTTGGGAATACTGGCAGTTCCGGTATTCCTGCTTGTAGGCTGTAACATCATCGATTACGTGACCGGATTATGCGCTGCCAAGTATCGAAAAGACAAGAAAATAAGCAGTTACAAAAGCATCCGTGGGATCATAAAAAAGGTATGCATGTGGTTGCTGATTTTGGTTGGGTTTTTCATGGATGTGCTGATTCAGTACGCAATCAATACCGCAGGAATCAATCTGGTTATTCCGTTTGTAGTGGCCACCGTGGTGGCATGTTGGCTGGTTGTGAATGAGATGATATCTATTCTGGAGAACATGATAGACATCGGTGTAAAGATGCCGCCATTTCTGATGCCAATCGTGAAGTACATAAAAACGCAAATCGAAGATACGGCTGCTATCAAGCAGGATGCAGAGGAGTAATACCATGAATACCACAGAGTTTATCGAGAAAATCGGGGCATATGTGCAGAAATATGCCCCGGCATATGGCATCTGCGTACATAGCCCTATCATAGCGCAGGCGGTGCTGGAATCTGCCAGAGGGACATCGGAGCTGGCAGTTAAGGCAAACAATTACTTTGGATTGAAGTATAAGCCGGGCAGATGCCCCACGGCAACCGGCAGTTACACCAAAGTAGGCAGCGAACAAAAGGCAGATGGAACATACACATCAGCCTCAATGCAGTGGAGCAGATTCCCAAACATGGACGCCTGCGTACACGGATATTTTGATTTTATCAATATATCCAGATATGCAAACCTGAAGGGTGTCACGGATCCTGAAACTTATCTGAAAAACATCAAGGCTGACGGCTATGCCACATCGCTGAGATATGTGGACAACCTGATGGCAGTTATCCAGAATTACAATTTAACACGATTTGACGAAAAGAAGGTAGAAAGCATGAGTAACAGTACACTGGCAACTTATACCAGAATAAGCCCCAATAAAACAAGTCATAGAAACCACAAGATTGATACCATTACCATCCATTGCATGGCGGGCAATCTGATAGTGGAGAGATGCGGAGAGTTGTTTGCCAAGAGAACACGTATGGCATCATCCAATTACGGCATTGGCAGTGATGGAAGGATTGGGCTGTACGTGGAAGAAAAGGACCGTAGCTGGTGCAGCAGTAACAAGGCAAATGATATGAGAGCCGTAACCATTGAGGTAGCCAATGACGGCGGAGCTGCAACCGGATGGCACGTATCGGATGCGGCTATGGCATCACTGATTGCATTGGTAGCAGACATCTGTAAACGGAACGGTATAAGCAAACTGGTATGGAGCACGAACAAAAACGACAGAGTTAATCATCGGAACGGATGCAACATGACAGTCCACAGGGATTTCAAAAACAAGGCATGTCCCGGAGATTATCTGTACGGCAAACATGCCTACATTGCTGCCGAGGTCAATAAGAGGTTGGGCGTGACGGAAGCACAGCCTACGGTGACACCGTCAAAGCCCGCAGAGCAGCCGGCATCCAGCAGCAACTACAAGGTTCGCATTACCGCAAGCACATTAAATGTACGTGCCGGAGCTGGTACATCCTACAAGGTCACCACCACAGTTAAGAAGGGTGGCATTTATACCATCACGGCAGAACAAAATGGCTGGGGAAAATTAAAATCCGGCGCAGGCTGGATTTCATTGAAGTACACAGAACGGGCATAACGGAGAAATCCGGCAGATGTGACAGGCATCTGCCGGATTTTTTCCGTTTACACATATACAGGAGATAATGAATGAAAAAAGAATATGATATTTCCCCTCTACTATATATATGTGTTCAGAAAGCCATTTTGTTTCAACAAAAATAAAAAAATGTTTATGTAGTCAAAATGTAGTCAGAAAAAATAGGAATGTTGATAGACACTGGGCTGGCCGAAAGTGGCAAATTGACTTTTAATCAAGTTGTCGGGGGTTCGAATCCCCCGTGCTTCATGAAAAAAAGAGACCTTTGAAGGGTCTCTTTTTTATTGCTTTTCTTTAAGCGGTTTCCTTATCCTGCTGTTTCAGGATAGGATTGCGTACCATGTTTACAATTAAGGGGATTACCATGATGAACCAGACAATGGGTTCTGCCACGATAATGCCCATGTAGCCGATGGCGGGGGCAAGCAGGAAGGAAATGGCAACCTTGCCGATTAACTCTAAGGAGCTGGAGAAAACGGGCGTTTTATTGTCACCGAAGCCCTGCATGCTGTTACGGAACAGACAGATAATGGCGGTGACAAAATAGAAGGAAGTGTTTACCTTCAGATAGAGGGATGCCGTGGAAAGGACGACCTCGTTGTCGGAAGCCGTTATCATATGGATAAGGGGCCTGGAAAGTGTGTAAGCGACCAGAGCCACACCGGCGCACCAGATAAAAGTCAGAAGCAGGGTGTCGCGCAGTCCGGTCTTGATACGGCTGTATTTGCCGGCGCCTAAATTCTGACCGCAGAAGGTTGCCAGCGTAGTGCCCAGTACGGAGAAGGGCAGCATGAAAATGTTGGTAGCCTTACGGGCGGCGGTGTGTGCCACAATGATATCCTGATTGAAGGTATTGATGGTTATCTGCAGGGCAAGGGTGCCTAAGTTTACGAAGGCAACCATGAAGCCCATGGAAGAACCGGTGGCAATCAGCTTTTTGTAAATGATTTTGTCAAAGCGGAAATCTTCGCGGCTTAAGGAAAGCTCCGGGTAACGGACTTTCATATAGAAGAAACAGAGTACGGCGGAAACAGCCTGGGCAATGACGGTTGCCAGGGCGGCGCCTGCCACACCCATATTTCCGTATTTAATTAAGGTATAATCCAGCACTACATTCAGCACAGCCGCCAGAATTAAGAACAGAAGAGGGGTAAAGGTATCGCCGAGAGCACGAAGGATAGCGGCGCATACATTGTAGAGGGTAGCGGCCAGCAAACCTGCCAGCACGATGCCGATGTAAGCTTTGGACTCTGCCATGAGAAAATCGGCTACGTTTAAGGCGCCTAAAATCCGGGGCAGGAAAAGCAGGCAGCCGGCGCTGATGAGTATGGAGAGCACCACGCCGGACAGAATGGTTCCGCCGATGGCTTTTTTCATGTTGGCTCTGTCGCCGGAGCCGAAGTAGGTGGCAATGATGATGGCGCAGCCGTTGGTAAAGCCATTCAGCAGACCAATCAGGAAGTCGCTTAACGTAGTGGTGGTGCCGACGGCAGCCAGTGAGGTTTCCCCCAGAATGGCGCCGACAATACGGGTATCAGCCAGACTGTAAAACAGTTGGAATAATTGTCCGATAAAAAGTGGAATGGCAAATAACAAAATGATTTTAATGGGCTTACCTGTTGTCAGGTCTTTCATGGGGAGTTCCTGCCTTTCTGTAGATTTTGCGAAGCAAATTTAATTTCTAATCTATAAGTAAAACAGCATTATTATGGGACAGGAAGCGCAAAAATGCAAGAGGAATATTTGGATATTGACAAATCTTATGTCCTTTGCGTATACTAATTAAGTATGTTTGATATGCGGATATGGTGGAATTGGCAGACACGATAGATTTAGGTTCTATTCCGAGAGGGTGCAGGTTCAAGTCCTGTTATCCGCATGAAAAAGGGCGCGTGAAAAGGAAATGCATCTTTTTCACGCGCTCTTCTGAGTTTTTTATCATACGATATTTTAGCGCGGGAGTGTCAAGAAATAACGTTGCAAGAAAAGCCGAAAATGGGTATACTTATAGGGTGTCCGGCAAAATGCGGAAAGGGGACGAGGATTATGAAACAGAAGAAAATTTTGAAAAAAGAAAATACTGTGTATTTCCTGTCCTTTGGTCTGCCCATTCTGCTGCTTCTGGGCATTTTTATATACCGGGGGATTTATCCCTTCGGGGAAAACAGTTTCATGTATTCCGATATGTATCACCAGTATGTGCCTTTCCTGACGGAGTTCTGGAAAAAGCTGCACAGCGGGGAAAGCCTGGTCTATACCTTCCGTATCGGACTGGGGACCAATTTTACCGCCATTTATGCATATTATCTGGCAAGCCCGGTGTACTGGCTTTGCTATTTTGTACCCAAAGCCTTTTTAGTGGATTACATGACCTATCTCATTGTCTTAAAAATCGGTCTGTGCGGTTTTACCATGTCCTATTATCTGTCAAAGCATTTTGACACAAAGGACATCCGCATCACTTATTTTGCCATATTTTACGCCATGTCCGGCTATGTGGCGGCATACAACTGGAACCACATGTGGCTGGATTGCCTGCTGCTTGCTCCCATTGTGATTTTGGGACTGGAAGAACTGGTGCGGAGCCATCGCTGCCGGCGCTATATTCTGAGTCTTACCGCCTGCATTTTTACGAACTATTACCTGTCTATTATTCTCTGTGTATTTTTAGTACTCTATTTTCTGATGGAGCTTTTCACCAACGGTCTGAAATTTAAGGATAAGTGCAAATCGGTGCTTCATTTTGCCGTAAGTTCGCTTTTGGCGGGAGCCATGGCGGGGGTGCTTTTAGTGCCGCTTTTCTTTGCCATGCAGACCACCGGTTTTCATGACTTTTCCTTTCCGAAAAAAATCGAGGTCTATTTTGACGCTCTTTCCATGATAGCAAGGCATGTGCCCATGCTGCAGACGGAGAGAGGGCTGGACCACTGGCCCAATCTTTACTGCGGGGTATGTGTGTTTCTTCTGGTGCCTATGTATATCTGGCACAAAAAAATAAGCCCGAAAAAGAAAATCGGGTACGTTATCCTGCTTACCGTATTTTTATTGAGTTATTCGGTCAATCTGCTGAACTATATCTGGCACGGATTTAATTATCCCAATTCCCTGCCGGCAAGACAGTCATTCCTGTATATTCTGATGATACTTACCATGTGCTGCGAGGTGACGCTTAAGCAGAAGGAAAACGGCAGGTGGCAGACGGTTGCCGGTATTCTGACGGGGCTTGCCCTGCTGGCGGCATGCGGCATTTTCGTAACAACGGACGGATTGACCGTGGAAGTCATGACTTCGGCATGGATATTTTTAGCCGGATATTTGGTTTTATGTGTTGTTTTTGCCGTATTCTATCAGAAAAAAGGCTGGAAAAAGATTGCAAACTGGGCTATACTGCTTTTGGTCTGTACCGAAGCGGTACTGAACATGGCATATACCAGTGTGGAGCCTGTCGGCCGTAATTATTACCTGAACAGGCAGAAGGAATACGAGAGTATTGTTGCCATGATAGAGGAGGCGGACCCGGGACTTCCCTTTTACCGGATGGACAATCTGAACCAGATGACAAAAAACGACGGCGCCCTGTCGGGATTTTCGTCCCTGTCCGTTTTTTCTTCCACCACTAACAGCCACATCCGGTGGATTTATGATAAACTGGGAATGGGCGGCAGCAAGGTTACTTACCACTATAAAGGCGCCACGCCTTTTGCGGAAAGTATTCTGGGACTGCGGTATCTTTTAATGGATGTGGAGGAGCCGGACACGTTTCTTTATACGAAGATAGGGGAAACGGAGGATTTTTATGTCTGCCGGCAGAATTATTCGCTCGGTCCGGGATTTTTCCTGACGGAGAAGGAATTTGACAGATGGAGCACTATACTTACGGAAAGCAACAGCAGCGCCTTTGCCATTCAGAATGCCCTCGCAAGAGAGCTGGGAGTGGAGCAGTCCCTGTTCAAGGTCATCAATGAGGAAATTACGGAGCAGAAGGAAGACTCCTTTACCGTTGCCGTAAAAGAAGACGGGTATCTGTACGCACTTGTTTCCGCAGAACCGGAGGGCAGGGTTTTCCTTTCTTATAAAGGAGAAGAAAGGGAGTTAAAGAAGGTCAGCGACGAGTATCTGCTTCGTCTGGGGTATTTTGAAAAAGGGGACAGTTTTACCGTCCACTCCGAGGACACCGCCCTCAAAGAGGACACCGCCCTCAAAGAGGACGGAGAAAAAATATGGATACGGCCCTACCGTATGCAGAAGGAAGCCTTTGAGGAGGTAATGGACATTCTTTCCGCACGGGAGTTTACCGTGGAATGTCAGAATGCGGATGCCATGAGCGGCAGCGTTACGGCAGAGGGAAGCGGTTACGTCTGCTTCAGCATTCCGGCGGAACAGGGATTTCAGGTATGGGTTGACGGAGAAAGGACAGATTACGCACTGCTTGCGGACGGATTACTGGCAGTACCGGTGAACGGAAACGCCGGGGATAACGGCGACATGCAGGATGTTAAAAACATCCATGAAATACGTCTTGTGTATAAAGTACCCGGGTTAAAAGCGGGACTTTGTCTCAGCGCGGCTGGCGTTTTACTGTATATACTTATTTATGGAAGAAATTCCGCAAAAAAGAAGGGAAAAGAAAAATGACAGGAAACATTATTATCGGGCAGTCCGGCGGTCCCACAGCCGTAATTAACTCATCGGCAGCGGGCATTTATAAGGCAGCCAAGGCAGCAGGCGTAAAAAAGATATACGGTATGATTTACGGTATACAGGGATTCATGGAAGACAAGATACTGGATATGGACGAGTACCTTTCCGACGATGAAGGCATTGAGCTCTTAAAAAGGACACCTGCCGCATTTTTAGGGTCCTGTCGTTATAAAATGCCGCCCCTTACGGGAAATGAAGAAACTTATGAAAAAGTATTTGAGAGAATGGAACAGCATGACATCGAATGCCTCTTTTATATAGGAGGAAACGATTCCATGGACACCGTGAAAATGCTTTCCGACTATGCTTCCATGCATGGCAAGAAGCAGCGTTTTATCGGTGTTCCCAAGACCATTGACAACGACCTTCCCATTACCGACCATTGCCCCGGCTATGGTTCTGCGGCAAAATACATTGCCACTTCCTTAAAGGAAATCATCCGCGACAATGCGGTTTACGGAGATTACCGCACCTCTATTTTAGTGGCGGAAATCATGGGCAGAAATGCCGGCTGGCTGACGGCGGCTTCCGCTCTGGCAAAGGACAGCTCCTGCGAAGGCGTGGATGCCATTTATCTGCCGGAGGTGGACTTTGATATTGATGCTTTCTTAGAAAAAGTAAAAGAACTGGCCTCAAAAAAGAAATCCATTGTCATTGCGGTTTCCGAAGGAATCCATCTGGCAAACGGCAAATTTATCTGTGAAATCGACAGCCACGGCAATGACAGAGTGGATGTATTCGGCCACAAACAGCTTTCCGGCTGCGGTGTGTATCTGGCGGGCCTTATCCAGAGCAGACTGGGCTACAAGGCAAGAGCGGTGGAACTTTCCACCCTGCAGAGAGCTGCTTCCCATATGGCATCCCTGACAGATATCAACGAAGCCTTCATGGCGGGCGAAGCGGCATTTGCGGCCAGCGAACAGGGACTGAGCGGCAAGATGATTATTTTCACCAGACCGGAGGGGGAAGTATACAGCTGCGGCACGGATATTTCCGATATTCATGCCATTGCCAATATCGAAAAGGATGTGCCGAAAGAATGGATCGGCGCGGACGGCTGCAGCATCACAGAGGAGTATCTGGTATATGCAAGGCCGCTTATCATGGGAGAACTGTTCCCCATTTATGAAAACGGCGTGCCCAAGCATCTGATACGGAAATAAGGAATAGAACATAATAACGGCAGGAAGCTGCCATAGATAAAAATGAGGGAAAACGGAGGATATTTTCATGGATTTACAAGAAAAATGGAATGCACTGACACAGAAATCTTACGGCAAAGACCTTGCAGGTTGTACTGAAAAAGAACTGTATTACAGCTTACTTGATTTAACCAAGGACGAAATTGCGGAAAAACCGCTTATTTCCGGCGAAAAAAAGGTCTACTACATTTCTGCCGAATTCCTGATTGGCAAGCTTTTGTCCAACAACCTGATCAATCTGGGCATCTATGCGGATGTGAAAAAGATTTTGCAGTCCATCGGTAAATCCATGGCAGCAGTAGAGGAAGTGGAACCGGAACCTTCTTTGGGAAACGGGGGCCTGGGACGTCTGGCAGCCTGCTTTATGGATTCCATTGCCACGCTGGGACTGCCCGGTGCCGGTATCGGCTTAAATTACCACTTTGGTCTTTTTAAGCAGGTATTTACCGATAAGCTGCAGGACGCCGAGAAGAATGACTGGATTGAAAAGGACTCCTGGCTGCGTAAAACGGATGTGACGTTTGAAGTGGAGTTTGGCGAACATACCGTGAAATCCAGAATGTACGACATCGATGTACTGGGATATGAAAACGGTGTCAACAAACTGCATCTGTTTGACTTAGAGACCGTGGATGAAAAGCTGGTAAAGAAGGGCATTGATTTTGACAAAGAGGATATTGAAAAGAACCTGACCCTGTTCTTATACCCGGATGACTCTGACGAAGCCGGCAACCTGCTGCGTATTTACCAGCAGTATTTCATGGTGTCCAACGGCGCCCGCCTTATCCTTAAGGAAATGAAAGAAAACGGCTACGACCTTCATAAGTTGTATGACCATGCGGTAATCCAGATTAACGATACCCACCCGACCATGGTTATTCCCGAACTGATTCGTATCCTTTTGCTGGAAGAAGATTTCACCATGTCCGAAGCTATCGATGTGGTAAGCAAAACCTGTGCTTACACGAACCATACCATTCTGGCGGAAGCACTGGAAAAATGGCCGCTTAAGTATTTACAGAAAGTAGTGCCTTCCCTCGTTCCCATTATCAAGGAACTGAGCAGAAGAGTGGCGCTGAAATACAAGGACGAAAAGGTACAGATTATCGACAAAGACGGCCGCGTACATATGGCGCATATCGATATCCATTACGGATTTTCCGTAAACGGCGTGGCTGCTATCCACACCGAAATCTTAAAGGAAACCGAGCTGCATCATTTCTACGAGATTTACCCGGAGAAATTCAACAACAAGACCAACGGCATCACCTTCAGAAGATGGCTGCTTTCCTGCAATGAGGAGCTGACCGATCTTATTTCCGATACCATTGGGGACGGCTTTAAGAAGAATGCGGACGAACTGGAAAAACTGCTTGCCCAGGAAAATAACGAAGCATTCTTAAACTCCTTAGAGCAGATTAAGAAGCAGAAGAAAGCCGAACTGGCTGCTTACATTAAAGAAAAAGAAGGAATTACCATCAATCCAGACTCTGTATTCGATATTCAGGTCAAGAGACTGCATGAGTACAAACGTCAGCAGATGAATGCCCTTTACATTATCCATAAATACCTGGAAATCAAGTCCGGCAAGCTGCCCGTGCGTCCCATCACCTGCATCTTCGGAGCGAAGGCGGCACCCGCATACATCATTGCCAAGGACATTATCCATCTCATTCTGGTAATGCAGGACATTATTGCAAAGGACCCGGACGTAAGTCCCTACCTGCAGGTGGTTATGGTAGAAAACTACAACGTAACCTATGCGGAGAAGCTGATTCCCGCCTGTGATATTTCCGAGCAGATTTCTTTAGCATCCAAGGAAGCCAGCGGTACCGGCAACATGAAGTTTATGTTAAACGGTGCGGTAACGCTCGGTACCTCAGATGGCGCCAATGTGGAAATCAATGAGCTGGTAGGCGATGACAACATTTATATATTCGGTGCCAAGTCCGATGAAGTGATTGCCCACTATGAAAAGGCGGATTACAAGTCCAAGGACTACTATGACAAGAGTCCGGTGATTAAGGAAGCCGTAGATTTCATCGTCGGCAAGAAGGCGCTGAAGACCGGTCACAAGGAAAACCTGCAGAGACTGTATAAGGAACTCTTAAACAAGGACTGGTTCATGACCTTACTGGATTTAGAGGATTATATTGCCACCAAGGATAAGATGCTGGCAGACTTTGAAGACAGGGATAAGTGGAAGAAGATGATGCTGCACAACATTGCAAAAGCAGGATTTTTCTCCTCCGACAGAACCATTGCCGAATACAACAGAGATATCTGGAAGTTAAAATAAGCCAAAAGCAGCTTCGGCTGCGGCGGATGCCGGTGAAACGGCAGGAAAGGAAAGCCCTATGAGAAGAAGCGGTGTATTGTTGCCCATAGCAAGTTTACCGTCAGCATACGGTATCGGAACTTTTTCCAAAGAAGCATATGAATTTGTGGATTTTTTAGCACGGGCGGGACAGAAGCTCTGGCAGATTCTTCCCTTAGGGCCTACCGGCTACGGGGATTCCCCCTACCAGTCCTTTTCCACTTTTGCGGGAAATCCGTATTACATTGATTTGGAAGCACTGATACAGGAAGGATTTCTTACCGAAAAGGAATGCAAGGCAGCGGACCTTCAGGATACGGCAGCCTATGTGAATTATGAAAAGCAATACAAAAACCGTTATCCGCTGCTCCGGAAAGCCTATGAAACGGCATTTTCCCGGTATTCCTTCGGCGAAAAGAAGGAGTACCTTGCTTTCAAAAAAGAGAATGCCGGATGGCTTGCCGACTATGCTCTTTTTATGGCGGTAAAGGATGCACATAAAGGCGCCTGCTTCATGGAATGGGAAGAGGACATCCGGGTAAGAAAGCCGGAAGCCGTGAAAAAGTATGCAAAGAAGTATGAAAAGGATGTGGAATTTTACAGCTTCTTACAGTTCCTGTTTCTGACCCAGTGGGAGAAACTCAAAGCCTATGCCAACGAAAAAGGCATTGAAATTGTAGGGGATATTCCCATTTACGTGGCGTTTGACAGCGCGGACACCTGGAGTAACAAGGAGTTGTTCCGGTTAGACGAAGAGGGCTACCCGATAGCGGTGGCAGGCTGTCCGCCCGATGCTTTTTCCGCAACGGGCCAGCTCTGGGGCAATCCTTTATATGATTGGGAATATCATAAGAAAACCGGTTTTGACTGGTGGATGAAGCGTCTTGCCCACAGCTTTGCGTTGTATGACGTGGTGCGCATTGACCATTTCCGCGGCTTTGATGCCTACTGGTCGGTTCCTTACGGGGACAAAACCGCCGAAAACGGCAAGTGGTGCGACGGTTCCGGTTATGAACTGTTTGCCACCATGAAAAAGACTCTGGGAGAGAAACAGGTCATTGCGGAGGATTTGGGATTTTTAACAAAACGGGTAAAGCGTCTGGTGAAAAGAACCGGATACCCCGGCATGAAGATTTTGCAGTTTGCGTTTGATGCAGACAACGACAGCGAATATCTGCCCCATCATTACAATAATAACTGTGTGGTCTACACCGGAACCCATGACAACGATACCACACTCGGCTGGTACCGCACCTTACATAGAAAAGATAAAAAATTTGCGGATGCCTACCTGCAGATAGGACGCAGCAAAAAAGAAGTGCAGTGGGCATTTATCCGTGCAGCGATTGCATCCGTAGCGGATACCGCCATCATTCCCATGCAGGATTATCTGGGACTGGGCAGTGAGGCGCGTATCAATACGCCTTCTACTCTGGGAGAAAACTGGCAGTGGCGAATGGAAAAAGGAGCGGACAGCACCCTTGCGGAAAGAATGAAAGAATTAAATAAGCTGTATGCCAGATAGCATACAGCTTGTTGTAAGCGAATGATGAAATTGTAGTGTTTGGCAGTGCTTATTTAGCGGCACTTAAGTCCAGCTTGCTTAAGTAGGAATTGTGGTAAGCCGGGTCGTAAGTCACATCCTCCAAGAACCAGTCGGGAGGTAAAAATGTCTCGGCGGCTATCTTGCTTCCGAATTCCACTTCTGCCATAATAAGAGGAGCGAAGGGTTTATCAAACACATCCAGCTCAATGGTCAGGGAATAGCCTTCCGGCGGCTGGGTATTCTGTCCGGTAAACTGCGGATTTTTAAGAGGGATAAGGTAACGCTTCTTGGAGATGATATTGCCGTCGGCTTTCTCTAAGAGATGGTAATAGGAGTCCTTGTTGAGAGGAAGGTTGTGCTCTTCCCTTGCCATCATGCCTTTGCCCTTGTAGGTCAGGTAAAAATCATCGTCCTCGCGTCGGATGCGTACCACCGGGTCGGTGTTTAAGTAAGCCTGTTCAATGATATGAAAAGGATAGGAGTCCAGATTGTCCGGTAATTTTTTGACTGTGAATTTGCGCTCGATTTCCATAGAGAGTCTCCTTTTGAGGTTCTGATTATATTATAACTTTTTTTCGCGGGAACACAAGCAATACTTTACCGCTTCCGGTAAAGATTTTGCCAAGAGCCCACAAATACAATATATGTAGGAAGGATGAGAAAATATGAAACAGATTGCTATTTTTTTTGCGGAAGGTTTTGAAGAAATCGAAGGACTGACCGTAGTTGACATTTTACGGAGAGCGGGTCTTGCCATTGACATGGTATCCATTACCGACTCTGTAAAAGTAACCGGCTCCCACGGCATTGAAATTACGGCGGATAAGACCATTTCCGCAACGGATTTTGCAAAGCTTGACATGATTGTGCTTCCCGGCGGCATGCCCGGCACCAAAAACTTAGAGAACTGTGAAGCACTGATGAAGCAGGTGGATGCTTTCGCCAAAGAAGAAAAGTACCTGGCTGCCATCTGTGCGGCACCCAGCATTTACGGTCACAGAGGACTTCTTTCCGGTAAAAGAGCCTGTTGTTATCCGGGTTTTGAAAGCCATTTGACCGGAGCAAAGGTAACGGCGGCGGAGGTATCTGCGGACGGACACATGATTACCTCCAGAGGTATGGGAACCGCCATTCCGTTTGCACTTGCCATTGTGGAAACCTTCTGCGGAAAAGAAAAAGCGGAAGAGTTGGCAAAGAGTATTATTTATAAGGCATAAATTGACAGAAAATTCCAATAACTTACAAGAAATTACAAAATTCTACAAAAATATCAGAAAAGATATTGACAAAATACAAGCTGTTATGTATAATGAAGTTACAATAAAGAACAGAAGATAAAAGAAAGAGAGGTACAGTCCAACGCACACGTAATACAAAACATAAACCACATCCAGAAGTTACAAATGAATAGAGTTACCTATAGATAAAGGAAGATTACACCAGAGAGAAGAGAACGGTTTACAAAGGAAAACATCACCGTTACAGTACAATCCGTACAAATGAAAAGAGTGTAGAAAACCAAAGAAAATGTGGATGTGACAAAAAAAGAAGAAAACTGAATAGGAGGATAATCCATTGGATATCGAAGTCTGAAGGAGCGCATTGGTTGAAATTTTTAATCGGTGCGCTCTTTCAATTTAAAAAAGTAAGGTATTTCCTGTGGAAATCTGTCGGAAAATAGGTTAGAATAAAACATGTGTAATGTTGATGAGTTTTCAGGAAGGATTTGAAAGATTACTATGGCAGAAAGTACAAATACCATTCAGAAGGAAATACAGGACAGAGAAGCAAAGGAAAGAAGAGAATTACGAAGGAAGAGAAGACAGAGAAACCAGATACTGGCGTTCCTTACCTTTTTATTGTTTGTCTGTCTGATTGTGGCAATTATCGGAACCGGCGTGTGGTACATCATGCACAGGGGAGCGGGCAGGACTACCGGCGGCGGTGCCGCTACGACGGAGGAAACCACGATAGACAATCTGTTTGAGTCAGAGGACGAGATTGTAAAGCCGGAGGAAACGAATACGGAGCCGTCTCTTACACCCGAACAGCAGCTTGACGCTATTTTGGATGAAGCGTTTATTTCCCAGATGCCGCTGGAGGATAAAGTGGCAGGTCTGTTTATTGTGACACCGGAGTCCATTACCGGCGTCAACAAAGCCGTGAAAGCGGGAGACGGCACCAAGGATGCGCTGAACAAATACGCGGTCGGCGGTATTGTGTATACTTCCCAGAACATGCAGGATGCGGCGCAGTTTACGGAAATGGTGTCCAACACTATGCTTTACAGCCGTTATGCTTTGTTTACCTGTGTAGCGGAAGAAGGCGGCAGCAGCACCAGCCTGGAAAAGGCGGGACTTGCGGATAAGACGGACAGTGAGCAGGCAATGGGAACCGGAGCCGATGCGGCAAAGGCATATGAGGCTTCCGGCAAGATTGCGGACAGCATGCTTACTTACGGATTGAACCTGAATTTTGCACCGGTTGCGGACCTTGCCACCGTGCAGGACAGCTACTTAAAGGATGCTTCTTACGGAAGCGATGCCGCCCTGGCAGCTTCTTTCGTGACATCCGCCGTACAGGGAATGCAGGAAAAGGGCATCAGCAGCTGCTTAAAGTACTTCCCGGGAGCCGCCGATATGAAGGAGGACCCCACAACGGGTATGGCTTCCTCCGATCGGACGGCAGAACAGCTTGCCGCAGAGGAATTTACCGTATTTAAGGCAGGCATTGATGCCGGTGCGGATATGGTTATGGTAGGACATGTGGCAGTTCCGGCGCTTACCGGCGACAACACACCCTGCAGCTTATCTTCCGCAGTGGTTACGGACAAGCTAAGAAACGAACTTGGCTTCGATGGGGTTATTATTACGGATGCCATGAATAAAGGCGCCATCACCGAATATTATGAAGCAGACGAGGCAGCCATTCTGGCTCTGAAGGCGGGCTGCGATATGATTTTATGCCCGGATGATTTTGAGAAGGCATACAACGGCGTGCTGGAAGCCGTACAGAACGGCACCATTTCCGAGGAGCGCATCAACGACTCCTTAAGAAGAATTTACCGCATCAAATATGCCAGCATGATGCCGGAAGAATAATGCGGAAAGCACAGACCAACATCCATACAGGGGGAAAGGACAATTATGTTATTTGGTAAAAAGAAACAGGACGAAAACGAAGAAGTAAAAGATAAGAAGCTTGTGGGCGCGGACGAGGAAACGGCAGAAAAAGCGGACACTCACCGTGCCGAAGCGGCAGGAGAAAGCGCAGAAGGACAGGAAGCGGAAGAGGGTTTTGCCATGGGTATCCGTGCCCTGTATACCTTGCAGGATACCGAGGATTTAGTGGTTGTCGGCAGAGTGGAAGGAACCGTCCGAGTAGGAGATGCCGTATACATTTCCAATCCGGGAGAGGACGACAGCTATCAGTTTGTGACGACTGTTTTAGGAATTGAAACAGGTCCCAATACCAGGGTAAAAGAAGCTTCCGGCTGTCAGGCAGCCCTGCGTGTGGAACGGGCATCCCGCTATCAGACAAAGCCGGGCAGCGTGGTATCTACCCGCAGCCGCTCTAAAAAATCCGTACACCAGGCATATATCACCGCACTGGGTGATGCCTATGTAACCGGTAAAAAACTGGAGCTTACCGATAAGGATGCGGAATTTTTAAGCCTGACGGACTGCGCAGAGCTCTGGAGCCTTTTTGTGTGGTTCCATACCAAGGTGGTAAAGGAAGAAAGCGAAGAAGTTGTCAAAGAAAATAAGGCAAAGCTGGAGAAGCTGGCTAAAATTATCAGCAGAAAACTTCTGGAAACAGAGGTGATTTACTGCGTTTACAGCAAGGCAACCGGAGAGCCGTTTCTGTTTTCCAAGACCGTAGCCAGAAAAGACGGCAGCTACATGTGCATGCCGCCCGCCATCCGCCTGATTACCAAGGCTTACAAGGAAACCCTGAGCGCCAAATTTCCCGAGGATAAATTTGAAATCCGGGAAATTTCCTGCGGAGCGGATAAAAACGGAATTAAGAATTTCTTAGGCGAAAGCTTTTATTTAGACGGAGCCTGCGGCGTGCAGCTCATCAATGAACAGGTTTCCCTGGCAGCAGGCATGCTGGTAAACAAGCCGGATTACAGTCATCTTCCGGAAATTGAACGTCCGGTCATGAACCCGGATTTGGAAAGATGGCTTCTGTTAATCGGTCAGATGGAGCAGACTGAAAGCGAAGATGCCAAAACGGTTTACAAAGTGTATTACCGCTTCCTGGCGAAAGAAATGGTAAAGGCAAGACTGCTTGTGCCCACAAAGGTGGACGGAGAAATTCCCAAGCCGGATGCGAACGGAAAAACTGTCATTCCCAAGGGCGTTACCTTAAGCTTCCCCACCGTTCCCGGCAAAAAGGACAGACCTGCCGTGAGAATGTATACGGACTGGAAGCGTCTGAAGCAGGGCATGAAGGATGACACTGACTGGCAGGGCAATATCCAGACCGTGCGGGGCATGATTGAGAAATTTGATTGTGCCATCAACCTGACGGAGCATGTGAAAGCCGGCTGCTATGTAAGCGATGAACTGTTTGAACATATGAAAAAGATGCAGTAAGAAAGCGGGACTGTGGGAAAGCGGGAAGACGCGCAACAGAACTGCAAGGAAACTGCAGTGCAGCACAGGGATACAGAGGACGGGGCGGCATGGGATAGGGAAATCACCACCAATACATTGGTACAGAAAATTGCAGAAGGACGGGAATTCCACCGGGTCATGGAGGACAGCCGGGGGCATTTTACGGAAATCACCGTATCGGAGTACCTGACAGGTCTGTGCACGCAGAGAAATCTGGTGCCGGAGCAGGTTATTAAGAAAGCGCAGATTGACCGGACTTACGGGCATCAGCTTTTTAACGGTACCGGAGTGCCTTCCCGGGATAAACTGCTGCAGCTTTCCATAGGGATGGAGCTGGACCTGAAAGAAACCCAGCAGCTTCTTAAAACAGCTGGAAAAGTATTCTGTATGCCAAAATGAAAAGAGATGCTGCCGTGATTTACGGCATTACACACCATATGGATGTGATGGAAGTACAGGGGCTTCTGGCATCCATTCAGGCGCCTCTTCTCGGAGAGGCATGAAACAGGGGGGAGAACATGAAAAAACAAATGCAGGAAACAGTGGAAGAAGCAAATGAGGGCATTACCGCCGACATGTTGTTTTCTGCCTGCATAGAAGAAAAGCTGCCGGCGGAAATGCTGGCAGCTTTTGATGTTACGGAGTGTTTAAGCAGCAAGTCGGATTGCGAAACTCTGCTTTTTAGGGACAAACACAGCGACAGAAGGTGGTTGCCAAATGTTATGACAGGATGGAAGGCATGCGGCAGCAGGAAATCCTGTGTCTGAAAAACAAAGCATGTCCGGCGTTTATCGGAAGCTATGAGAATGACAATTATTTCTGTGTGCTGAGGGAATATGCGGAAGGCGTGCCGTTGTCCCGTTATGTGCGGGAAAGCTATATGGCAGAAGACCGCATACGGGAAATTGCCGTCGGATTGGCGGAAACCATGCGGACGCTCCATGAGGCGGATCCGGTCATCATTCACCGGGACATCAAGCCGCAGAATATCAGTATCAGACCGGACGGTTCTCTGGCGCTGATTGATTTCGGCATCAGCCGCATTTATAAGAAAGGGGCAAAAGAGGACACTGTTTTTTCCGGAACGGAGGAATTTGCCGCACCGGAGCAGTTCGGCTTTAAGCAGACGGATATCCGGTCGGACATATATTCCTACGGCGTGGTGCTGTCCTACCTTCTGACCGGGAAGGCGAAGCCCATCAAGGAACCGGTGACACCGTTGGAAAAGGTGGCAGCCAGATGCTGCGCGTTTGTACCGGAGAAAAGATACCGGGATGACAAAAGCCTGTGCCGGGCATTGCAAAAGACCACGCGGCAGTACCGGCGGCGTCAGAAAAGAATTGCTTTTGCGTCCTGCCTTGCGGGAACGGTGTTTTCTTTCTGCCTGGCTGCCATGGCGGGCTGGTATGTGACGAACAAAGAGGGACGCAGGGTTTCTTTCCGGGAGCCTCTTGTCGAAAAGGCGGTATGCGCCTATCTGGGAAAAGAGGAAGGCACCGTTACCTATAAGGATCTTAACAAAGTTCTGGGTGTGTATGTGCAGGGAAATGAAGTTTACACCTCAGAGGATGACTATTACAATCTGGGCTTCCAATGGTATCTGGACGGAGGAACCGATTACGGCAGTATTCAGAGTCTGGAGGATTTATCCCTTATGCCCAACTTAAGGGAAGTGTGTATCGGCGGCAACCATGTGAGGAATATTACAGCGCTAAAAGAACTGGATTATCTGGAGAGCGTGGAAGTGCGGAACAATCAGGTGACGGATATTTCCGCACTTGCCGGAAAGGAATACCTGTATAAAGCCGGATTTCTTGCCAATCCTTTGGAGGGTATAGAGGCACTTGGCACCTGCAAAAATTTAAGGCAGTTGGATTTGAACCAGACGGGAGATTATGACGGAGGCGCACTGGCGGAGTTACATAAACTGGATGAGATGAACCCGCGGGAAGGACCGGATGCCGCTATGTACCTGAAAGGGGCGGAAATCGGCTATTTATCGGTAGGAAGAGCGGGGATGACGGATATCAACCGCATCAACATGGCACAATGCGAAGTGACGGATTTTACGCCTCTGTTTTCCATGCCGTCGCTTACCTGGGTGGAAATGAGTGCGAACCGGAAGGAATATGTGGATGCCGTAGCCGCAAGTCTCGGGGAGCCGCAGTTTGAAATTGTGTATGTGGAAGATTAGCGGAAATAAAGGGATTTGAAAGAGCGGAAAAGTCTTTTGCATGAATTTTATAAAAAATTCAAAACATGGGTTGACAAAAGCCCTGTCCTATAGTAAACTATCACTTGTCCTTAGCGGACAAGTGAAATGCGCGAGTGGCTCAGCGGTGGAGCACCTCCTTGCCAAGGAGGGGGTCGCGGGTTCGATTCCCGTCTCGCGCTCTTTTTTATTCCTTGGGCAGTCAGGGAATTTTGTTATTTGTGTTACATTTCGACGGAACGAAAGGATATCCGAAATGTAGCACTTTTTTTATATGGTGTCAACGGTCAGATTGATGTGGTTGGCGGGACTTTTGCGTATTTGGCAGAGTTTACGTGCTGATGAGAGAAAAATGTTCCAAAGCACGTAGGAATTAGCTGAGTTTACGTGCTGATGGGAGAAAAATGTTCAAAGGCACGTAGAAAGTTGGCGGTGTTTACGTGCTGATGAAAATAAATGAATAAAAAGCACGTAAAAGCCGAGAATGTTTTACGTGCCTATAAAAGAAAATGAACAAAAGGTACGTAACACCGAAGTAAAATATACGTGCTTATAGAAGAAAAAGAGCAAATAGCACGTAAACAGGAAATCCGGTAAGATAGGAGGGGCGAAAAGAAAGTATATGGACGAACAGAATAAGCAGCAGACAAAGAAGCAAGCATCCATTATTCAGGAGAAAACCACCGAAACGAATGGAAAAGTTGTAAAGAGCGAAAAGACTATAAAGAGCGGAAAAACTGAAGCGAATGGAAAAAATGTGAAAAGGGAAAAAAACGCAGAGGCTGTAAAGATTTTGACTATAATAGCGATAGTCATCATTATTGCAACCATCGGTATTTTAATCCGACGAGGAAATGCTGGTACAGAGCGGAATAATGGAAACAGTTGCGTGTTAAAAATAGAAACTCCTTATCTATCCGGACAGGGAATACTTTATTCATACAAGGGAGAAAACGCTTATATTCTGACAGCCGGTCATATGATGCTGGGAATGAATATAGGGGCAGAATGCGATGTTACTTTTGGCGTATCGGGAGATACGAAAAAAGCAACGCTTCTGTATCTTTCTGAAAATGCGGATATTGCCATTCTGCAGGCGGCAAAGGATGATTTTAAGGGGGTAAAAACGGCAGCTTTTGAAGTATCCCGTTATGATGCGTTGAAGGAAGGGGATACTGTCCGCTTTTTATGTTATGAAGAAGGCGCGGATGCCTCGGTGACCGAGGGAACCATTACCGATACCTGGATTTATCTGGATGATTTCGGCATCAATATGATGCTGGTGGAAGCCGAAACTCATTCCGGCATGTCGGGATGCGGCGTTTATGATGCGGAAGAGTATCTGGTAGGGATTTTGTGCGGCAGCAGTGAGGACGGAACGGAGGCTGCCATTCTGCCCTTATCCATTATAAGGTCGGAAATTATGCAGGCGGGGTTATAACCGCCAGTAATTATACATTTTGTGAAAAAGCAAATAGGCAGGCATATAAACGAATTGTCATTGCAAATAGAAAGCAGAACTTCCCAGACATGAAAATATCCGTCTTGTAACATGTTTACATGTTGTGATACAATGTCAAGTACAGTAATCTATATGTATGATACAGAAGGCGCAGATGCAGTAACCTATATGTACAATGCAGAAGGGAAGATGCAGAACCTACATGTGCGATACGGAAGGACAGGTGCAGCATGGGTAAAAAAGCAGATGAGAAAACCAATGTCATGAGAGTGCTTGACCAGAAAAAGATTTCCTATAAAAGCTATTGTTATGTGGAAACCGGCGCGGTGAACGGCATGGAAGTAGCGGAAATTCTAAAGGAAAATCCCGATACCGTGTTTAAGACGCTTGTAACGGTTGGAAAGACAGGAAATCATTATGTGTTTGTGGTTCCGGTCAACAGGGAACTTGATTTGAAAAAGGCGGCTGCGGCAGCCGGGGAAAAGAGTATAGAAATGTTGAAAGCAAAGGATTTGCTGCCTCTTACCGGCTATGTGCACGGCGGTTGTTCGCCCATAGGAATGAAAAAGCTGTTCAAAACCTTTATTCATAAGACGGCGGCAGACTATGAAACTATTTTATTCAGCGGCGGGAAAATCGGTTATCAGGTGGAAGTATCACTTGCCGATTTGCAGAAGGTAATACCGGTGCAGACCGCCGATATAGCAGAGGAGTAATGGCGGTTTTCGCGGGGAAAACACGTTGACAAACTGTTTTCCCTGCATATGCTAAGAAAAAGAAGGATATGACATCATGGGTTTTATAAAATTTATCAAAGAAGAAATGCAGGTAATCAAGGAGCGGGACCCGGCAATGCATTCCAATATGGAAGTGTTTTTGTACCCCAGCTTCAAGGCAATTATTTATTACCGCATTGCACATAAATTGTACGAGGGAAAGCATTATTTCTGGGCAAGATGGGTTTCCCAGAAAGGCGCCAGAAAGACGGGTATCGAAATTCATCCCGGCGCCCAGATTGGCAAAGGCTTGTTTATTGACCACGGAAACGGCGTGATCATCGGGGAAACAGCCATTGTGGGTGACAATGTAACCCTTTATCAGGGAGTTACCCTTGGAGGTACCGGTAAAGAGCACGGAAAGCGCCACCCGACGCTTTGCAACAATGTTATGGTAAGTGCGGGCGCCAAAGTACTGGGTTCCTTTACCATAGGTGAAAATTCCAAGATTGGCGCGGGCAGCGTGGTGCTGGAAGAAGTACCGCCCAACTCTACGGTAGTCGGTGTTCCCGGACGCGTTGTAAAACGGAACAACCAGTCCGTACCGAGAGAGGATATGAACCAGATAGACCTTCCGAACCCGGTTCTCGAAGATATCCAGAGACTGCAGCATAACAATGAAGAACTGCAGAAACGCATTAAGGATTTGGAAGAAGAACTTTCTTTATTACGCAGACAGTAAAATGCGGCTTCAGGGGGATGTGGCCGTCATTTTCGGATACACACAACGGACGAAAGGAGGAAACTTATATGGATTTTATTAAGAAAGTAGAAGAAACCGCTACCAGCAAGGGGAAGGTAGTAGTAGATAAAGCAAAGCAGCTTGCGGAAATTGCCAGCCTGAAAAGTCAGATTGGAACCTGCGAAGAGGTGATTAAGAAAAATTACGCAGAAATCGGAAAGCTGTATTACGAAAACTATGCGAATTGCCCGGAGGAGCTTTTTGAAAAGCAGTGCAGAGCGATTACCAATGCACAGGCCGGAGCAAAAGAATTAGAGCAGAAAATTAAAGACATTAAGGGTGTGTAAAGAGGAAGGAAAGAGGAAGGGAGGAAGCTTAGTCTTCCTCCCAATGATACATTTTTTCTTCCGTTTCTTCAGCTAAAACCGAGATGCGCTGTTCAATCTCGGCAAGTTCTTTTTTGAGCCGGGGATAAGTGGTGGCATCTTTGTAAATGAAGAATGCGGCTGCAAGAAGCAGGAAGGCGGTAAGGCCGGCGGTAAAAACTTTACTGACTCCGAGCAGGGGGAGCGCCTGATACAGGGTGGCAGCACTGCCAAGAAGGGTGACGATGGTTCGCAGATAGGAAAGATGAGTACGTTCCGCAGCGAGCCTGCTGTTATTCAAAGCAAGAGAGGTACGGACTTTGGACAATTCTGTACGTTCTGTTGCCATATGATTTTGATTAATGGCCATAGCTTCATTCGTAGGCATGGTTTCCTTTTTTTCTAACATGGTCTATCTCCTTTTCTTTTTATTTTATATCTGAAATCCACAAAATACAATCTCCATTTATAACACAGACAGGTTTGCCGGCCAATATGCATAAAGTTGTGAAAGATGCTTTGAAAAAGTGTTTTTTCATATACTTAAAATAAATGGGCACAATATGCCTCACAAATACGGCATATCATGTACTTCTTTGCTTTCTTCTTACTTGATATGATTACGTTATCATGCAAAAAGGCAGGATATGACAGGATGAAAGAGAAGAAAAATTGTAATGTGGAGATTGGGAAAAGGTTAAAACAAATTCGGGAAAACATGAATTATTCACAAGCCGAATTTGCGGAGATTTTAGATGTCAGTGATGACCACTATCGCAGACTGGAAAGCGGAGCCAGTGGACTTACCGTAGAAAAACTGCAGCTTTTATTTGAAAAGTTACACATAGACAGCAATTACCTGGTAAATGGGCAGAAGAAGGACGATTTTGATTTGGACGCCTATCTGGCAAGCTGTGACCGTAAGAAAAGAGATGAGCTGCTGACAAGATGTCTGGAATACATCGGAAAACTGGTAACCAGATAATCAACTATACAATATGCAATGGCATAGCAATGAAAGACAGATGCCGCTGCATGTCGGGGAATAAAGGATATAGGCGGGAGAGGTACGAAGAAAAGGTATGGAGGAGAGAGAAGCTTTTCGGGAGTTTTATTTGAATTACGCTAAGAAACTGTATCGGATAGTAGAACGTTTGCAGGAGATACAAGAAGGTAAAGTGGGAGATATTACGGAAGATGTTGTGCAGGAAAGCTTTTTAGTGGCATTTGTGAAATGGGACGAGATACGGAAATCCAGTAAGCCGCTGGGATGGCTTGTTGTAACTGCCAAGTATATCATTTATAATCAAATCAGGATGAAGGACAATCAGACGATTTCTTATCAGGAGATAGATGTGATTGAGAATATAGGAGCCATAGACCCTAACCTGGATTTGATTGACACCAATCAGCTTTTGAGGGAAACGCTGACGGAGCCGGAAGAAAGAGAAATGTTTACCTATTATCTGTATGGATATAAGTCAGCGGAAATTGCAGAGAAAATGAACATGAACGAAAATACGGTGCGTGTAAAGATTAAGAGAATTAAGGATAAGATAAGGGGAAACTGGAATGAAAGCAAGTAATAAGCAGGCTTCGGAACGTGGAATGAACCAGACTTCCACGGAAGAACTGATTAAACAACTGGAAAACAGGCTGGACTGGCTTACCAGTCAACCGGCTGAGGATATGGATGAAGAGGAAATAGAGAATATCCTAAATCTTCTGGACACGTTAAAGCCCCTGCCCGGCGAAAATACATTTAACCCGGAAGAAGCTTTTGAATGCCTGGAAAAGGATTACCTGCATAACCCGGAAAAGCTGGAGCAGGCTTCGGAAGAAGCGGACAGGGTGGAACTGATAACAGTTTTACGGGAGAAAACGGAGAATATCGAACCCAAGCATACCGATATCAAGAAGCATCGTCGTTTCCGGGTACTGAAAAATGTGGGAATTGCCGCGGCTATTATGATTTTGGTATTTTCCGGTCTGAACCTTGCAACCTATGCTACGGCAAAGAAGGGCTTGTTCGACCTTATCATCAACCGTAAAAATACCATGTCCAACATGTATGTGGGGGATGGGGATATGGGTATGAACTATGAGGTGCATGATAAAGAAGTGTACACTTCGTGGGATGAGGTACCAGATGAAGCAAAGGAAGGAATTTTGCTGCCGGGATATTTGCCGGAAGGAATGGAACTGGAAGAAATAAAAATATGTGGTGATTATCCGCAACGTATAGAAGTACGATATATAAACTGCAATAATTTCAGTGAGTATGTCAGAATTTCGGTAAGGCAGTTTGAAGCCGAAAAGATAAAGGATGAGATAACCTATCCACAGGCAGAGTATTCCGATACGGAAATTATCAACGCAGTAGAGTATCATATATATAAACTTGAGGATGAAAATCTTATTTTTTTTGTACAGGGAGATAACATTTATTATGTGTATTCTACGTTGCCGATAGAAGAGATAAAAGAAATAGCTGTGTCATTTTAAGAGAGAGCTTTATGAATTTTCGACAAAGAAATTCATAAAGCTCTTAAATTTTAAAATTTTTTTACTTTTTTTGAAACAAAAGTGCTTTCTGAACACATATATATAATGAGGGGGAAAAATACAAAAAAATTTCAGGAGGAAAAAACAATGAAGAAAAGAAACAGAAGCAAAATTTTATCACTGCTATTATCGGCAATTCTTTTTGCGGGAATTATTCCGACAGATGTTTTGGCGGCAAGTTCGGTTGAGAGTATGCAGATGTATGTACGGGAATCAGCTATGGAAAATCCGGATGTAGTAATGTACGGAAATCCTAACGAAAACAATATGAGCAGAGATGCCAGTTATCTAATAAACTGCAATATCTCGGCAGCTTATATGAGTTATGGTCTCTACATTCAGACAGAAACGGGAACCAAGATAACAGCATCTGAACTGGGTGTAAAGGACATTAAGGTTCAGCAAAAAAATGGTATTTTCTGGACCACCATTGCAACCTCGGGGGGAGGTTCTATTACAAATGATGATTGGTTCCTTGGTTCTTGTGACTGTAAAAACGCAGTAAGCGGAGAAATCTATCGCATTAAATGCACACATTTTGCCTACATAGGAGGAAATTATTATCATTATGACCACACGTCTGATTCATTTACATATGTCAAACCCTGATAAGGAGATTATTAATTGAGAAAATATCATTTGATTACTAAAGAAATCAATGCTGCAGGATACGATGCACTTTGCGCCACTCTGGAATTGGAGCTATTGCCGGATGGACAGATATTGAGATTTTATGATGTGCCGGAAGACATCTGGTACGCCTGGAAAGGGGAATCCATGGCAGAGTCATATTTTAATCGACATATATTCGGTAGGTTCGAATCGGAATTACTGGAAGCGTAAAGTCATCTTTATCCATAGATTGTGGTCTGATGTGTTACACTAAATAATATCAAAAACGACATTCTCCGGACCACAAAGTGTAATAGGGTTTAGGACAGTCGGCAATATGCCGGCTGTCCTTTTTTGTGGGAAAATTATTTGCAAATATCCGGTCAGGTGGTAAAATAAAAAAACAAAAGATAAACCAGTCAGAAGCAAGGAGATTACTATGTGGTTATTGTATGCTTTTCTGTCGGCACTGTTTGCCGGGCTGACATCCATTCTGGCAAAATGCGGAATTAAGAAAACAGATTCCAATGTGGCAACGGCGGTCCGGACAATCGTGGTTCTGATTTTTTCCTGGATAATGGTTTTTATCGTGGGAGCACAGGAAGAAATAGGAAGCATTACCATGAAAACGTGGATATTCCTGATTTTATCCGGCTTAGCGACAGGAGCATCCTGGCTCTGCTATTTCAGGGCGCTGCAGATAGCGGATGTAAACAAAGTCGTACCGATTGATAAGTCAAGCACCATTCTGTCCATTTTGCTCGCTGTGATTTTGTTTCAGGAGAGTATCAGTGTGCGAAAAATGATTTTTGTAATCATGATTGCTGCGGGAACTTTTCTTATGATAACAAAAAAGAAAGAACAGGTGGAAGTTGTGCAGGCAGAAAACACACAGTTGAATGAGGAAAATTCGCAAAATGTTCCTGCCACGGTTCAAAGCCCGGAACGAAAAGCAAAATGGCAGGGCGGCTGGCTGGTTTATGCTGTCCTTTCCGCCGTGTTTGCCAGTCTGACATCCATTCTCGGAAAAATCGGTGTGGAGGGTATCCATTCCAATCTGGGAACGGCTATCCGTAACGTAGTGGTCTTGATAATGGCATGGGTGGTTGTGTTTGTGACCGGAAAGCAGGCAACGGTAAAAAATATCGAAAAGAGGGAAATGGGATTTATCTGTCTGTCTGGTCTTGCCACGGGAGCATCCTGGCTCTGTTATTACAAGGCGCTCAAGGACGGCGTGGCGAGCATTGTCATTTCAGTGGATAAATTAAGCATGCTGATTGCCATTGTTTTTTCCTACCTTGTCTTTAAAGAAAAACTGACGGGTAAAGCACTGACGGGACTTGTTCTGATTACAGCGGGCACACTGCTTATGGTGGTTTTTCCCTGAAATGAGGCGCGAAGGGTGAACAGCAGTGTAAGATGAGCGACATCATAAGGTGAACAACAGTAAAAGATGAAGAAAAGTAACGGAGGAGAAAGATATGAGAACAGGAAATGAGAGAAAGAAAATTGTAAAAGAACTGCTGGATGTAACGGATAAGGAATTTACGGATGAAGAGCTGATAAATGAGCTGATAGCAACCAATATAACCATGAATAACAAAGAAGAGGAAAAGTTGTCTTTCGGGCAGAAGGCTTCCGATGCCGTGGCAAAATTTGCGGGAAGCTGGGCGTTTATATTCAGCTTTATATCGGTGATGCTAATCTGGATGATTGTTAATCTGCTGATGGCATCCCAGGCATTCGATGCTTATCCGTTTATTCTGTTAAATCTGGTGCTTTCCTGTATTGCGGCTGTACAGGCTCCCCTTATTATGATGAGCCAGAACAGGCAGGAAGCCAAGGACAGGGAGCGGGCGGAAAACGATTACAAGGTCAATCTGAAAAATGAGCTGATCATTGATGATTTACACAGGAAGATGGACCTCATTTTGGAAAATCAGAAAAAGCTGAACCACAGGCTGGATGAGTGGGAGCAGGGACAGAAAAAGTAACCGAAAAATCTTGTCACTGAAAAAAAGTTGTGTTATAGTACGGGTAGAAAAAGCAGTCGGGAAAGATTGCGGGATTTACAGAACCAAGGAGGAATTGCAACCATGAAATGTTTGAAAAAAATTAATAAAAAAGCAACCGGACTTTTCGCAGCAGGCGTGCTGTTCGGAACAGCCGGCATTAAAATTCTTTCCAGCAAGGATGCAAAAAAGTTTTATACACAGTGCACGGCAGCCGTTCTTCGTGCCAAGGAATGCGTAATGAAAACAGTCAGCACCGTACAGGAAAATGCAGAGGATATTTACGCAGGAGCAAAACAGATTAACGAAGACAGAGCAGCAGCGGAAGAAGAATTTATTTCAGAAGACGAATTTGAAGACGAAGAGTCTGCGGAAGCAAATTCTGTTGAAACAGAAGCAAAAGACGCTGAATAAAACCAAAAAGATGCCTGCAGGATTGCCTGCAGGTGTTTTCTTTTTGCTTTAGTGGAATTATGTCGCTGAAACGGTCCGCCGCAGGTACTTTTTTTCAAACACGGAAAAGTTCTGTGTCGGGCAGGCGTAAAAGATATGGAAAGTGGGATGAAAATCAATGCAATTTGTTTTGAAACATGAAATCAGAGGCAGAATGAGACTTCATGCCGTACAGAAAAGAATGAGCTTTGCACAGGCGGATACCCTGCAGTATTACTTGGAACGACAGGACATGATAGAGTCCGCCAAAATCAACGAGCGCACCTGCGACGTCGTGATAACATATAACGGCAGCAGGGAAGCTGTTATTTCTATATTAAAGAAGTTTTCCTATGAAAAAGTACAGGCTCCGGCGGAATACATTAAAAATTCCGGCAGGGCGTTAAATCATGAATACTGGGACAGGCTGGTGGAAAGGGTGGTGCTTCATTACGGCAACAAAATTTTCCTGCCCATGCCGGTACGCACGATGATTACGACCGTGAAATCCGTAAAATATATCTGGAACGGTATCTGCACATTGTGCAGAGGTAAAATTGAAGTGCCGGTACTGGATGCAACGGCTATCGGCGTTTCCGTTTTCAGAGGAGATATTTCCACGGCGGGTTCCGTTATGTTCTTACTCGGTGTGGGTGAAATCCTTGAGGAGTGGACACACAAGAAATCTGTGGGCGATCTTGCCAGAAGCATGGCACTGAATGTAGGCAAAGTATGGCTGGTAAAGGACGGACAGGAGATACAGGTGGCGGCCAACCTGATAAAACCGGGCGATTCGGTCCGGGTGCATATGGGCAATGTGATACCGTTTGACGGCGAGGTAACGGAAGGAGAAGCTATGGTAAACCAGGCATCCCTTACCGGAGAGTCCGTGCCCGTTGCCAAGAAGGCAGGCGTGACGGTATATGCCGGCACCGTTGTGGAAGAGGGCGAGATTACCCTTTGTGTCAAGGAAGCGAACGGATCCAGCAAATATGAGAAGATTATGACCATGATAGAGGAGTCCGAAAAACTGAAATCCTCCCTGGAAAGCAAGGCGGAGCACCTGGCGGACAGACTGGTACCCTATACTTTCTTAGGTACCGGACTGGTATGGCTCTTTACCAGAAATGTGACGAAGACCATTTCCGTACTGATGGTGGACTTTTCCTGTGCACTGAAGCTGGCAATGCCGCTGACCGTGCTTTCCGCTATCAGGGAAGGCAGCAGCCATGATATGACTGTAAAGGGCGGCAAATATCTGGAAGCCATGTCGGAAGCGACCACCATTGTATTTGATAAAACAGGCACTCTTACCAAGGCACAACCGACCGTGGTGGATGTGGTTTCCTTTGACGGACAGGAACCGGACGAGCTCTTGAAAATTGCAGCCTGCTTAGAGGAACATTTCCCGCATTCCATGGCGAAGGCGGTTGTGAGAGCGGCAGCCGACAAGCATCTGGAACACGAAGAAATGCACTCCAAGGTGGAGTACATTGTGGCACACGGCATTTCTTCCCACATCGGCGAAAAGAAGGTAATTATCGGCAGCTACCACTTTGTGTTTGAAGACGAAGGAGCGAAAATTCCCGAGAGTAAAAAGGAACAGTTTGAAGCATTGCCGGCAGAGTATTCCCATTTGTATATGGCAATCGACAATTCCCTGGCAGCCGTTATTTCCATCGAAGACCCGCTGCGGAAGGAAGCATCCGAAGTCATCCGCAATTTAAAGAAGCTGGGCTTTGAAAAGGTAGTCATGATGACCGGCGACAGCGACAGAATTGCCCGCAATATTGCGGATAAGGTCGGCGTGGACGAATATTATTCGGAAGTACTGCCCGAAGATAAGGCTCGCTTTGTGGCGAAGGAAAAAGAGGGTGGCAGAAAGGTAGTCATGATTGGGGACGGCATCAACGATTCCCCGGCACTTTCCGAAGCGGATGTGGGAATTGCCATCAGTGACGGCGCCGAAATCGCAAGGGAAATTGCGGATGTGACCATCGGAGCGGACAGCCTGGACGAAGTCCTGACGCTGAAGCGGTTAAGCGATGCCATGATGAAGCGAATCCACAGAAATTACGGATTGATAGTCGGCATCAATACGGCGCTGATTGTCCTGGGTGTAGCCGGTATTTTTCCGCCTACCACATCTGCGCTTCTGCATAATACGTCCACTATTTTAATCAGCTTAAAGAGCATGAAAAATCTGCTGAAGGACGAAGAAAACGAGTAAGTTCCGCAGCCGAAAAAACAATAAATTTTATTTATCCCTAAAGTTAATCCTTTTTTTTACGATATATACTATGTGAGAACAGAAAAGGTATACGTAAAGGAAAGGAGGAGACCGGTATGCGTATTGAAGCATATAATCAGGTACAGCAGTTGTATCAGACCAAAAGACCGTCCCGTATCAAGGGCAGCATGGGTGTGACAGGTACCGACACCGTACAGATAAGCAGCATGGGAAAGGATTTTCAAGCTGCCCAAGCGGCTGTCAAGGCAGCACCTGACGTCAGGGAAGACGTGACGGCTCCGATTAAAGCAAGCATTAACAGCGGCACTTATGAAGTGAGCAGCGAAAGCTTTGCAGATAAGTTACTGAAAAAATATGAAGAAACGAGGTAATTCCAGTGGCCAGTCTTATTGAGAACCTGATAAGTGTATTAGAGGGCGAAGCAGCAGAGTACGATAAGCTGCTGGAATTATCAACCAGAAAAACACCGGTGATTGTAGCCGGCAATCTGAAAGAATTACAGCACATCACGGATGATGAGCAGGAAGTGGTAAACCGCATTAACCGCCTCGACAATGAAAGAAGCGAAGTAATGACGGATATTGCCAATGTTATGAACAGGGATGTCAAAACTTTAAAATTAGCGACACTCGTAGAGCTTTTAAGTCAGAGACCGCAGGAAAGCAAGCGGCTTGCAGAGGTACATGACCGGCTGAAGACTGTGACCGGAAACATGCAGAGAGTGAATGAACAGAACAAAGAGCTGATTGCACACTCTCTGGAAATGATAGACTTCGATTTGAACCTTCTGCAGGCAATGAAGACAGCACCGGAAACGGCAAATTACGACCGTGGTGCCCACAATGCCGGCGGACTGATGGGAAGCGACAGAGGAAGCTTTGATGCCAAGAGCTGATGAAGAAAAAGAAAGAAACCGGTGACGGTGTTTCCTTTGCCATGCTTCATCAGATGTTGCGCATAGCATGAGGTGATTTTTATGCCACTGATGGGTAGTTTATATATAGGTGCATCCGGTTTACAGTCCGGACAGAATGCATTAAATACAACAGCACACAATCTTACAAACGTAGATACAACAGGGTTTACCAGACAGCAGACCCTGCTTTCTTCCAAACGATATATTACCATTTCCAGAAACCCCGCCGCTGTTTCCGACCAACAATACGGTATCGGGGTAAATTTGTCCGCAGTAAGACAGGTAAGGGATTATTTTCTGGATCAGACCTACCGCAAGGAATCCGGCAGAAGCATGTTTTATGAAGCGTCCACCGATGTGCTCGGTGAAGTGGAAAACGTGCTCGGTGAGTTAAACGGTGAGGATTTCCAGACTTCTTTATCGAATCTCTGGACAGCCATCCAGGAGCTTTCCAAGGATCCGTCAAGTTCCGTTACACAGGGTCTTCTGGTACAGCGTTCCGCGGAGTTCATCAACAGAGCCAATGCGGTTTATCAGGATTTAACCAATTACCAGGACAATCTGAACAAACAAATCAAAGAGAAAGTTACCACCATCAACCAATACGGAAAACAGATACAGGCGTTGAACGACCAGATTCGGAAAATCGAATGCGGCGGTATTGAGCATGCCAACGACCTTCGGGACACCAGAAACCAGATTTTGGATGAACTGGGTAAGCTTTGCAAAATGACCTATTCCGAAGACTCTTTGGGAAACGTATCGGTACGAATCGAAGATTCCGATTTTGTACGCGGCGACCTGTTTTATGAAATAGGTCTGGATGCCAGCGACGCTACCGGTTTCTATACGCCGTTCTGGATAAAGGATGCGGAATACACCGTATTGGCGGACGGTACGAAAAAATATAATATCGAGGGCGCGGAGGTCTTCCATTTAGATCAGACGGTTTCCTCATCCCTCGATACGGACATCGGCGGACTGAAGGCGCTGCTTCTGGCAAGAGGCGACCACAGAGCCAATTACACCGACATAAACAACAATTACGACAGTATTTCCCAGTCCATTGTGATGAATGTGCAGGCAGAATTCGACCAGATGATTCACCATGTGACGACCAAGATAAACAGCATTCTGGCAGAGGTTTGCGACCCCTCCAGAGGCTATATGTGCGACAAGGACGGCAGTCCCCTTCAGCTTTTCCAGAAGATTACCACGGACGGTTACGAAAAGGTAACGGATGCAAACGGCAATGTAACATGGAAATATGCGGAGGAAGAACCGGCCCGCACGGATACCTTATATACACTGGGCAATCTGCAGGTCAATGCGAACCTGTTAAGAGAGCCGTCCATGCTGAGCTTCAAAAAGGCAGACGGTTCCGCCGATTACGATACGACGGGAAAGCTGAAAGCAGCTTTTACGGAAGAAAGTTATACCTTAAATCCCAATGTTCTTAAGAAAACCACTTTCGTGGACTATTATAAGGACTTGGTTTCCCAGGTGTCCAACACCGGTTATGCGTTTCGGAATATTTACGAAAACCAGCAGACGACCGTGGAAGCTACCTACAATGCCAGAGAGCAGATTATAGGCGTTTCTTCCGAAGAAGAACTCTCCAATATGATTCGCTTTCAGAATGCCTATAATGCATCAAGCCGTTATATCAACGTGATCAACGAACTGCTGGAACACATTATTTCCACACTGGCAGTATAAATTAAAAGAAGGGAGGCATTAGGATGCCCTCACAGTTTTTCGGATTGAATATTGCATACAAAGGTCTGTTGGCCTCCAATGCATCACTGAATACTACATACAACAACATTGCGAACGAACAGACGATAGGATACAGCCGGCAGCAGGCGGTGCAGCAGGCAAGTCCCGCCATCCGGGTGTTCCAGACCTACGGCTGCGCCGGTTCCGGTGTAGATACGGTTTCCATTGAAAGAATTCGGAATGAGTTTTATGACCGCAAGTACTGGAGTGCCAATACCAGCTACGGTGAATACAATATGAAACAGTATTACATGGCACAGATGGAAACTTATTTTAAGGACGACAGTACGACTATGCCGGGTTTCAAGACCATTTTTGATGAGTTCGCCGTAAAGGGTCTGCAGGCAGTACTTACCAATCCTTCCAGCGCGGATACGAAAACCCAGTTTATCGGCTATGCGGAAAGCCTTACCACCTATTTTAACGGTATGGCAGGTAATCTGGAGACCATGCAGAAGGATGCCAACGACGAAATCAAATCCAAGATAGAAGAAATCAATTCCATTTCCAGTGAAATTGCTACCTTAAATAAACAGATTAATGTCATTGAGCTGACGGGCAGCAAGGCAAACGAGCTTCGTGACAGAAGAACCCTTCTTTTGGATCAGCTTTCGGAAATTGCTTCCATTACAACGGAAGAGTACCCGATTGTGGATGCCAACAACCCGGAAAGAGAAACAGGAGCAAACCGCTTCATTGTAAGAATTAACGGCGGTCAGGTGCTGGTAGACGGCAATGACAACAGACAGCTTGCCTGTGTGGCAAGAACCTCTTATGAAAAGGTAAACCAGACCGATATTGAAGGTCTTTACAATGTATACTGGACGGACGGACAGGAGTTTAACCTGTATGACAGAACTCTGGGCGGAAGCCTGCAGGGATTGGTGGAAATGCGTGATGGCAACAATACCGAAGGCTTTTCCGGTACGGTGACGGCTACCGGTAAGAAGGATGTAACGGACGATAAAGGTGTTACAAAGTCCCACGATACTGTGACCATAGAGGTAACAAAAGCGTACCTGAAGGATTTGAATAAGTGTAATCTTTCCGACAACGGCGGCAAAATCAAGTTAGGAAATCAGGTGTTTTATTATGATTCCTGGTCCTACACCTGCAGCTATGATGCAAGCGGAGATCCTTCTTATTCCTACACCTTTGTGATTTCCGATGAGACCCTGAATGACAGAAATCTGACAAACGACAGAGTGGGCATGACCGCATCGGTGGGGGAAAGCATTGATTATCAGGGCATTCCTTATTACATGCAGCAGATGAATGAATGGGTTCGCACCTTTTCCCAGAAGTTCAACGACATTCTGAACAGCGGTTACGATGCATACGGCGCAAGCGGCAACAACCTGTTTTCCGCAGACCATGCAACGGACGGTGAACAGTATGCATTCGACAGGGCGTTCCGCTATGATTTACAGAAGGACGGCACCATGACGGTGGATATGACGGATGACAGCTATCACAGAATGACCGCCAGAAATTTCAACATTCTGAATGCTATGGTGGATGACTGCAATCTGCTTGCCACCAAGAAAAAAGCGTCGGATGGCGTGGAACAGAGCGACCTTCTGGATGAAATCAAAGACATGGTGAACGATAAGAACAAAATGGGATTTAGGGGCAGCACAGCCGGAGAGTTTTTACAGTGCATACTTTCCGACGTGGCATTAAATGCCAGCAATGCCAACACGTTCTACAAGAATTATAAAAATATTGCGGGAAGCATTGATACCCAGAGAACTTCCATTTCCGGCGTGGACGGAGATGAAGAAGCCATCAATCTGGTAAAATACCAGAACGGCTACAATTTAGCTTCCAAGATGGTACAGACACTGACGGAAATTTATGACCGGCTGATTTTACAGACAGGCGTATAAAAAAGACATATAAGCAAATGCCGGATAAAGAAAGGACGTTACGCCCGCTGATTACGGAAGGACAGGGAAATTATGAGAATTACAAACAAAATCATGCAGAACAACAGCCTTAACAATATCAATATGAACAAGGTGCTGGAAGATAAACTAAATACACAGATGTCTACCAAGAAGAAAATCACAAAGCCTTCCGATGACCCGGTTATTGCCATCCGTGCTTTGCGTCTGCGCGGAAACGTAACGGAAGTGACACAGTATTATAAGAAAAACATTCCCGATGCCAACAGCTGGCTGGAAGTAACGGAGGGCGCTTTAAAAAAGACTTCCGATATTATTACCAACATGATTGGACAGGTGACAAAGGGTGCAAACGGCGACCAGCCTTCCGATGTGCGGAAGATTATCTTAGAGCAGCTCAAAGCATTGCGAAACGAAGTATATTCCACAGCGGATGTGGACTATGCCGGCAGGTATGTGTTCGCCGGATACCGGACCGATACTTCCATCCGTTTTATTGCGGCAGAAAAGAAAGAATACACCATTACCGAACAGCTGGACACCTCTGCCATGGATGATGTGACCTATATCAAGACCACAGCAACCAATGCAGCCGGCGACACGGTGGACATCAACGACATCAATTCCACAAACTACAATACCATTGATGTTTCGGAAAATGATATTACATCTTCCACTGTACACAGAATTCGTTTATCCTATGACAACCTGAGTGACGACATGGTGCCGACCCTTACCAGAGTAACCGGCAAAGATGCGGACGGCAACATTACCACCGAGGAGATTGTACCGGCAGCCAATGTGGAAACCGTATCGTACCATGCGTCTCCTTCCGCCTATGAACTGGTGGCACAGAATCCGGATAAGGTTTATTTCATTCCCGAAACCGGTGAAATGCTTCTGGGAGAAAATGTTTACCAGACCATGTCGGCTTATAAGGACGATGCTACAACGGCAACCGTGAATGAAGGAGAAATCCGCATCACGTACCAGAAGAACGACTGGCTGAAAGGGGATTTGCGTCCCGAACATTATTTTGCCTGCACATCCACAGATGACAACGGTGTGACAACCGATTACAATCAGGAGTACCTTGACGGCTCCGATGTGGAAAAACAGGTGATTGAATATGATGTAGGCTTTAATCAGACCATTCGTGTCAACACCACGGCGGACGAGGTATTCAAGCCCGGCATCGGCAGGGAAACCGATGATCTGATCCGTGCACTCGAAGATGTGCAGAGTCTGGAAAAGGTAGTAGGCAATTTAGATTCCATGGTGAAAAACGAAACGGACGAAACAAAGAAAGCAACGCTTCAGAAACGTCTGGATGCGGCAAACAAAGCGCTCACCTTATCCAAGGACAAGATGCAGAAAATGTTTGAAAGCGGTCTGACCGCCATGCAGGGATATCTGGATGCCAACAACCTGGCAATTACCCAGTGCGGTACCAGAGGCTCCAAGCTGGAGCTGATTGAAAACCGTATGAAGGACCAGAAGACGACCTTTGAAACCCTGCAGTCTGAAAACGAGGATATCGATATTGAAGAAGCAACCATTCAGATGAAGGGAGCACAGCTCACTTATACGGCATCCCTTATGGCAGCCAGCAAAATTTTGCAGACCAACCTGCTGTCATATCTGTAAGGAAAGAAAGGATGGAGAGTATGAGAGTAAACACAAGAATCTTTGGGGAAGTTGATATTGAAGAAGAAAAGCTGATTACATTTCCGGACGGTATTATCGGATTTCCGGATTTACAGAAATTTGCTTTGATTTATGATGAAGAAAAAGGGGTGCATGCCGGTATCCGCTGGCTGCAGTCCATGGAAGAGCCGGGCTTTGCCCTGCCGGTTATGGACCCGCTTACCGTTTCCGCCGATTACAACCCGGAAGTGGAAGACGCCCTGCTCAGTGAACTGGGAGAAATCAAGGACGAAGACCTTCTGGTGCTGGTCACCGTTACCGTACCTTCCGATATTAAGAAGATGAGCGTCAACCTGCGCGGACCTATTATCATTAACACCCGTACCCGCAAGGCATGCCAGGTCATCGTGGAAGGTGACACCTATGCTGTCAAGTATCCGATTTACGATATCTTACAGGCAGGAAAGGAAGGTAAATAATATGTTAGCCTTATCCCGCAGGAAAAACGAAGCCATTGTTATCGACAACAATATTGAAATTACCATTCTGGAAGTGAAGGGCGACCAGGTAAAAATCGGCATCAATGCGCCGAAGGAAGTGCCTGTTTACCGTAAAGAGGTTTATATGCAGATTCAGGAGTCCAACAAGGAAGCCGTGAACCCGGAAGGTCTGGAAGCACTGAAAAATCTGATGAAATAAGACGGATTATGTAGGCTGTATAAAAACGAGAGGCGCAGGAAATTTCCTGCGTCTTTTGTATTTTAATACCATCTACCTACATAAGGAAAGGAAGTGCTCGTGGATGAGCGTGTCCCCGGTAAGCTCCGGGTGGAAGGCAAGCCCAAGCTGTCTGCCGTAGGCGTTCCGCTTCACGGTGACAGGCAGGGTGCGCAGGTGCCTAAAACGGGAAGCCCCGCCAGGATTTTTTCCCGAAGCAAAGCAAACATATCCAGTTCCTTAAGGAGCTTACTCCGGACGATGCTTTCACCGCCCGGAAGGATGATGCCGTCGATACCGGCAAGGTCGTCCTTCTGCCGGATTTCCACCACATCGGCTTCCAGCTTTTCCATCATATGTTCATGTTCGATAAAGGCTCCCCTATACTGCCAAAACACCAATTCTCATAACTACTGCATTTATCCTCGCTTTTTTTCGTATTTCACACATTCGGGAGACTCGGATTACTTGCCGCGTTCCTTCATAATCAACTGAATTTCATTGGCATTGATGCCCACCATGGCTTCGCCCAAATCCTCGGACAGTTTTGCAATCAGCTCGGCATCACGGAAGCCGGTGACAGCCTGCACAATAGCGGCGGCACGTTTTGCCGGGTCGCCGGATTTGAAGATACCGGAACCGACAAAGACACCTTCGGCGCCAAGCTGCATCATCAGAGCGGCATCGGCAGGAGTTGCCACACCGCCGGCTGCTTTCCATCGCCCAAATCTCTGGCACCGCATACGAAGGGCACCTTAAAAGCGGTTTTGTCAATGTGGTAAACATCGTCCGCAGGGGAAGCACATCGGACTCGTCAATATAATCGATTTCAATAGCCTGTAAAATCTGCGCTTCCACAAAATGGCCGATACGGCATTTTGCCATAATGGGAATTCTCTCCAATGCCATAACGGCGCAGGTGCCTGCCGCTTCGGCAATTCTTGCCTGTTCCGGCGTGGTAACGTCCATGATAACGCCGCCCTTTAACATCTGGGCAAGCCCTTTATTGAGTTCATACTGTGTATTGGTATTTTCCATGTTTGCCTCCTTGTTTTCACTTGCAAATTGCTTTTGTTTATCATATAATCAATCTGGTCACAAAAAAATAATCAAATTACAACTTTTTTACAATACCAGATTGTAGGAGAGACCATGCTGACATACAATTTCGATAATGTGAAAATTCCGTTGTACGAATACATTTACAACTGTATAAAAAACGATATTTTAGCAAGAAAATTAAAGGCGGGGCAGAAGCTTCCCTCCAAGAGAACCTTTGCGGAAAATAATGGGATCAGTACTATAACGGTTCAGAATGCATATGACCAGTTAATCAGCGAGGGCTATATTGATACCGTGCCGAGGAAGGGCTACTACGTGGCAAATCTGTACGGACTGCCTGCGGTCAATAGGGAAACCAATATTTCCCTGAATATAAGGCTGCCGAAGGAGAAGCGGACGGACCTTATCGATTTATCGGATAACCGCATGAACACGGACAACTTTCCTTTTTCCATCTGGGCAAAGCTTTCCCGCAGCATTCTTTCCGGCAAAAGCAAGGAGCTTATGGAGATTTCTCCCACAAACGGAAAAAAGGAGCTCAGGGAGGCGATTGCCGGGCATTTAAAATCCTTCCGCGGCATGCTGGTTGACCCGAACCAGATTGTGGTGGGCGCCGGTACGGAATATTTATACAGTCTGCTTATCCAGCTTTTAGGTAATGACAAAACGTACTGTCTGGAAAACCCGGGCTATACCAAAATCGCCAAGGTCTACACCAAGCATCAGGTGACCTGCCGGTATGTGGATTTGGATGACAGCGGCATTACCTTAAAGGGGTTAAAAAAAGCGCAGGCGGATGTGGTGCACATCAGCCCGAACCACCATTTTCCAACCGGAATTACCATGCCGGTAAAAAGAAGATATGAGGTGCTTTCCTGGGCGAGCGAAAAGGACGGCAGGTACATCATCGAGGACGATTACGACAGCGAATTCCGGATAAGCGGCAAGCCCATTCCCACGCTGTTCAGCATCGATGAAAGTGAAAAGGTCATTTATATGAACACCTTTTCCAAATCCCTGACGCCCACCATCCGAATCAGTTACATGGTGCTGCCGGTGCATCTTGCCAACCTTTTTTATGAGAGTCTGTCGTTTTATGCCTGCACGGTGTCCAATTTTGAACAGTTCATTCTGGCGGATTTTATTAAGAACGGGTACTTTGAAAAGCATATCAACCGGATGAGACTTTTTTATGCCCGCAAACGCAGGGCGCTGATTGATGCCGTAAAAAACAGCCGGTTAAAGGATATCAGTGAAATTATGGAAAGTGATTCGGGGCTTCATTTTCTGTTAAAGATAGACACGAAAAAAACGGATGCGGATTTTTCGGCGCAGCTTCGGGACAAAGGAATTCATGTGGAATTTCTGTCGGAGTTCTACCACGATAAGAGTAACCGCGCACATCTCATGATTATCAATTACTCCAATTTTGATGTGCAGACCATGGGGGACATTTTCGATAAAATCGCGGAAATAGCAAAAAAATAGCTTAAGGGGCTGTCGCACTAATGTGCGGCAGTTCTTTTTTATCTCCAACACAAAACGC
>ERZ808240.171-NODE-171-length-89599-cov-54.012072_pt1 | contig 89599 bp, 63 predicted proteins | sample MGYA00521084_ERZ808240 | MGnify/ENA primary metagenome ERZ808240 (study PRJEB31516, sample SAMN03275571) | gut metagenome | biome: mammalia-associated habitat; material: feces | host: Papio cynocephalus | place: Kenya | collected 2012-08-06 ...
CTTGCGAGTCTTTTTTATTTATATATGCAAGACGGCTCATTTCGGATGGTTACAATTGAACGATGAGACATGGGGCGGACGGGACAACGAGGAGACGGGGCAACAGGCCAACCCCACTTCGCTCACTTCTCGAAGTGCTGGTAGTCCTTTACGCTGCGCCAAGCGCCTCCCCACTGGAAGCCCAGCGACACAAAGAGGCGATAAGCACGGTCGGAGCGCGTGATCTTATAAGGGAACCGGGCGTTGCGGTCACAATACTTCAAGGCGTTGGCAGGCTGCACCGTCACCTTGCCGTTGCGATGCTTTCGGTAATAGGGATTGTAGAGAGGATTGAGATCCACAGCCATGCCCAAGGCATGGGCCGACAACTTGCGTGAGCCTTTCACCTCACGGTAGCAGAAGCAGCTGGTGTTGTTAGCCCGCATGGAGCGCTCGTCGTCAGCCCCGAAGTCGTCTATCAGGCGGACACTGTGAATGGGATAGCCCTCATCATACAACTGACGGAACACGCGCAGCACATCGGCCGCAATCTGCTTGTTGCAAACCAGTTCGCCCATACGCGTTTTGCCGTCCTCGTCGCGATGCAACAGGCGCACATAGCGAAGGCTTGCCCTACTGACGCGGCACCCCATCGGATACGACTTTCCCCTCATGCGGGCAAAGACATTGTCAGGTATCGGGTCAGAACGAAAACACTGGTCCAGTCCCATGCTTGCCACCTCCTGCGCGCTGACGACCGCTCCGGCATGCCATGCAGAAGTCTTCTGCAAACGGACAGGGGGCATAGCGCCAACCGGCAAGACACCAGCCAACAACGCCAAGGCCATCAGCGGCAACAGGACAAACGAAAATCCGTGATTGTGTTTCATGCTCATCATCGCAAGGTGATTAAACCAAAAAAACCAAACCGCTTCTGCAAGCAGCTTGGTTTCTTGTTGGGGCACACGGACTCGAACCATGAATGACAGGACCAGAATCTGTAGTGTTACCATTACACCATGCCCCAATGTTTTGTTTGCGTCTTCATTTCTGAATTGCGATTGCAAAGGTAGTGACTTTTGTGCTAACTACCAAAACATTCCCTATCTTTTTTCTTTCACAGCTCAACATTTTCTTGTTTTTATACAAAAGTGCGGCATTTAACCCCCTGTAAACGGGCAAACATGCATCAAGCAAGCGTTACTTCACATTCCCAGCCATCACCATGAAATGGGGAAAGCCTCCCGCCACACAATGCGGCAAGAGGCTTCCGTGTCTTCCATGACGAGAGGCTTTCCTGTCCTCGATGAGGCTTACTTGCCAGTCAGCCAGATGGCGTAAGAGTATGCGTTGGTCCATCCGTTCGCCTTCTCCTCTCCATCTCGCCACCACTGGCCTATGGCGCAGAATGGCGTAAGCGTGAGTTTGACGTTACGGCCCATGTACACAGCACCAGCCTGATAACAAGGACCAGGCACCGCTGCCGAAGGCGAGGCGATGCGCTCAGGCAGGGTTGACGTATTGACAACGATATTGTTCTTGATGTCGACATCATCGTTGTGCAGCTGAGGATTCCACACCATGTCAACACAGTAGACCACCGGTCCGCGCATCAGGGCATAGGGTATGTTGTTGGTGGGTTTCTCACGGTACATGATTTCTCCATCCTTGAGATGATATTTCTCATAGTCAGCATGGTGTTCGCGCTTCACCCACCGCAAGGCCATAGGCAGGTTCAACGTCACCTTGTCGCCCGCCTTCCAGCTACGCTTCAGTGCACAGTAGGCACCCGCTTTCACGCCGTCAACAGGTTTTCCGTTGACGCTGACCGACGGTGCGTCACACCAAGCCGGTATGCGTATGTTGAGCGTCTTGCCCTTACACTTATTGACCGTGATGGTCACCGTCTCATCCGAAGGATAGTTGCCACTGACAGTGAATTCGACGTCTCGGTCCTTGTAGCCCGACGGCAGCAGCTGGTTCACGTAAAACTGGTTGTCCTTCTGCGCATAGAAGAAGGTGGGCAGCAGTGATATGATGCGGTGCCCACTGGCCGTACAACAGTCAGGGCCGTGGAAATAGCCGTTAGGCTTGGTACCGTTGGGCGCCGTGTGATAGCGGCAGGTCCCCGTGAGTGCATCTTGCGCTGCAAAGACATGGTTGAGCATCAGCTTCTCGATGGCATCCGCATATTTGGTGTCACCCGTGAGCTGCAACAGCATCTGCGTGAGTTGCATCCACGACATGGTAGCACAGGTCTCAATGATGTTACCCGTCAGGGGCTTGGTGTATCCTTTCTCGTAGTGCTCGGCCACGCTGACGCCTCCCGTGACATACATCTGTCGGTCATGGATGTAATTCCATGCACCAACGACCTTGCTGAGCAACGTCTTGTCGCCCGTCACCTGGTAGAGGCGCAAGAAGCCCATGAAGTTCATCTGAAACGTGTGAGCGTGGACGTAAGGCTGCAGTTCAGAAATCTCAAGCTTGCCAGCCGCCACACTGTCAAGCCTTGAGAAGGCGTCCCATCCGCTCCACTTGTCGATATTGCCCACGACCCATTTAGACCAGTTGAGGTAACGCTTGTCGCGCGTGAGGGTGTAAAGGCGCACCATCGGGTCACACAGCAAGGTGCCTTCCCAGGAGTAATGGACAGAGTGGCCCGCAAAGTCAGAATGGCCATTGAGCACCTTGTGGCGATTTTCGGGTGCGTGCATGCTTGAAGGCCAGAACTCCAGTTTGCCGGGTCCGAAATAGCGCACGAAGTAGTCGGCCAACTTCTTGACGGCTTGCAACGGCCGCTCATCGCCCGTCTCCTCGTACACAGTCTCCAGGGCGTGGAACACGAAGTAAAGCTCATAAGGGTCCATGCCACGGATGGGTCGCTTGTCAGAGCGGTAGCTCTTGGCTGTGGCTCCCAGGTAGCCATTGGGCTCCTGCGAGGCGATGATGCGGTGAAGCACGTCCTCTACCTTGCGAAGCAGCTCCTTGTCACCGCTCTGTATGGCCGCGAGGTAAGCCGACTCCACCCACTTGCCATGTTGCTCGGCCTTGGTCCAGTCCCATGCAGTCTGCTTACGCTCAACGATGTAGTCGACATACTTGTCGATAGGGAAATTCTTCAGGTAGACCTCACGGTTAAGGCGCATGCGGTCACCGAAGAAGCCACTCACCGGTGCCACGTTTGAGACACGCACAGCGTTCTCCACCATGCCCACTTTGTTGGTCGCATGCTGCCCGGCCCACATCGAAAGGGGCAGGAACAGAGCCAGGGCGACACTGCACCATGTTTTGCTTTTCATTTGTTTCAAATCTTTGTTTTGGTTATGAAGACACCAAGATGGCCTGTCGTGTCATGGTGAAGACAGGCCATCATTGGCTTATGGTCTATCAGTTTAATAGTTGATGGCACGTGCCTCAGTGTGACCGTCGGCGTACGTTGTCTTCTTGATGTAAAGTCCCTTGGTTGGCGTCGCCACTTCCATGCCATTGACGGTGAAGAACCTGACATGGCTCACCTCCTTGCAGTCTTTCTCCGTTGTCACGGTCTCCTCGATGCCCGTAGCGCCTCCGTCAGCCAGCAACACATTGATTTCGGCAATGGAGGCCACGCCACCATCGGTCTTGCTGATTTTCAGGTAGCGGCACCTTGTCTTGGCAAAGGTCACCTCACTCCAATAGCGCAGCCAGCTGGTCTTATAGACCGTAGACCACACCTTTCCGGTGCTGCTCGTCTGAATCATGCAGTTGCGGAAGAGTCCGTTGTAGTAGTCGAGACGAGGTGTGATGACCACACCGTTGATGGTCTGCAACGACCCCATATCGATGGTGATAAACTTGGCGGAGCTTGAGTTGTCGGTCTCCGAACTGGTGCGCCAGAAGGTGTTATTGTTGCCGTCGATGGCAGCCTTGGCAGGGTAAGAGGCATGCTGGTCGCTCACCTCCTTGACAGAGAACTTGGTGCGGTCGGCAAACACGCCGTCGGTGGGTGTCTCGCGCCATTCGCCCGTCACAAAGTTGATGTCGAAGCGCTCACGGTAGTTGAGGGTAGCCGTAGTGCCGTTGAACGTGACGGGGAAGATGATGGTCTTGGTGCCTGCCAGGTCCGGGTCCTGCCAGCGGTCACCCACATAGAGATAGGTGGTCTTCTTGGTGCCCTTGATGGTGAGGATGGCCGCCGCCTGCGTGTCATAGGCATTGTAGTTGCCCACGTTGGACAAGCCCGTCCAACCCGACTTGATGTTGGTGGTATATGACATCTTGCACTGGTTGGGGTCCCAACCCGAGCAAGCCGAGTTGAACATAAAGTAGCGGTCGCCCACACGCACGATGGCAGGAGCCTCGCGTCCCTGCCCTGCAAAGAGCACGGACTTCTCCACGGCACTGTGATAATCGTCGGAGAGGCGGAAGAGGCCGAGGTTGGAATTTTCGTCGGTAGTGGAGATGAAGTAAGCCGTACCGTCGTTGTCCTGGAAGATGTTGCAGTCGCGCGACTTGGTGCCGAGAGGCCGTCCGGTCCACACTTTCCTGTAAGGGCCGTTGACCGAGTCACACTCAAAGCACGCTGCCTCAGATGCGCCATAGTTGCCCTGCTCATAATGGCACCACACGACATACTTGCCGGTCTTGGGGTTGTAGAGCAACTTGGGTCGCTCGATGAAGCGGCCGTGTCCCAGCTCGGGCGTGGTGACACCATTCAGAATGATCTTGCGCTCAAACTTCCAGTTGACGAGGTCGACCGACGAGTAGAGGTTCACATCGGGCGTCCAAGGTGCCGACGGTCCTGCCGCGCGGTCCTCGCCACACATGTACCAGATGTCTCCCACACGGATGAAGCCCGGTCCATGAGCCTGCACGGTGCTTCCTGTGTTGGTGGCCACCGAAGCCTTTCCGTTCTTGATGGTAATCCACTCCTCGGGGCGGTTGGCCAGGTAGTCGGCCTGTGCCTGGGCGAGGTTGTCGATGATGGCCTGGTATTGCTCCTCGGTGGTAGCCGACTTCTTATCCTCAATGGCCTGCGCTATGGCCTGCCGCAGTTGGTCTTTCCCGTCGTAGTTGGTCTCCTCTGTCTGCAGGCGCGCCGTGCGTATGGCGTTGTCGATTCTTGCATACTGTGTGTAAGCCGCCTCAAGTTTGCTCACCTCCTGCAGATGCTCTTGCATCCAACTGGTATGGTCCTCGTCGAGGGCGTAGTATTCCAATGTCTTCTGATAAAGAGCCTCTATGTCCTGAACTGACGGATAGTCCGTCTGGCTCACCTTCTCGTAAAGGGCCGTGATGGCGTCCTTCATGGTGCTGTAAGCGTCGGCAATGATCTGGTAATGGTCGTGTGCCTGCTCCAGCAGGTCAATTGCAGCGCGCTTCGCTGCCAAGTCGCTGGCTGCGCTGGCAGCCTGCAAGGCGGCCTCAATCTCCTCCTTATTATAGTAAGCCTGCCGACTGGTGTCGGCCGTATCGGTCTTGCAGGCGAGCACTGCGGCCTGGAGCGCTGCATCCACCTCGCTGTCGGCCACATCCTTGTGAACCTTGTAAGTCACATCGACGGGCACCGACACGGCTTCGCCCGATGTCGGCATGTACCTCACGACCAGGCGGAAGTGGAACATGTCACCGTAAGCCAGGCCGGCATTGGGGTTCTGTCCGATGCCAATGCTCAGATTCTTGTAGTTGACCACGTGGTAGAACGAGGGTGTGCCGCTCCATCCAGCCACAGAGTAGCCTTTGGCGTCATGCCAGTCGCCATTGTTGCCGTCGGCACTGGCAAACGAGGCTGTCGGCGCCACGAGCGCTCCGTCTTGCTTCACGGAATAGATGATCAGGGTCTTGCCGGCCAACGACGACAGGTCGCTCTCGGCGCAACCCAGTTGCTGGGCGAGCTGTGCCTTGTCGAGCGCATAATACTTGGCGGTCCAGTCGTTGGCACCACTCAGATCGTCGACACAGGTCATCGTGAGCGAGCCGCCCCATGCGGCAACGCTGCTTACTGCCAGTAGCAGTGACAGAATAACGTGTTTGATTTTCATGATGGGTTGATGATTATTAGGTATAACTTTTTTCGCATGATTTCCGAAACAAAGATACACTGAAAACATGTGATATGCCCACAAACGGCGCTTCAAAAGCAAGGGGATAATTAGCCAATGGCAAAAATGAGCCATTACACCCCCTTGCATGACCTTTTTGCCCCATGCGCGGGGAAAAACTTGACGGTGATGCTTGTTGCGGTTCACGCAGAAGGCCGTAACAAGCGAAATGAAAACATTGGCCTCATCGAAGGCAATGCAGATGAGGCCATCGCCCCTGGTGGCCAGTGTCCCTGGTGGGAAATGGCACGGGGCTCACGCTGATGTGACCGTCCCCATGACTGAGGACGGCGGTTTATGCTCGAGGAGGAAAACGGGCCTACTCCGCAACACGGGAGGCATGTTTGCCAGCCAGTTTCAGGTCGACCAGCTTATTGTAGACTTTCACGCCCAACAGCTCGGCTCCCTTGGCGTCGAAGTGCATGCAGTCAGACTGCAGAGTGGCGTCGGGCACCTCCACCAAGTGGAAATTGGGGTCTTCCTGCTGCAAGCGGCGTTGGCCGTCCTCCACACCTTTGGAATATCCGTGGCTGGCGTGAGCGATACCGCCCACAATGACAGGCAACTTCAAGTATTTCTTGTCACCCGTCTTGTCGGCCACGTGCTGCCGCACATACGCCACCACGGCCTTCAGGTTCTCATAGTATAAGCTATCGTCGCGTCGGTCGCTCTCGCCTTGGTGCCAGATGAGCGCCTTGATGTCCAGCTTCCCCTTTTTGGCCAAGGACTGGTCTATGCAGCGGTCTATGTTCTCGCACAGCGCCTTCAGAAGGCTCTTTCCGCCTTGGTCGGCTGCTTGGGTGGAGCGCAGATAGTCAGGCGAGGCGCTCCAGTACATGCCATGGTCACTGGGGCATCGCAAACTGATGGCCGTCCCGCCACGTGACTCCTTGATGACGTAAAAGTCACGGCCCATGCTCTTGTCCAGATAGTAATAGGTTATGGCATCGTAGGCCCACTTGCACGAGTCGTCGCTATTGTAGATGCGTGGCCAAAAGCGCTCAAAACGCCCTTGGCTGCTGTACCAGCCATTGTTGTAGCACCAGTAAGCGTGTCGGTAACCATTGGCACGCACGTAGGCCGGCAACTGCCGGTTGGGCACCCGGCCATCGGTGTTCGACTGGCCGGCCACGATAAAGACCGGTATGCGCTCACGGGCGCTTGCGGTAATGCCGGCCAACAAAGCCAGCGCCATGATCCATTGTTTCATCGTTGTGCAATTTTTGTTATTCCGGACAAGAGATTTGTCATGCTCCCTGGAGAAGGCAGTCATCTCTTGCCCCAATACCTAATCAGTCTTTTCAGTTCTTTCTTGGTCACCTGCACCACGGCTCCGTGCTTCTGTTCGGAAAAGTTGGTGCGTGTCATGGGGCATCCCGGCTCATCGAAATAGCCGATGGGCGCAAACGCCTTCAGGTCCTTGGTCTTCACAAAGTAGAAGTTGTGCGGCGTCATGCTGTAACGGTCTTGCATGAGGATGTACCATGGCTCGCCGATGCGCTTCCAAAGCATGGGTGCCTCGTGCACCTGAGGGACACCGTCGTCGAACGGCACCTGCGTGTAAGGCCCGGTCACGTTGCTGCTGACGGCATGCATGGGATGGCCGTCCTGTGTGGCAAAGAGGTGGTAAGTGTCGCCCACCAGCGTGATGTCGGAATCGATGGTGCTGTTCGTCGGCTGGCCGTCCTTCCCCAAGGGCGCGCGGAAGAGCAACTGGGGTGCGCTCGTCATGTGTGTGAAGTCGGTATCCATGAACACGCAGCGTATGTGGTTCTTGCCGCGCTGGAAGCGCGTGGTGAAGTGGAGCAGGATGCGCCCGTCCTTTGTGGTCACCATCTCGGGCGCCCACACGCATCCCACCTCCGACCATGGCAGCGGCTTGCCCTCGGCATCGGTCTCTCCCGTGGGACAGGTGAGGCTTGAGAAGTCGAGGTTGGTGCGCCTCCAGTGGATGAGGTCAAACGACTTGAGCAACACCAGGCCACGGTTGTTTCCCCAATCATACTTGTTGAAGTCGCGTTCCCACTCGGTCTTGCGCAAGCCGTCGCGCTTGGCAAAGATGTGCAGGTCGGTCATGGCGGCATAGAAGGCTCCGTCGGGACCCCGGTAGATGTAGGGGTCGCGTATGCCCTTCTGCACAGCGATGGTGTCGCCCGCCATGATGGGCTTGTCGTCGTTGAAGGCTGTCCACTGCCATCCGTCCCAGCTGTAGGCCATGTGCAGACCATGGTCGGCGTCCTTGTGGTAGACCATCACGTAACCGCCCATCTGTCGCTCGGATGGGATCCTTGTCTTTTTCGCATGCGCTCCCACCGCCAGCAACGCGACGAGGAACAGGGTGAGCAATGTCTTTTCTTTCATGGGTTTGGGCATTAGTCATTGACTTGTGACGACAAAGTTACGAAAAAATAACAAGTTGAGCTATCAATAAGGGAAAAAAACGAATACCGCGCCCCAAAACACAAAATGCGGGTTCCTGTCATTAGGAGTTTGCACCAACTCGTTCGAAGCTACAGTCACAAACTGGCAAAACCTATTGGCAGAGCCTACCTTTAAAATATTAATTAGTTCATAAAAAACATCAAATATGCATGGATTTCCAAGGATTTTCCAAGGATTTGATGTACCTTTGTGCCAAGTATCTAAGATAATTATCAAGACATTCGTTTTTATTAAGAACTATTTAATGACAGAGACAACAAATCTTGTAAACGCCATCACCAAAGGCATCCAAGAGAAGAAAGGACAAAACATCGTCATCGCTGACCTGAGCCACATCGACGGCGCCATTGCCAAATGCTTCGTGATCTGCCAGGGCAACTCGCCCTCACAGGTGGAAGCCATTGCCGAGTCGGTAGCCGAGACGTGCCGCAAAGATCTGAAAGAGAAGCCTGTGGGAGTGAACGGACTGGGCAGCAATCAATGGGTTGCCATCGACTTTGTCGATGTGCTGGTACACATCTTCGTGCCCGAGCTACGCCAGTTCTACGACTTGGAGCACCTTTGGGAAGACGCCAAACTGACCCAGTTGCCCAACATCGACTGACATGGGCCATCCCGACAGCAAATGTGCCCTAAGGCACGCATATCTACATAAGTGATAATGGAAAACAACAATCATCCCTTCCAAAACAAAGACAACCAGCCGAAGATGCCGCGGTTCAACATGACCTGGATCTATGTCATCCTCGGACTGGCCCTGGCTTTCCTGTTCTTCACAGGCGGAGGCGAGAGCCTGGCCAAATCGGCAGGAGCCAGCAAGGAGGCTTCATACACCGACTTCAGGACCTACGTGGCCAAAGGCTACGCAGACCATGTGGTCATCAACAAGGAGGACAACACCCTGAGGATGTATGTCAAGCCCAAATACATCCGCAACGTCTTCCAGATGTCGGCCCAGCAGGTCGGCTCCAAACCTTACGTGAAGGTGGAGTTTGGCTCGGTGGACGAGCTGGAAAGATACCTCGACACACAACAGAAGAGCGGCAAGATTGCCAGCTTCAGCTACAACAACGAGAAGAGCGGCGACACGCTCAATCTCCTGATCAACTTCCTGTGGCTGCTGCCACTGATATTCTTCTTCTGGTACATGACACGCGGCATGCGCGGCGGTGGAGCCGGAGGAGGCATCTTCAACGTGGGGAAAAGCAAGGCCAAGCTCTACGACAAGGCAGGCGAGATGGGCATCACCTTCAAGGATGTGGCCGGACAGGAAGGCGCCAAGCAAGAGGTGCAAGAGATCGTCGACTTCCTGAAGAACCCACAGAAATACACCGAACTGGGCGGAAAAATCCCCAAGGGAGCACTGCTCATCGGCCCTCCGGGAACGGGTAAGACGCTGCTGGCCAAGGCCGTGGCGGGCGAGGCAGGCGTGCCTTTCTTCTCGATGTCGGGCTCCGACTTCGTGGAGATGTTTGTCGGCGTGGGTGCCTCACGTGTCAGGGATGTCTTCGCGCAAGCCAAGCAAAAGGCACCGTGCATCATCTTCATCGATGAGATCGACGCTGTGGGACGCGCCCGCTCCAAGAATCCGTCAATGGGAGGCAACGATGAGCGCGAGAACACGCTCAACGCCCTGCTCACCGAGATGGACGGCTTCGGCACCAACTCGGGTGTCATCGTGCTGGCCGCCACCAACCGCGTCGACATGCTCGACAAGGCACTGCTGCGCGCCGGACGCTTCGACCGGCAGATTCACGTGGATCTGCCCGACCTGGCGGAGCGCAAGGCCATCTTCCAGGTGCACCTGAAACCACTGAAGACCGACGACACACTCGACATAGACTTCCTGGCGCGCCAGACGCCGGGCTTCTCGGGCGCTGACATTGCCAACGTCTGCAACGAGGCGGCACTCATCGCGGCGCGCCACAACAAGCAGACGGTCTCCAAGCAAGACTTCCTCGATGCCGTGGACCGCATCATCGGCGGACTGGAGAAGAAAACCAAGGTGATGACGGCCGAGGAGAAGCACTCCATCGCCATACACGAGGCCGGACATGCCACCATCAGCTGGTTCTGCAAGCACGCCAACCCGCTGGTCAAGGTGACCATCGTGCCACGGGGACAGGCCTTGGGCGCAGCATGGTACCTGCCCGAGGAGCGCGTCATCACGACAAAGGAGGAAATGCTCGACGAGATGTGCGCACTGCTGGGCGGACGAGCCGCCGAAGACCTCTTCGTGGGACAAATCTCGACGGGCGCCATGAACGACCTGGAGCGCGCCACCAAGAGCGCCTACGGCATGGTGGCCTATGCGGGCATGAGCGACAAGCTGCCCAACATCTGCTATTACAACAACCAAGACTACCAGTTCCAGAGGCCTTACAGCGAGACGACGGCCAAGATCATGGACGACGAGGTGCTCAAGATGATCAACGAGGAATATGCCCGCGCCAAGGACATCCTGACGCAACACAAGGAGGGACACCACCAGCTGGCCGAGCTCCTGTATAAAAACGAGGTCATCTACGCTGACGATGTGGAGAAGATCTTCGGCAAGCGTCCCTGGGTCAGCCGCTCGGAAGAGATCATCCTGGAGAATGAGCAACTTGCCAACGAGAAAAAGAGAGAAGAGGAGGACGGCCCCAAGCTGGAGGACATGCCCGACATCGTGAAGCAAGCGCAAGCTGAGCACGACGCCGCATTGGCCAAACAGGCCGACCCGAAAGACAAGCAAGGACAGGAGCCCGCTGGACAAGACAAGGAAAACGCCTAAGCGGAGACAGGCGCCCCGACATGGGACTGCCTGCCTTCCCGGCTCAAAACCAGAAAGCAATGACTGAAAAACAGAAAAACTTGATTGTGAGATCCATCACGGGCGTGCTCTTTGTCGCCGTGATGGTGGCAGGCCTGCTCCACCCGAGGGCCATGGTTTTGCTGTTCGCCCTCATCACAGGACTGACCGTGTGGGAATACACGGGACTGGTGAACGACAACGCACCCTCCGTGCAGGTCAACCGTTTCATCTCCACCGTCGCTGCCGTCTACCTCTTCGTCGCCGTCGCTGCATGGCGGACGGGAGTGGTCGGGCATTTCATCGTCATGGTGCCCTACGTGCTCACCATCGTCTACTTGCTCATCAGCGAGCTTTACACCAACAACAAAAACGCCATCAACGACTGGGCCTACACCATGTTCGGCCAAGTATACATTGCCATGGGCTTCTCGCTCATCAACGTCCTGGCGTTCGACTTGGCCCCCGACGGTAGTGGCGTCCGCTACGACATGCTGCTGCCGCTGAGCATCTTCATCTTCCTTTGGGTCAACGACTCTGGCGCCTATTGCGCCGGATCACTGCTGGGCAAGCACAAGCTGTTCCCGCGCATCTCCCCGGGCAAGACTTGGGAAGGCAGCATCGGAGGCGGCATACTGGTGCTCATCGTGGCGGCCATCATCGGTTTCTGGGCCAACAATGGCGACAACGAGCACATGCTCAGCATGACCGGATGGATGGGCCTGGGCCTCGTGGTGGTGGTGTTCGGCACCTGGGGCGACTTGGTGGAAAGCCTCTTCAAGCGCACGTTGGGCGTGAAGGACAGCGGAAGCATCCTGCCCGGACATGGTGGCATGATGGACCGCTTCGACTCAAGCCTCATGGCCATCCCGGCGGCTGTTATCTACCTCTACTCCCTCACTCTATTATAAAAGGTGTGGGGGATGCCCCTTCTCTTTTGTCGCAAAAGATTGCCATGCACATTGACGGTGTCATGATTTTTGGTCGAAAAGTTTGTCATGGACGACGGATGAAATAGAGCGCGAAAATCGGGTTTTTCGTCGGTCGCGCCGCGATTTGCGTGGGGTAATTTTGCGATAAAGGGTATTTTATGTTGCGATATACCCTTTATCGCAATGCGATTAAGCGTTAATCGCGTCATGATAAAGGGTATATCGCAACGCGATAAAGGGTATTCTTTGATGAAAAGTATTTACTTTTCAGACTGAATAAAATCTTAAATTTTATAAACTTCTAATTATCAGCCGATTACAAAAAGTGCCGAAAATTCGCGTATTTCGGCCAAAATATTTTGAAGTTGAAAATAACGCCTGTTTTTTTATATACATTGTCCGCTTTCTTCAACATAACCCATCGTGACTGTTCAGACGGCAATCTCAGTTTCAAACGACAATATAGGCCAAGCTCATGGGGTCGCTTCGCACGACCCACGCGTAGGTTGCCTTACTGGTTCGGGCCGTTCTGGAGCAACCGCACCATCTCCCGGGCAGCCTTGTCGGGTGCCACGTCATGTCCCAGCGCTTGCCTGACGAACCTATAATCGTCGAGCATCCGCTCGCGACCCACGCCATCAGGCAACAGCTTGGAGAGTTCCTCACGGATGATGTCGACCCGGAAACGGTCGGCAAACAACTCCTGCACGACCTCCCTGTCGGCAATAAGGTTGACCAGGGAGATAAACTTGCACTGGAGGATATGGTTGAAGGCAAAGCGCATGAGACGAGGCAGCGGTGTCTTGTAGCACACCACCTGCGGCACATCGAAGAGCGCCGTCTCAAGTGTTGCCGTGCCACTGGTGACCAGCGCCGCCACGGAGTGGGCCAGCAATGCATAGGTCTCGTCCGTCACCATGGTCACGGGTTGGCCCGCCACGAAGGGGGCATAATAGTCGTGGTCTATGCCGGGCGCGCCCGCCACGACCAACTGGTGACCTCCAGTGACCGTCTGGGCCGACGGCGCGCCATCCGGCCTTTCGGCAGCAAAGGGGCGGGCGGCGGCAATCATCGATGGTAAGTTGTCCTTGATTTCCTGTTTCCTACTGCCCGCCAACAGGGCAATGATGGGCCGCTGCGGGTCGAGCTGATGGCGCTGGCAAAACGTCGTGCGGCTCTCGCCGTAAGTGGCGCGGAAGCCATCCACCTCCTCAACGGTCGGATTGCCCACATAGTGAATCTTGAAATGGTGCTTCCCTTCAAAGAAAGGAACCTCAAACGGCAGGATGGAGAAAAGCTCCGTCACGTCACGCTTGATGCGCTTGATACGCCATTCTTTCCATGCCCATATCTTGGGCGAGATGTAATAGTAGACCGGAATGTGCGTCTTGGCACGCACAAACTTGGCTATGTCGAGGTTGAAGCCCGGATAGTCCACGAGGATGACCACATCGGGGTGCCACGCCACAATGTCGCGCTTGCACATGGCCATATTGGCAAAGATGGTGCGCAGATGGAGCAACACCGGCACGAAGCCCATGTAGGCCAAATCCTTATAGTGGCGCACCCGATGGCCGCCCTCGGCCGTCATCAGGTCGCCGCCAAAGAACCTAAACTCCGCCTGGCTGTCCTCACGCCGCAGTGAACGCATGAGCCGCGAAGCATGGAGGTCGCCCGACGCTTCGCCCACAATCAGATAGTATCTCATGGCCTGTTGTTTTTCAAGAAAAATCAAGCGATTTTCATTCGTAGGCCTTCTTGAGCTCATCCACGAACTCATAGGCCGTCACATCAATCTTGGTGGGCGTGATGGCCACGTAGCCCTGCTCCAGGGCCCACTGGTCGGTGCCCTCCGCGCCCGGCTCGTCATTGCGATACTCGCCCACCACCCAGTAATAGTCGTAGCCACGGGGATGGCGCTCCTTCACTATCTCGTTTATCCAGCTGCCATTGGTCATCCGGCACACGCGTATACCCCTGAATTCCTGCTCGGCGGGGAAGTTGACATTGAGGCAAATGCCCTGGGGAAGCCCGTCACGCAGCACATCCGCGACAATACGGCGGACATACGGACGCAGGGGCTCCAGGTTGGCATGCTCATCATAGTAGCAACTGGAGAACGCCACGGATGGAATGCGCTTCATGCAGCCTTCCTTGGCCACGCCCATCGTCCCACTGTAATGATTATTCACAGATGAGTTGTCTCCGTGATTGATACCGCTGAGAATCAGTGCGGGACGACGGTCGCGACACAATTGGTCAAGGGCTATCTTCACACAGTCGACAGGCGTCCCGGTGCACGAATAGACTGTCGCCGGGTCCAGGTTGTGGCGCGGCTTCAGCCGCAAGTAGTTCTCGGCCGAAAAGGCACAGGAATAACCTGAACGCGCACTCTCGGGGGCACACACCAGCACATCAGCCAAATCGCTGACAAAATCCACGAGCTTGCGTATGCCGGGGGAGTGATATCCGTCATCGTTGGATATCAGTATCAAGGGTCTTTCTTTTTCCATTTCATAAAAAGTTTTGCATTGCAAAAGTACGAAAAAACCTTTAATTATCTTCTTTTTCCTACAAAATATGTATCTTTGCATTCAAAACCTTGTGGCAACAGGGTTTACCCCCTCGTAAAAAGATAAAGACATTCGGAAATGGCAAAAATCATTGCTTTAGCTAACCAAAAAGGCGGTGTGGGCAAGACGACCACCACCATCAACCTGGCCGCGTCACTGGCCACGCTCGAGAAGAAGGTGCTCGTTGTCGACGCTGACCCGCAGGCCAACGCCTCCAGCGGATTGGGAGTGGACATCAGTGAGGTGGACTGCTCGCTATACGAGTGCATCATCGACCACGCTGACGTGCGCGACGCCATCTACACCACCGACATCGACGGACTGGACATCATCCCCAGCCACATCGACCTGGTGGGCGCGGAGATCGAGATGCTCAACCTCGACAACCGAGAGAAGGTCATCAAGAAAATCCTGGAGCCGCTAAAAACGGAATACGACTACATACTCATCGACTGCTCACCATCGTTGGGCCTCATCACCGTCAACTCCCTGACTGCAGCCGATTCGGTCATCATCCCTGTGCAATGCGAATACTTTGCCCTGGAAGGCATCAGCAAACTGCTCAACACCATCAAGATCATCAAGAGCAAGCTCAACCCGAAACTGGAAATCGAAGGGTTCCTGCTGACCATGTACGACAGTCGCCTCCGACTGGCCAACCAGATTTACGACGAGGTGAAACGACATTTCCAGGAGCTGGTCTTCAAGACCGTCATCCAGCGCAACGTGAAGCTCTCCGAGAGCCCCAGCCACGGACTCCCCGTCATCCTCTACGACGCCGACTCCACAGGAGCCAAGAACCACCTGGCGCTGGCCAAGGAAATCATCAGCCACGAACAATAAGAAACCTCACATGACAGTAAAAAAGAAATACAACGCGCTGGGCCGAGGTCTCGACGCACTGCTCTCTACAGAGTCGGTGCGCACCGCAGGCTCATCCACCATCAACGAGATACCGCTCGACCAGATTGAGCCCAACGCCGACCAGCCGCGCAGTCTCTTCGATGAGGAGGCACTCAAGGAACTGGCGCTCAGCATACACGAGATCGGCATCATACAGCCCATCACGCTCCGCCAGATAGCCGAGAACCGCTTCCAGATCATTGCCGGAGAGCGACGCTGGAGGGCTTCGCAGATGGCCGGACTGAAGACCATACCGGCCTACATCCGCACCATCAATGACGAGAACGTCATGGAAATGGCACTTGTGGAGAACATACAGCGCGAGGATCTCAACGCCATCGAAATAGCGCTGGCCTATGAGCACTTGCTCGAACAGACGGGCATGACGCAGGAGAAGGTGTCGGAGCGTGTAGGCAAGAGCCGCACGGCCATCGCCAACTACCTCCGACTGCTGAAGCTCCCGGCTCAAGTGCAGATGGCCCTGCAAAAGAAGGAAATCGACATGGGACATGCGCGTGCCCTCCTCGCCCTCGACAGTCCGTCACTGCAGCTCAAGGTCTTCAAGGAGATCCTGAAGAACGGATGGTCCGTGCGCAAGGTGGAGGAGATAGCCCAACACCTCAAAAACGGTGAAGACATTGAGGAAGGCAAGAAGAAGATTGTTGCCAAACCGCAACTTCCCGAGGAGTTCAACCAGCTGAAGGACCGCCTCTCGTCTTTCCTCCAGACCAAAGTGCAAATGACCTGTTCCAGCAAGGGAAAGGGAAAAATCAGCATCCCCTTCAACAACGCAGATGAACTGGAGCGCATCATGATGATCTTCGACCAAATCAAGCAGCAATAGGTGAAACGTCTCAAGACCATAACAACGTTGGCCGTGATGGCCACCGCCCTGCTCATGGGCGCCCAGCCCGCTCGCGCCCAGGCCGACAGCCTACGCCTCAACGGCGACAGCCTGTTGGCACAAGACAGCCTGCTGGTGCAAGACAACCTGCTGGCGCAAGACAGCGTGTCGCTCGCCGTTGCCGACAGCGTGTCACGACGTCACAAGCGCGACTGGAACACATGGCACCCCACACCCAAACGGGCCTTGTGGCTGGCCCTTGTCCTTCCGGGCGCAGGACAAATCTACAACCGCAAATACTGGAAGTTGCCCATCATCTACGGAGGTTTTGTGGGATGCGCCTATGCCATGCGCTGGAACAACATGATGTATCGCGACTATAGCCAGGCTTATCTTGACATCATGGACGATGACCCGACGACCAACAGCTTCAACCAGTTTCTGCACCTCGGAAGCCAGATCACCGAAGCCAACAAGGCCCGCTGGCAGGAGATTTTCCGTAAGCGCAAGGACCGTTACCGCCGCTGGCGTGACATGAGCTTCTTTGTCATGGTGGGCGTCTACGCACTCTCCGTTGTCGACGCCTACGTCGACGCCTCGCTCTCCGAGTTCGACATATCGCCCGATCTCAGCCTCAACATCGCACCCGCGGTGTTCAACGCCAACCCCGCACAGGGCTCTTTCGGCAACGCGGCCATCGGCCTGCAGTGCAGCCTCGTCTTCTGAGGGTACGCCATCTGCCATCCCAATGAGACTCCGAAGGAATGAAGGGCAACGGCAAGCAGAAAAGAAAAAAAAAACAAAACAAGATACCCCCCACATGTGGAGGACACACACATAAAAGGAAAACATAGTGAAAAAGATATCATTCTGGGCAGTCCTGCTGATGATGGGTTGCGCCACCCCCACCCTCGCACAGACCAACGAGGAGGAGACGGTGACCATCACCAATTACCAGGGCAAGAAAGAGAGCATCGAGCTACCAGCCTCCATGACTCAGGAGCTCGACAGCCTCATGAACCTTTACAACGCCAAGACCTACCTCAAGGCCGACGACGACTGCAACCTGCCTGACGTCAATCCGGTCTACGACGAGCAGGTCTACAAGGACAGGTTGGCACAACTGCCCACCGTCATTGAGATGCCCTACAACGACATCGTGCAGAAGTTCATCGACCGATACAGCAGCGACCTGCGCCGCAAGGTGGCCTACATGCTGGGTGCGCAAAACTTCTACATGCCGGTCTTCGAGGAAGCGCTCGAAGCCTACGACCTGCCGCTGGAGCTCAAGTATCTGCCAGTCATCGAATCGGGTCTGAACCCCAAGGCCACGTCACGCGCCAAGGCCGTGGGCTTGTGGCAGTTTATGCTGCCCACCGCCAAACGCTACGGACTGACCATCAACTCGCTCGTCGACGAGCGACGCGACCTCATCAAGTCGTCTTACGCTGCCGCACACTACTTGAGCGACCTCTATAAGATCTTTGGCGACTGGAACCTGGTCATCGCCGCCTACAACTGCGGGCCGGAGAAAATCAACAAGTCCATCCACCGCCTCAAAGGAGAGAAAGACTATTGGAAAATCTACTCCTTGCTGCCGAAGGAGACGCGCGGCTACGTGCCGGCCTTCATAGCCGCCAACTACATCATGAACTATTACTGCGAGCACAACATCTGCCCGCTCACAGCCAGCCTTCCGGCCAAGACCGACACGGTGATGCTCAATCGCGATGTTCACTTCGAGCAGATCGCACATGTCATAGGCATTGACCTCGCACAGCTCGAAGACCTCAACCCGCAATACCGCCGCAACATCGTCAATGGCAGCAGCAAGCCGTCGGCGCTGCGCCTCCCGGTCGAGATGGTCAATACATTCATCGACAACGAAGACTCGGTATACGCCTTCAACCCCAAGACGTATCTCACAAAGCGAAAGGAGGTGGGACCCTCGGACAACGCAACCTACGTGGTGCGCAACAACCAGGTGACACGCATCGAGAACCGCAACAGCGTCTCTGCCAACACCAAGAGTTCGGAGAGTGGCAACGCCATGGCCAACAACACCACGGACAATGAGGCCGCTGACAACAACGCCTCCGTGGCCGAAGAGCAAGAGCGCACCTCTGCCTACCGCAAGAGCAGCTCAAGCCGCAACAACAGCCGCAAAAGCAAGCAGAAACAAAGCAAAAGCAAGAAACGCCCAGCCAAGCAGAAGAGCGTCACCGTCAAGAACGGCGACACCCTGAGCGAAATCGCCGAGCGCAACCACACCACCGTGTCGAAACTGCGCAAGCTCAACGGCATCAAGGGCAACAACATACGAGCCGGCAAGAAAATCAAGGTGAAATAAGCGCCTGCCATCGTGTGGGCTGACATCCCACCCGCCGCATCAAGAGTTTTATCCATCGTCATTTCTTACTTTCCAAAACCTACAGTCATGGATGATCAAGAGCTGAAAAACAAAGAGCGCGAGGCCGCCGACGACAAGATGATCACCGGAGCATTCCATCATCTGCTGGACACATACCTCCATTCGCGGCACCGCAAGAAGGTGGACATCATCACCAAGGCCTTCAACTTCGCACGGCAGGCACACAAGGGCGTGAGACGCCTGTCGGGAGAGCCCTACATCATGCACCCCATCGCCGTGGCGCAGATAGCCTGCGAGGAGATGGGGCTGGGATCAACGAGCATCTGCGCAGCCCTGCTCCACGACGTGGTGGAAGACACAGACTACACGGTCGAAGACCTGCAAAACATCTTCGGGCCCAAGATTGCGCAGATCGTGGACGGCCTGACCAAAATCAGCGGAGGAATCTTTGGAGACCACGCCTCCGCACAGGCCGAGAACTTCAAGAAGCTCCTGCTCACCATGAGCGACGACATCCGCGTCATCCTCATCAAGATATGCGACCGACTGCACAACATGCGGACGCTGGCCTCGCAACCTGCCAACAAGCAGTATAAGATTGCGGGCGAGACACTCTACATCTACGCGCCGCTGGCCAACCGCTTGGGACTCAACAAAATCAAGACCGAGCTGGAGGACTTGAGCTTCCGCTATGAGCACCCGCAGGAGTACGCTGACATACAAAACAAGCTCTCCTTCACCAAGGAACAGCGCGACAAGCTCTTCGAAGACTTCACCGCCCCCATCCGCAAGAAGCTCGACGAGATGGGCATCGTCTACCACATCAAGGCGCGCATCAAGAGCCCCTACTCCATCTGGTGCAAGATGCAGAACAAGCACGTCACCTTCGATGAGATCTACGACATCCTTGCCGTCAGAATCATCTTCAAACCCGATGACAAGAAGGACGAGGTCAACGAGTGCTTCCGCATCTATGTGGCACTCAACCAGATCTACAAGAGCCATCCCGACCGTCTACGTGACTGGGTCAACCATCCCAAGGCCAACGGCTACCAGGCCCTGCACGCCACCATGATGAGCAACCAAGGACAATGGATCGAGGTGCAGATACGCTCTGAGCGCATGGACGAGATAGCCGAGCAGGGATTCGCTGCCCACTGGAAATACAAGGAAGGTGACTTCAAGGAGGACGAGGACGAACTCAACAAGTGGCTCGGAACCATCAAGGAAATTCTCGACGACCCGCAACCCGATGCCATGGATTTCCTCGACTCCATCAAGATGAACCTCTTCTCCTCGGAGATATTCGTCTTCACGCCAAAGGGTGAGGTGAAGACCATGCCAGCCGACTGCACCGTGCTCGACTTCGCCTTCCAGATCCACACCTTCCTCGGAAGCCACTGCATCGGAGCCAAGGTCAACCACAAGCTGGTGCCCATGAGCCACAAGCTCAAGAGCGGAGACCAGGTGGAAGTGCTCACTTCCAACTCGCAACACGTCAAACCCGACTGGATCAACTTTGTCTCCACGGCCAAGGCCAAGGGAAAGATACAGGCCATCCTGCGCCGCGAGAACCGTGAGGCGCAAAAGAAGGGCGAGGACATCCTCAACGCATGGCTGAAGGCCAACGATGTGGAACCCGCCGTGGGCAACATCGACAAACTCTGCGGCTATCACAACTTCGACAAGCACGAGGACTTCTTCCAGGCTTTGGGCAACAAGGCCCTTGCACTGGACGACAAGGACCTTGATGTCCTGCAGGGCAAGGCCAGCAAGGAAAAGAGCGGAGGAGGATGGCGCAAGTTTGTGCCTTTCTTCGGAAAAGGAAAGAAGGAGAAAGACGCACCCGTCACCGTGCCGCCCGGAAAAGGACTGCTCGTGGTGGGCAAAGGCTTCAACAAGAAACAGCCCTGCGTCATCAGCGAAGATACCATAGGAATGTACATCTTCCCATCCTGCTGCCACCCCATACCGGGAGACGATATCCTCGGCTTCATCGACAGCAACCATCACGTGGAGATACACAAGCGCTCATGTCCCGTGGCCAGCAAGCTCAAGACCAGCTTTGGCCCGCGCATCCTCGACGCCAAATGGGAAATGCACAAGCAACTCTTCTTCGACGCCACCATCGAGGTGCATGGAATCGACCGCAAGGGCATGCTCCACGATGTGGCTGAGGTCATCTCACAGAAGATGGATGTCAACATCCACAAGGTGAAGTTCACTGCCGACCAAGGCATATTTGAGGGCCAAATAGAGGTGCGCGTGCACGACCGCGCCGAAGTGAGGGTCATCCTCGACGCGCTGAAGCAAATCGAAGACATGCAGGAGACCCAGCAGATCATGTGAGCCACATGCCACGACCCATAAACGCAAAAGAGCCGTATCAAAACTCCAAGTGGAGTGTTGATACGGCTCTTTTCCTTCATGACATGGCAGAGGCCACGCTCCGCCATCGGCTCACACCAGCCCGTTGAGCTGGTCGCGCAGCGTCTTCAACTCATTGCGCACACTGGACAGAGTCTCCAACACCATCGATGACTTGTCCACCGACTGGCGGTTCTCGCGCATGTACTTGCGTGCCGCAGCTATTTTGAAGCCCCTCACCTTCAGCAGGTTATAGATTACCTTGAGCTGTTCCACATCCTTGTCCGTGTACTGGCGCACCTTTGTGGAGCTCACCGTCCTGGGACGGATGCCGGGAAATTCTGTCTCCCAATAGCGCAATGTGCTCTCGCTCACGCCGATGAGTTGCGCCACCTCCTTGATGGAGTAATAAAGCTTCGTGTTCTTGTCCGTGTTCAATGCCATAGCTACGTGGAAAATAGTTTGTTTGCAAAGATACAAAGATTTTTATGGACAGACAGCAAACTGCCCGACTTTTTCCCACTTCTCTTTAGCGCGCCCCACGCTTGGCGCCCCGGCGCATGTCTTGTCTCATACGGATGGCCTCTGGGCTGTTGTTGCGAAACTCGCGATGGGGAGGTCCCATCTCTTTGTGGCCCTTGTGACCCTTGTGCGGTCCGCGCGGACCTTTTCCATGGTCCTTGCCCGGATGTCCCATAGGGCGAGGCTGCGGATAGCGGGCATAGATATTGTGCACATAGTCGTGGTCGCGCCATCCGATGGGACGGTAAAAGTATTTGGCGGCCTTATAGCGCTTCCACTGCTTGGCCGAGAGCAAGCGCCGTATCTGCTGGTTGCGGTGACTCCAGCCCCATGAGTCAATGTCACGATAGCTGTTGATGCCGTTGAGATAAGTCAGGTTGATGTTGAGGATGCTGTTGCGTTGAGCAGTGGTGAGCCCCAGTTCGGCCACCATCTTGTCTGTGATGTAACGAGCCTCGGCACGGATGCCAGTGAGTCTCTGTGCGCTGGCCGAGAAGACCATCATCAGCGCAGCGGCGATTGTCATAGCTAAGCGTTTCATAACTTTCTGTTTTAAAGGGTTATTAATGTTCGAGGTTGTTTTCTCATGTTGCAAAGATAATGCAAACCGAATGCAGAACATCAAGCTTGCTTGAATGTTATGCTGAGGTGCAACTTATCTTATGCAAAGATAATGCAAACCGAATGCAGAACATCAAGCTTGCTTGAATGTTATGCTGAGGTGCAGCTTATCATATACAAAGATAATGCAAACCGAATGCAGAACATCAAGCTTGCTTGAATGTTATGCTGAGGTGCAGCTTATCTATTGCAAAGATATGGCCTTTTCCATAAGGCCGCAAGGGGAAATTCCATATTCCAAACGAGGATTTCCCTAAAGAAGAAACCATCCGGCATCCACCTGAACATGCTATAACGAGCGTCTTGACAAAATAACCCACCTATTTTTTATAGGAACGAGGCTATAATTCGGGATTTTTGCCTAAATTTGCAGATGATTAAGAAGACATCACAAAAAACAAAAAATAGACACACAAAATGATGACAGCTAACGAAATCCGCGACTCATACCTGAAGTATTTTGAGTCAAAAGGACACGTCATCGTTCCTTCGGCTCCCATCGTAGTCAAGGACGACCCCACGCTGATGTTCACCAATGCCGGCATGAACCAGTGGAAAGACATTATTCTCGGCACCAAAGACCCCAACCCATGCCGACGCACTGACTCGCAGAAATGCCTGCGCGTCAGCGGCAAGCACAACGACCTGGAGGAGGTGGGACGCGACTCTGCGCTGAGCCACCACACCATGTTTGAGATGCTGGGCAACTGGAGCTTTGGCGACTACTTCAAGGAGGGCGCCATCGACTACGCATACGAATATCTGGTGGATGTGCTCCACCTCGACCCCAAGGACCTCTACGTCACCGTCTTTGAAGGTGACGCCTCAGAAAACCTCACACGCGACGACGAGGCAGCCGGCTATTGGGCCAAGCACTTCCCCAAGAACCACATCGTCAACGGCAACAAGCACGACAACTTCTGGGAGATGGGCGACACAGGACCTTGCGGCCCATGCTCGGAAATCCACATTGACTTCCGCTCCGAAGAGGAAAAGGCCAAGGTGCCCGGCGAAGAGCTGGTCAACAAGGATCACCCGCAAGTCATCGAAATCTGGAACATCGTGTTCATGCAATACAACCGCAAGGCCGACGGTAGCCTGGAGCCCCTGAAGATGCACGTCATCGACACGGGCATGGGATTCGAGCGCCTCGTGCGCCTCATGCAGGGCAAGAACTCCAACTACGACACCGACATCTTCACACCCATCATCACAGAGATTGAAGCGCTCTCGGGCAAGAAGTACAACCACACCTTCCCCGAAGGTGCCAACGGCGAGGGTGTCAACGCTGAGGAGAAGGTGGACATCGCCATCCGTGTGGTGGCCGACCACCTGCGTGCCGTGGCTTTCTCCATCGCCGACGGACAACTGCCCAGCAACGCCAAGGCAGGATACGTCATCCGCCGCATCCTGCGCCGTGCCGTGCGCTACGCCTACACCTTCCTCGACCAGAAGGTTCCGTTCATGTACAAGCTCGTACCCGTGCTGGTGCACGAGATGGGAGGTGCCTATCCCGAGTTGCCCGCGCAGCAGGAGCTCATCAGCCGTGTCATCAAGGAGGAGGAAGACAGTTTCCTGCGCACACTTGAGAAAGGCATACAGCTGCTCAATGGTGACATGGAAGAACTGCGCGCTGCCGACAAGACACAGCTCGACGGCGAGAAGGCGTTCCGCCTCTTCGACACCTACGGCTTCCCCCTCGACCTCACCGAACTGATCTGCGGCGAGAACGGCTTCACCGTCGACGAGGAAGGCTTCAACCGCGAGATGGCCAAGCAGAAGGCTCGCGCCCGCAACGCCGCCGCCGTGGAGAATGGCGACTGGGTTGAGCTGAAGAAGGGCGAGCAGGAGTTTGTCGGCTACGACTACACGGAGTACGAGTGCCACATCCTGCGCTACCGCAAGGTCACACAGAAGAAGAACACGTTCTACGAGGTGGTGCTCGACCACACGCCCTTCTACGGAGAGATGGGCGGTCAGGTAGGCGACCAGGGTACCCTGGTGTCAGAAAGCGAGACCATCGAAGTGGTGGACACCAAGCGCGAGAACAACCAGAGCATACACATCATCAAGAAACTGCCACAGAATCCCGAGGCCGACTTCATGGCTTGCGTCGACACAGACAAGCGCAACGCTTCAGCTGCCAACCACACCGCCACTCACCTGCTCGACTATGCACTCAAGCAAGTGCTCGGCAACCATGTTGAACAGAAAGGCTCATTTGTCAGTCCTACCACCCTGCGCTTCGACTTCTCCCACTTCCAGAAAGTGACCGACGAGGAGTTGCGCCAAGTGGAGCGTCTCGTCAACAAGATGATTCGCGCTGACTATCCGCTTGACGAGCACCGTAACGTGCCCATCGAGGAGGCCAAGGAGCTGGGCGCTATCGCTCTCTTCGGCGAGAAGTATGGCGACAAGGTGCGCGTGGTGCGCTTCGGCCCATCAGCCGAGTTCTGCGGTGGCATCCACGCCACCAGCACCGGCCGTATCGGATTCTTCAAGATTATCGGCGAGAGCAGCGTGGCCGCTGGTGTCAGGCGCATCGAAGCCCTGACGGGCGACCAGTGTGAGGAGGCCATGTACGAGGTGGAAGACACACTCAAGGCCATCAAGGCCCTGTTCAACAACGCCAAGGACCTGAAGGCCACTGTCGCCAAGTACATCGACGAGAACTCATCCATGAAGAAGAGCATCGAGGCCTTCCGCCAGCAGGCTGTGGAGCGCACGGTCAAGAAGCTCCTGGAGAACACCATCAACATCAATGGCGTCACGGTGGTCAAGGCCGTGCTGCCCATCGACCCCGCATCGGCCAAGGATATCGCCTTCAAGGTGCGCGAGAACATCAGCAGCAACCTGCTGTGCGTGCTGGGAACCGTCCACGAGGGACGACCCTCACTCTCCATCATGCTGTCTGAGGACATGGTGAAGGACCACGGGCTGAACGCTGGCAAGATGATCCGCGAGGCCGCCAAGCTCATCCAGGGCGGTGGTGGCGGTCAGCCTCACTACGCCCAAGCAGGAGGCAAGAACGCCGACGGTGTCAGCGCAGCCGTGGACAAGTTGGTCCAGCTGGCCAATCTCTAACCCGCAGAGCCAACGCCAAGCATCATGACACCCAACATGAACGCACAAGACACAAGTCACGTTCGCCTCAGCGAGAACATCATCATCGCCGATGCCGACTACATCGACTATGTGGCTTTCCAATTAAGCGTGCAGTTTGAGCGCATGCTCAACCGCCGCATACCGCCAGCCGACCTGAGTCGATGGGCCATCAACGTGGCCCTCGACGGCGGGTTGCGCCCCAAGGACGGTGTGAAACAGGAGACGCAAGTGGTGCTCGTGCACGACAAGGGAACAGCGAAGCTTGACAACTTCGTGCCAGCCCGCTATGCCGACGAGCTCAACGCCAAGGCCTTCGAGGACCCTTCATTGGGCGAGTTTCTGGTCAATGCCTATGCCGTGGGCGACGTGGTCAGCAAGGACGACTACATCCTTGAAACGGTGAAGACGGTGACAGAGCACCCGGAGGTGAAGCGGCTCATGGTCATTCCCAATGGCGAAGAGGGTGACCTCTACGACCGCTTGCGCCATGCCCTGCGCCAAGTGGACAATGACCAGCGCATCACGCTCTTTGCCATGCAACCCATGGAGGGAGGCAACTTCCGGCAAGAGATCCTGGGCTACTCGCTCATGAACGCCTTGGGAATCCGTGGTGACGAGCTCAAATAAACGACACGTGACAGAAGGGAAAAGGCCTAAGGCCTCGCCAAAACACAACATAACGAACTTAGAAAATCACAAACAAGACAATGCATAAAGTATTAATGATTGGCGCAGGTGGCGTAGCCACTGTGTGCGCATTCAAGATCGCCCAGAACACGGACGTCTTCTCAGAGTTGATGATCGCCAGCCACCACAAGGAAAAGTGTGACCGTCTGGCCAAGGCCATCCACGACAAGGGCTATGACCTGAACATCAAGACGGCAGAGGTGGACGCCGACGATGTGGAGCAGCTGAAGACACTCTTCAACGACTACAAGCCCGAGCTGGTCATCAACTTGGCTTTGCCTTACCAAGACCTGACCATCATGGACGCTTGCCTGGCTTGTGGCTGCAACTACCTTGACACGGCCAACTATGAGCCGAAGGACGAGGCACACTTCGAGTACAGTTGGCAGTGGGCCTACAAGGACCGCTTCGAGAAGGCTGGCCTGACCGCCATCCTCGGTTGCGGTTTCGACCCGGGCGTGTCGCAGGCTTACACGGCCTACGCCGCCAAGCATCACTTCGACGAGATCCAATACCTTGACATCGTCGACTGCAACGCAGGCAACCACCATAAGGCATTCGCCACCAACTTCAATCCGGAGATCAACATACGCGAGATCACACAGAAGGGGCTCTACTATGAGAATGGCAAATGGATTGAGACCGAGCCTTTGGAGGTGCACAAGGAGCTCAACTATCCCAACATCGGCGGACGCGAGAGCTATCTCATGCACCACGAGGAGCTGGAGAGCCTGGTGAAGAACTACCCCACCATCAAGCGCGCTCGCTTCTGGATGACCTTCGGGCAGCAATATCTCACCTACCTCGACTGCATACAGAACCTGGGCATGAGCCGCATCGACCCCGTGACCTACGAGGCTCCGCTGGCCGATGATCCCACCAAGACGGTCAAGGTGAACATTGTGCCGCTGCAGTTCCTCAAGGCCGTGTTGCCCAACCCACAAGATCTCGGCGCCAACTATGACGGCGAGACCAGCATCGGCTGCCGCATCCGCGGACTGAAGGATGGCAAGGAACACACCTATTACATTTACAACAACTGCAAGCACCAAGACGCTTACGAGGAGACCGGCATGCAGGGCGTGAGCTACACCACGGGCGTGCCCGCCATGGCCGGCGCCATGATGTTCCTCAAGGGACTGTGGAGCAAGCCAGGCGTGTGGAACGTGGAAGACTTCGACCCGGATCCCTTCCTGCAAGTGCTCAACGAGCAGGGACTGCCCTGGCACGAGGTGTTCGACCAGGACATCGAACTGTAAGCATCGACTTTGCATAACCCTTTTAAACCAACCAACGATATGGCAAAAACAGAAGAACAATTGGCAGCGGAGAAGGCCGCCCAGCAGAAGGCCGAGCGCGAGGCGAAGCTCAAGGCTCTTCAAGCTACCATGACCAAGATAGAGAAAGACTTCGGCAAGGGTGCCATCATGCGCATGGGCGATGAGAGCATCGAGGCTGTGGACGTGATTCCCACGGGCTCCATCGGGCTTGATGTGGCCCTCGGCGTGGGCGGCTACCCTCGCGGACGCATCATCGAGATTTACGGCCCGGAATCATCCGGCAAGACGACACTGGCCATCCATGCCATTGCTGAAGCGCAAAAGAATGGCGGCATTGCCGCCTTCATCGACGCGGAGCACGCGTTCGACCGCTTCTACGCAGAGAAGTTGGGCGTGGACGTGGACAACCTCTGGATTTCGCAACCCGACAACGGCGAGCAGGCTCTGCAGATTGCCGACCAGCTCATCAGCTCATCGGCCGTTGACATCCTGGTAGTCGACTCCGTAGCCGCCCTCACCCCGAAGAAGGAGATCGAGGGAGGCATGGGCGACTCAGTGGTAGGCCTGCAAGCTCGCCTCATGAGCCAGGCTCTCCGCAAGCTCACCTCGACCATCGCCAAGACCAACACTTGCTGCATCTTCATCAACCAGCTCCGTGAGAAGATCGGTGTCATGTTTGGCAATCCTGAGACGACAACTGGCGGCAACGCCCTGAAGTTCTATGCCAGCGTGCGTCTCGACATCCGCCGCGTGACCAGCCTGAAGGATGGCGACAACATCATCGGCAACCATGTGCGCGTGAAGGTCGTGAAGAACAAGGTAGCACCTCCCTTCCGCAAGTGCGAGTTTGACATCATGTTCGGCAGTGGCATCAACAAGGCCGGCGAGCTGGTGGATCTCGGCGTGGAGTACAACATCATCCAGAAGAGCGGCAGTTGGTTTAGCTACAACGGTTCCAAGCTGGCCCAAGGGCGCGACGCCACCATGTCGCTGCTGCGTGACAATCCTGAGCTCTGCGAGGAGCTCGAGGGACTGGTCATGCAAGCCATCAAGGACAAGGAGGAGTAACGTCTTCCCCAAGAAGGCAAGTCCCATTTACATCCAAAGACGTCGTAGTACATTCGACACTTGAATGGCGCAGAGCCAAAACGTGAAAAGGCGCATCAGAAACAATTTCTGATGCGCCTTTTCGCGTTTCACACAATAGGAAGCGCAGTTTACCCTCCACAGTCCCCACGTGCGTCCATTCAATGGGGACTATGCGTAGGTGAGCAAGAACTTCAGCGAACCAGCAGCCTTGAGCGAGGGCGTGGTGGCTGGATAGAGCAGCGTGTCACCCGCCTTGACCTGCTCCACATGTCCTTCGGCGTCAGTGAGCGTTCCCCTCCCGTCAACCACGATGATGACGGCAAAGCTGTCAAGCGCACTCAAGTCGATGGTAATCAGCTTGGTCAAGTCGTAGACATACGTGTGGAAATAGGGGCACCTCACCAAAGCGACGCCTTCATCTTGAGCCGGCACATAGCATGAGCGGTAGTTGGGTTCCACATGATAGTCGATGCTCTCCGCCGCCAGTTGCGTATGCAGTTCGCGATAGTTGCCATTCTTGTCCTTCCGCTTGAAGTCATAGATGCGGTAAGTGACATCGCTGGTCTGCTGTATCTCGGTCAGGAAGCACCCCTTCCCGATGCTGTGGATGCGTCCCGCAGGAAGGAAGAAGCAGTCGCCCTCCTTCACGGCGTAATGGGCGATGGCATCGGTGATGGTATCATCGGCCACCATGCGCTTGTAGTCATCAGGCGTGATGTGCTTGCTCAAGCCAGCCATCAGCGAGGCTTCGGGATCAGACTTCATGACATACCACATCTCCGTCTTGCCCCTCTCCTTGCCTTGTCGGCGAGCCACCTCGTCATTGGGATGCACCTGTATGGACAAGGGCTCATGGGCATCGATAAACTTGATGAGCAATGGGAACTCATTGCCGTAGCGCTGATAGTTATCCTTACCCACCAGTTGTTCCCGCAGCTGTCCGGCCAGCTCCGACAGGGTCATGCCGGCACACTCACCATCGCTGACTTTCGTCTCGTAGCCAGGCACGCCCGAGATTTCCCAGCTCTCGCCCACGTTGCAGAGCGGAGTGTCCAAATGCTTGAAGTCCACAATCTTGTTACCACCCCAAAGGGTTTGCTTGAGCAAGGGCTTAAATCTGAAAGGTCCCATGTTTCACCTATTCTAAATCGTTATTATCATTGTTATCTTGGAACTGTCGTTCTGCCAATACCGCACGACCATGGGTGCAGCCCATCATCTTGCCGGAGGGCAAGAGACGGTTGGTCCGCCACCCTCACCCTCAGTTTTCCCGCCAGAACTGCGGCGTGAGGATGACAAGCACCGAGAATATCTCCAGACGCCCAATCAACATCATGATCGAGCACACCCACTTGGAGAGGTCCGGCAGGTCAGCCCATGTGATTTGCGCCACCGAGCTGAACGTCAGCGACGGTCCCGAATTGGCCAGGCAACTGACCGCCACGGTGACCGCATTGGCCGCATCGATGTTTTGCGCTGTCAGGACAGACACAGCGATGAACAGCAGAAGCATGTAAGCCGTGGTGAATGCCAGCAGCGACACGCGTTGCGAATTGGCCACATTGTTGCCGTCGATCTTCAGGGGCAGCACCGCATTGGGGTGCAGCCGCTGGCGCATCTCGTTCTTCACGATCTTGAGCAACATCACCACGCGGGCGCATTTCAGTCCGCCCGTGGTGCTGCCGCCACACGCTCCGACAATCATGCAGAGCCAAAGCACCAGCCATGTCACATGATGCCACATCGTGGTGTCGTCGTTGTTGTAACCCGTCGTGGTGACAAACGACACCACCTGGAACAGGGCCGACCGGAAGGCCAGCTCCACCCCATAGCCGTTGCGCGTCATGAGCTCAGCCATGATGATGGCCGTGCAGACTACGGTAAAGATGGCATAGAACTTAAACTCCGAGCTCTTCCAGAGATTGTGGAGCTTCATCTTGGAGATGGAGTAATAGAGCAACGTGAAATTGACGCCCGACACGAAGCAGAAGAACGTGGCCGTGTATTCCAGTCCAGGCACGTGATCGAAGACGTTGCTGTTGTCAATGGCGAACCCGCCGGTAGACGCGGTGGTCATGGCATAGTTGACGGCATGAAACCAGTCCATGCCAAACAGCAGGTAACAGATGCCGCACCCCACCGTGATGAAGAGATAGACGAGCCATATCCACTTGGCACACATCGAGAGCTTGGGGTGCAACTTGTTTTTCACGGGTCCCGTGGCTTCCGCCGCAAAGACCCTCGTGCTGCCTCCCACCACCGAGGGCAAGACGGCAATGGTGAAGAACACGATGCCCAGTCCGCCCACCCACTGTGTGAGCGAGCGCCAGAAGAGGATGCCATGCGGCAACACCTCAACATCATTGATGACCGAGGCCCCCGTGGACGTGAAGCCCGACATGGTCTCAAAGAAAGCGTCCGTGAAGCTGTTCACATATCCTCCGAAGAGAAACGGCATGGTGCCGAAGAGCGAGAACAGCAACCAAGTGACCGACACGACGAAGAAAGAGTCACGTCGGGAGAGACGGTTCTCCGCGTTGCGTCCGAAATACTTGAAAATGAAACCAAAGAAGACGGTGACAATGATAGCGACCATGAAGGGCAAGATGTCGTCTTCGCCAAAGAGCAAAGCCATGCCCAGGCAGACCGCCATCAGCAGGGCTTCCAGGAAGAGGAGTGACCCCAGGATCTTGTTTATGATTTTAAAGTTGATCACGTTCTATATCCTTCCTTTTAACTGTCAGAACAACTTCTCTATCTGCTTCATGTTCACATCGTGGCAGAACACCACGACGATGTCTCCAGGGTTTATCTTCGTGTTTCCCGAGACGAGCATTCCCTCGCCGTCCCTTACCAGTCCGCCGATGGTCATGCCGATGGGCAGTCCCAAGTCTTTCACGGGCTTCAAGGTGATGCGTGAGCCCTCCTTGGCCACAAACTCGCCCACATCGGCATTGGCCGACATGAGGAACGTGACATTCATCACATCGGCGTCGAGCATGAGCTGATAGATGCGACTGGCCGCGATGGCCTTCTTGTTGATGATGGTTCCGATGTCGAGGCTCTCCGCCATGCTCGCATAGTCCATGTTCTCGACGACGGCCACCGTCTTCCTCACGCCCAGTCGCTTGGCAGTGAGGCAAGCCAGGATGTTGGTCTCCGCATTGCCGGTGAGCGCCACAAAGGCCTGCGTGTTCTTGATGCCCTCATCCATGAGGAGCGAGATGTCGCGCGCGTCGCCATTGATGACCAGCGTCTTCTCGCCCAGCAACTGGTTGAGCTCCTCGCAACGGTCCTCGTCAATTTCGAAGACCTTCACCTTCATATACTCGGGCATGGTGCGGATGGCCCTGACGGCCGTTGCGCCACCTCCCATGACCATGACGTTCTTCACGTCGGCATAGTTTTCCTTGCCCACAATCTTCCTGATGTAAGGGATGTAGGGTCGGGTGGTCATGAAGTAAGCCAGGTCAAAGCACTTCAGCTCATCGTTTCCTCCGGGTATGATGGTCTCGCCACTTCGCTTGATGGCCACGACGTGGTAGGGATCGTTGGGGCCGCAGAGGTTCTTGAGCGGTTGGTTGAGAATCTCGCAAGTCTCGCGCAACTTGATACCGAGCATCACGAGCGCCCCATCGTGCACATCCCATCTTCTCCTGACCCACGACATCTTCAGTCCGCTGTTGATGTCACGGGCGGCCAGCACCTCGGGGTAGATGAGCTTGTCCACGCCCAGCCCCTTGTAGAAGCTTTTGATCTCCTCTTCCGAATATTCGGCGTCGCCCACTCGCGCCACGGTTTTCTTGGCTCCGAGGGCATGCGCCATCATGCAGCTCACGATGTTGGCGTTCTCGTCGGGCATGACGGCGATGAAGAGGTCAGCGTCGGCGGCATTGGCCTCGCGCAGGGTCTTCACGTTGGTGGGCAGCCCCTGCACCGTCAGCAAGTCGTAGTCGAGACCGATCTTCGCCAGCCGGTCGCTGTCGTCATCGACAACGGTTATTTCCTCTTGGTTGCGCGAGAGCAATCGGGCCAGGTGGGTTCCGATGGCATAAGCGCCGCAAATGATGATTTTCATGCCTTCTTCAAGTTCTCTATTGTCTTTCTGATGCTATCCTTGTCGTATCCGCACAGTTGTCTCAGCTGGGCCACGGAGCCGTGTTCCACAAAGTGGTCGGGCATGCCCAGCCGGTGCACCTCAGGCGCAAATCCGTGGTCGCTCATCCACTCGAGCACCGCCGACCCCATGCCTCCCTCACGCGCACCGTCCTCCACGGTGACGAGGGTGTGATAGTGCGTGGCCACCTCCTGGAGCAGCGTCTCGTCGAGGGGCTTGAGGAAGCGCATGTCATAGTGGGCCACGTCGAGCCCGCTCTCCCTGATGGCCGCCTCGACGTCACACCCCACAGGGCCGATGCTGAGCACGGCCACGTCATGCCCCTCTCTGAGGCGTCGGCCAGTGCCCACGGCTATCTCCTGCAGGCCACACTTCCAGTCGGTGTCGGCGCAGCGGCCGCGCGGATAGCGAATGACGAAGGTGCCCTTGCCGGGCAACTGGGCGGTGTACATCAGCCGGCGCAGCTCCTTGCCGTCCATGGGCGAAGCGATGGTGAGATTGGGCACGGGTCGCAGGGCCGCCATGTCAAACGCGCCATGGTGTGTGGCACCGTCCTCACCGACGATGCCGGCGCGGTCGAGGCAGAGCACCACAGGCAGGTTGAGCAGTGCCAGGTCGTGTATCACATTGTCGTAGGCGCGCTGCGCAAAAGAGCTGTAGATGTTGCAGAAGGGTTGCAGGCCATCCTTGGCCATGCCTCCGGAGAAGGTGACGGCATGGCCTTCGGCGATGCCCACGTCAAACACGCGGTCGGGCATCTGCCTCATCATCGTGATCATGGAGCAGCCGGTGGGCATGGCGGGGGTCACGCCCACTATCTTCGGGTTGCGCTCGGCGAGCTCGAGGAGCGTGTCGCCAAACACGTCCTGGAACTTGGGGGGCAGGCCGCCGCAGTCGTCCACGAGACGGGTGCCGGTCTCCGGGTCAAACTTGCCCGGTGCGTGCCACACGGTGGCGGCCTTCTCGGCTGGCGCATAGCCCTTGCCCTTGACGGTGTGGAGATGAAGCAACTTTGGCCCCTCCATGTCTTTCAGTTGCCGCAGCACACGCACGACCTCACAGACATCATGACCGTCGAAGGGTCCGAAATAGCGTATGTTCATGCCTTCGAAGATGTTTTGCTGGTGGCTGATGGCACTCTTGATGGCGTTGTTGAGGCGTATGATGCCCTTGCGTCGGTCCTCGTTGAGATAGCCCTTGCTGTGGAGCCACTGCGAGGCTTTGAAGCGGAGTCGGTTGTAGGTGGCGTTGGTGTCGAGGTTGAGGAGGTATTTCTCCATGCCTCCCACCGCGCGGTCGATGCTCATGTCGTTGTCGTTGAGGATGATGAGCAGGTCGTTGGGGGTGGAGCTGACATTGTTGAGTCCCTCAAAGGCCAAGCCGCCGCTCATGGCTCCATCACCGATGACGGCCACCACATGGCGTCTGCCGTGGCCGGTCTTCTTGGCCGCCACCGCCATGCCCAGCGCGGCAGAGATGCTGTTGCTGGCATGGCCGCAGGCAAACGTGTCGTACTCGCTCTCCACGGGCGTGGGGAAAGGGTGCAGGCCGCCCAGCTTGCGGTTGGTGGCAAACTGCTGTCGCCGTCCCGTCAGCATCTTGTGGCCATAGGCCTGATGGCCCACGTCCCACACGATGCGGTCATCGGGTGTGTCGAAGACATAGTGCAGGGCGACGGTGATTTCCACCACGCCTAAGCTGGAGGCGAAATGGCCGGGATTGACCGACACCTCGTCGATGATGTCCTGTCGCAATTCGCTGCAGACCTCCGGCAGCTGGTCAATGCGCAACTGGCGCAGGTCGGCCGGACTTTGTATATGGCTTAATAGTTGATACTTCTCTTGATCCATGAACGTTCTTATGGATTAACCTTGCAAAGATACAACAAATCTATGAGAATAGGCCCTTGCAAAGGCAAAATTGTGGTTTGCCAGACGTTTTGACCGCATTTGCCAGACTGGCTTCATCTGAATGTCACACCTGATAGGCGTTTGTTTAACTTGTCATGTTTTTTGGTCGGAAAGTTTGTCACGGATTCCGGTTGAAATAGAACGCGAAAATGGCGTTTTTCGTCGGTCGCGCCGAGATTTGCATGGGGTAACTTTGCGATAAAGGGTGTTTTATGTTGCGATATACCCTTTATCGCGATGCGATTAAGCGTTAATCGCGTCATGATAAAGGGTATATCGCAACACGATAAAGGGTATTCTTTGATGAAAAGTATTTACTTTTTAGGCTTAATAAAATCTTAAATTTCATAAATATCTAATTATCAGTCAATTACGAAAAGTGCCGAAAAATCGCGTATTTCGGCCAAAATATTTTGAAGTTGAAAATAACGCCTGTTTTTTTATATACATTGTCCGCTTTCTTACAAGCGCCCTTCTGAGAGGTCCACCGACTTTGCCCCGAAAAGCATTCCGCTTTCATTTCACGTTCTGAAAGAAACCTTTTATTTGCATCATTTTGGCGTTTGCGTGCAAAAGCATGGAATATTTTTATTATCTTTGCAGAAGATAAGCTGCACCTCAGCATAACATTCAAGCGAGCTTGATGTTCTGCATTCGGTTTGCATTATCTTTGCAACCACACACCATAACGAAACCATCAACCTATTCTTATATCATGAACAAAAAGACATTCTTACTGGCGGCGTTTCTCGTCATGGCCAGCACCTCCATGGCACAGAAGGCCGACGGAGGCATCTCCGCCCAGATGCTGCAGCAGATAGAGGCGGCGCAGAGCAAGGATCCGGCCAACAAGGCCATTGCCAACGCCATCGCCACCAACAAGATCGACGACTTGGCCAAGAGCTACAAGACGCTGGGGCAGGTCGACACACACTTCAGCGTGGAGACGCCCTCGCAGAGCATCCACAATCAGCAGAGCAGCGGACGTTGCTGGCTCTTCTCGGGTCTCAATGTGCTCCGCGCCAACTTCGCCAAGGCGCACAACGACACCGTGCGCGTGGAATACTCACAGGACTATCTCTTCTTCTATGACCAGCTGGAGAAGGCCAACCTGATGCTCCAGGGCGTCATCGACTGCGCCGACAAGCCCATGGACGACCAGCGTGTGCAGTTCTTCTTCCACCATCCCATCAACGACGGCGGCACGTTCTGCGGCGTGGCTGACCTGGCGGAGAAGTACGGCCTGGTGCCCATGAGCGCCATGCCCGAGACCTACTCGGCCGAAAACACGTCGGCCATGCAGAAAGTGGTATCATCAAAGTTGCGCGAGTTCGGTCTGGAGCTGCGTGCCATGGTCAAGAGCGGCAAGAAGACCGCTGCCATCAAGGCGCGCAAGACGGCGATGCTGGGCGACATCTACCATATGCTGGCGCTCACGCTCGGCGAGCCCGTCAAGGAGTTCAGCTACGCCTTCCAGAACAAGGCGGGCAAGGCGGTCAGCCCGGCCCGGACGTTCACGCCCAAGGAGTTTTACGACGCCACCGTCGGCCACGCGCTCAACGGCTCTTTCATCATGGTGATGAACGACCCGCGGCGTCCCTACCACAAGACCTACGAGGTGGAATATGACCGCCACACCTACGACGGACACAACTGGAAATACCTCAACCTGCCCATGGAGGAAATAGCTCAGCTGGCCATCGCCTCGCTCAAGGACGGCCACAAGATGTACTCGAGCTACGATGTGGGCAAGCAGCTCGACCGCAAGCGCGGCGTGCTCGACCTCGACAACTACGACTACGGAGCACTCTTCGGCACCACCTTCGGCATGAACAAGGCCGAGCGCATCGAGACCTTCGACAGTGGCTCCACACATGCCATGACACTCACCGCCGTGGACCTCGACGGCCAGGGCAACCCGCTGAAGTGGAAGGTGGAGAACAGCTGGGGGGCCACCTACGGACAAAACGGCTGCCTGATCATGACCAACTCGTGGTTTGACGAGTACATGTTCCGCCTCGTGGTGGACCGTCGCTACGCCTCAGAGAAAACGCTCAAGGAGTTTGACCAGAAGCCCACCATGGTGACCCCCGAGGACCCCTTGTTCCTCCAAGACCAATAGGCCGGCCATCGAATCATGAGCGTGACCCTGTTGCTCCTGTCGCTCTTCACCTTTGTTGAGCTCAACTGTGAGAACCTCTTCGACACGCGGCACGACAGCCTGAAGCGCGACACGGAGTTTCTGCCCACGTCGGCCCACCGCTGGACACCCTATCGCTATTGGCGCAAGCTGAACCGCATCGGACAGGAAATCGTGTCGTGCGGCGCACTCGACAGCGTGCAGGCCATGCCCGACATGGTGGCGCTGACGGAGGTGGAAAACGATAGCGTGCTCACCGACTTGACCCGCCGGTCGCTCCTGCGGCAGGCGGGCTACGAGTATGTGATGACCCAGAGCCCCGACGAGCGCGGCATCGACGTGGCGCTGCTGTGGTCACCCTTCTCCTTTCGTCTCATCCGCCACCACGCCATCCGCATCGATCACCCAAAACAATTTCGCCCCACCCGAGACATCCTCTATGTCTCGGGGGAGGTGATTACAGGCGACACGCTCCACGTCTTCGTGGTGCATGCGCCCAGTCGTGCAAGCGGCGAACGGGCCACGCGCCCCTATCGCCAGTTGGTGGCCGACCGGCTGGCCGGAGCCATCGATTCCGTGAGGCGGCTCAGCCCTCAGGCGCGCATCCTCGTGGCGGGCGACTTCAATGACTACTCGGGCGACCCGGCCCTCCGCACCCTGCTCGCCCACGGACTGACCGAGGTGTCCGAGGGTGCCACCGGGCGACACGGGGCGCGGGGCACCTATCGCTGGCACGGTCGTTGGGACAGCCTCGACCACATCTTCTGTTGTGCGTGGCTGGCATCGCGCCTGCGCAGTTGCCGCATCAACGACGCGCCCTTCCTGCTTGAGGAGGACAGCAAGTATGGCGGCATGAAGCCTCGCCGCACCTACCAGGGGCCCAAATACCTCGATGGCTTCAGCGACCACCTGCCCCTGGTGGCGACGTTCGACCTTTAGCGGTGTGCGTTGTAATACTTCAGGCCGGCCTGCACATTCTTCACCAGGGCCTTGCTGCTGTAGGTGGCACCCGTCACGCCGTCCACCTTCATCTTGGCGGCCTTGCCGACGCTCTTGCCCTCAAACTTGGCCAGCACGGCCTTGGCCTTGCCAAAGTACTGGGGCGTCTCGTGGTTCTTGAGCGCCACAATCTTCACGACCTTGCCCTTCTTGACATAGATCTTCACGGGCGTCTCGCCCCGAAATCCCTTCACATCCTTGGCCAGCGTGGTGGTGTTGATCACGGTGGCACCGTCTTCTTTCACGACAGGTTCCGTGGCAGGCATGGCACTCGCCAGCAGCACCACGGCAGCGGCTATGGCCATAGACTTCATGATTGTCTTCTTTCTCATGTCTTTTGTTCTTTTTTTGGGATTGTTCGCAAAGTTAACACCAAAAAACGGAAAATCGAATAAGGGGGAACGAAAACATGCTGACCGGCAACATTTTTTCACCTATCCCATGGCCTCATCATACGCCAAGCAACGTTTTTGACACGTCAAGGAAAGTCCATGTGCGCATAGTTTCATAATTTTGCGACACACCATCCTACGGGGGGAAGGAACAGCCCACGCACCCACGGATGGACACAACCGACAAACAAACAACAATGATGAAGACTCTCAAGACCTTAAACCACAAGAAAGCATTCGTTTGGGGCGCGTTGCTGCTGACCCTACACGGCACCGCTCATGCACAGAACCCCATCATCCAGACCCAACTGACCACCGACCCCGCACCCCTGGTGGTCGGAGACCGCCTCTATGTCTACACAGGGCACGACGAGGATGGCGCCGACTTCTTCTGGATGAACGAGTGGCGCGTGTATTCCTCCACAGACATGGTAAACTGGACCGACCACGGGTCGCCCCTCGACCTGTCCTCCTTCGCATGGGCCGACGACCGGGCGTGGGCCGCCCAGACCATCGAGCGTGACGGCAAGTATTATTGGTACGTATGCGCACACTCCAAGCTGACTGGCGGCATGGCTATCGGCGTGGCTGTGGCCGACTCGCCCACAGGCCCTTTCAAGGACGCCCTCGGCAAGCCCCTCTTCGACAACGGCAGTTGGGACAACATCGACCCCACCGTTTGGATGGATGACGACGGGCAGGCCTATCTCTACTGGGGCAATCCGCATCTCTATTACGCCAGGCTCAACGATGACATGGTCAGCTTCAAGGATGGCGTGAGCAAGAAGGAGGCCGTGGACGAGAAGCGTGAGGTGGGACGCATCCGCATGACGGCGGAAGGCTTCGGGGCCCCCGACGTGGAGCAACGCGACAAGACCGTGAAATACAAGGACTGCTACACAGAAGGGCCCTGGCTGATGAAGCGGGGCGGCCACTACTACATGCTCTATGCGGCCGGGGGCGTGCCTGAGCACATCGCCTACTCGATGAGCAAGAAGCCTTTTGGCCCCTGGAAATACAAGGGGACGATCATGCCCCAGGAAGACACGGGCTCCTTCACCAACCATTGTGGCGTCACCGACTACAAGGGCAAGTCTTACTTCTTCTACCACACCGGCAAGCTGGGCGGCGGCTTTGGGCGCAGTGTCGCCGTCGAGGAGTTCCAGTACAACGCCGACGGGACGTTCCCCACCATCCACCACACGGAGCGGGGCGTCGCGCCCGTCGGCACGCTCGACCCCTACCAGCGCAATGAGGCGGAGACCATCGCCTTCTCCAAGGGTGTGAAGGCGGAGCAAAACGACGACACGGGTGTCTACATCTCCGAGATACACCATGGCGACTACATCAAGGTGCGCGAGGTGGACTTCGGCAGCAAGGGGGCCAAAGCCTTCAGCATCGCGGCGGCCAGCGCCTTGCAGGGTGGTACGCTTGAAGTGCACCTTGACAAGATTGACGGTGAGACGGTGGCCTCCGTGCAAGTAACCAAGACGGGCGGTTGGGAGAAATGGAAGACCTTCACCACACAGATGCAACGCCAACCGACAGGCAAGCATGATGTCTATTTCGTGTTCAAGGGCCTGAAGGGAAGCAAGCTCTTCAGCTTCGACTGGTGGAAATTCGACCAATGATACGTACCACATAACATGCAAGGCCCTGTTGCCTGTTGCTGGCCGTGCACTGCTCTATTTTCGACACGGTGCACATCAACAATGGGCACCAGGTGACCGCTTCGTCGCATGGTATGTTTATCAAAAACGGAAAGTAGATTGTTATAAAATAAAAAGATTGTTATAGGATGAGGAGGCGTGTGCTGGCGGTCAAAAACCGCGGTGCACACCTCCATTTGCTTTAAAAGCAGTATTGTTATTCTCGTTTATCTTTCAATTCTTTTTCCAATTCCTCAATAGTCGGCATGGAAGACCTGAAGTCTTTCGGGAAGAGTTTCGACAGTTGGTATTCTGATATTCCCATCGGTTCCTTGTATGAATCCAAGGCGTATTTTGCCACCACATTGTCTTTGTCCTTGCAGATGAGCAAGCCAATAGTCGGGTTGTCGATGTCGGTTTTGAATTGATGGTTGATGGCTGACACATAGAAGCTCAGCTGCCCCAAGAATGACGGATGGAACGACTGGGCTTTTAGCTCTATGACCACATACGCATGGAGGTGGGCATTGTAAAACAGCAAGTCTGGGAAGAACTCCTGCTGACCTACCTCCAAACGAAACTGTCTGCCCATATAGGAGAAACCCTTTCCTAGTTCCAAAAGGAAACGAGTAACATTTTTTACCAGTTCATCCTCTATCTCATGCTCGTCATATTTTTCCCTTAGGTTGAGGAAGTCAAGCTGATAAGGGTCTTTGGTCATCTGTTGCGCCAAGTCGCTTTGCACAGCAGGAAGCGTAGACTGGAAGTTGGTGATAGCCTTGCCGCCACGCTCATACAAGTCGGTGTCAAGCCAGTTGAGAAGGGCATCACGTCCCCAATTGTTCTCCCAAGTCTTTCTTACAAAGAAGAGGGCTTTGTCCATATCGCTCTTACATCTTTCTAAGATACGGCAATGGTGTCCCCAAGGTATCAGAAACAACAATCTGAAATCGTCAACAGGTTGTTGACGATTTTGTTTTCGATCTGCAACTTCCTGATTTTCTGCGCTGTATACGTTTTCTACGAAATCGTCCATAGCTTGCTGACGATTTGCAAGCAATGGTGCATAGAGCTTATAAAAATAGCTCATGTATTTCAAGTTGGTTGGCGAGAATCCCTTTACCCCAGGCATTTCGTTTTTCAAGTCCTGACTGAGATTTTTGTAAAAGCCAGAGCCATAAGTATTGGTATATTGCTTAGCTTCAATGTCACGTCCTAACTTCCAATAGAAGTCCAACAGGTAGCCATTGGTGGCACATGACGCTTTGAGGCGATGGCTGTAGAAACGCTCCTTGAGTTCTATGAGCCAGTCCTTATAGTCGCAGTCATCATGGAGGACCACAGATAAGTCTATATCTTTCTTTGCCATTGTTCCCATTCTTAATTTACGCCACAAATATAATGTTTTATCATGATAAATCATCATTAGCAAAAGACTTTTTGAATGAGACGGCAACTATTCTGACAGAATAGTACCACCAAACGGACCTCCAAAAGGGGAGGAAATCCAACATATTTGAAACTTTTTCGAAGAAAGCCTTTGCTTATTCAGAAACTTGTCGTAATTTTACGACGGATTTGGCGAGAGCCTCTTCCAGACATTAGAAAATAAGAAGCGTTATGCTTATCTTGTGACGATGGAAACCTAGGAAATTTCACATCTTTAGCACAATGGATAGCATAGTGGTTCTCACGCATAGCGTGGGCTGCTATTACACATTCGTGCTAAAAGGTTTTCCTAGGACCTCCATCTCAGAACGTGGCATAGTCAGTACCACGCTTCACGTTTAATAAGGGCTCATCTTGGTGCTGGGATGAAGTGTGAACATATAAGAACTCCTATGAACCGAGAACATAATGAAACACAACACATCACAGAGTTTCTCTTAAACGAATCTGCCAAAGACTTCAACTGCGACACTAAAATCTATCGATACATAGATTATGATAACATGCTACAAGTTTTAGATGGGGAATTGCGGGTCTCTGCCAAGAAGACATTTGCAGACAAATATGACGCAGGCAATACAATTCCACTGAAAGCTGTTTTCAAGAACTTTATCACAGAATATGGAAATAAAGATGCATTACTGACAAAGTACTCGCCAACTTCACTTATAAACACGTTTAAAACCTCCGCCAATTACTTTGCATCCTGTTGGACATTAAGCAAAGATAATTATCTCATGTGGAATGCATACACACATGGGAATAGCGGAGTGTGCATAGAAAGTACTGTTTCAAATTTTGTTGCATCTATAGACCCACTATCCATCGAGCCTTTTTTAATATGTTGTTCCCCTATGTATTACGATGGATACTCGAGTATTAGCGAAGTCGAAGAAATCTTATTTAAAAAACTGAGACAATACGAAGGAGAGCAAGAGGTTCGTTTCTACTTTTTGGATGGGAAGCAAACTAATACCGAAAAAGCCAATACGAATAGAGACTATGTCTTTTTAAAGATTGATCCAGAAGTAATGATTGACAAACTCATAATTTCTCCCTTTATGCGTGGTAATAGTGCGCACATTCTTAAACAGAATTTAGAGGAGAAGTACTCTTACTTAAAAGACAGAATTGAATTTTCACAGATAAGTGAGTAGAACTCATTGATTCAAAAACATTAATGTCATGAAGCTATTTAGAATTTTATTGCTATTTGCAATTCTGCTCAGCATCTCTTCCTGTCAGGGTGATGTGGAGAAAGCAGATGCCTTGCGCTTGGAAAACAAGTTTGACGAGGCTGCACAGTTGTATCAAAAGGCGGCAGATGAAGGAGACGCCTATGCCATGTGGAGACTTTCACAAGCCTACGGCAACGGAGACGGTGTGGACTTCAACCAAGAGAAGGCTTTCGAGCTGCTCAAGAAAGCTGCAAAAGGAGGTTGCAAAGAGGCTGAATGCGACTTGGCTTTAGCCTATATGTTTGGGTGGTATGGCATTAACGCCGAGCCCGCCAAAGGAAAGAAAATGTTTGATGAGCTCATCAAAGACCAAGACAATTCTTATGTTCAATCACGATATGCCAGCCTGTTACTTTTTGGTTCAGATGGAGTCTACGAGAAGAATGAGGAAAAGGGATTGAGAATCCTTAAACAAATAAAGGATAAAGATAATCCTTATTATTTGTGGTTAGAAGGCGTGGCTTACGCTGAGGGGATTGAAGACATTGACAGAGACTACTCTAAGGCTATAGATTATCTCACAAAATCTTATGAGAAAGGCAAAAAATATAGTGCATTCTGCATTGCATGTATCTATTTCACCAAAGACAACAATGAACTCTATAATATTGAGAAGGGCATCGAATGGCTGAAGAAGGGAGTGAAAAGTAACTCCACACATGCCATGTTGATGTTATCAGGACTTTATCTAACATCCGAAAACGACAGTGTTTTCAAATCTTATCGAAATCCGAATAAAGGTATAGAGCTTCTCGAAAAGGCAGCAAACCATGGCAGCGGAAAGGCATACGCCCAACTAGCAAATGAATATAATAGCGGCTTGAACGTAAACAAAGACGACTACAAATATTATGAATACAACAAGAAAGCATGCGAATTGGGAGATGCCACAGGAGCCAACAATTTAGGAGCAGCCTATGCTAATGGGACAGGATGCGAAAAGAATGTTCATAAGGCCATAGAAATATGGGCAAAAGCTGTAAAATTAGGAAGTGGTTATGCGGCTAAGAATCTTTATAATTACTTTAGATATGGAGGAGATGGATTGCCTGTAAATTATGACAGAAAGAAAGCCAAGTATTACCTACTTGAGGGCGCACGGCTAAACGACCCTACATCTTGTTGCTTATTGAGTTATCAATATTATCCAGGAGGGGATTTGTTTGAAGAGAATGCAGAACAAGCCTTCATTTATGCCAAGAAGTCCGCTGAAGCTGGAAACATCTATGGCCGCATGCGCATCGCATATTTGCTAGACCATGGTATCGGGTGCCAAAGGAACCCACGGGAAGCGCAAAAATATAGGGACAAATACGAGCTTCAAAAGAAGGAGGGTAAATAAACCTATTGTAAGTTGCCCCCTCATTTCCTAAAAGTGAAAATAAAATCAGAAAAGACACACCACCTGGTTGCAATGCAAATTGCGGGGTGCGGTGTCTCACCGTACAATAAGCTAAAGACAACCTACATTTTGGTCTGCTGGCTGCTTGTGCGGTGAGACACCGCACCCACTATTGGACTTATAGCATTCGTTTTCATGGCAAATAATTGGGCGCAAGATACTGTTTTCATCCGATAAAGCGTTATCTTTGCATAAGACAAGCGGCACCTCGGCAATAAAAATAAAAGTCTGGCAGCCTTTTATTTTGTATTGCTCTCTGTTTGCGTTATCTTTGCAGAAACAACCAATTCTTTGCAGAACAAAGACAACAACCATGAAAGTGAAACTCCGTCACAACACACTGATGCGGCTCATCACGGGTGCCGCGCTGCTCATCGGCATTCCCGGCATAGTGTTACTCGTCCTGTGGCCCCTGGTGGGCTGGCGGTGGGCGCTGGTGCTCCCGACGGTCTGGATAGTGCTGATGGCCTACGGCTTCTTCTGCGGTTGGCGCCACCTCGTGGTGCGCTCGGCCACGTGCTCCTCGCCCCTGCTGCCAGCAGCTTTCGACGGCTACCGCATGGTGCAACTGTCCGACATCCACATCGGCACCTTCCTGCGCAACCGCTCGTTCGTCGACAAGATGGTGCGCCTGGTCAACGCGCAACAGCCTGACCTGGTGGTCTTCACGGGCGACCTGGTGAACGTCAGCGCACAGGAGGTCATCCCCTTCCAGCACGCGCTGAAGCAGATCAAGGCGCGCGACGGGGTGTTCTCGGTCATGGGCAACCACGACTACTGCGAGTATGGCGAGGACAAGAGCGTGGGCTACATACGCAAGAACCAGACGGTGCTGAAGTACCTGGAACAGAAGATAGGCTGGCGCCTGCTCCTGAACGAGCACGTCAGCCTGCACCGGGGCGGGGCGAGCATTGACCTGGTGGGTGTGGAGAACATCAGCCGACCGCCCTTCCCCGACTACGGCGACCTGGAGAAAGCACTTGAGGGGACGGCACCCGGCTCATTCAAGATTCTGCTGAGCCACGACCCCAGCCACTGGCGGCGCGGCGTGCTCCACAAGACCGACATCGCCCTCACGCTGTCGGGGCACACCCATGCGGGGCAGATCAGCATGGGCCGCTTCTCACCCGCCAAGTGGGCCTACAACGAGTGGGGCGGCAAGTACACCGAGGACGGGTCGATGCTCTACGTGTCGGTGGGCATCGGCGGCACGGTGCCCTTCCGCTTCGGCGCCTGGCCCGGCATCGACGTCGTCCAGTTGAGGCGGGAAGGATAAAAACAGGAATTCTTCTGCAAACCTATTGTCCAGCCATTCCGCCATACAACTTAAACAGTTCCGCCACAATATCAGTCTCCGCCATCTTTGCAGGAAATCATGACGTGAGTACTCGGAATGATGGCATCGATGAATGACGTGTGATCAAGTTGCGCCTGCTGCTCAAACCTAATAAAGTCAGAAGGAGTCTTCACGCCAAACACCTCCGTGAGAAGTTCTATCCAAAAGGTCTGGCTCTGTCCCTTCTCATATCCCCGCCCCTCCCATCGCTTAGCAAAGTCGGTGGCGGCCATGCGTTGTTGTTTTTCCGTATTATGAGACAATGGTGTTTCTGCAATATTCACTCCTGAACCACAGTTGGTATATCGGGTCGACAAAGGCGAGATTTTTCCCCTGCCGCTCGATGATGTCCTTGTTTTGGAGCGTCAGCTTGTTCTTGACAATGGTGTTGGGATTGCCAAGCCGATACTTCTGTTTGGCGGATAGGGAGGAGAAATGCTGCTCGCCCTCAGCTATGGCTTTCAGCATCTCTATCTGCGTGGCGCTGAGGTTCTCCGTGTCGTTTTGGAACATCGGCGTGTTGATGTTGAGCACTTGCTTCAGCCCCAGGCGAAAAACATCCTCGGTGACCTCCGTTGGCGTAAAGCTCCAGATGAAATAACACAGTTGCTGCAGGTACCAGGAATGGCAGGCCACAATATCACAAATCCTACTGGCAAAATCCGGAGATATGGACTTGCCAGTCTTCTCAAACGACCTCTGTATGAACGGCATCCAGTGTTCCTTGGCTATCTTTCCCATGAAGATGACTTGGCCGAAGCGGTAGAATGGGCTATTCGACTGTGTGAAGATGCACTGCATCATGTTGCGCTTGCTGCCATAGAGACAGTAGGAGGTGCGTTGCTGCTGTTGCCACACGGCACGCATTTTCCCTTCCATGTCCTTGTATTCCGGAAGATTGGCCAGCTGCTGAAACTCATCTATACACACGATAATCTCGACGTCCTTCTCCTTGGCCAGCATCTCCGGCAACTGGAGGATGGTCAGTTTGTCACGCTCTTGTGGAACAAACTTCAAGTCGAAAGCCAGGAAATCGGTCACTTGGTCATTGACTACAATCTGCGGGATCACGCCACTAAGAAACCTCCGGGCATCCTCTATCCAGCGCTCCACCTTCGATGAGGCGCAAGCGATGACCCTGCTGGCAAAGAGACGATAGAACTCAGCCTCCGACCCGATGCTAAAAGCGTCAATGTAGCACACGCGCACCTTTCGGTCCTCAACCACCAGTTCGTCCATGGCCTTCTTGACCAGCGACGACTTGCCCCATCTGCGCGGGGAGATGAGCATCACGTTGATGTGGGAAGACAGCAATTGCTTGAGCAAGGCGCGATCTTCCTGCCGGTCTATGAAGTTTTCGTCAGTGGCCAATGTGCCAAACTGGAAAGGAGAAGGATATGTGGTCATCGTCTTATCGTCTTAGGTGAGTCAGGTTGCAAATATACAAAATATTACCCAAAGGTAAGTTACCTTAGGGTAACATTTAGGTATTTTTAAGCACAATCAACAAAGGGCACAACCGTCCGTGCGACAGTTGTGCCTTTTCTTGTTTTCATGCGCGCAGCGCTTAGACCAGCGAGCCGATGATCTCCTCTCGGCTCTCGGGCAGGAGGTCGATGACGGGAATCTCGGGCATGGTGTAGCAACCCGGCTGCAAGCGCTGGGTGGCGCGTGCCACGTCGACGAGCACCTGGCCTGTGAGGGCGGGGTTGTTGATGTTCATGTCAAACGACATGCGCTGGTTGGGCGTTGCGCCACTGGTGCCCTTGCGCGTCATGTGGACGCCGTGGCCCATGTCACGCACGTCATCGACGCTCTTCACGGCGAACACATGAAGCTCATCGTGTGCGAAGTAGTCGTCAGCCTTGAGCTCCTTCTCCACCTCATCGAGCGTGGCACCCTCCTCGAGCTCCACATAGACCATGCGGCGATGGATGCCCTCACCGAGAGGGATGGTCATGCTCAGCGCGTTCTTCACGCCCTTCTTGGAGCGTGCCACCACGCTGTGGCCCATCGACATGCCCGGCCCGAAGTTGGTATAGCTCAGGCCCTTGGGCGCGAGCGCCTGCAGGAGCACGCGCACCACGGAGTCGGAGCCCGGATCCCATCCGGCAGAGATGACCGACACGGTGCCCGTCTTCAGGTTGTTCTCCATCTGGCTGTTGCGGTAGCTCAGGATGGACGTGTGTATGTCGAAACTGTCCACGGTGCTGATGCCCAGCTTCGTGATTTTCTCTGCATATTCGGGACAGAGACGCGTGGGAGTGGCGAGGATGGCCACGTCGACATCCTTCAGCTTGGTGATGTCATCCACCACCTCATAGGGCTCCAGCTCCAGGGGCTTGTCCTGTGCGCCCTGGCGGCGTACGACGCCTGCAATCTCAAAATCGGGTGCGGCCTCCAGTGCCTGCACGCTGTAATGTCCAATGTTGCCGTAACCCACGACAGCAGCTCTGATTTTCTTCATATTTGCGATGTTTAAGTTGTTGTGTTGTTCTCTTTGCACTGCAAAATTACATCATTCTCATGGAAATCGTGACATTCCGCATCGTTTTTTTGACACGTTTTTAGTTTGGGGGAGGGCACAGAGACACAGCACACGGCAAGTGTCGTCGTGCAACCACGCCGCCCCAAGACTGTGAGCGTCAATCCTTTTGGCTTTCCCTGGCCCTCCACTCTTTGGGACTGCACTTATATTCACCCTTGAAGACCCTGGAAAAATACAAGGGGTCACTGAACCCCACAGACATCGCCACCTCGGAGATGGTCAGCGAGGTGGTCATTATGAGGTAAGCCGCATGATGGACTCGCTTTCTGTTGATGTATTCCTTGGGTGAGTAGCCAGTAGCTTGTTTCATCTTTTGGAAGAATGTCGTGCGTCCCATGCCCATCCGCGACGCGAAAGCGTCCACGTTAAAGTCCGAGTCAGACATGCTCTCCTCAACGATTGCCTTTGCTCTCTCGGCAAACGCCTTTTCGCTGGCATCTTGCCCCTCGGCACTCTTGCACTGTATGTCAGTGGACAGCAAGTCGGCGCGTTCCTTCAACTTGCTGATCCGCTCGCGGAAGAGCATATTGCGGCTACGGTTATAATGATACGACAACACGCCTCCAATGACCAGCAGCGACAACAGCGCCACGGCCCATGGCGACTTCCACCAGTTTTCCACCATATAAACAATCGTTTGCCTCACAGGGCGCCCGTCTACCGTCACGTCATTGGCGCTGATCGCGGTCGTGCTTTCACCGACATTGTAGACCGATGGAGTGATGACTACAATACCGTTGGCGCTGCCGAAAGCCACTGTACCGTCTGCGAGCAACACCCCACTGTTCTCATTGAACACATTGTTGAGCATGTTTTTCGAGAAGAAGAAATTGGCAATCTTCTTTGTCGTGGGGTTAAACCGCGATACGCCGAGCTCGGTAGACATCCATATGAACCCCTGCCTGTCTTCAACGAAACACTGCACCATGTCGTTGACAAGGCTGTCCGCCTTGGTGTAATGGGTCAGTTTTCCTTTTTCCCACACGGCGAAGCCGCTGCCAGCCTCGGCCATGTACACCCTACCCTTGCTGTCTACAAAGACTGTTCGCACCTCGTCACTTCGCATCTGCCCATTCTTCACGCTCAAATGCGTCACGATCCTGGCGGAGCCTCGTGCGCCTCCTTCACCCTTTACGACAAACACGCCGTCACTTGTTGCCACCCATAGCCGCTTGCCTGAGTCCATGACGAGTTTCCTCACATGTCGGCTGCCATCTGTCATCGTCAGGAGCACCGTTCCCACTTCATGTCTTAGCGGGTCGTAGGCCACCAGTCCGCCGTCAAATGTCGCTATCCACACACAGCTGTCTGACTCCTGCCACAAGGAGTATATTTCCCTGTGCGGAAGGTTGGGGATGCGGCGTGTGCCGCAATACAGTCCGCCGCCCTTCGTGCCCCGCCACACGTTGCCCCGCGCATCCCGCATGACGCAATACACATTATGCCCGTACGTCCTGCGCGACATCTCATGTCTCAACACAGAGTCGCATGTCCACAGGTCTCCATGACGGTTGGCCGCCGCCACATCGCTGCCCAGCCAGGCCAGCATCCTCACGTTCTCTCCCTCGTCACGATACTCTGCGCCCTCGTTATGCGTGACCGTAATTTTGGAAACTCCCAGGTTGTCGGTGCCTATCCATATCACTCCGTCCCTGTCGCGATAGATGCACTTCAAGTCGTTGGTAGGCAGCGGATTGTTGGGCGATGTGGTCGTGAAGTGTTCCTTCTTGCCATTGGCGTCAGTAATGTAGAGGCCATCATGCTCTGTCACCTGCCATGTCCTGCCTTTCCCGTCCCTTATTTTTACGGGCTTGGCCTTGGGAAACGGGGATGGTTTCACCCCCGTCTTCCTGAAGTCGACCAGGCGCTCACGCCTCATGTCATAGCCGTCCACTCCCCCTACCGAGCCTATCCACACATAGCCCCTTCTGTCCTCATGCAGGGCTCTTGTGCGCTGGTCGCAAAGTCCCCGTTCCGTCCTGTCATGCGAAACGGAGAGATTGCGGAAGGTTCCTTTTTCGTATATGCTCACACCGTTAGATGTGGCAAACCACATCCTGCCCTTGGAGTCTTGCAAGATGCATCTCACGGTGTTGTTGGCAAGCCCGTCGACCGTTGTCAGCTGCTCTATGAGAAATTCGGTGCTCGCCCGTAGGGTAACATGGCACAGCGACAGTGCGACCAGCGCCATCCAGCACGCCAGCCGTGACACGTCCAACATGTCTCTTTGCCTTTTCCTCTTCATTGCCGCCTGTATTTTCTTGTCACACAAAATTACATACATATGGTGAGATTGGCAACAAAATGCGACATTGAATATGTAGAAAAGTCCAAAAACGTACAATTTTCCATATTATTCGTACTCTATCACCTTGTCGCTAACGGGCATAGTGACTAAATTTGCAGCAGATTTCTAACTTAAACCACAATGCTACTAAAAAAATCAATCCTTTGCGCCCTGTTGCTCGGAATGGCAACAGCAGGACAGGCACAGCGTAAGGTGCAGGCACTCGGCAGAGGTGTCGTGGCGGTAAACGACGGCAACAACGTCACGCTGACCTGGCGCAGGCTGGCCCAGGAACCCGAAAGCTGCAAGTACAACATCTATGTGTCCTCCTCGAAGGACGGGGCATACACCTTGCTCAACAGCGCTCCCCTGTCCAAGACCAACTATGCTACCACACTGTCGAAGGTGCCCTACAACAGCTACATCGCCGTCACCATGCTCGACAACGGGAAGGAAAGCGAGAAGAGCAAGCCGTTCCTTTTCAAGAACAACGGACTGAGAAACATATTCATGGAAATCAGGTTTGACAAGTCTCCACTGAAAAAGGCAAACTACACTACCAAGTTTGTATGGCCTTGTGACCTCAACGGCGATGGCGAATACGATTACGTCGTCGACCGATGCCCTACCGATGGGTCCCGGAACTTTTATCTTGAAGGATATCTTGCCGACGGAACATTCCTTTGGAACGTGGATCTTGGCGTGAACGAAAGGCCCTGTGACGGGCAGAACGACAACCTGTGCGCGTACGACATCGACTGCGACGGCAAGGGAGAGGTGATCGTCCAGACATCAGACGGCACGCGGTTTTGGGACAAGGAGAAAGGGACGTGGGGCAAATACCTGTTTGGCAAGGACACGGGCGACTCCGACGGCGACGGAATCATCGACTATGACACACAGGAGACGAAAAACCCTCCTCGATACATGACCGTCATCGACGGCATGACGGGCACGGAGAAGGCATCGGCGGAGTTCGCATATGATGAGGCATACAACAGGACAAACAAGGGTTCCCTGATGGGAGACGAGTACAACAAGCATGAAGGACACACGGGAATATTCTACCACGACGGTGTCCATCCCGCCATTGTGGGCGAATGGCACACGCGCTCCAAGGAGGGAGAGCACTACTACCGCAACGTGGCTTTCGCGTATCAGGGCGGAGCGTGGAAACTGCTGTTCAGCAAGCAAACGGGAGGTGCCGTGTTCCACCAGATAAGGATAGCCGACGTTGACGGCGACGGTTGCGACGAGATGCTGTCGGGAGCCTATGCCATGGACCAGGACGGTTCCACCCTGTACAACTCTGGCATAGGGCACGGTGACCGCCATCGCATCAGCGACATCGACCCAGAGCGCCCCGGACTGGAGTGCTTTGCCATCCAGCAATACGCCCCCGACATGCTCGGCCAAATCCTTTACGATGCCGCCACGGGCGAGCCCATCAAGAAATGGTACCTCAACGAGGTGGGCGACGTGGGCAGAGGAGAGTGCATGGATGTCGACCCCAACCACTTGGGCTGGGAGATGTGGTCTACCATGGACGGTGTGTATGACGCCAAGGGAGACCGCATAGATGGCCTCAACAAGACTTACCCCACGGAGGGCATCTGGTGGGACGGACAGCTGGACAGGGAAATCGTACAGTCGTCCGACTCCCACTACAACGTCTACATCATGAAGTTTGACGGCACGCGTCTCGTGCAGCCTGCCAAAGAGTCTGGTTACCAACTGATAACCAGCTACGGAAAACGCGCCAAGTTCTGGGGGGACATCATCGGAGACTGGCGTGAGGAGATGGTGCTAATAAGGCAGGTTGACGGTGTCTGCCAAGGCATCGTGGGGCTCAGCACCGGCAGCACGACTGACGTCAACAACATCTATTGCCTGCAACAGGACCCTCACTACAGGGGCGACTGCACGACAAGGGGATATTACCAAAGTCCCAACCCCGGCTTCTACCTGGGTTACGGCATGCCTCGTCCACAGTTGCCGCCTGTGATGCAGGCCAACGAGGAGTGCGACGTGTTCGGCATTGCCGACGGCAACGCCACGGTCACACCTCGCGATGGCTTAAAGAACATTTACATGATGCCGGTCAAGAAACAGAACCTGACGCTCCGCGGGCTCAAGGGCAACACCCAACTGTGGAAATCGCAGCAGGGGACGCTGACTCTTGAAGGCAAGAACGAGTCCACAGGCAACACTATCGTCTCGGAGGGCACACTCAACCTGCAGGGTGACATCGCCGGAACCGTGGACCTCCGCGCCCGCGGCACGCTGTCCGGAAACGGATCGGTGGGAGGCATCATGGTTGAGGGTGCGCTGAACTATGAGGGCTGCCGCATCATGCCAAGCAAGGTGATAACGGTGAACAGCACGCTCACCCTGGACAAGAAGACGTATATGGAGATCAACACCGACGACAGCGCCTTCGTCAAGGTCAACGGCGACCTCGCCATCACGGCACCGGTGGTGTTCACCATCCGTGCTACCGACATAAAAGCGGGGACCTACAAGCTCATAGAATACACTGGGCAATTTTCCGGAAGCACCGACAACTTCAGCGTCAGAGGGCTAACTGGCCTTTCGTGCAACGTCATCAACAAGGACAGGGCCATATACCTGAGCGTGGCTGACCAGCGCGAGCCCGCCGACCAGGTCGTATGGACTGGGAAAAACGGGAATGTCTGGGACTATCGGGCCGACAATTTCTCGCTCGGCGGAACAGACACTTCGTTTGCTACGGGCGACGGTGTCGTGTTCAACGATGACGCCAGCGCTACCACCGTCAAGGTGGACGAGCTGATGTCGGCCGGTTCCGTCACATTTGAAAACGACAGCAAGGCCATCGTCATCACAGGCAACGGAGGCATCTCGGGTGCTGCCAACGTGACCGTGAACGGCACGGGGCGTGTGCTGCTCAACGCCACGAAGAGCGACTATACGGGCAAGACCACCGTCAACTCCGGGACGCTTGTCGTCAAGCAACTGGCCGACGCAGGCACAGCCTCGTCAATAGGCGCGGCAACAGCTGCGGCAAGCAACTTCCTGATAGGCAAGGCCACACTGCAAATCAACAACACGAACACCGCTACCAACCGCGGTCTCACACTCGCCGACACCGCTACGATACAAGTCTCTTCGGGCACAACAGCACTGAAAGGAATCATTGTCGGAAAGGGCGTGCTGCGAAAGACGGGCGGCGGCCAGCTGAACATCACCTACAGCGGAAACAACACATGGGCGGGAACGATACTGGCTGGCGGCACGTTGGCCATGGGCGCGTACAACACGACATTCGGCCTGCCGACGTCTACCATCCACGTCACAGCCAATTCCACGCTGACCCTATTCAACACCACCCAATCAAGCAATGCGCCTACGTTGCTGAACACCATCCTGATTGACGAGGGCAAGACGCTGAACTTCAAAGCCGGAAGCCGCTGCCACATACGCGGGGCGCTGAAGGGGAAAGGCACGTACAAAGTCAGCTTCCCCTACGTGAGGGGCGATGTCTACACGAACACGAGTGACTTTGAAGGCACCTATCAGGTGACCACATCCAACTGCCGCTTTGTGCAAGGCATGGACTTGTCAAAGGCGACGCTGAAGCTGGACCAAGGTTCGTATGCGGCAGGCTTCAAGGCCGGAAAGAGCGACGAGGTCAACTACACCCACAAGATCGGAACGCTGACCGGCACCGGCACGCTCGGCACGGGCACATGGCAGATCTCGCGCCTGCTGGTCAACTACAGGACGACTTCCACGGCAGCATCGTGCGACGCCGTGACCATCAACGGCACCGCCGTCCTCGACAGTCCTGTCATCGACATGCAGAGGTTGTCGGGCTCCTACATCCCCGGCAATGCTGAATTTGCCGTCATCAAGGGTGACGGCCACCGCATCGTGAGGGGCAACGTCACCGTCCTGCCCGCCACGCCCAGGGTGGGCTATGAGTGGGACACGTCGCGCCTGGCAAGCGACGGGGTCATCACCATCACGAAAAGCGCAACGGGAATCGACGGCACGCGCGCTGACGGCGACACCAACGCCGCCATGTACGACTTGCAGGGGCGCAAGGTCCGCAAGGCCTCAAGGGGTGTCTACATCGTAAACAAGAAGAAAATACTGGTTAACAGATAGACAGGCCTCTCTGACAGCCCCCCCTCGACCCCGCCACTGGCTGTGGCGGCAAAGCACAGGTTGACGCATAGCCCAGGACATGCTTGCTTTGGCAAGCGGCTCTGGGCTATGTCCATGCATGGCTGCGCGCCACAAGCTGGAGGGGAGCTTGGGGGAATCTTGGGCAAAAGGGGGGAAAGGGTGAGCGACGGCAAGACAAGACGCCTTGCACATTTCTTGCGAACAAATCGGCTGTGAAGGCAATAATACCGCGCCTCGTGCGTTATAAAAAGGTACGTACACAGATTGAAGACTTTTTATGATCGAATACATTCACGGCGAGCTCACCGAGCTCACCCCCACGCTGGCTGTCGTTGAGGCCGGCGGGGTGGGCTATGCGCTCAACATATCACTCAACACCTACACGGGCGTGCAGGGCAAGAAGCAGGTGCGCCTCTATGTGCACGAGGTGCTCGTGGCCGGCGGCCGCGACGACTCGTTCACGCTCTATGGCTTTGCCACGCGCCAGGAGCGCGAGCTTTACCGCATGCTCATCTCCGTGTCGGGCGTGGGAGCCAACACGGCGCGCATGATGCTCTCGTCCATGACCCCCGCCGAGCTCTGCGACGCCATCGCGGGCGGCAATGAGAAGACCATCAAGAGCGTGAAGGGCATCGGCCTGAAGACGGCCCAGCGCGTCATTGTCGACCTGAAAGACAAGATCGTGGCGTCGGGCATCGCCAATGAGCTCCACGTGTCGGCAGGCGGCAAGGAACAGCCCGCGGTCAACAGCGCCGTGAAGGACGAGGCCGTGTCGGCCATGACCATGCTCGGCTTCTCACCGGCGCCAGCGGCCAAGGTGGTGACAGCCATCCTCACCGAGCAGCCCGACATGGCTGTGGAGGCGGTAATCAAGGAAGCGCTGAAGCGCATCAAGTAATCGACAGGAATGAACATCAGGAAACACGGCATATCAATCCTCATCGGGCTGGCCATCACCATGGCCGGCTATGCTTTTGTGTATCCGCACCAGCAGGTCGACCCGCGCCAGCAAGCGAGGCGCACACAGCAAGGCAAGGGCAAGCAGGACGGCCAACGGCAACAAGACAAGAAGACCGGGGGCAACAAGAGCGTAGGCAACCTCAACGACCTCATCATCGACGAAGACTCCATACCCGACTCGCTGCTCCACCCCCGCTGGAAGATACAGCGCACCGTGCCCCTCACCTACGATGACCTCGACCAGGGCGTGCTCGACCTGAAGCGCCCCGAAGGCTTGCGCTATGAGGTGAGCTACAACGACTCGCTCGACCGCTACGTCATCGGCGCCAAGTTTGGCGACAGCTACCTCGCGGCACCGTTCATGATGACCACTTCCGAATACCTGAAGTGGAGCGGGAAACATGCCCGCGACGCTTATTTCCGCTCGAAGAACGATGAGATCTACGAGGCCAAGGGCAAGGAGAAATTCGACTTCGCCGACATGCACTTCGACCTCGGCCCCGCGGAGAAAATCTTCGGGCCGGGCGGCGTGCGCATCCGCACACAGGGAACGGCCGAACTGAAGTTTGGCGCCACCAACAAGAAGATCGACAACCCGTCGCTCCCAGTGCGCAGCCGCAACAAGACCACCATGGACTTCGACGAGAAGATCAACCTCAACGTCAACGGCAAGGTGGGCGACAAGGTCAACATGAACCTCAACTACAACACCGACGCCACCTTCGACTTCGACTCGCAGAACATGAAGCTGAAGTACGACGGCAAGGAGGACGAGATCGTCAAGCTCGTCGAAGGCGGCAACATATCCTTCCCCAGCAACTCCTCACTGGTGCAAGGCGCAAGCTCCCTGTTTGGCCTGCGCACCGACTTGCAGTTTGGCAAGCTCAAGCTGCAGCTCGTGGCCTCGCAGAAGAAGAGCTCGTCCAAGAGTGTCTCCTCAAAGGGAGGCACACAGCTCACCCCCTTCGAGATCGACGCGGCCGACTATGAGGAGAACCGCCACTTCTTCCTCTCACAGTATTTCCGCAACCGCTACGACGCGGCCATGAAGACGCTGCCCAACCTGACCACGGGCGTCACCATCAACCGTGTGGAGATATGGGTGACCAACAAGACGGGCACCACCAACAACACCCGCAACATCGTGGCCCTGACCGACCTGGGCGAGAACGCCAAGGTGAGCAACGCCATGTGGTCGGCAGGCGGGTCGCCCGTGCCGGCCAACAACGCCAACACGGAGTATGCGACCGTCGTGGGCCAGCTGGCCGAAGCGCGCGACATCGACCAGACCTCCACCGTGCTCGACGGCGCCGGACTGGTGGGCGGCTCCGACTACGAGAAGCTGCAGAGCGCACGCCTGCTCAGCTCCTCCGAATACACCGTCAACACGGCCCTGGGATACGTCTCGCTGCGCACCTCCCTGCAGACCGACCAGGTGCTGGCCATTGCCTACGAGTACACCTATGGCGGACAGACCTACCAGGTGGGCGAGTTTGCCAGCGATGTCACCGACGTGAACAAGGCGCTATTCGTCAAGTCGCTCAAGAACACCAGCAACAACCCGCAACAAGGCAACTGGGACCTGATGATGAAGAACGTCTACTACCTGGCCTCATCCGTGGAGCGGGAGAAGTTCAGGCTCGACGTCAAGTACCAGAGCGACACCACGGGCGTGTACCTCTCTTATATCCCCGAGCAGCAGGTCAAGGACCAGACGCTCATCAAGTTTCTGGGCGCCGACCGTCTTGACAACAACAACAAGGCGCACCCCAACGGCTACTTCGACTATGTGGAGGGCTACACCGTCAGCAACGGCCGCGTGTTCTTCCCCGAGGCCGAGCCCTTCGGCAGCTATCTCTACGACAGGCTCGTCAGCGCGGGCGTGCCGGCAAGCAAGGCGGCAAGCTATGCCTTCACCGAGCTCTACGACTCCACGAAGACCGTGGCCAAGCAGATTGCCGAGAAGGACAAGTTCCTCCTGCAGGGCCAATACAAGGGCACATCGGCCAACGTCATCTCACTCGGCGCCTACAACGTGCCGCAGGGCTCAGTGGTCGTGACGGCCGGAGGTGTCACCCTCACGGAGGGCTCCGACTATAGCGTCGACTACAGCGGGGGCGAGGTGACCATCCTCAACCAAAGCATCATAGACGCCGGAACGGCCGTCAACGTGTCGCTCGAGAGCCAGAGCGACTACTCGCAGGAGCGCAAGACCATGCTCGGCATGAACTGGCAGTACGACTTCTCCAAAAACTTCCAGATGTCGGGCACACTGCAGCACCTGTCCGAGCAGGCGCTCACCACCAAGGTGTCCATGGGATCGGAACCCCTCAACAACACCATCTGGGGACTCAACCTCAACTGGAAGCACGAGTCGCAATGGCTGACCAACGTGCTCGACAAGATACCGTTCCTCCACCTCACGCAGCCCTCGCAGATCTCTTTCACGGGCGAGTTTGCGCAGCTCATCGCCGGCAAGGCAAGCGGCGTGCAGGACAACGCGTCCTACATCGACGACTTCGAGAACACCACCGACAAGATCAGCGTCCTCGACCCTTACAGCTGGGTGCTCTCAAGCGTGCCGTCAATGTTCCCCGAGCACCAGGACAAGACCACCCTGCGCAGCGGCTTCAACCGCTCGCAGATGGCATGGTACTCCATCGACCCGCTCTTCACGCGCCGCAGCAGCAGCCTCACGCCGGCACACATCAAGAGTGACCTCAACCAGCTGAGCAACCCCTACATACGCGAGTGGTATGTCAACGAGCTCTTCCCCAACCGAGACGTCAACTCCTACAGCGGCGCCACGGCCACGCTGCCTGTGCTCAACCTGGCCTACTATCCCAACGAGCGCGGACCTTACAACTTCAATCCGGACCTCAACGCCGACGGGACGCTCAACAATCCGGCCCAGCACTGGGGCGGCATGATGCGCAAACTGGAGACGACCGACTTTGAGAACGCCAACATCGAGTATGTGGAGTTCTGGATGCTCGACCCCTTCATCAACAGCCGCGGCCGCGCTGACGAGGCTGACTACGGCGGCGACCTCTACTTCAACCTCGGCGAGGTGTCGGAGGACGTGCTCCACGACGGCAAGAAGTTCTACGAGAGCGGCATGCCTGTCGACGGCTCGCAGAGCTTCACGCTCACCCAGTGGGGCAAGATTCCCACGCAGTCCACGGTCACCTACGCCTTCGCCACCAGCAGCGGCTCCCGCCAGTTGCAGGATGTCGGTCTCAACGGCCTCAACGACCAGGAGGAGCAGCAGTTCCAGAGCTACCAGGACTTCCTCACCCAGATCCAGGGCAAGGTCAACGCCGCCGTGTGGGACTCCATCTGGGCCGACCCGGCCAACGACGACTACCACTACTTCCGTGGCGACGACCTCGACCGCATGGAGGCCGACATCCTCAGGCGATACAAGTACATCAACAACCCGCAGGGCAACTCGCCCGACTCGGAGGGCAACTCGGGACGCTTCGACACCTCTTACAAGAGCACACCCGACGTGGAGGACATCAACCAGGACTACACGCTCAACGAGTATGAGAAATATTACCAGTACCACGTGTCCTTGAGGCCCGAGGACATGGAGGTGGGCCGCAACTTCATCGTCGACAAGCGTGAAGTGGCACCCAAGCTCCGCAACGGCGAGACGGGCCACTGGACATGGTACGAGTTCCGCATACCGCTGGAAGACTTCGAGAAGCGGGTGGGCAACATCAATGATTTCTCGTCCATACGCTTCATGCGCACCTTCCTCACGGGATTCAAGCACCCGGTGGTCTTGCGCTTCGGCACCTTCGACCTCGTGCGCGGCACGTGGCGTGTCTACGAGCAAAACCTCGACAACACCACACAGACAGGCACCATGACCACCGCCTCGGTCGACATCGAGGAGAACAGCGACAAGTCGCCCGTCAACTACGTGCTGCCGCCGGGCATCAAGCGCGGACAGGACCCCACCCAGCCGCAGCTCGTGGAGTCGAACGAGGCCGCCTTGCAAATCAATGTCAGCAACCTCTCGTCGGGTGAATCGAAGTGCGTCTACAAGAACTCCACACTCGACCTACGCCAGTACAAGCGCCTGCAAATGTTCGTGCACGCCAACGCCAACGAGCAGAACGTCACCAACCTGCAGGACGACCAGCTGGCCGTCTTCATACGCCTGGGATCTGACTACAAGAGCAACTACTACGAGTACCAGATACCACTGAAGCTCACGCCGGCCGGCCACTACGACCGCTACACGCTCGCACAGGTGCAGCAGGTGTGGCCCGAGGACAACATGCTCGACGTGCCCCTGTCGGTCTTCACGGCTGTCAAGAAGGCGCGCAACACAGCCAAGGCCAACGGGCTGGCCTCCTTCAACCGGGCCTACGAGGCCTACGACGAGAGCCACCCGCAAAACAAGGTCACCGTCATGGGCAACCCCACGCTCGGTGAGGTCAAGACGCTCATCGTAGGCGTCAGGAACCTGGCGAGCGAGCAGAAGAGTGGTGAGGTGTGGATCAACGAGCTGCGCCTCAAGGAGTACAACAACTCGGGCGGATGGGCCGCCAACGGCAACCTCAACGTGCAGCTCTCCGACATGGGCACCGTCAACCTGCAGGGACGCTACGTCTCGCAAGGCTTCGGAGGACTGGAGCAGGGGGTCAGCGAGCGATCGCAGGACGACCAGAGCAACGTGTCGTTCACCACAAGCCTCGAGCTGGGCAAGTTCTTCCCCGACAAGGCCAAGGTGTCGGCACCGCTCTACTACAGCGTCACCAAGGAGGTGACAAGGCCCAAGTACAACCCGCTCGACACCGACATGGAACTCGACGACGCCCTCGAAAGCATGGACAAGCACGAGCGCGACTCGGTGGAGAACATTGCCGTCACCAAGACCATCAACCGCAACTTCTCGCTCTCCAACGTTCGCGTGGGCATACAGACCAAGCGACACCCCATGCCCTACGACCCGGCCAACTTCTCCTTCTCCTACAGCCACTCGCATGCACACACGCAGGGCGAGACGACGGTCTATGAGAACGAGGACAACTGGCGTGGAGGATTCAACTACAACTGGAGCCCGGTCTACAAGGCATGGGAGCCGTTCAAGCGGCTCAAGAGCAAGAGCAAGTGGCTCGACATACTCAAGCGATTCGGCCTCAACTGGCTGCCGCAGAACGTGGCCTTCAACACCGAGATGACGCGCAACTACTACGAGCTGCAGGAGCGCGACATGGAGTCGCTCGAGGGCTCGCAGCTGCCACTCACCTTCTCGCAGCAGTTCCTCTGGAACCGTGACTTCCAGCTGAGGTGGGACCTGACCAAGAACCTCCACATGAACTTCCAGAGCGCCACACATGCCGAAATCGAGGAGCCTTACACACCCGTCAACAAGGACCTCTACCCCACCCGATACGAGGCGTGGAAGGACTCGGTGTGGACCTCCATCAAGCACATGGGCACACCGCTCGACTACCAGCAGACGTTCACCATGTCCTATCAGCTGCCGCTCAACCTGCTGCCCATCTTCGACTGGGTGACCTCCGACGCTTCCTACAACGCCACCTACCACTGGGTGCGAGGCTCGGAGCTGGAGGACGGCACCAACCTGGGCAACACCATCCAGAACAACAGGCAGCTCAACATCAACGGCACGTTCAACCTCACCAAGCTCTACAACCACGTGCCCTTCCTCAAGGCCGCCAACGAGCGCTTCGACAAGGAGCCCAGCCGAGCGGAGCTCAACAAGAAGAAGCAGGACAAGAGCAAGGAGAAGGTGGAGAAGAAGAAACTCAAGGACGAGGAAGACCAGGTGCGCAAGAAGGCCGAAGCCGACGGCAAGGACCCCGAGGAGGCGGTCAGGCAGCTACAGCAGAAACGCAAGGAGGAACAGCAGAAGAAAGCGCAACTGCCCAAGAACAGGAATGCCTTCGAGAAGGAGATCAAGCTGCTGCCCGACACCACCATCGATGTCAGCCACGCGCGCAAGTCGAAACGCCTCATCGTCTCGGCCAAGACCATGGACGGACAGCGATACAAGCTCAAGTTCAAGAAGCTTGACGACAACAAGATACGCATCACCAACAAGGTCGACTCCGCCCTGAGGCTGAAGCTCACCGTCACCACCAAGCGTCCACTGGACGAGCAGAAGTGGTACCGCATCGCACAGTCGGTGGCCCGCGTGGCCATGATGGTGCGCAACGTGAGCATGACCTACCGCAACCAGTACTCCATCGTCCTGCCGGGTTTCATGCCCACGGTGGGCAACGCCTTCGGGCAGACGCGCAACAACAGCGCCAACGCTCTGGCGCCGGGCCTCGACTTTGCCTTCGGCCTCGTCGGCGACAGCTACATCGCCAAGGCCAGCGACAGAGGATGGCTGCTCATGAGCGACAGCGTGGCCACACCCGCCACGACCAACAAGACCGAGGACCTGCAGCTGCGCATGACGCTGGAACCGGTGAAGAACCTCAAGATCGACCTCACCGCCACGCGCGCACAGACCACCGCACGCAGCATACAGTACATGTATGAGGGCAACCCCACCACGCAGACGGGCACATTCACCATGACCACCATCTCGCTGGGCTCGGCCTTCGAGGGCATGGGCAACGCCAACAACGGGTACCACAGCGCCACGTTCGACAAGTTCTGCCGCTCGCTCGAGGGCTTCCGACAGCGTGTGGAGGCCCGCTACGCCGGGGCCGTCTATCCTGCGGGCACCGCCTTTGCGGGCAAGAAGTTTGACGCGGCCAACGGGGGGGTCAACCTCTACAGCGCCGATGTCATGGTGCCGGCCTTCCTGGCCAGCTACACCGGCATGGGCGGCAAGGGCCTCGACATCTTCCCCGCACTCACGAAGTTGCTCCCCAACTGGACCATGCGCTACAGCGGGCTGAGCAAGCTGCCCTGGTTCCGCGACGTCTTCAAGAGCGTCAACCTCAACCACAGCTACAAGAGCGTCTATGCCGTGGGCAGCTACCAGAGTTACAGCACCTACATGCAGCTCATGGGCGCAGGCCTCGGCTTCATCACCGACGCCACGACAGGCAACCCCATCCCCAACTCGATGTACAACGTGTCGACCGTGAGCATCAACGAGGCCTTCTCGCCCCTGCTGGGCGTCGACGTCACCCTGCAGAACAATCTCACCTGCAAGCTCGAGTACCGACAAACGCGTGTGCTCTCCCTGTCGATGACCAGCGTGCAGATCAACGAGGCGGTCAGCAAGGACTGGGTGCTCGGCATGGGCTACAAGCTCAACAACTTCAACCTCTTCGGCTCGCGCAACCACCGACAGGTGAAGAGCAACGGCAAGCGCGGCGCCAACAACCAGACGAAGAACAACAGTAACACGTCCGCCCGCGGCGGCACCAACCACAGCCTCAACCTGCGCCTCGACCTGTCGTTCCGCAAGCAGGCCAGCATCACGCGCGACATCGCAGCCATGGCCTCGGCAGCCAGCAGCGGCAACACCGCCTTCAAGCTCTCGTTCATGGCCGACTACACACTGTCGAAGCTGATGACCATGAGCTTCTACCTCGACCGCCAGACCAACACGCCGCTGCTCAGCAGCAGCAGTTACCCGACGACGACGCAGGACTTCGGCCTCAGCCTCAAGTTCAGCCTCACGAGGTAGGCCGCCAGCCGAAAGATTCTTCCTGATTTTTTTTTTGGGGGGGGGGAGGGGAAGCGGTGAGACCCCAATGGGGGGCGAATGGATTTCGATGGGCTTGAAATGGATTGAAGCTCATCCGCAATTAGGTGTGACAAGGCCAATGGTTTTGAATGTAAACCGACAAAACCCCATCCCTTCTCGGGGAAGCCCTGTCGGGCTCATGACGGGAGGAGAGGCGTGTCTCTTGTGAGAAAGCTCACGAGCCACACCTCTCCTCCCGTCATGGCGGCTGCGCCGCCTTCCCCTCAAGGGCTGGCCATCAACCAGGTTAAACCGCTCACGCATTAGGGGGCTACCGTACCCGGAACGGTAAACCGTAAAAACGCTTGCGCGATGGCCTACACTTACGCTTACCGTAGGCGACAGAGCATGCACTTACGCTTGCCGTAGACGACGGCCCGCACTTTCCGTAGGCGACGGCCCGCACTTGCACTTTCCGTAGGCGACGGCCTGAAAGGCCAAAAGTCCATAGCAGGGCAAGCGAAGCGGCACCCTGGGTAAGAAAACGAGCGTGAGCCTACGCCCTATAGGGGCAAAAGTATATACGCTTCCTCCTCTGCGCACATCGCAACCACCTTAATGAAACAATGAAAACATGAAAACGATGCGCCGCTTCCTCCTTTGCGCACATCGCAACCACCTTCATGTAACCTGTAACCTTGTAACCTTTTGCCTTTTCACCTGGATGCTCATCCGTCCTTGCGCCAAGGCACAACAAGGGCGCATGCAATGGCCGTCGCATGCTGCAAAGTAGAGCGAAGGCCTGCGCAAGCGGCAAAGCACAGGCCGTTTGCGGGCTTCAGCTCTTGTGCGTCATGATGTCGAGCACCATGTCGTCGGTGGCGCACATGGCCTCCTTGCCGATGCTGGTGAGGTTGTGTATGCTCCGGTCCACATCCTTGTCGATGATACCCTCCGCCTCGGTGACATGCTTGCCCTCGCGAGCCAGGACGGCCGAGAGCAGGGCCGTCGACACGCCCGAACTGATCTTCAGGGCGCAACTGGGCTTGGCTCCGTCGCAGATCATGCCCGTGAGGTTGGCAATCATGTTTCTCACGGCGTGGCAGATGTCCGCGTAGCCGCCGCCCATGAGGTAGGTGATGCCGCAGCTGGAGCCGATGCTTGCCACCACACATCCGCACAGGGCCGAGAGCTTGCCCAGGCTCTGCTTGATGTAGATGGCCGTGAGGTGGCTCAGCGTCAGCGCCCTGATGAGCTCCTCCTCGGTGTTCTCGTTCTCCTCGGCATAGACCGCCACGGGGTTGGTGGCGCAGATGCCTTGGTTGCCCGATCCGCTGTTGCTCATGACGGGTATCATGGCTCCGCCCATGCGGGCGTCGCATGCCGAGGCGGTCTTGGCGATGATGTGCGAGAAGATGCTGTCGCCGAAGATGCCCTTGCTCAGCGGGCGGTCCATGGTCTTGCCCAGGCAGTGGCCGTAGTTGCCCTTGAGCGAAGCCGCGGCGGCGGCGATGTTGAGGCGCTTGGCCTCGAGGATGAACCTGATCTCGTCGAGGGGCGTGGTCATGGCGTAGTCCCACACGGTCTTGAGGTTGAGCCTCAGCCCGTCGCGCTCGTCGTCCTGCCCCATGCACTGCCGCTTGTCGAGCAGCACCTGTCCGCAGCGCTCCTCATAGACGAAGTTGGTGTGGCTGCCGGCGATGACAGCCTTGGCCGTGTCGTCGCCTGCCCGGCACAGCACCTCGATGTAGAGCTTCTCGCTGGTATCGGGCTTGAGCTTGATGTCGATGCGGTCATCGGCGATGTAGCGCTTGCCCTCTTCGAGTGTCTCGGGCGTGAGGTCCTTGATGACCTCCAGCTGATACTCCGACTTGCCCACGATGGCTCCCAGCGCCACGGCGATGGGCAGTCCGATCATGCCCGTACCGGGTATGCCGACCCCCATGGCGTTCTTGAGCATGTTGGCCGACAGCCACACGCTGATCCGCTCGGGCCTGCGGCACAGGTCTTCCGTAGCGCGCGCCACACAGAGTGCCACGGCCATCGGCTCGGTGCACCCCACGGCGGGCACCACCTCCTGGTGGATGAGCGCCAGTATCTGTTCTCTCGTTTCCTTGTCAAGCATGGTTCTTGGGGTTTTGTTTCGGCGGATTATTCCTCGCGGATCTTGATCTCGCAGTTGTCGAGCGAATCGATGATGGCCAGGCTCTCGCAGCGTATGCCCTCGCGTTCGATGACCTCGCGTCCGTGCTGGAAGGCTTTCTCGATGATGAAGCCCATGCCCACGAGCTCCGCGCCGCCCTGGCGGCAGAGGTCTATGATGCCCTTGGCGGCGTTGCCGTAGGCCAGGAAGTCATCGATGAAGAGCACCTTGTCGTGAGGCGTCAGGTAGTCCTTGGAGATGACCACGTGATACTCGCGCTGCTTGGTGAACGAGAAGACGGTGGTCGAGAGCATGTCGCCCATGGTCGACGGTTTCTTCTTCTTGGCGAACACCACGGGCAGGTCCAGCAGAAATCCCATCATGATGGCCGGTGCGATGCCGCTGGCCTCAATGGTCAGAATCTTGTTGATCTCCGATGAAGCGTATCGCCGGATGAACTCCACGGCTATCTGCTTCATCAGGTTGGGGTCAAGCTGATGGTTGATAAACTTGTCCACTTTCAGAATTCCGCCAGGGTAGCATTTGCCGTCCTTGAGGATGCGATCTCTCAGTAGTTTCATATTTTGCTCTGTTATTGGTACGATTTGCAATTGCTGATGCAAACTTACACAAAAAATATGAGGATTGGGACGGATATGACAAATAATGTGGCCGGGAGGATAAAAAAACTTCATGCGCATCTCCCGCGTCTGTCGTTTTATGCGTACCTTTGCATCGCAGAGGGCCTCTCTTCCGAAGCCTCCTCCTTGACACCATTTTTCTCCCCATGCAGATAGACATCCTCTGGTTGCGACGCTGGTTTGCCACGTTCAACCGGCAATACTTCGACGGCGGCCTGCCCACGCCCCGCTTCCACATCGGCCACTCGCGCACGCAGCTCGGCACCTTGTCCTTCAAGCGCAAGATGACGCTTCGCGGCGCACGCCTCTTCGACTTCTCCCTGGGCATGAGCAACTACTACGACCAGTCGGAGCGCCAGTTCCAGAGCGTGCTGCTCCACGAGATGATCCACCTCAGCATCGCCGCAGCAGGCATGAAGGACACGTCGCCCCACGGCGTGGTGTTCCGCGGCATGATGAGCCGGCTCAACCGCGAGGGGTGGGACATACACGTCATGACACCCACAAGCGGACTGGCGAGGGCTCATACGGGCTCCGCGCAGGTTATCGGGCAGTACCTGGTGCTGGCCATCGAACTGGTCAACGGGAAACACTATCTCTCGTCGGTGAATCCCCGCTATGCCCGCACGATCCACGGGCAGCTGGCCGATGTCAGCAAGATCAAGCATGCCGCCTGGTACACCACCTCCGACCCATGGTTTGCCGACAAGCCCAGGATACGCAGTCTCAAAGGCATCGCCGTCAGTGAAGACACCTATGCCGCCAAGACGGCAAGCATGAAGCCCATCCACTTCTGACCGCCGCCCCGTTCGGTCGTATAGCCCGCTATGCTCCCTCACTCGCTGACACTCTGGCCTCGAAGAGAACCTCAAAAATCGGGGCAAAGCCCATTTTCACTCAAGTTTCTGATTTAGCGAATTGGCTGCGCCCGGCTCTGCCGCTTGCCTTAGCAAGAAAACCATCTGTTTCCATAGCTCAGGGCTGTGTACTTACCGGGCTTTCAGCCCGTTTTTGGCTAAATCCGAAACTTCAATATTTTATAGAACCCACCTCAAAAAGGGCAACACGGGATTGTGTGTGTATGTGAGGGGGGGGGATGCTGTGTCAGCGGACCTGCGCGCGAAACTCGCTGGGCTTCATGCCCGTCTTCATCTTGAACTTGGAGGAGAAATAGTCAGGCGAGTCAAACCTCAAGCGGTAGGCAATCTGCTTGACACTCATGTCAGTCGTGGCCAGCAGCTCCTTGGCCCGCTGGATGCGCAGCTCCTGCTGGTAGAAGGCAGGCGACACACCGGCAAACTCCTTGAACAACTTGCGGAAATTGCTGTAGCTGACCCCCATGTCGCTCGCTATGTCCTGGATGGCGAGGTCATCTTCCAGCCCGTCGCGTATCAGCCGCCGCGCCTGGTTGACCATGTCCACGTGCTCATGGTTGCGGCTGAGCTGGTTGGTGCGCTCCAGCGAGTACATCAGTCCCAGGAGGTGGTTGACCACACCGGCCAGCGTCTGCTGCACATAGGGAGCCTCGACCTGCGCCACGCGCATGGCCTCCTCGTAGAGGCGGAGGATCTCGCCGGAGTAGCCCACGTGGTAGACGGGGTGGCTCACCGACAGGAAGCCTGCCCGCACCCGGTGGTCCATGTTGGCTCCGCGAAAGCCGATCCAGTGGCTCTTCCACCCCACGGCGGACAGAGGGTGGTAGCTGTGCCACTCGCCGGGGAAGAGCAGGAACATGTCGCCCGCCTTGAGGTGCGCCTCGCCCGCCGACGCCGAGCGAAACAAGCCCTCGCCCTCGGGCTGGTAGAGCAACTGGTACTCGTTGAGCACGCGCCCCTTCTCAAGGGTGAAATAATAGCCGTCGGCGTGTCCGTGGGTGGGGTAGTCGTCGCCCGGCGCTATCTCCTCGTAGCCCACGGTGCTCACCGTGAGGCCCCACTCGGCGTCGCGCTCATTGGCTATCAGGTATTTGCTGGTCTGCATGGCTTAGGTGTTTTTATCGGTTGCTTCTTGGCTCTTCTGTCAGGTCGTTCACAACATGAGTGGCACGTATCAAAATGCCGGACGAGCTCCCGCCTTGTCCCAAGGTGCCTTCCCGTCTCCCGATCCTCTATGCACCATTGTCGCGCAGGGTCAAAGAAAACAGTTCGGCAACTCTTCTCCAGGTGCGGGACGTTTGAAATCGTGTTCTTTCTTATATTGCCGGCAAATTGTATCGCGGTGCAAATATATGTTTTTTCCCTGATATCCCGCTCTGTAAATCAAGAAAAACACATCCCGTTCTGTCTTTTCCCGGTTCTTTTCCCGGTTCATTGTCCGAAATCGCGTGGCGCGCCTGTGGCACATGGGCGCATGGGTTTCATGGTTTCCTTAGGGTCGTTTCGACGACTGTGGCGGATGAGACATACCCAACAAAAAGGCCATGCCCAAGACCAGCGTCACGGCGACACGGTCATTCGGGCACAGCCACAAAACATATTCTCTATTTCCTATTGTAGATTTGGCTTCCGCTCATCAGCGACAGGCCTTCCCCCTTACAGCGGATACTCGTCGAAGGCGTAGAGCACCGTCGAGAGGTAGCGCTCGCCCGTGTCGGGCAACAGGGCCACGATGGTCTTGCCCTTGTTCTCCGGGCGCTGGGCCAGCACGCTGGCGGCAAAGGCCGCTGCACCCGAGGAGATGCCCACGAGCAGTCCGTCTTGCTGGGCGAGCTGCCGTCCGGCAAGGATGGCGTCATCGTTAGCCACATCCAGCACCTCGTCGACCACGCCGGCATCGTAGGTGTTAGGCACAAAGCCGGCGCCGATGCCCTGTATCTTGTGGGGTCCCGACGGGCCGCCGTTGAGCACGGGCGACGAGGCCGGTTCCACGGCCACCACCTTCACGTTGGGGTTTTGCTCCTTGAGGTATCTGCCGATGCCCGAGACGGTGCCACCCGTTCCCACGCCTGCGACAAAGATGTCCACCTTGCCATCGGTGCCGTCCCATATCTCGGGACCGGTGGTCTCATAGTGCCTCTGCGGGTTGGCCTTGTTCTCAAACTGCTCGAGGATCACCGCGCCGGGGATGGTGTCGCGCAGCGCCTCAGCGGCCTTGATGGCCCCGGGCATGCCGTCCTTGCCGGGCGTGAGCCTCACCTCGGCACCGTAGGCCTTCACCAGGTTGCGTCGCTCCACGCTCATGGTCTCGGGCATGGTGAGGATGAGCTTGTAGCCCTTGACGGCCGACACGAGTGCCAGGCCGACGCCCGTGTTGCCACTGGTGGGCTCGATGATGGTGGCCCCCGGCTTGAGGATGCCCTTCTTCTCGGCGTCCTCGATCATGGCCAGTCCGATGCGGTCCTTCACGCTACCGCCAGGGTTGAAAAACTCCACCTTGGCAATGATGGGCTTGTCGAGGCCACGGAGGGCTGAAAACTTATTGAGTTCGACCAGCGGCGTGTGGCCGATGAGGTCTGTAATCTGCTTGTAAATCATAGTCGTCTGTTGTTTTGTCGATCATCCCTTGCGGACGATTTGCTGTGGCGTAATCCGCGCCCCGCCCGAGAGCGGGGTGCGACGCGTGCTTGTGTTGTCGTTTGTGTTGTGCCTGTGTGCGGCTCACTTCACGGCCTCAAATGCCTGGTCGAGGTCGTCGATGAGGTCCTGGTAGTGCTCCGTGCCGATGCTCAAGCGGATGGTGCCGTCGTAGATGCCCTGCTCCGTGGCCTCCTCCTCGGAGAGCTCCGAGTGGGTGGTGCTCTTCGGGTGCACGACGAGCGACTTCACGTCGGCCACGTTGGCCAGGTCAGAGAAGATCTTCAGGTGGTCGATGAAGTCCCATGCCTTCTGCTGTCCTCCCTCGATCTCGAAGGTGAAGATGGATCCGGCGCCATTGGGGAAGTAGCGCTTGTATAGCTCGTGGTTGGGATGGTCGGGCAGCGACGGGTGGTTGATCTTCTTCACCAGGGGCTGCGTCTTGAGGTAGTCGATGACCTTCAGCGTGTTGAACACATGGCGCTCCACGCGCAGGCTCAGCGTCTCCAGTCCCTGGAGCAGTATCCAGGCGTTGAACGGTGAGATGCAGGCACCCTCATCGCGCAGCAGCAGGGCACGCACACGCGTCACAAACGGGGCTGGCAGCTTGCCGAAGACCAGTCCGTAGTAGGAGGCGTCGGGCTGCGTGAAGCCGGGGAACTTGTCGTTCTGGAAGTAGTCGAACTTGCCGCCGTCGACGATGACACCACCGAGGCTCGTTCCATGTCCGCCGATGAACTTGGTGGCGGAGTGCACCACGATGTCGGCACCGTGCTCCAGCGGGCGGATGAGGTAAGGCGTTCCGAAGGTGTTGTCGATGACCACGGGGATGCCGTGGCGGTGGGCAATCTCGGCCGTGCGCTCGATGTCGGAGATGTTGGAGTTGGGGTTGGCCAGCGTCTCGATGAACACGAGCTTGGTGTTGGGCTGGATGGCCGCCTCCAGAGCGTCGTAGTCGTCGGGGTCGACGAAGGTGGAGTCGATGCCATACTTCGACAGTGTGTGCTTCAGCAGGTTGTAGGTGCCGCCGTAGATGGTCTGCGTGGCCACCACATGGTCGCCGGCATAGGCCAGGTTGGTGATGGCATAGGTCACGGCCGCTGCGCCCGAGGCGACGGCCAGTCCGCCCACGCCCCCCTCGAGGGCAGCCACACGATCCTCGAATACGCCCTGCGTGGAGTTGGTCAGTCGGCCGTAGATGTTGCCAGCGTCCTTCAGGTGGAAACGGTCGCTGGCGTGCTGGGCGCTGTGGAAGACATAAGAGGTGGTCTGGTATATGGGTACGGCACGGGCGTCGGTAGCCGGGTCGGCTTGCTCTTGTCCTACGTGAAGTTGCAGTGTCTCGAAGTGGAGTTTCTTTTCGTTGCTCATTGTTTTTCCCTTTCTTTGTTTTGGCCGCCGTGGGCCCTGATGAGAGGTCGGCGGTGGGTTGGTTTAATACATTTATTGATATTAACTGTTCACGGTTGCAAAGGTACTGCGACTTTTTGAAATCCACAATCGCTAAAACGTGTCATATTGCATACCATCTTTGTGGTATTCGTTACTTTTCATGCCTTTCCGCGGCCCGTCTCCACGTCTTTTTGTTCGTCAAGAGGGGCTCATTTCTCATTTTTTCTCCTCTATCTTATGGTATTGCTGTGTGCTCTCGGCCTCCATGCGCTGGCGCACTCGCTTTCCTCCGGAGAAGTTCCAGGTCACGCCGAAAAGGAATGAGGTGGGCTTGGTCCGGTTGTGGTAATACGCCGTGACATCGCTGCCGTCGGTTCTCCGCTGGCGTCCCTTGGCCCACAGCGTGGATTCGAGCGACAGGCGCAGCTTATCGTGGCACAGCGTCTTCCACAGGGAGGCGTCGACATTGCCCACGGGCTTCAGGTAATAATGTTCGATGCTGCTCCTGGTCTCCCAGTAAGCGTTCAGCGATCCGCCACAAGACGGTGAGAAGTTGAACTGGTTGTTCCACCAGAACTTGCCGCACCACTGACCGTTGATGGTCTCCTGCGCCGAGCGGAATCTCGACTGCAGGGCCGCCGCCTGCACCTTGGTGGTCCACCACTTGACGGGCGAGAGGCTCGCTTCCACACGAGCGCCGAAGGCCTGCTCGTAGTCGCCGTTCTCGGGCCTTGCCCATGTCACGTCGCCTTCCGTCCCATGCGCGTAATAGATGGGGTCCAGGATGCGCTCATAGAGCAGCGTGGCCTGGATGTGCCTGTTGAGCGAGAAGGCTGCCATGACCGAGTGGTCGCGTGGCGTGACGAGCGACGGGTTGCCCGTGGTGTAATAGCCGGGATTGGAGTAGACCTTGTAACTGTTGACCACGCTGTAGGGCATGTCCTCCACCGTATTCTGGTACATCAGCCTCAGCATGGTGCCCTTCTTCGGGCTGACCATCCACACGAGCATGGCCTGGGGGCAGAGGTAGTTGTCGGCAAACGTGGTCTCCGTGCCTTGCGTGGCCACCTTCATGTGGTTGCGCTGCAGGGTCAAGCCCGCGCTGTACATGACCATCTTGCTCCTGCCGGAAAAGTTGGCGTAGGCAGTGGGGATGTGTATGTCGACCCTGTTTGCCACCTCTGCTGTCAAGTCGTTGTAATGGATGTACTGGTATCCGGCGCCCGTCTCGAGCTTGTTGCCGTTGGCGAAGCAGAGCGTGTACTTCGGGGCGAAATGCAACAGTTGCGTCTTTTCCCTTGTCTTGTCCTCGAAGGTGGTGACCTCGTTTGTTTCCTCCGTTTGCGACTTGTGATGGTTCTGCAGCAGATAGTCGGCCGTGACGTCAAGGTTAGAGCCCCGGTCGTCGGTCGTCAGGACATACTTGGCCACCGTTTGCTGCGCGAAGGTGCTTTCCGGGCCGTGCAGGTAGACCTGATCCGTCTCCTCACTGTCGTTGTCATTATCAAGGATGGAGCTGTGTTGCTTGTTCTTGACATCAGCGTTCCCGATATACTCCGACACCGCCAACGTGGAACGCTTGGACAGATCATAACTGATATTCAGACGCGTGCGCAGGGCGTTGCTCCACGAGCGTGTCTTGGAAAAGTAATCCTTTCTTCGGCCGTCGGCATAGAGGTAGCTGTTCGAGGCGTCTTCCAGCAGTTTCTGATTGGCATAGAGCGCATAGTAGCTGACGCTCCATTTACCTTGGCTTGCGTTGACGGCAAGCGTGGGCGTCCCATAGACGTAGCCATACTTGGGCATGACCTCGCTCTCTGCTCTCAGAAATCCCGCGTAGCCTCCGTCCTTGGGTTTCTTCGTCGTGATGCGCAGGACGCCGCCTTTCTCGTTGGCACCCTCGCCCACCGTCAGGTAATCGACCTCTATCTTGTCTATCTGGGTGGGGAGCAAGGCCGCAAGTTCCTCCTGCGATGTAATCTTGACGCCGTTGACATAGATGGTCGGGAGATTTCCCATCAGCATTACCTTGCCTTCCGACACGTTCAAGCCCGGGAGAAACGCCAGCATCTCTTGCATCGTATTGCTTTTCTCAAGTCCTGTCCCACTGGGGCGCATGCTGTACCCGTGGGCGTTGTTGACGATGCGGTCGCCCTTGACCACCACCTCACCCAGGAGACGTGCGTCAGCGTCCATCTTGAAATCGACCACAAGGCTGTCCTGCCCATCGCCGAGACTGTCCTTGGCAAATTGCCGCTTATATCCCAGGCACTGGGCTGAAACAATCGCCTCGCGCTTTTTAGCGTCTATGGCGAAGCGACCGTCTGCGTTTGTGATGGTGCCCGCAATGTAAGCGGAGTCGGAGGAGGACAGCAACATGACTGTTGCGCCCGCAAGGGGCTGACCACTGGCATCGGCCACGCGGCCCACTATTTTCTGTCCCCGACATGGAAGCATGCCCAATATTGTTAAATAAAGAATTTTCATAATGTTTTTATTTTACAAATAACTTAACTCTATATTCGCTTTCCATACATGGCATCAAAAAGATTTCTAATATCAATTTCCATGTCCTCATCAGAAATCGCTTTGGGGCACGCATCATTAGGATTTTCCATATGCGTTTGCAAACATATTGTACAAATTGGCAATAACATACAGCTATCGCGATAATCTTTAAATTTAGACTCTGGCAAATAAGCGTCACTCGTTCTTTTCAACAAACCTAACGAATCTATTTCTCCCACCTTATGTGTGCCATCAAATTCTCTCGCAGTACATTTATACACATCTCCATTGTAATTGATAACGTATGAATTGTTATAATCCGCATAGCAATAGGAATTAGCGCAGTAAGAATTAGCAACGCTACTCGCAAATCCCAATTTACAAATATATTCATTCAGAGATTTTGCCTTGATATATAATTCTTCAGTTGGTTTCTCTTGCCATATCCGCTGCAAAGACACAGAAATCAATGATTTATCCACATCTTCCCAATTTCCTAATTCGTCAAACAATTCATGAAATGAGGAAATGTTTCTTAATGTGTAATTGCAGCTCACATTTATTCTAATATGCTGCCTCAAAGCATATCTCACATTTCTCAACACAATATCAAAAGTTCCTTCCCCGTGAAGCTTCTTCATCGTGTTATGATATTGTCGATTTCCGTCAAACGCTATTTGAAAACTTGTCGGTAGATTGAATTGAGAAATCTTATCTACAACATTACGGGACAACAAGACCCCATTTGTTGTAAAATGCAATTTCAAGCCAATGCCCCCTCTCCATACATATTCTGTTGACAGATTCTATTATAGGAAAGGCTCGTTTGTAAAATCCCAGCAATGGCTCACCGCCAAAAAAAGACAATTGCACCTGCCTTACCCCTTTAGACACTTGATATCTGACTAAATGGACTAACGAAAGCAAAGTTCGCTCACTCATGTAAGCATTCTTGTCATGTTTTTCATAACAATACCAACAATTGAGATTGCAATCTAAAGTAGGATTGATGGTAAGCCTAAGAACTTCATTATTATAAAGTTCTGACAGAATATGTTTCTTTACAGCAAGAACCTCGTCCTTAAAATCGGGAACTGCCATATTGTTGACTAATAGAGCCTTGAAAAATGTCGGATGAACATCGCGAATACTATCTATGCTATTAATATTACGCTTGATAAGATCCACTAACTCATTCACAACCAACAAAGATTTATTCCACGCATAATTGAAAACAACAGATTCTTTTTCGGAAATTTCATATATCCTATTATACTTACTCCAATACATAAAACTGCAATGATCAAGAAATGAATATCAATATCTTTTCAAACGCCAACAACATTGGAGACAATGTGTTTGATATAGCCTCCAATGTTGTGCATAGCAATTAATTTAGCATGGAAAGAATGTCTCTTTCTAAACTTAAATCACTTTGCAGGTGCTGTTGGATTAGTAACAATGACACCACCACAATCCTTGCAAGCGCAATTTCCATTCACCCAACCAGAGTCTCTACTACAATTACCATTGTAGATGGAATCTTGGTTTACATGAAGAGGTTCTATGCTGCTAAAACCTCCCATCAACAGTCCGTCTTCTTCTAATAAAGGATTCATCTCTAATACTATAAATATTAACCTACTCGTATAGCTTTTCGGCATTCGCTCCTTTAATGGCAGTTGCCCACCGTATGGTCAGCACTATTATGCAATTTCATAAATCCGAGTCAGTCTCACTTTCAAATTCTTCTTAAACAAGAAGTATACTTTGCAAAAGTATCAATTAAAACTCAAAAAATAAAACAATTTAGCAAAAATATGATGATTTTCGCAACAATTAGGCATCTATATCCATTTTACTGATGGATAAGACTTAAAGAAACTGGAATTATCGCAAATATTGCGTTGTTACATCCACCCTGTTGTTCCTTCATTTTTTGTCCAGCAGGATTCGAGGGCAAAACGTATTAAGGTGTATTAACCCCGCGCAAGCAGCTGGTTGGAGCCCTATCTCAGCACACTGAAAGGCTGAACAAGACTCTATCAGATAGGAACAACACGTCGATTGGCATCCTATCGCAGGAAATAAAAGCTTACATCCTAAAAATAATAGCTATTGTTTATTGCCTTTTGCAACCCATTGACATTCAGCGGGATGCAAATGCCATCGGAAGAGTTATACCGAGGCTTCGAGACGGGGCACCCATCGTGAGCGCCACGGCGTGCCCTCGCCCGGGCAAAGGCGCGTCATCGCTTCTCGGGGGCCTGCAGGTCGCGCTTCGACTTGCTCTTGACCACGAGCCAGACGCCCGAGAACACCAGGATGACGGCCACGCCCTGCGGCCACGTGAAGACACCCAGACCCGTGAGCACGCTCACCGTGACGGAGACGATGGGCTGCACATAGTTGTAGACGCTGACCACCGTGGGGCGCAGCACGCCCTGGGCCACGATAGAGAGCAGGTAACTGACGAAGGTGCCGAAGAACACCACGAAGCCCACCTCCATCCACGTGGTGGTGGTGAGTGAGGCCCAAGGCAACGCGGCCAGGTGGCCCGATGACACGGGCACCACGAACACGGCGGCCCAGGTGAACATCCACTTGTTGACCGTGAAGGCGTTGTACTTGCGCACCATCTTGTTGTATAAGGAGAGATAAAGGGCAAACGACAGCTGGGCGCAGATGCACATCAGGTCGCCACGTATGTCGCCCACCTTGGCACTGCCCGCCGTGGCGCTGGCAAGGATGAGGATGACCGCACCCGTGCAACCGATGAGCACGCCACTGGCCTTCTTCACCGTGATGGGCTCGCCGAGGATGAGAAACGAGAGCACCATGGCGAAGATGGGCATGGAGGTGGTGACGATGCTGGCGTTGATGGGCGAGGTGACGCTCAGGCCGATGGTGAACAGGCACTGGTTGAAGACAACGCCCAACAGGGCCGCACCGGCCAAGAGTAGCACGTCGCGTGTCGGGATGCGCTCGCGCCCAGCCAGCAGCGAGGCTATCCAGAACAGCAGGGCGGCGCCCGCCACACGAAAACTGACCATTGACAATCCGTCGATGCCATGGTTCATGGCATCCTTGCCCACAGGCGACATGAGGCCCCACATGGCCTCAGCCGAGAACATGCTGAGATGGGCCTGCAAAGGTTTGTTCTTCATTGCTTATCGTTTGTTACCCTTTCGGATGGCCGTTTGCCACCCTAAAAAACAGGACAAAAGGAGTCCCTCGGCCCCTTACGCCCCTGCAAAGGTAGCCAAAAATCACAAGGCGGACAAGCCATGCGGCAACAAAGTGGACGGGGACAAAAGAAAAGAGCCACAAAAAGTGTGAAAAAGAAATTGTTTTCCAGATTGTTTTTGTATTTTTGCAACAGTGAGCGCCATCGCCCACCGACAAACCTTTTGAACCATGCAGAAATACGTCGACCATATTGAGCAGATAGAGATCGAGTCGCTCTGGAGCGGCAAGAAGCACATCGTGTGGAACCTCGACCGCAAGGTCAACATCCTGAGCGGCGTCAACGGCGTGGGCAAGTCGACCATCCTCAACAAGGTGGTGAAGGGCCTGTCGGCCGGGGGCGAGTTTCCCAGCCACCTGCTCAAGGGCGTGAAGCTCAAGGTGTGCCCCGAGGACGCCAAGTGGATACGGTTCGACATCATCCGCAGTTTCGACCGCCCGCTCATCAACGCCGACACGGTGTCGAAGATGGACGTGTCGCTGGCCACCGAGCTCGACTGGCAGCTCTTCAAGCTCCAGCGCAAGTATCTCGACTACCAGGTCAACATCGGCAACCGCATCATCGCCGCCCTGCAGAGCGGACAGCCCGACGCCACTGAGCAGGCGCAGCGCATCTCCGAGCCCAAGCGCAAGTTCCAGGACATCATCGACCGCCTCTTCGCCGACACGGGCAAGACCATCGTGCGCACCGAGAACGAGATACGCTTCAGCCAGATCGGCGAGACGCTGGTGCCCTACCAGCTCTCGAGCGGCGAGAAGCAGATGCTGGCCATCCTGCTCACCGTGCTCGTAGAGGACCAGCAGAGCTACGTGCTCTTCATGGACGAGCCCGAGGTGAGCCTCCACGTGGAGTGGCAGAAGCAGCTCATCGACCTCATCCTCGACCTCAACCCCAACGTGCAGATCATCCTCACCACCCACTCGCCGGCCGTCATCATGAACGGCTGGATGGACAAGGTGACCGAGGTGAGCGACATCACCGTCTGAACGCCACAGCAAGAAAGGAGCGCACACCATGTCACACCGACTGAAAGACAACCTCACGTCCTCCTACCTGGAGGCTGCCAACCGCCTCAACTCCAAGCGGGCGCGCCGCAAGGTGGTGGCCTACGTGGAGAGCTACGACGACGTGTTCTTCTGGCGACAGATCCTCTCGCAGGTCGAGACCGACCGCGTGTGCTTCGAGGTGATGCTGCCCTCGCGCGAGCAACACCTCGAACGGGGCAAGAAGGCGGCTCTCATGAGCATGCTCGAGGGCAAGACGGGCCACGACATGGTGGCCTGCGTCGACGCCGACTACGACTACCTCATACAGGGGGCGTCGGAGACGTCGCGCCGCATCCTGCAGAGCCCCTTCGTCTTCCACACCTATGCCTACGCCATCGAGAACCTGCAATGCTACGCGCCCTCGCTCCACGACGTGGCCGTGGCCGTGACGCTCAACGACCGCGAGGTGTTCGACATGGAGCAATACCTGCGCGACTTCTCGCAGGCCATCTATCCGCTTTTCGTGTGGAACATCTGGTACTACCGCACGGCCGACTACGGGCAGTTTACCATGACCGACTTCCTGAAAGTCGTCGAGATGGGCAAGTTCGGCTTCGCGCAGGCCGACGACATCATCCGCAACGTGCGCCGCAAAGCCTCCAGGAAGGCCGACCAGCTGCGCCGCCTGCATCCCGACGCCAAGCAGAGCTGGCTGCGCGTGAAGGACGACCTGGCAGCCCTGGGCGTCAACGCCGACAACACGTACCTCTACATACAGGGCCACCACCTCTTCGACAAGGTGGTGACGCCCATGCTCCGCAAGGTGTGCGACAAGCTGGTGCGCCTGCGCGAGGAGGAGATACAGCGACAGAGCGTGCACGGCGTGCAGCGCCGCAACGAGCTGTCGTGCTACACCAGCAGCGTGGACAACGTCACCCCCGTGCTCAAACGCAACGCGGGCTTCATGCGGTCGCCGGAGTTCGCAAGGCTCAAGGCTGACCTGCAGCGCTTCGTGGAGCGCATCGCGCAGCAGCGCCCCACCCCACTACCCACAACGCAACAACACTCTATCACCCAACAACAACAACTATCACAATGAAAAAAATCATTCTCACCGCCCTGGCAGCGCTCTGCCTCACGGTGAACGCATCAGCACAACTGCTCTACAAGGTGACAGCCGACAGCCTGGCCAAGCCTTCCTACATCGTCGCCACACACGACTTCATCAACCCCATGGGCTATGTCGACCGCATCGACAGCCTGAAGGAGGCCATGACCGAGACGGAGCAGGTCTATTTCGACATCGACCGCACCGCCAACGACGCCCTGCTGAAAGAGGCCGGGAAACTGCCCGCAGGCAAGACGCTCGCCTCGCTGCTCAACGAACCGCAAACGCAGCAGCTCGACCGGTTTCTCAAGAAATACACGGAGGTGAGCTGGAAGAGTGCCTACAACCAGAAACGATACAACGGACGCACGCCGCTGGCTGTCCTGGAAGACTTCATACAGTTGCTCTTCGTGGCCAACCACATGGGAGAATACGACCCGACCCACACCTTCCAACAGTACTTCGCCGCACAGGCCAAGAAGAACAACGAGCCCACGGGTGGCATCTTCGATGTCAAGGAATACGCCAAACTCCTCCAGAGCGTGCCTCTGGAGATGCAAGCCAAGGCCTTCACCATCTTCTTTGACCACCAGGACGAGGTGCTCGACGCCATCGACAAGAGTGTGGCGGCCTACAAGGCCAAGGACATGGACGCTGCAGCCGCAGCGCTTGGCGGCACGATGAACCCCATGGGAGGCAACCTCCTGACGCAGGAGTCCGTACAGGTCATGGAGCGGGTCATGCGCGACAAGCCCACCCTCTTTGCCCTGCCCTGCTACGTGCTGGGGGGCGAGCAAGGCATCATCAGCCGGCTCAAGGCACAAGGCTACCGCGTGCAAGGCGTCGACTGAGCGCCGCACCCATAAGAGACGGGCAATGCACCCGTAAAAAGAAAGACAACGCAAGAGGCTGGCGACAACCGCACAGCAACGCGAAAGCTCCGCCACAGGGACATCGGTTTCCTGTGGCGGAGCTTTCGGTTACTCGTCCTGGCACTGGTTCTTGGGCCAGTTGACGAGAAACAGCTTCTCGGTGGCCCGCGTGAAAGCCGTGTAGAGCCAATGGATGTAAGACGGCGTGAGCATGTCGTCGGTCATGTATCCCTGGTCCACATAGACGTGGCTCCACTGGCCGCCCTGCGCCTTGTGGCAGGTGACGGCGTAGGCGAACTTCACCTGGAGGGCGTTGAAGAAGCCGTCGGCACGCAAGGCCTTCATGCGCTCGCCCTTGGTCGGGATGTCGGCATAGTCCTCCATCACGGCGGCAAACAGGCGCTCATGCTGCTCGCGCGTGAGCGCCGGCGCCTCGGTGGTGAGCGAGTCGAGCACGGCGGTCACCTGCATCTCGGTGTCATCATAGTCGGGAAACGACAGGCTGACATCGGCAAAATGGAAGCCGTAGAGCTCCCGGTGGTTGCGCACGCGCTCCACCACGGCCCGGTCGCCATTGGCCAGGAAGGCCATGCCGCCAGCCTTCTCGCCGGCCACGGGCGGCACGCCCTGGGCTGCCTCGGCAGCGCGCTGGCGCTCGGTCCAGTAGTAGTTGTTGCGCACCACCATGAGCCGGTCGCCATGGCAGAGCGTGTCCTCGCGGTCGAGCACAGTGTTGCGGATGCCCAGGTTGTAGACGGTGGCCCGCTTGTTGGAACGGGTCACCACGATGGTCTCGTCCATGCCCACCTGGCTGTAACTGCCGGCCAGGCTCTCGATGAGCTCGTCGCCCGGCACCTGCACGATGTCGGCAAAGCGGCCGAAGGTGATGCGGGGCAGCTGGGTCACCTCATCGTGGGTAATCATCTGTCGGATCCGGGTGGCGTTGTAGAGCACGCCCGAGTCTTGGCTCTGGCGGAGCACCTCGTTGAGGTCACACGGATAGACGTGCAGCCCATAGCCCTCCAGGACATCGGCGCTGAGCGCGGGCGCCTCCTCCTCTCCCACGGGGGGCAGCTGAGCCTTGTCGCCGATGAGCAGCAGACGGCAGTTGTCACCGCTGTACACATATTTCACCAGGTCGTCGAGCAGACTGCCCGAGCCGAAGGAGGTGGCCCCGTCGGACAGGAGGTCGGAAGGGCCGTGGCTGATCATCGAGGCCTCGTCGACCACGAAGAGCATGTTGCGGTGGCGGTTGTCGGCCAGGTTGAACTGCCCGTCGAGCCCTTGATAGGCCTTCTCGCGATAGATCTTGCGGTGGATGGTGTAAGCCGCGAAGCCGCTGTTCTGCGAGAGCACCTTGGCCGCACGGCCTGTGGGGGCCAGCAGCATGAGCTTCTGCCCCAGGCGGCGCAGGGTGCGCATCATGGCGCCGGCCAACGAGGTCTTGCCCGTTCCGGCGGAGCCGCGGAGCACCATCACGCAGTCGGGACGGCGGTCGGCCAGGAAACGGCCAAACACCTGGAGGGCCGCCAACTGGTCGGCGGTGGGCTCAAAGCCAAACTCGGTCGTGATGCGGCTGATGAACTCTTGTATTGTCAATTGCGCTAAAAGTTAAAGATGAAAAGTTTAAAAAAAAGACGGGCGGATGTAGGCCCTTTGTTGCTTATTTTTCTTATCTTTGCATAAGCAAGATAGGCCACACGCGCCAACACAACGCGTGCCTCCCATGACGGGTGCCTGCGCGAGGCGTGTCGGGAGCTTGGGCCCGTTTGCAAGGACAAAGGTAAGAATATAAACTCAAAAATGAAGGTCAACTTCAAAAATAATTATCTCCTCGCCGCCTGCGTGCTGGCACTGGTGCTGGTGTGCTGGCTGAGCGTGAACGCCCCCATCCGCTTCGAGCGCGAGCAGGGACAGCGTGAGGCGGCCGTCAAGGAGCGCCTCATGGCCATCCGGAAGGCCGAGGAGCAGTATCGCAAGCAGCATGGCGCCTACACGGGCGACTGGCAGACGCTCATCCGCAGCGGCTTGCTGGCCGACTCCCTGCAGTATGTGCCTTTCTCCGGCAAGCGCCGTTTCTCGCTCGCCGCCACCACCACCATCGGCAAGAGCGGACGGCAGATACCCCTGATGGAGTGTGGCGCCACCTACGACGCCTACCTGCAGGGGCTCGACAGGCACACCGTGTCCTCACTCATGGAAGAGGCCAACGAGGCGGGCCGATACCCCGGACTGAAGATAGGCGACATCAGTGAGCCCAACGGTAACCATGGAAACTGGGAATGACCCAGCCGCAATGACCCTAACGATAGCATGAACATCCTTCCCAGAATAACCATCCGCGTGAGCAAGGGCTCGCTTGCCTTTGCCATCGCCGACAACAAGTCAGTGGCCCAAGTGGCCTTTGAACCTTACACGGCCAAGAGTGGCGTGTCGATGGCGGCCAACCTGCGTGACGCCTTCAAGACGGCCAACCTGTTGCAGGTGGCCACCAACCGCGCCCTGGTGCTGATCGACACACCCACCCTGCTCATCCCTCTCGAGGAGTTTCGGGAGGCCGATGCCGACACGCTCTACCACCACTGCTACCCCGACACCGAGGGGGCTGTCATCATGAGCAACGTGCTGCCTGACATGAACGCCGTGGTGCTCTTCGCCGTCAACAAAGACCTGAAGATGGTGGTGGAGGACCACTACCAGGACGCCAAGTTCTCGGCGCTCATGCGCCCCGTGTGGAGCTACCTGCACCACCGCAACTTCATCGGCAACCGGCGCAAGCTCTTCGCACACTTCCACGACGGACGGATGGAGGTGTTCAGCTTCGAGCGCAACCGATTCATCTTCGCCAACAGCTTCGAGGCGAAGCACGTCAAGGACGTGGTCTACTTCATCCTCTTCGTGTGGAAGCAGCTGGCGCTCGACCAGAAGAAGGATGAGCTCTACCTGTCGGGGGCGCTCCCCAACGCGGAGGAGCTGACCGGCACGCTGCGCCTCTATGTGGAGAAGGTGTCGGTGGTCAACCCGTCGGCCGACTTCAACCGCGCGCCGCTCACCCAGGTGCGCGGCGTCACGTTCGACCTGCTCACCCTCTACCTGTCCTGACCATCACAAAACTCTTCCGCATCATGAGAATAATCACTGGAATATACAAAGGTCGCCACTTCGACATTCCGCGCACCTTCAAGGCGCGCCCGACGACCGACTTCGCCAAGGAGAATGTCTTCAACGTGATCAACGGATACCTGGACCTCGACGGAGCCAGCGCGCTCGACCTCTTCGCGGGCACGGGCAGCATCTCGCTGGAACTGCTCTCGAGGGGATGCAGCCGTGTGGTTAGCGTGGAGGCCGACCGCGACCACGCTCGCTTCATCAGCCAATGCATGAAGAAGATCGGCGCCGACAACGAGGTGCTCATCCGCGGCGATGTGTTTCGCTTCGTCAAGTCGTGCCACGAGCAGTTTGACTTCATCTTCGCCGACCCGCCCTATGCACTCGAGCTGCTGCCCACCATCCCCGACCTCGTCTTTGAGCACAACCTGCTGAAAGAGGGCGGCCTGTTTGTCTTTGAGCACGGCAAGCAATACGATTTCTCCGACAACCCGCACTTCCAGGACCACCGCAGCTACGGCAGCGTCAACTTCACGCTGTTCCAATAACAAGTAACAAGCACAAAAAAAAGAGCACCTGGACTATCCCGGTGCTCTTTTTTTTATGCTTGTCGAGGCCAGTGCTTAAGCCTCTTCCTCCGCCTTGCAGTCCTCGGCGGCAAAGTTCTTCAGGTCGTCGGCTTCGAACGCCATGACATAAGCGGCATGGCCCACGACCTCCTCCTCAGCGGCGCGCACGTAGACCTGGGCGCTCTTGGCGAAGAGCTCGGGAGCCTTGGTCGCGTCGGCAAGGATGAGCAGCGACATGATGATGTCGGCCGTCATGTCGTAGAGACGGCGGGCCAGGAAGTCGTGCTCGGCCTGGTTGCCCGAGGCCTTCACCTTCTCGACAGCCTCAGCATAGCGGTCGGCCATCTTGGCCACGCGCTCCTGCAGGGGCTTCAGGTCGTCGGCCACCTCACCCTGCAGCATCTCCTTGATGATGCCGAGGTAGGTGCCATTGGTGATGTAGCGCACAGCGGCCACCACCTGGAGCTGCGTCGTGCCCTCATAGATGGAGAAAATGCGTGCGTCGCGATAGAGGCGCTGGCTCTTGTACTCCATGATGAAGCCCGAACCGCCGTGGATGGAGATGGCGTCGTAGGCGTTCTGGTTGGCATACTCTGAGTTCATGCCCTTGGCCAGCGGCGTGAAGGCGTCGGCCAGGCGGCTGTACTGCTTCATCTCCTTGCGCTCCTCGGGTGTGAGCTTGCGGTCGCGGGCGATGTCCTCCAGGGCCTTGTAGATGTCGACGTAGCGGGCGGTCATGTAGAGCAGCGAGCGGCCGGCGTCGAGCTTGGCCTTCATGCGTGAGAGCATGTCGTAGACAGCGGGGAAGGAGATGATCTTCTTGCCAAACTGCTCACGCTCCTTGGCATAGGCCAGTCCCTCGTTGTAAGCCTCCTGCTCCACACCCACCGACTGGGCGGCAATGCCCAGGCGGGCACCGTTCATCAGGCTCATGACATACTTGATGAGGCCCAGGCGGCGCTCGCCGCAGAGCTCACACTTGGCATTCTTGAAGACGAGCTCGCAGGTGGGCGAGCCGTGGATGCCGAGCTTGTTCTCGATGTGGCGCACGGTGACACCGCCGTCGCGCTTGTCGTAGATGAACATGGAGAGGCCACGTCCGTCGTGCGTGCCCTCCTCAGAGCGTGCCAGGACGAGGTGCAGGTCCGAGTCGCCATTGGTGATGAAGCGCTTCACGCCATTGAGCCGCCACGTGCCGTCAGCGTCCTGTGTGGCCTTGAGCATGACACTCTGCAGGTCGGAACCGGCATCGGGCTCGGTGAGGTCCATCGACATGGTCTCGCCCTCAGAGATGCGGGGGATGTACTTCTCCTGCTGTTCCTTGGAGCCAAACTCATACAGGGTGTCGATGCAGCTCTGCAGCGACCACACGTTCTGGAAGCCGGCGTCGGCGGCAGCGATGACCTCCGACAGCATGGAGAAGACCGTGTTGGGCACGTTGAGGCCGCCGAAACGGCGAGGCATGGAGATGCCCCAGAGGCCTGCCTTGCGCGTGGCGTCGAGGTTCTCGTAGGTCTTGCTGGCATAGAGCATGCGACCGTTCTCGAGGTGCGGGCCTTCGAGGTCGACACTCTCCGAGTTGGGTTCGATGATGTTGGCAGCCACGTCGCCCGTGATGTCGAGCAGGCGCTTGTAGTTCTCGATGGCGTCGGCGTAGTTGACCGGAGCGTCGGCGAACTGGTCCTTGTCAGCGTAGCCTCTCTCCTTCAGCTCCACGATGCGCTCCATCAGGGGGTGATGGAGGTGGAATTCGATCTCAGGATGATCACTATAATAGTTTGCCATAGTTATGTTCTTTGTGAGGCCAGGCACGCCTCCCTGGTGGAAGGCACAGCCCGGCCGTTTCTTTTATTTTGAGTTCTGTTTGTAGTACTTAATCATCTTCGGGACGACATCCTCCACATTGCCCACGATGACGTAGTCGGCAATCTTGTTGATGGGTGCGTTCGGGTCGTTGTTGACCGAGATGATGATGCCGGCGTCCTGCATGCCCGCGATGTGCTGGATCTGTCCGGAGATGCCGCAGGCGATGTAGACCTTGGGGTGCACGGTCACGCCGGTCTGTCCGACCTGTCGGTCATGATCCACCCATCCGGCGTCGACGGCGGCGCGGCTGGCTCCCACCTCTCCGTGCAGCTCCTTGGCGAGCTGGAAGAGCAGGTCGAAGTTTTCCTTGCTTCCCATGCCATAGCCACCTGCCACCACGATCGGCGCAGCCTTCAGGTTGTTCTTGGCAGCCTCGACATGGCGGTCGATGACCTTGACCACATAGTCGACCTCGGGCACATACTTGGCCACGTCGGGATAGACCACCTCGCCCTTGGCCTGGCCCTCATAGAGCGCCTTCTGCATGACGCCACTGCGCACGGTGGCCATCTGTGGGCGATGGTCGGGGTTGACGATGGTGGCCACGATGTTGCCGCCGAAGGCGGGACGGATCTGGTAGAGCAGGTTGTCGTAGTGCTTGCCCGTCTTCTTGTCGTCATAGTCGCCGATCTCAAGCTGCGTGCAGTCGGCAGTCAGGCCGCTGGTCAGCGATGACGACACGCGGGGGCCGAGGTCGCGGCCGATGACGGTGGCTCCGAGCAGGGCCACCTGGGGCTGCTCCTCCTTGAAGAGGTTGACCAGGATGTCGGTGTGGGGAGCCGACGTGTAAGGGAAGAGGCCCTCGGCGTCGAAGACGAAGAGCTTGTCGACGCCATAGGGCAGGATCTGGTCTTCCACCTTGCCCTTGATGCCTGTACCTGCCACCACAGCGTTGAGGTCGACCCCCAACTGGTTGGCCAGCTTGCGGCCCTTGGTGAGCAATTCCTGAGATACCTCGGCTACAGTAGTGCCTTCAATCTCGCAATATACAAAAACGTTGTTCATATCTGCTTAGCCAATAATCTTTTCGTCCAACAATTCCTTGATGAGGCTCTCCACGTCAGCGTCGCTGCCGGTGAGCGTCTTGCTCTCTTTGGCCTGGAACACGATGTTTTGCACGGCCTTCACCTTGGTGGGTGAGCCAGCCAGTCCGCACTGCTCATAGTCGGCACCGCAGTCGGCGATGCTCCACTGTCCGAGCGTCAGGTAGGGACGTGTGGCGTAGAGGTCGGTCCAGGGCTCGTCGCCCTTGCGCTCCATGGGGCAGGAGGCATACTTGTACTTCATGACACGCTTGGCGTTGCAGGGGCGTGCGGGAGCGGCCGTTCCGTTCACGGTGATGAGCACGGGGAGCGGAGCCACGACGGTCTCCACACCTCCGTCGATGTGGCGGCGGATGGTGGCCTTGCCGTCCTCGACCTTGATCACCTCCTCAGCGTAGGTCACCTGGTGAAGGCCGAGCTTCTGCGCCACCTGGGGGCCCACCTGCGCGGTGTCGCCGTCGATGGCCTGGCGTCCGCCGAGCACGAGGTCCACGTGTCCCTGCTCACGGTCGATCTTGGCGATGGCCTGTGAGAGGAAGTAAGAGGTGGCAAGCGTATCGGCGCCGGCGCTCTTGCGGTCGGTGAGCAGAATGCCGTCGTCGGCGCCACGGTAGAGGCCCTGGCGGATGATCTCACCGGCTCGGGGAGGACCCATGGTCAGCATGGTGACGGTGGAACCGGGGTTCTGGTCTTTGATGCGGAGCGCTTGCTCCAGGGCGTTTAGGTCTTCAGGATTGAAGATAGCGGGCAACGCGGCACGGTTGACGGTGCCTTCGGCTGTCATGGCGTCCTTGCCCACATTTCTTGTGTCAGGTACTTGCTTGGCAAGCACAACAATTTTCAATTTCATATAAATGATATATAATTGTGATATTTCCGAAATACAGAGGGCAAAATTACTAACTTTTTACATGCCTGCCAAACAAAATGCACAAAAACCGCAAGGCTGTGCACAAAACGGAACGTTTGTGCAACATCCATGAAAGGGCGCAACGGCTGCCACCGCAACCCTTGCGCCCCACTTGTTTGTATTTTCATTTACTATAAGGTGGATTCCATCAATGGCTCATGGCTTGGGCTTGACAATGTCCAGGGCCCCGCTGCAAGCTCGCATGAGATCGCCCACATACTTGTCGCCCGATGCCTTTTGCAGTTCCTGCAGGGTCTGCCTCACGAGCTGGCAGTCGGTATTGTTGAGCAGGCTTCCGTAACTGGCGCAGAGGACGAGCATCTTGTTGGCGACAGCCGTCAGCATGGGCAGCTTGTCGCTGGTGGTCCGTCCGAAGTTGCGGCCAAACTGCAACTCGCGCTTCATCTCGTCGTTCTGCTTGACGAAGAGCGTCCTCAGATTGCTGAACGCCTGTACAAACTCGGCGCTGCTCTTGGGTGTCCCGATGAGCTTTGCGTCGTCGAGCTCAGACACCTTCACTTGCGGATCATGGCCGTAGATGCTCAGCGCATAGCCCTCGGCCTTGTCGCCGCTCTTTTTCCACACGAGCACATAGGCGTAGCGCTTGGTCTTGTCCTTGGGGTCACGCAACAGCTGGACATTGTAACTGTAGTTGCGGTCATAGCTGATGTCGTAGCTTTTCTTGTTGTTCTCGCCATAGGAAAGGCTGAGGCTCGTCCTGTCGCGTGCTTCGAGCCCATCGCCCTTCATGAAGGACGAGTAGGCTGACGCCGCATTGTCCATCATGGTCTCGTCAAACTTCTTCACGGTCGCCACCTGGCTCTGGAAGTGGTATTCCCGGATATACCCTCCGTCATAACTGCTGCTGTTGACAAGGGTCGTCTGACGGTCTTTCACCAGCTTCTCCGTGAAACGGGCGAAGGCTTCCTGCATAGGCTGGACTGACTTCTGGGCCATGGCTTGTGCTGAGGAAAGCACCAAGACGCAAGCCACCAGCAGATTTCTTAATACTCTTTTGTTCATGTAATGATTATTTTTAGTTAATAGACGTCATTTTCATTCTCCTCGTCGTCCATGGCACTGGCCAACTGGTTGTTGAGCGAGTCCATGGCCTCCTCCAGGAATTTCTGCTGTGCCAACTCCAACTGGCGCAGCGCCTCGTCGGCCTGTCGGTTTCCCTGGGCCAACATGGCCTGTCGCTCGGCGTCGGTCATGGGAGCTGCCGCCAACAGCGGTTCCTCGCACTGGGGCTCCTCGGTGGGCACCGACACGCGCAAGGGCTCGGCCCCGGGGATGACCTCTGCCAGCAGCACCTTGGGTGGCGCGGGGGTGAAGCGGTGGCGGCGATAGCGCATGGGGCGCTTGTCGGTCTCCTCCTTCATGGGCAGGGTGTCGGCCTGCAAGGCGGGTGCCTGAGGCGTGGCGAGCGTGTCGGCGTGGGTGACAGGCTGCGTCATGGCCACAGGCGAGCTGGACACCGGGGCGCCGGGCCGCACCAACGTGACCGCCAGGGCCAGCGAGGCCGCAGCCGCAAGAGCCACATAGAGCCAGGGCTTGCGGCGGCGCGAGACATTCTGCAGGGGCATGCCCTCATCGAAATAGGCGAACATGAGGCGGTAGTCCTCCAGGTCGTCGGCCACCTTCGGGTGGTCGCGAAACCACTGTGCCAGCCGGCGCTCTTCCTCTCGTGAGGTCTCGCCTGACATAAATCGATCGAGCAGCGCTCGGATGGTGTCATTATCGTTTGTCATAGTCGTTTGCCTTTCCTGATCTGTTCCAACAATCGTTTTCTCGCCCGGGAGAGCAGCGTGGCCACGGAGCGTGGGGTGATGCCTGTGATGGCGGCTATCTCCTCCGTCCCCCTGCCCTCCACCTGGCGCAGGTGGAGCACCTGGTATTCGGTGGGCGGCAGTCGTCGGAGGGCCTCGTCGAGCCATTGTCCGTAGGTCTCCTCCTCAAGGCGCCACGACGCTTGCTGGGCTGAAGCCAGGTGGCGGGCTTGGTCGAGCCCCACGGTGCGGCGTTGCCGGAGCCTGTCGATGACCAGGTGGCGGGCCATGGTGGCCACCAGTCCCAAGGCGTGCTCCACGGAGGTGATGCGCTCACGAAGCGCCCACATCTTGAGCAGGGAGTCTTGGGCCACGTCCTCGGCCTCGTCCGCCTGGACGGAGTAGCTCAGGGCGTTGCGCAGGGCCAAGGCCCGCAATCGTGGCACGATATCGACAAACTCTTGTTCGGTCATCTCTTCTTTTCGGGTTCTATGGTTTAAACGGAACCATGAAGGATTTATCAACAGTCTTAACTTTCGTTAACACTAAAACATCCTTCATCTTAGCTCACAAGAAGTGCGGCAAGCATTACTTTGTCACGTTTTTTGGTGCAAAACTTTGTCACGGACTGTAGTTGAAATAGAACGCGAAAATGGCCGTTTTTGTCTATCAAAGAAAGATTTGCGTGGGGTAATTTTGCGATAAAGGGTGTTTTGTGTTGCGATATACCCTTTATCGCAGTGCGATTAAGCGTTAATCGTGTCATGATAAAGGGTATATCGCAACACGATAAAGGGTATTCTTTGATGAAAAGTATTTACTTTTTAGGTCAAATAAAATCCGAAATTTTATAAACGTCTAATTATCAGCAAGTTGTGAAAAGTGCCAAAAATTCGCGTATTTCGGCCAAAATATTTCGTCGTCGCAAATAATCGCTGTTTTTTTATATACATTGTCCGATTTCTTCAACAGCGTCCTTCGGTTGCAGACTGGGATTGGCTCTGCTGGTTGCAACGGCTTGCATGTCATGCGTGAGCGGGTTAACCTGCTGAAGTTTCCCACCCCTCTATTATCAGAGAGTGAGCACTATACAAAATCCCTAA
>ERZ808240.172-NODE-172-length-89403-cov-6.082319_pt1 | contig 89403 bp, 65 predicted proteins | sample MGYA00521084_ERZ808240 | MGnify/ENA primary metagenome ERZ808240 (study PRJEB31516, sample SAMN03275571) | gut metagenome | biome: mammalia-associated habitat; material: feces | host: Papio cynocephalus | place: Kenya | collected 2012-08-06 ...
GCCACGACGAGCGTGAGCAGACGCTCAACCAGCTGCTTGTTGAGATGGACGGCTTCGAGGCCAACGACTCCGTGGTACTTATTGCCGCCACCAACCGCGCCGACGTACTTGACCCGGCACTGCTGCGCCCCGGTCGTTTCGATCGCCAGATTGTGGTTGACGCGCCCGACGTGAAGGGCCGCGAGCGCATTTTGCAGGTGCACGCGAAGAACAAGCCGCTGGGCAGCGACGTTGACCTGGCGAACGTGGCGAAGCTGACGCCGGGCTTTTCCGGTGCTGACCTGGCCAACCTGTTGAACGAGGCTGCGCTTTTGACGGCGCGCCGCAACAAGAAGATCATCACGCAGCAGGAAGTCAGCGAGTCCATGGAGCGCGTTATCGCGGGTCCTGAGCGCAAGGGTCGCGTGATGGACGACCAAACCAAGCACACCATCGCGTACCACGAAAGTGGCCATGCTTTGGTGGGCCACCTGCTGCCGAAGGCCGATCCCGTGCACAAGATCAGCATCATCAGCCGCGGCCGCGCGCTGGGCTACACCCTGTCCATTCCCAAGGAAGACAAGGTGCTCAACACCATCGGCGAGATGCGCGACGAGCTGGCCGTGTTCATGGGCGGACGCGTTGCCGAGGAAATCTTCTGTGATGACGTGACCACCGGCGCCAGCAACGACCTGGAGCGCGCCACGAAGATGGCCCGCGCCATGGTCACGCAGTACGGCATGTCCGCCGAACTGGGCACACAGGTGTTCGGCCAGCCTAACCACGAGGTGTTCCTGGGCCGCGATATGGGCAACACGCAGGACTACTCCGAGGAAACGGCGCGTCGCATCGACGATGAGGTTGCGCGCATCATGAAGGAAGCGCACGACCGCGCTTACGAGGTGCTTATCAACCACCGCGAGCAAATGGACCTGATGGCAAGCGTGCTGCTTGAACGCGAAACGGTGGAAGGCGAGGCCTGCCAGGCATTGCTGAACAACACGTGGAACGACTACCTGCAGCGCGAAGGCGACATCATTGCCGCTAAGGAAGCCGAGGAAGCGGCGGCGCGTGCCCGCGACGAGCAGCTGGCCGACCCGAACTGGAACGGCGGCGTTGCACAGAGTGGCTCTGCGCAACCGATTCCTGCAACCCCGGTGCCTCCGCAGCAGCCGCAGCCTCCCACAGGCGGCGGGCAGCCCCCGGTTCCGCCGGCGGCGCAGTAAGCGCTGCTTGGCCGGCGTGCGGGAAGCGCGCAGTGCGCACGGCGCAACAAAACGGCGTATAGCGCCAACGTATGTCATGAAGGCGGGCCGGATGGCTCGCCTTCTTTTGAAAGAAAGGCAATCAGCATGATGTGGAAATGCGGCTCGTTTGAGTTCGACACGCGCAGGCCTGTGATTATGGGCATCTTAAACGTTACCCCCGACAGCTTCAGCGACGGCGGCACGCACAACACGCCCGAAGCTGCGCTGGCGTGGGCTCAAAAGATGCTGGACGAAGGCGCGCATATGATTGACGTGGGCGGCGAGTCTACGCGCCCCGGTTCGGCCGAGGTTACCATTGAAGAGGAAATCGCCCGCGTGCTTCCCGTGGTGCGCGCCCTTGCTGAGCAGGGCGTTTGCGTGAGTGTCGACACGCGTCATGCGGCGGTTGCCCAGGCGTGCGTGGAAGCGGGCGCGGCCGTTATCAACGACGTGTCGGGCTTCCGCGACCCCGCCATGGTGCAGGTTGCCACCGCAAGCGACTGCGGCGTGGTGGTTATGCACATGCAGGGCGAGCCGGGCACCATGCAGGAAAACCCGCAGTACGACGACGTAGTTGCAGAGGTGCGCGACTACTTGCGCGACCAGGCCGCCATGCTGGAAGCTGCTGGCGTTGCGCCCGAGCGCATCTGCATCGACCCGGGTCCGGGCTTCGGTAAAACGGCTCAGCAAACGCTTGAGCTGGTGCGCAACTTCCAGGAGTTCTGCCGCTTGGGCTACCCGGTGATGGTGGCCATTTCGCGCAAAAGCTACCTGGGCTGGGCATATCACATTGACGAGCCCACCGAGCGCGACCACGTAAGCGCCACCGAGGCGCTGATGGCGTGCGAGTTGGGCGCTAGCGTGGTGCGCACGCACAATGTGGCCGAAACGGTAAAGGCGCTGGCCGATTTGCGCCCGTACGTGTTTTTGGGCATGGGCTGCAATGTGCCGCTGGTGGCCGAGCCCGGTGAGGAACGCGAGGGCAAAATCGCCATGCTGAACCAGGCCATCACCGAGCTGTGCAGCCTGCCCGATTCGCAAATCATCGACATCTCCAGCTTCTACGAAAGCGAGCCGGCTTACTACGAGGACCAGGACACGTTCATCAACGCCGTGGTGCTGCTGCGCACGGGCATTGCGCCGAAGGAGCTGTTGGGTTACCTGAACGCCATCGAGAACAGCCTGGGCCGTGTGCGCGAGATTGAGAACGGCCCGCGCACGTGCGACCTGGACATTCTTGATTATCAGCTCTACGTTACGGACAACGACGTGCTCACGCTGCCGCATCCGCGCATCCTGGAACGCGACTTTGTGGTGAAGCCGCTGTTAGAGTTGCGCCCCTCTCACGTGCTGGCCAACGACGTGTGCGTGGCAACGGCCGCAAAGCCCGAGGCCGAGCGCTACGGAAAAGCGGAAAAGCTTAGCAAGTAAAGAATCTGGCAACATCTTTTGGCGTGTGCCCGCAGGCTGCTTTTGGATTGCCGGAAGCCTGCGGGCGTCTATGTGCGTAGCGTTTTCAGACCTAAAGGGGCCTTCATGCAGTTCCGTGTTCAATCGTATGAATCCATCACGTCCACGAATGACGTGATCAAACGCGCTATCGAAGCGGGGGAGTCCGAAGGCATGGCGGTGCGCGCGCTGCGACAGACTGCCGGGTATGGACGTCAAGGCCGCGCATGGGAAAGCCCTGTTGGCGGCATGTACCAGTCGTTTTTGCTGCGCCCACATGTGCCGCCGGCGCAGCTGCCCACGCTTAGCTTGCTAGTGGGTCTTGCCGTGCGCCGCGCAGTGGTGGGCTTGCTGCCGCAGCTAGAGGGCCGTGTGCAGGTCAAATGGCCAAACGATCTGGTAGTTGCGTGGGACGATGAAGTCGACGAGAACGTAGGGGCGGCCGTGAACGGGGGACGCAGCAGCGTTCACGGTTTACCCAGCGTTTCCCGGCAGCTTTTCGTGAACGCCGCTACGTCCCCCGTTCACAATAGCAACGAGGCGGGCGGCGGACTGCCGCTTGCTAATGGTGGCGATGCGAAGGCAGGTGCTCGCCCCGGGCAGCCGCGGCCGTTTCGCAAGCTTGGCGGTATTTCCACGGAAATGCATGCGAAGGCGCTGTGCGTAGGCGTGGGCGTGAACGTGGCGCGGCCCGAAGCCGCCGCCGGGGGCGCTGCGCAACCCCCCGCAGGCAAGAACGTTCCAGTGTACCTTGCCGAGTTGGGGCTTGGCGCCGGCTCTGTTGAGCAGCGCATCGCGACCGTTGCCGACGCGCTGTGCGAGCAGCTTTCGCAGCTGTACCCGATATGGTGCGCGGATGGTTTTGCGCCGTTCCGTGAAGAATTTGACCAGCATGCGGCTTTGACCGGGCGTTTCGTGTGCATGGAAGACCTCTCGGGCAACGTGCTGGCGTCCGGGCTGGTGCAAGGAGTTGCCCCGGACGGCCGCCTGATGCTGCAAACCCCCGAAGGCAAAACGGTCTACGCGAATTCCGGCGAAGCTCACATCCGCTAATGGCGTATGAGTGGTAACCGCGAACAGGGGACGGAGGTGGTGTTCACGGTTACCTTTTTGTTTCCCAAAGCGTTTTCGTGAACACCCGCTCCGTCCCCTGTTCACGCAGACGCTGGCTTTGAGCATGATTCTTTCCTGTCCATGCAGGTCGGCCCCAATCGCCTCCCTGTACGTTGTACGCTATATGCATGAATGATGGAGTCGCGGGCACGCAACGTGCCCGGGTGTGTCCTTGTGCGCCTTGCGGTCGTACAATAAAGAACTGACAAAAATCAACGGAGCATATGGTTTTCGAAAGGTAGCACATCCGCATGACGAAAGAGCAAGAAACGAACGCCGCGCCCGCCGTGCCGGCCAACCCGACCGAAGCCCCCGGCAAACCCGTCGGCCCTGCAGCTGGTGGTTCACACGATAAAGTAACCCGCATGGGCACGGAGTCTATCCCGCGCCTGATCACCGAGTTTGCCATTCCGTCCATTTTGGGCATGTTGGTCAACGGCGCGTACAACGTCATCGACTCCATCTTCCTAGGCCAGGCTATGGGCGAAATCGGCTTGTCCACGGCTACGGTTGCTATGCCCATCATGACGGTGTTCATGGCCATTGCCATGCTGGTGGGCAACGGCGGCAACGCTTTGGCCGCCCTGCGCATGGGCGAGGGCAAGCCCGAAGAGGCCGAGCGTAGCTTGGGCAACACGGTTACGCTGTCCATCATCGTCTCGGTAATCGTGGCCATCATCGTGTTCATCCCTGCATGCATCAACGGCCTGCTTAGCATCTCCGGCGCTACGCCCGAGGATTGGGATTACGCCACGCAGTTCATCCGCATCGTCAGCCTGGGCTTTATTTTCCAGTGCATTGGCATGGGCGTGAACAACTTCATCCGTACCGCCGGCGCCCCGAACCGCGCGCTGGGCACCATGATCATCGGTGCGGTGGCTTGCACAGCGTTCAACGCACTGTTTGTGCTGGTCATGGGCATGGGCGTTGTGGGCAGCGCGCTGGCAACCGTGTGCGGCCAGGCCATTTCGTGCGCCACGGTGCTGTGGTACTTCTGCCTGACGAAAGGCGTCCCCATGCGCCTGCATTTGCATAAAATGCCCCTACACGCTGAAACCGTGCGCCTGATTCTGTCGCTGGGTTTGGCAAGCTTCGCAGTGCAGGTGGGCATGGCCGTTGTGAACTTTGTGCTGAACAACCTGCTGAACATGTACGGTGCGCAAAGCCCCATCGGCGCAGAGGGCGCGCTGGCGTCTATCGGCGTGGTGCAGCGCGTGGCGTCGTTTGTGGTGCTGCCGCTTATCGGCATGGCTATTGCCATTCAGCCGCTGCTGGGCTTCAACTACGGTGCGCATCTGTTCAAGCGCGTGAAAAAGACGCTGGCCTGGGGTATTGCGGGTGCAACGGTTATGGCCGTGGTGCTGTGGGCGCTGGTGCATATCTTCTCGAGCCAGATTGTCAGCTTCTTCGGCATTGCCGACCCCGATCTGTTGTCGTTTACCGTGTTCGCCCTGCAGGTGCAGCTGTTCCTTATCCCGTTTGTGGGCTTCCAGATTGTGGGTTCCAACTACTTCCAGGCAACGGGCCAGCCGGCGAAATCGGTGTTTCTGTCGCTCACGCGTCAGATTCTGTTCCTCATCCCGCTGTACATTGGTCTGCCCATGATTATGCCCACGCTGTTCCCGGGCTACACGGGCCTCGATGCGCTGTACTTTGCCGTGCCGGTAGCCGACTTCCTGGCAATCTTCACCACGGCAGTGTTCGTGCTGCTGGAGCTCAAGCGCCTGCACAAACTAGAAACCGGCGAGCTGCAAGCGAAGTTCTAGAAGCTTTATCATCTCTTTCGTCTGCGCCATGGTCAATTTGCCCTGAATAGCGGACGTTATGTTTCGACCTTGCAACAATATTCTTGTTGCAAGGTCGTTTTTTATTTTGGGACCTTTCGAGCGTTGCCCGGCGTGCTACAATGCCCGCGCAACCTATAGGAAAAGGTGGAATGCGAAATTGGCGCCGCGTGGTTGTCGCAGCATGGTGCTCGGCAGCTGCGGCGTTTGTGCTTTGCTTGGGAAGTGCGGGCAGGGCACGCGCATTCACCGGCTGCGGCCGCAGCGCCGCAGTAAGCGGCCGGCGTTTTGCCGGAAAAGGAGAGGAACTGTGGAGCAGGTTAAGAAGAAGACGGCTGCAGGGTCGCGCACGCGTTCCATTGCGTTTGTGGCGCTTACCGTGGCAATCACGGCAGTTTCGGCGTGGGTGACGGTGCCGCTGGGCCCTGTGCCGTTCACGCTGCAGATTTTCGCCGTGGCCTTTATGGTGCTGGTGCTGCAGCCGAAGGAAGCCATTGCGGCCATTACGTGCTACCTGGTGTTGGGCGCTGTAGGCGTGCCCGTGTTCAGCGGCATGCGCGGCGGCATTGGCGTGCTGGCCGGCCCGACCGGCGGCTTTTTGTGGGGCTACCTGCTGGGTGTTGGCCTGGCCGTGGCGGTGCGCTTCGGCCTGAAAGCGCTGTTGGCGCGCGATGGGCAGGCAAAGGGTGCTCGCGCGTTTGCTGTCGATTTCATCACCGGCCTGGTGTTCTTGGCCGTGGCATACGTGTGCGGCTGGGCGCAGCTTATGGCCGTGTCGGCCATGACGCCCGCAGCTGCATTCGCGGCTGGGGTTGCGCCGTTTATTGTGATTGACCTGGCAAAATTGGTGGCGGCGGTAATCTGCGCTCGCGCCGTGAACGCCGCAGTTGGTCACCGCGCATAGCTGTTTTACGCAAAGCTAAAACGTCTCCTGACAAAACGGGGGTGCAGCTCAACTTGAGCCGCACCCTCGTTTTGCGTCCCATGAGTTAAAACATGCCGGGCTGTTTTAACTCATGAACTTTCGCGCTCGCTACGCCTGGAACAGCACGGCGCCGCTGGTGAAGCCACCGCCGAAACCTACCAGCACCACGTTGTCTCCGGGCTTGATGTTGTCCTGCTCATAGGCGTCGCACAACGTCATGGGGATGCACGCCGATGACGAGTTGCCGCGATGTGCAATGGAAATCTGGAAGCGCTCAAGCGGCAGATTCATACGTTTAGCTGCGTATTTGATGATGCGCAGGTTCGCCTGGTGCGGCACAATCAGCTTCACGTCGTCGATGGTCAGCCCCGCGCGGCGCAGTACTTCTTCCACGGCGTCAGGCATGGCGTGCGTGGCGAACTTGAACACCTTCTGTCCCTGCATATGCAGCACCTGGTGCGGCGATGCGGCATTGCGTTCCGGCTGTCCGAATTCCTTGTCGATGGCCTCAACGCTGGGGTCGGCCATCTCAAGCGCCTCAAGCGACACGCCCGCTTCCGTGAACGCAATGGGCGTGTCGAAGCGGTTCATCAGGGTGAGTGCATTGTCGGTGTCGTCGTCGTTGTGGATGTACCACGACAGGATACCTGGCTTTTCGGCGTTCCATTCCACCACGGCTGCACCGGCACCGTCGCCGAACAGCACACACGTGTTGCGATCTTGCCAGTTGGTGATGCGCGAAAGGCGTTCGCTGCCAATAACCAGTGCGCGGCGAATGGGGTTGCGCCCGGCAGCGCCCGGCGTGCCCGGTGCTGCGGCGGCCATCATGGATTCGGCCACGGTCAAGCCGTAAATGAAACCTGTGCACGCGGCGTTGATGTCCATGGCTGCGGCGTTTACCAGGCCCAAGCGGCGACGAATGGTCGCAGCGCCCGTGGGCAGCCATGCATCGGGCGTGACGGTGGAGTAGATGATCAGGTCGATGTCCTCGGGGGCAACACGATGCGCCGCCCAGCCGCCGTTTTCCCAACCAAGCGCTTGACGCGCTGCCTGTTCGGCCAGGTCAGCGTTCGTTTCCTTCACACATACGCGGCGCGTGCGAATGCCCGTGCGCGTGGAAATCCACTCGTCGGACGTGTCAACCAGCTTCGACATGTCGTCGTTGGAAATTTCAAGGTTCGGCAGCTTTTTGCCGCAGCCGATGATGGTGCAACCCATGATGCTCCTTTGGGAAACTGAGGTTTTCACCCCAGGTGGTACGTATTGAACGCAGTCGAGTATAACACCGCCCCCGTATCCTCAAGGCAATCCCCACGACCAGGGCAAACCACGCACCGGAATTGGTACGCAGATGAAGAAAAGGTGAAATTAAGCTCGAAGAGGCGCAAGTGAAATCTCTCATCTGGATTCGTGTGATTTCGGCTATGGAAGTGCGTTGATGACCGTTAATTTGCAATCAGCGCAAGCAGATTGGCGACATCGTAGCGTTGTCGGTGTTTTGCTGGCGAGATGGCGCGCATTTCTCACCTTGAAATCTTGCTTTCATCTGGGGATCATGACTTTTGACGTATGGTTTCAAATTGCGTGAAAAAGCATAGCGTGACATAATTGCATCACTTAGTGACATGCTGAAAGGAGTGCGCTATGAAACGTGCGGGGGGGGTCTTACTGCGGACGCGTAATTAGCATTGCGCTTTCGGCGTGTATGGTCTCCAGCTTTGTCCCGGTTGGGGCATTCGCGGAAGTTCGCGATATTGCGGGCGACCAGGTGCCGGATCTTCAATCCGAGCCTATTTCTAATATGGCTCAAACTGATAGCTCGGATGCTGCTGTTGCTTCTGATGCTTCCGGCGCCGTTAGCGATAGCCTTGTTGCGGATCAATTTACATATCAAATAAACAATGATGGAGCCTGTTCTATTGTGGGGTATCAGGGGGATGCAACAGCCCTTGATATTCCTTCGACGCTTAACGGAATAACGGTTTCTTCGGTTGCTGCAGGTGCTTTTAAGAATAAAGGGTTGGAAGCAGTTACTGTTCCTGAGAATGTGACCTCGATTGGCGAGGGGGCGTTTGACGGCTGCAATCTTTTGCAAGTCTTTTTGCCATCGTGGGATGCTTACGATGTTTTTGCTGCAAGCGAATCCGGTTATTCTTGCGGTGAGGACACGCTGTACTTTGTCAGCCCAAAGGGTGACAGCAGGTCGTTTGGCCCTGGTGATGACACCGGTTTTGGTATTGCCGCGAAGAAGCAGATTGACGTTAAGAGTGCCTGGTGCGAAATTACTTTGCCTTCGGGGGAAACCGTTCGTGCTGAAATGATCAAGAATGACCGCGGTCAATGGCGTCTTATAGTTGATGCAAGCTGGGTAGGAAATGGCAACTGCGAAGTTAACGGGTTTGTTTATAGCGACGCATCTGGCAATGAAACCACGATTCTGACCACAGGATTTTTTGGCGCGTATGATTTCACTTGGTCGGACAACGGCGACGGCACCTGCACGGTGACCGGGGCGCTCGGCCGCTCGGCGGAGCTGGCCGTGCCCGCCGAGCTCGGCGGCCTCAAGGTGTCCGCGATCGGCGAGGGCGCCTTCAACGGGGCGTCCTGGATCGAGTCGCTGTCCCTGCCCGAGGGGCTGCGATCGATCGGCAAATCGGCCTTCAAGGACTGCGCCTCCTTGAAATCGGCCGACCTGCCCGAGGGGCTGTCCTGCCTTGGGCTGTGGGCCTTCGAGGGCTGCGCCTCCTTGGAGTCGGCGCGCGTTCCTGGGTCTGTCGGCTCGATCGACGCGGCGTTCAACGGCTGCACGTCCCTGGGGTCCGTCGAGCTGGGCGAGGGCCTCGAGTCCCTGCAGGGCATGGACTTCTACGGCTGCGCGTCGCTGGAGTCGGTGAAGCTGCCCTCCACCTTGAGGTCGATCGGCATGTACTCCTTCTCGGGATGCTCGTCGCTCGCCTCGGTCGAGCTGCCCGCCTCGGTCGACGTGGGCACGGGGGCCTTCCAGGGGCTCGCCGAGGGCAGCGTGCTGAGGGTGCCAACCTGGGAGCTGTTCTACAAGCTCGACCGCAACTCGACCTACCTCAGCGTCGACAGGACGGCGGTCGAGTGCACCTCGGCCGACCCCGAGCCCTCCTTCTCGTTCGTCTGGTCGGACAACGGCGACGGCACCTGCACGGTGACCGGGGCGCTCGGCCGCTCGGCGGAGCTGGCCGTGCCCGCCGAGCTCGGCGGCCTCAAGGTGTCCGCGATCGGCGAGGGCGCCTTCAACGGGGCGTCCTGGATCGAGTCGCTGTCCCTGCCCGAGGGGCTGCGATCGATCGGCAAATCGGCCTTCAAGGACTGCGCCTCCTTGAAATCGGCCGACCTGCCCGAGGGGCTGTCCTGCCTTGGGCTGTGGGCCTTCGAGGGCTGCGCCTCCTTGGAGTCGGCGCGCGTTCCTGGGTCTGTCGGCTCGATCGACGCGGCGTTCAACGGCTGCACGTCCCTGGGGTCCGTCGAGCTGGGCGAGGGCCTCGAGTCCCTGCAGGGCATGGACTTCTACGGCTGCGCGTCGCTGGAGTCGGTGAAGCTGCCCTCCACCTTGAGGTCGATCGGCATGTACTCCTTCTCGGGATGCTCGTCGCTCGCCTCGGTCGAGCTGCCCGCCTCGGTCGACGTGGGCACGGGGGCCTTCCAGGGGCTCGCCGAGGGCAGCGTGCTGAGGGTGCCAACCTGGGAGCTGTTCTACAAGCTCGACCGCAACTCGACCTACCTCGACCCCGACAGGACGGCGGTTGCATATTCCGGGCCGACTACCGTTTACGGCACTTCGCTTACGCTTGAGGGCGAAATCGGTGTGAACCTATACGTGGCTTTGCCTGATAGCATTCTCAATCTTAATGGCGCGTATGCCATGGTTGGCATGCCTGGACAAGCCGAAAAGATTTCTCTTGCTGATGCTAAAAAGGCAACCGCAATGCCCGACCTTGAAGGCGTGCCAATGTATGTGTTCACTACGAATGTATATGCCAAGAACATGGCCGATCAGTTGAAGTTTGCAGTTTATGACGGAGACGGCAATCAACTTCCTCTTGTCAACCGTAAAGGTGCTGCAATTAGTGATAATGCGTTCGTTTATTCCGTGAAGTCGTATTACGAAGCTGCGCAAAAAGCGGAGGGGTCAACGGGAAGCTCTGCGCTTACCAACCTTGCCAAGATGATGGTGAACTACGGAGCAGCTGCGCAGATTTTCTTTGGGTATCAAACAGATGCGCTTTCCGGAAATCACGCTTCCAAAGAAGCAACGGCCGTGACCTCGTCTGATCTTGAGCCTTATAGGGGCTCGATAAGTGGCTCTGTGACAGGGCTTGATGTGGCGGGATACACACTGACGCTGGAAGAAACAACAACACTGTCATATTACTTCTCACCACAGCTAGGTCATACGATTGACGAGTATGTCATAAAAGTAGATGGCGTTGAGACAACGCCAGTGTGGAGCGGTCAGCGTTGGAAGGCGACCGTATCTAATATCCCAGCTCAGAATCTAGATGATTTCCACACAGTAACTGCGACTAGCAAGAAAACTGGGCAGATGGCGACCGTTCATGCTTGTGCTTTGAGCTATGCAAGCAGCGTACTTAGAAGCAAGCCGAACAGCAATTTGGAAGCGTTATGCCAAGCACTCTACCTGTATAACCAGGCGGCAAATGCCTTCTTTGATTCCTCGAAAAGCTAAGGCTCACTCCAGTCTTCGGATTTGGTGACGCATAAATTGTATTGGCTTATGTTGCTGAAAGGGGGTTGTGTAGATATGGAAACGAAAGCGTATGAGACGCCGGTGGCGGAGGTTTTCGCTCTCGAAGCGCAAGACGTCGTGAGGACGAGCGGTGAAGGCGGTGGTGGCTCCGGTAGCGGCGGTTCGGGCAGCGGCGGTAACGAGCTGCCAATTATTCCCGTTGGATAGTGTGCTCCATTCCTTTTGCTAAGTTTGCGTTGTTGCTTCTTCGAATCTAAGAAGATGGCGGCATTCCTTCTTATGATGGGATCTGGAAAAGAGGTCGGGTCCAATTGCATTTGGACCCGACCTCTTCGTCTGTCCAGTCTCCAAGGTTATGCGGGACATTTTTGTGTTCGCGTGTGATACGTATTTGTGGTTGCGGTGGGCAGGATTGGGTGTGCGTTGCTCTTTCGCGTTCGCTAATGCATCCAGGACACCCTGTGCACGGAAGGGGGGTGGGCTTGCTTACGCCTTGCGGCAACCAGCCCGAACCCCAAGCGCCTTACGCCTTGCGGGTGGGCTTTTTGGCGGAGATGTCGGCGGGAATGGAGGGGATGGCGATGATGAAGCACGCGCCGCCCTCGGGCAGGTTGAGCGCCTCGACCGTGCCGTCGTGCGCCTCGGCGATGGACTTCACGATGGCAAGCCCTAGGCCGGTGCCGCCGGTGCCGCGCGTGCGGCTTGCATCGGTGCGGTAGAAGCGGTCGAACAGCAGCTTGGGGTCAACATCGCCGAAACCGCAGCCGTCGTCTTTCACGGCAACAACGGAGTTGCCGTTCACGCCGGCAAGCTCAACGGTAATGTGCCCGCCGGGCTTGATGAAGCGGCTGGCGTTCTCAACCAGGTTCGTAATGGCTTGGCGCAGGCTGTCGGGGTTGCCCAGCACGTCGGGCGCCTCGCCTGTAACCACGGTGTTTGCCTGGCGATCTTGCAAAATGGGATGCAAGGCGTCCACCACGTTGCTGGCCAGCTCTCGCAGGTTCACGCGCTGCATTTCCTCGGGGATAGGCGAGTTTTCGATGCGCTGCAGCGTAAGCAGGTCGTGCGTAAGGCGGCTTAGGCGCTCGCTTTCGTTCACGATGATGCTGCAGAACTTGTCGTGCAGCGCCGGCGGCAGGTCGGGGTCGGTGAGCATTTCGGCGTTGCCACGGATGGCCGTAAGCGGCGTGCGCAGCTCGTGAGCAACGTCGCTGATGAACTCGTTTTGGCGGCGTTCCTTAATGGCCAGGTCGTGCTGCTGCTGCTTGGTGGTTTGTATCAGGCGCTTGAAGTCGCACGTAAGCTGGTCGGCCTCGTACATGCGCCCGTCAGGTTCAAACGGGACATCCGCGCCACTGCGGTAAGCGGCAACCTTTTTTGCCAGGTCGCTGAGCGGTTCAGACAGAAAATGCCCGATCAGCAGGCTGACGCAGAAGACAACCACGCTGATGGGCACCAAAACCAAAAGGGAAAGCACCGATGCGTCGTACACAATCATGCACGCCACCAGGGCAACAGCTGCCGCAAGCAGGCTCAGCAGCGTTGCCAAAAGTGCGAAATATGTTTGCAGCCGTTTTATAGCTTGAACCTGTATCCGTAACCGCGAACCGTTTCAACTAAGCCAGGGTCGTAACCGGCCTGCTCAATCTTATCACGCAGGCGCTTGATGTGCGTGTCCACGGTTTTCGTTTCCGTAAGGTATTCCCAGCCCCACGCGTCGCGCAGCAGCTCCTCGCGCGAAACCACCTTGCCGGCGTTCTTCATCAAGCACGCCATTAACTCGAACTCGCGTGGCGTAAGGTCGATGTCGCCGTTGGGGCCGGTGGCGGTGTGCGCGTCCTCGTCAAGCGTGATGCCGCTGGCCGTGATGGCGTGGCTGTTGCCGCCCACCAGCTCGTTGCCCTGGCTGCGGCGCAAAAGCGCGCGCACGCGGGCGATAAGCTCGCGCACGCCAAACGGCTTGGCCAGGTAGTCGTCGCCGCCGATTTCCAGGCCCACCACCTTGTCAAGCTCGGTGTCGCGCGCCGAAAGGAACAGCACGGGCGCGGCCGTTTTTGCGCGCAGGCGGCGGCACAGCTCGTAGCCGTCCATGCCGGGCAGCATGATGTCGAGCACGAACAGGTCGTAGTCGTTTTTCTGCGCCATGGCCAGCGCGTCTTCGCCGTTGTCCACAACGTCGGGCGCAAAACCTTCCTTCTTCAGCGCGTAGCCGACGAACTCGGTGATGGAGGGCTCGTCGTCCACAACCAAAATGCGAGCAGGCGATTCGTTCATGATGGGCCTCTTTCGTGTATCGTGCGCCGCGGCAAACCTGCGGCGCTTGCGAGGCGTTGCCGTGCGGCCGGGCGCCCCGTTGCGTTCTTGCAACACAACTATACCCGTATTGCCGCCCACGTTCGCTTCCCGTCAAAAACACGTTACTTGCGAGCGTTTTGGCCGATGGGCGGCGCGGTCCTGCTATACTGATGCGCGCAAAAAGGCCCGAAGGCAACGCGCGTGCGATGCCCTAGGGCAACGGGCGCGCGGGCGTATTTCGCAAGCGGAACGCGGCGGTGCGCTCGGGGGCTTAAACAAGGGAGTGGGCAAAACTATGCTGCTGGCAATCGATGTGGGAAACACGCAAACCGTGGTGGGCGTGTACGAGGGAAAGAAGCTTTGCCACCGGTGGCGCGTGGCCACGAACAAGCATCACACGTGCGATGAGCTGCGCGTGAAGCTGATTCCGCTGCTGAATTCCGAAGGGCTGTCGTTTGCCGACATCGGCGGCGTGTGCCTGGCGTCAGTAGTGCCGGCGCTTACCGACGCGTGGTGCGGCGCAACGAAGCAGATGATCGGCACGCGCGCCGTGGTGTGCTCGGCCGAAACGGCGGGCGACCTGTTCGACCCGTCGAACTACCCCAACCCGCGCGAGATCGGCGCGGACCGCGTGGCCGATGCGGCGGCGGCGCGCAGCCTGTACGGCGCGCCCGTCATTGTGGTGGACTTCGGCACCGCTACTAATATGGAAGTGATTGACCGCGACGGCAAGTTTGCGGGCGGCGTGATTGCGCCGGGCGTGGAAACAAGCTCGCAGGCGCTGTTCAGCCACGCAACGAAGTTAGGCGCCATCGAGTTGGTGAACCCGCACGTGGCCATTGGCCGCAGCACGGCGCAGGCTATGCAGGTGGGCATTGTGTACGGCGAAGCGGACCGCGTGGACGGCCTGGTCAACCGCATTTTCGACCAGCTTGGTTACAAGACTACCGTTATTGGCACGGGCGGGTTGGCCCCGCGCGTGTCGCCTATTTCGCGCACCATCACCGAAGTGAATCAGGACCTTACAATCGAGGGCCTGCGCCTGGTGTACGATAACTTCATTGCGCACGACACCACCGGCCTGTACGGTCGTCCCAACGAATAAGGCACCTGGCCGGGGGACGCGCAAGTAACCTGGATATGTTCGCGGGCCGTAACCGATGGGTTGCGGCCCGTTTTTTGTGTACGTTCTTCACGAAATGCGGCCGATTTGCCCGCATTTTCACCGCTGGGTTGAAATCTGTGTTTCCTGGCGGTTACGGTGGTGTGACGCTGCGCTGTTACAGCTAGAATGTTCGTCACGAACAACGCGTCCCGGCCTGTCGTGCCGGGGCGTTCCGCTAAGACGAGAAAGAGGGCCCGACGTGTTGACCGACATTGAAATCGCCCAGGCAGCAACCCCGCAGCCTATCAGCGCCATTGCCGAAAAGGTAGGCGTGCCCGAGCAGTACCTGGAACAGTACGGAACCACAAAGGCGAAAGTCGACTACAACTTGTTGCGCGACCAGCAGCACACGCCGGGCAAGCTGGTGCTGGTGACGGCCATCAACCCCACGAGGGCCGGCGAGGGTAAAACCACCACCACCGTGGGCCTGGCCGATGCGCTGCAAAAGCGCGGCAAGAACCCCGTGGTGGCACTGCGCGAGCCAAGCTTGGGCCCCGTGTTCGGCATCAAGGGCGGTGCCGCGGGCGGTGGGTACGCCCAGGTCATCCCCATGGAAGACATCAACCTGCACTTCACGGGCGACTTTCACGCTATCGGCGCGGCCAACAACCTGTTGGCAGCGCTGCTTGACGCGCACATCCACAACGGCAACCAGCTGAACATCGACGTGCGCAAGATCACGTGGAAGCGTGTGGTGGACATGAACGACCGCCAGCTGCGCAGCATCGTGTGCGGCTTGGGCGGCAAGGCCAACGGCGTGCCGCGCGAGGACGGCTTCGACATCACCGTGGCCAGCGAGGTCATGGCCATTTTCTGCTTGGCAACCAGCATCACCGACCTGAAGGAGCGCCTGGGCCGCATCGTGGTGGGCTACACCTACGACGACCAGCCCGTCACCGCGCACGACTTGCATGCCGAGGGCGCCATGGCCGCGCTGCTGAAAGACGCGCTCAAGCCCAACCTGGTGCAAACGCTTGAGGGCACGCCGGCGTTCGTGCACGGCGGCCCGTTCGCCAACATTGCACACGGCTGCAACTCCATCATGGCCACGCAGATGGCCCGTGCGCTGGGCGACTACGCCATCACCGAGGCCGGCTTCGGCGCTGACCTGGGCGCGGAGAAGTTCCTGGACATCAAGTGCCGTCTGACGGGCCTGCGTCCCGACGCGGTGGTGGTTGTGGCTACCGTGCGCGCGCTGAAGAACCACGGTGGAGTGGCGAAAGACCAGCTGGGCGAGGAAAACCTTGAGGCGCTGGAGGCGGGCCTTCCCAACCTGCTGCAGCACGTGGACAACATCACGAACGTGTACAAGCTGCCGTGCGTGGTGGCCATCAACCGTTTCCCCACCGACACCGAGGCCGAACTTGCGCTGGTGGAGGAGAAGTGCCGCCAGCTGGGCGTGAACGTTGCACTGTCCGAGGTGTGGGCGAAGGGCGGCGAAGGTGGCCTGGCGCTGGCCGACGAGGTTGTGCGCCTGTGCGAGAACGGCGACGAGGCCGGCCGTAGCGCCGACACGTTCGAGTTTGCCTACGACGACGACCTGAGCCTGCGCGAGAAGATTGAAGCCATTGCCAAGCGCGTCTACCGCGCCGACGGCGTTGACTTCGAGACGAAGGCGGCAAAGGAGCTGGCAAAGCTGGAGAAGCTGGGCTTCGGCGACATGCCCGTGTGCATGGCGAAAACCCAGTACAGCTTCAGCGACGACCAGACGAAGCTGGGCGCGCCGCGCGGCTTCCGCATCACCGTGCGCGACGTGAAGGTGAGCGCCGGCGCGGGCTTTGTGGTGGCGCTGACGGGCAACATCATGACCATGCCGGGCCTTGGGAAGAGCCCCGCAGCCTTCAAAATCGACGTGGACGAAACCGGCAAGATTACGGGATTGTTCTAGTCCCGGCGGCGAAGGCGGGGCGACGCCCAGTCGTTCAGACAGTCCTGCTCGCACGAAAGCGCCACTGGCGCTTTCGGCTTGTGCGGAACTCGCTTTGCGGGCATCGCCCCGCCTTCGCCTTTAGTCGACTTGCTCGTAAGTTGGCCGGTTCTCGGCGTCGAGTTTGCAGACTGCTTGTGGCGGAAGGTGATGGGAAAGGAAACGTATGGATACCGCGTTTGTTGAAGAGTTGGCTTCGGCGGCTCCTACGCCGGGTGGCGGCGGGGCTTCGGCGTATTGCGGGGCCTTGGCTTCTGCGCTTGCGTCCATGGTGGGCAACCTGACGGTTGGCAAGAAGTCGTTTTCCCAGGTGGAGCCTGAGGTATACATGCGTTTGGAAAAGCTTGCCGCGCTGCGTCGGCGTTTGCTTGAGCTGGTGGGCGAGGACGCGCAGGCGTTTGCCCCGCTGGCAGCGGCGTATCGTATGCCGAAGGACACGCCCGAGCAGGTTGCCGCGAAGGAAGCCGCTATTCAAGAGGCACTGGTGGGCGCGTGCGAGGTGCCGCTTGACATCATGCGCACGGTGTCGGCCGTGGTGGACCATGCTGAGTTCTTGGCGTACAACGGCAGCCGCATGGCGCGCAGCGATGCGGGCGTTGCGGTGGCATTTGCGCGTGCGGCGGTAGACGGCGCAAGCTTGAACGTGTACATTAACGTGACTTCCATGGACGATGCCGACCGGGCTGGTCGCTATCGTCAGGAAGCGGACCGCCTGGTCGAGAAGACGCGTGAACGCTGCGATGAGCTGTTCGCGTTCGTCAAAGAGGCAATCTCGTAAGGAAGTTATGGACGTATGGCAACGTTGCTAAAAGGAAAACCCGTTGTTGACAGCATGGCCGAAGACATGCGCGCCCGCATTGCCCGGTTGGGCGAGCAGGGCGTGGTGCCTACGCTGGCGCTTGTGCGCCTGGGGCAGCGTCCCGATGACCTTTCATACGAGCGCACGGCGGTGAAGCGTGCCGCCAGCCTGGGCATTAACACGAAGCCGTATGTGCTTGACGAGTTTGCGCCCGAAGCTGCGCTTAAAGCAACGTTGCAGTCCATCAACTATGACAAAACAGTGCACGGCTGCTTGATGTTCCGTCCGCTGCCTACGTTCATGGACGAAAAGGCCATGTGCAACACGCTTGCCGCGGCCAAAGACGTTGACGGTATTTCTCTGGCAAGCTTGGCGGCTGTGTTCACCGACGCTCCCGACGGGTTCCCTCCGTGCACGGCGGCGGCGTGCGTGAAGATCCTGGAGCATTATAAGGTGCCGGTGGCGGGCAAGCATGTGGTGGTGATTGGCCGCAGCCTGGTGGTGGGCAAGCCGGTGTCCATGATGCTGCTGCGCCGCAATGCCAGCGTCACCATCTGCCACAGCCGCACCGAGAACCTGCCCGAGATTTCGCGCTCGGCAGACATTGTCATTTGCGCCACGGGCCGCGCCCGCGCATACGGGCGTGAGTACTTCCGCGCGGGTCAGACGGTGCTTGACGTGGGCATCAACTTCGACGCGTACGGCAAGCTGTGCGGCGACGTTGACTTTGAGGCGGTGGAGCCCATCGTGGACGCCATCACGCCTGTGCCCGGTGGCGTGGGCACCGTAACCACCAGCCTTACCATGGAACACACCGTGGCGGCAGCGGAAAACCAGCTCAAGGCAGCAAACTAGCAACCGGATGCGCCTGTCATCGGGTGCGCCTGCCGGCCTGTCACCTTGCAGGGCTTGGCGCTTATCGGCCGACTTGCTTTTGCTGCTTGATGGCGTACATCATGTCGTCGGCGGCTTTGTAAGCTTCCTCGAAGCTGCTGGCGGCCGGGTCGTACAGCGTGTAGCCGACGGAAACGGCGGGTAGCTCCGGGAACGTCAACCGACGCTGGCTTAAAACGAGCGCCAGCGAGCGGTTCAGCTCTTCCATCTGGTCAAACCCTTTTGTCATGATGATGCAGAACTCGTCGCCGCCAATGCGAAAGCAATAGCCGTATGGGCTGTACACCTTGAAGATGCCAAGGCCGATTTCATGAAGGCACCGGTCGCCTACGTTATGGCCGCAGACGTCGTTGACCTGCTTGAACGAGTCGATGTCGACGATAAGGATCGCGCTCTGCTCGCTGATTGACGATGTGGCGCTTTCGAAGCACTGCCGGTTCATCAGCTGCGTGAGTGCGTCGGTTTGCTGGGTGACGGAGCAGTAGAAGGTGTACAGCGCCGCGCCGCCGATGGCCAGCACTAGATACGTGATTTTCACGTTCCCCAAAATCATCTGCGCAACCACGCCCGCCATGATGAAACCTAGCACCAACCAGGGGATATGGCGGTTGCGGTACTGCATGCTGGAAGAGAAGCGGCGCGTTTCGTTCAGCATGAACAGCGCGCTTGCCAGGTAGGTGACAACGTAGATGGCGTACCACGTGCCGTGATGGTATGACCCGGCGTCGTCCACGTAAAACACGACGCCGAACGGCGCGAGCACGGTTTCGAGCAGCGCGTGCGCCAGGCACAGCCACATGGCAACGCTAACACGGCGGTCTTCGCTTTTGCCGAGCGCGGCGGCGTACAAAACGGCAAGCGTGGGGGCAAGCGAGAATTCGATAACTTTCAGCGTGCAGATGACGGGAATGTACTCGCCGCCCTGCCCGTCGAGCATGGCGCTGGTCCATTCGCACAGCGCGGCGGCGATGATCACGCTGAACAGGCTGAAGAACAGGTGGCGCTCGCGTCGCGGAAGCGCGGCGTTGCCGCGGGCGCTGATAATCATGATGGCGGAACTGCTGATGGCAATAAGGATAGTTGCGGTGTAATACAAATCCATGGAGCAGCCCGTTCTCGTTGTGTAGTTAGAACGTGCCATATTATAGGCACAACCACAAGCGTATCAAATCCGTCATCAACTAGCATCTACGGAATCACCGCCTGTCGAAGCGGGTTGGCCTTGCTTGCACTTGCCGCCGTAGAAACGCCTGCAAAGCCCGAGGGCTGGGGGTCGGCGGCCCGGCGTCTGAGGCAAGCCTTACCTTCCCGGCCCTGCTGGCGCGAATAATCGCATACGTTTGGATTTTAATGGCAGCTTGTCAAGTAGCCGCTGCGTGCGCAACGCTGCGACCTGGGGAAATGCAAACGCGCAAGCGGGGTCTACTGAAGGCAACCCGATTAAAATCCAAACGTATGCGATTTTGCTTCCGGGGGTGCCTTTGCGAGTGCGCTTTTCCCTGCTTATTCGCCGTTTTCGTGGCTTGGATGCATGTTGTTGCCCGTTGGCGTATCATGTGCTCCATTATGGCAAACGGACTTACATACGCACGTAAAACCGAGTCGACGGAAGGTACGAAGCAGCTGGCCGAAACGCTGGCCCCGTACCTGCATCCGGGCGATGTGGTGGTGCTTTCGGGCGATTTGGGCGCCGGCAAAACCCAATTTGTGCAAGGCGTGGCCGCTGGCCTGGGCATTTCCGCGCAGGTAACCAGCCCCACGTTCAACATCCTGCTGGAATACCACGAGGGCAGGCTTCCGCTGTACCACTTCGACCTGTACCGCTTGGAAGAAGAATCCGAGTTGGAGGATACGGGCTACTACGACACCATCGATGCCGACGGCGTGTCGTTCATAGAGTGGGGCGAGAAGTTCCCCAGTGCGCTGCCGTACGGTTACCTGGAAATTCGCATTCTGGTAACGCCGGAAGGCGGTCGTCGCATCATCGCGCACGCGCTGGGTAACCGTGCGCGTCAGCTGCTTACGGTGTGGGCGAACGACTCGAAGGCCCGCCTGTCGAAAACCACCACGAACGCGGGCGGGTTTATCCTGCCGGGCGGGGCACCTATGACCACGGGCTCCATCCCGCCGGTGAAGGTTGCTGAAGATGGCGCTGTTTCCGCAGGTGAAACAGCTGATTGCGCTGTCGCCGGTGCGGGTGACACGGCGCCTATCATGTCCAAGGAAGCTGCCGCCGCCCTAGGCGGGCACCCGGCGGAAAGCTAATGAGTTGACGTTACAATCTAGAGGCAAGGGGAGTACTGTGCCTGAAGCTGCATATGTGTTGGCATTCGATACGGCCAACGAGGTTATCGCCCTGGGGCTTGGCCGGCTGGACGCGGTGTCGCGCCTGGTGATACCGGTGGCAACGCTTGAGGTGGAGGCTCATCGCGCGTCGAACACGCAGCTTTTGCCGCGCGTGGACGCGCTGCTTGTCAACGCGGGCGTTGAACGCTCGCAGCTGGCGTGCGTGTGCGTGGGGCGCGGCCCCGGGTCGTTCACGGGCGTGCGCATTGCCATGGCAACGGCTAAGGGCGTGGCAAGCGCGCTCGGCGCGGCGCTGGTGGGCGTGTCGTCGCTGGACGTGGTGGCGTGGCGCGTATGGAGCAGCGGCGTGCGCGGCAACCTGGCCGCGGTAGCCGATGCCATGCGCAAGGAAGTGTACCCCGTTCGCTACACGCTAAGCGATGTTGGCGTGTGGCGCTTGGAGGCCGACCGAGTGGTAAAAGCCCAGGTGGCTGCTGAGGAATTGGTCGCATCGGCTGGCGAAGGCAGCGGTGCGGCGGGTGCTTTGCAGCTTGCGGGCGACGGCCTGAAAAAGTATGCGGAACTGTTTGCCCCTGCCGGCACGTTGCTGCCCGAAGCGCTGTGGGCGCCAACGGGCGCGGGGCTGCTGCTGGCGTTGCAGGCTGCGTGGCAGGCGGGCGATGCGGACCCGTTCGACGCGGCGCGTCATAACCCGGCGTTTTTGCTGCCGGTGTACACGCGCCTGTCCGATGCCGAGGAAAACGAGCGCATTCGTCTGGCGAAAAACGACCCGAAAAACCTGGCAACGGGCGTGCAGGACGTGGCGCCGCGCCGCGATCAGCGTGCAACCATGCACGACACGGCGGTGTTAAACGCGCGTCCCGACGAGCACGGCATTACGTACAAGCCGCTTGATGCGGCGCATGCCGAAGCTGTTGCGGCCATGGAATCCCAGGTCATGGGCTCGGACGCGTGGAATGCCGCGTTGGTTGCCGACGAGCTCCCGCGCCAAGACCGCACTTGGTGGGCGGCTTATGCGAGTACGGAAGAGCCGGGGAGTGAAACCGACGATGCGTCGCGCAGCCAGCAGCTGGTTGGGTATGCGGGCGGCATGATTGTGGACGGGCAGGTGCAAATCTTGAAGATTGGCACTGACCCGGCGTGGCGTCGTCGCGGCATTGCGCGGCAGCTAATTTCGCGCGTGGCTTCTGATGCGCGCGACCTGGGCGCTACTACCTGCTCGCTTGAAGTGCGCGCGTCGAACACGGGTGCGCAGGCGTTTTACGAGTCGCTGGGCATGCACGTCATTGGCAAGCGCCCGCGCTATTATTCCGATCGCGAAGACGCCGTAATCATGGAAGGCCCGTTGCAGGGCGTTATTGGCGGCTCTGCGGTTGCGGGCGCTGCAGACGCAAAGGCTTTGCGCGCTGTTACCGAGGACGTTGACGTGGCGGGTATGCACTTGCGGGTGGACGAGGCTCATGATGCGCAGGTTGCTGCGCAGCCGGCGGCAAAGCTGGTGCGCCCGCTTATCCTGGCCATTGAAAGCTCGTGCGACGAAACGGCGGCGGCTATTGTGGACGGCGAGGGCAACCTGCTGTCCGATGTGGTGGCCAGCCAAATTGATTTCCACTCGCGCTTCGGCGGCGTGGTGCCCGAAATCGCCAGCCGCAAGCACATTGAGGCCATTTGCGGCGTGTGCGACGAATGCCTGGACGTTGCGGCTCAGCGCTTGGGGCGTGCGCACCTGACCTGGGCCGATCTTGACGGCGTGGGCGTCACTTACGCACCAGGCCTGGTAGGTGCGCTGGTGGTGGGCGTGGCGTTCGCCAAGGGCGCGGCCTGGGCGGCCAGCAAACCGTTGGTGGGCGTGAACCACCTGGAAGGCCATTTGTATGCCAACAAAATCGGTGTGCCCGACTTCAAGCCGCCAGCGGTGGTTTCCCTGGTCAGCGGCGGAAACACCATGCTCGTGCACATGCGCGACTGGGGCGATTACCGCGTGTTGGGCGCCACCATCGACGATGCGGTGGGCGAGGCGTTCGACAAAGTTGCCAAGGCGCTGGGGCTTGGGTACCCGGGCGGCCCGGTGGTGTCGGCACAGGGCGCAAAGGGCAACCCGAAGGCTATTGCGTTCCCGCGTGCCATGATGCACTCCGGCGACATGCGCTTTAGCCTGTCGGGCCTGAAAACGGCCGTGGTCACGTACATCAACAGCGAACGCGCGGCGGGCAGGCCGCTCAACGTGCCCGACATTTGCGCCAGCTTCGAGGCCGCCGTGGTAGACGTGCAGGTGAAGAAAGCCGAGATGGCGCTGCGTCAAACGGGTGCGCCCACGTTCTGCTTGGGCGGCGGTGTGGCGGCCAACCCCGTGCTGCGCGCGGCGTACGAGAAGTTGTGCGCGCGCATGCACGTGCGCCTGGTCATGCCCCCGCTTTCGGCCTGCGGCGACAACGCCGGCATGATTGCGCTGGTGGCGCTTGACCGTTTCCGTCAAGGCAAGTTCTACGGGTTGGACACCGACGCGCAGGCCCACGCCGATCTGGAACAGGAATACTAGCCGCCTTCTGCGCTGCCTTGCCGCTTGCGTGTTTGCTTCGTGCGTAAACGCGTGCTGCAGCTGCGCAAACGGCTATACTGAAACGCTGAACGAACGGCCCGCAAGGGCCAGCTTGATGAGTGCGCCTGGTTGCCGCCGGGCGCCGCACGATACGCAAGGAGCACGCCCGCATGGCCATTGACACCGCCACCGGCAAGGAAGCGCCGGCCGAGATTTCGTCCGAACGCGTGAAGGACATCTTCTCTACCATCGCAAAAAAGTACGAGCGCTTTAATGCCATTTCCAGCTTCGGTGCGTACAAAATGTGGCTGGCCGGCATGATGAAACAGGCCCCCATCAGCGAAAACGATGATGTGCTTGACATTGCCGGCGGCACGGGCGACGTTAGCTTCACCGTGGCGCGCGCCAAGCATCCGCGCCATATCCAGTGCACCGACTTGGTGAACGAAATGCTTGACGTGGCGCGCGCGCACTACAAAGACGGCGCCGCCGACGGCGTGCCGGTTGATTTTGAAGTGGTTGACGCGCAGGACATCCCCTACGCCGATGCCAGCTACGATGCCATCACCATGGCGTACGGCATTCGCAACATGCCCGACCGTCCGCGCGCGCTGTCCGAAATGTATCGCGTGCTCAAGCCCGGCGGTAGCCTGGTGTGCCTGGAGTTCAGCACGCCGCCGAACGCCGTGTGGCGCGCGCTGTACAACTTCTACCTGAAGCATCTTATCCCGTTTTGGGGCGGCCTGATCACAGGCGACCGCGACGGGTTTGTGTACCTGTCGAAGTCCATCAAGGCGTTCCCCAACCAGCAGGGTTTGGCACGCCTTATGGAGGACGCCGGCTTTGTGGACGTAACCTGGAAGAACTACACCGGCGGCATAGCCGCAGTTCACGTAGCGAAAAAACCCGAATAGCAACCTGCGCGAAGCCTGCCGTCCCGGCAGGCTTTTCTTTTTCCCGCTTACCGTTTCAGGCAACTTTAAGGGTGCCTTCGTAGTATCTAGCCTCGGAAATGCTCCCCGCGAATTGGGCCGCCGCGCCCGCCGGAAGGATTAACGATGGCTTCATTCACCGACACCTTTGAACGCAAAGAGGTCAAATACCGCTTAAACGCGAAGCAACATCGTCACGTGCTCGATGCACTTGCAGGCCGTATGGCCGAAGACGAGTTTGGGCGCTCGCGCATTACCAGCCTGTATTTCGACACGCCCACCCGCGACTTGATTGCGCGCAGCTTGGAAAAGCCGCTGTACAAGGAAAAGCTGCGCGTGCGCTGGTACGGGCAGGCGCGCCAGAACGAGCGCGTGTATGTGGAACTCAAGAAGAAGTTCGACGGCATTGTGTACAAGCGCCGCGTGGGCTGCTCGCAGGCAGCGGCTATGGCGTATCTGGTGGGCAGCGTGCCTTACGAGAACGCGTGTGTGGCAAATCCGCTTGTTGATCAGGCGCAGCAGGAAGAGGCGCTTGCGCTGCGCAGCATTCAGATTGCGCGCGAGATCGACGCGTTCGTGGGACGCTACCGCAACCTGCGCCCGTCCATGTACATCGTGTGCGAGCGCACGGCTTTCGCACCACTGCCGGGCGGCGGTGCCGATGGCCTGCGCATCACGTTTGACTCGGGCGTGGCGTATCGCGACGCCATGGCGGCGGGGCGTCACGTTGACACGCAATTTCATCCGCTATTGGGCTTAGGCGAGGTAATCATGGAAGTGAAAACAAGCGGCTCGTTCCCGCCGTGGCTGGTGGAGGCGCTGAACGGGTGCGAGGCGTACCCCTCTTCGTTCAGCAAGTACGGCGCGGCCTACCAGGCCGCTGAACGTGCGGCGGCGGTTGCGCGCGGCGGAGCACACGTGGCGGCCTGCGCTGATGCACCTACGGCGCATGGCGCATGGCGCGGGGCCTCGCCGGCGGCGGATGCGGCGCGGGTTGGGCGCATGGTGCGCGAGCAGGGTGCCCGGCGTGCCGCTGCGCAGGAAACGGCGGCCATAGACCGGCTGGCCCCGCAGCATGACACGGACGCACGCCGTGTGTCTACCGCCTCGTATGTGCCGCGCAGCCTGGCAGCGTTGTTTTCCCGCAAAGCGTCGTAGGTTTCGCTTACGGCTTTCTTAACACCTCAACACCCAACCCTTTGACACCCCGAAAGGAGCCTTGCTGTGCTTGATGCAGCTTTGACCTCGGTTTTCGGAACAACCGACTCGCTGGTGGCGAGCATATCCACCGTGCAATTCCTTATGTGCTGCGTTGCGTCCATCGTGTTAGGCGCGGCCGTGGCGGCCATTTATATGTTCCGTCACAACTACTCGAAGAACTTTGTGGTAACGCTGGCGTTGCTGCCGCTGATTGTGCAGATGGTAATCACCCTGGTCAACGGCAACTTAGGCGCGGGCATTGCCGTCATGGGCGTGTTCAACCTGGTGCGATTCCGCAGCATTCCGGGCAGCGCGAAAGACATCGGCAGCGTGTTTCTGGCCATGGCAATTGGTTTGGCCACGGGCATGGGCTTCATTGCGCTGGCGGTGCTGTTCACCGTAATCGTGGGCATTGTGAACGTGGTGTACGTGCTGTCGCCGTTCGGTCGCCCGCAAGAGCCTGCAAAAGTGCTGCGCGTGACGGTACCCGAAGACCTGGAATTCGACGGCATATTCGACGGCGTGCTTGGCCGCTACACCAGCGAGCACGAGCTCACCGAAGTGCGCACCACGAACATGGGCAGCTTGTACCAGCTTGAGTATCGCGTGCGCCTGGCGCAGGCAGGGACGGAAAAACGCCTGATGGACGAGGTGCGTTGTCTGAACGGCAACCTGAAGGTAAGCCTGAGCAACGCCGAGCTTGCCAAGGAGGTGCTGTAAATGAAACGGCTTGCGAACAAGGCGGCGAACGTGCCTGCGGATGCAGCGGAGGTGCAGCAGGGCGAAGGCGTGCTGCTGGATTCGTCGGTGCAGGCGGCTGAGCGCACGGACGTGCGCGGGCTGGTGCGCTTTGCCGGCGGCGCGGTGGTGATGCTGGCATTGTGTGCGGCGCTGCTGCTTGAGGGCTGCGCGGCAACGTCGGCGGATGCGGAAAACTCGGCCGCATCTAGCACGACGGTTGCCAGCGCAACGTCGGAGCAAACGGAGTACGCATCGTTCGAGGACGTGGCGGCGGATTTCGACGAAAGCGCGCTTGACCTGGACTATTCCAAGCGTGACCTAGACGCTTCATACGATGCGTCAACGGCAACCACCATCGCGCTTTCCGGCAGCAGCGCCGCGGTGTCAGGTGCGGGCGCCACGGCAGGCGACGGCGTTGTGACCATCACAGCGGCGGGCACGTATGTAGTAACGGGCCAGATGACCGACGGCCAGCTGCTGGTTGCGGCGGGCGACGACGATAAGGTGCAAATTGTGCTGGCCGATGCCGAAATCCACAACGAAGACGGTCCCGCCATATACGTGCAAAACGCCGACAGGTGCTTTGTGACCTTGGCTGATGGCGCGGAAAACACGCTGACCGACGGCGAGCCATATGCGCTTGAAGCCGATTCCGACGAACCGTACGCCACGCTGTTCAGTCGCTGCGACCTTACGTTGAACGGGTCGGGCTCGTTGAACGTAACCGCTGCGTATCGTCATGCGGTGTGCTCGAAGGACGACCTTGTTGTTGTATCGGGAACGTACAACATCAGTGCCGTGGAAGATGGCTTGCGCGGGCGCGACTGCGTGAAAATCCGCGATGGCGTGTTCTCCATTGCGGCGGGCGGCGACGGCATCAAGTCCAATAAAGACAGCAAGCCCACGAAAGGTTTCGTGAGCATCGATGGCGGCACGTTCGACATCCAGGCGGGCGATGACGCGGTGCAGGCGAAAACGCTGGTGCGCGTGGCGGGCGGTACGCTTAACGTGGCGGCAAACGACGACGCGTTCCACTCCGACCTGGAGATGCACCTGCTGGGAGGCACGCTCAACGTCGAGGCAGGCGATGACGCGTTCCACGCGGAAACGAAGCTGACGGTTGACGACGGTACCGTGGACGTGACCAGCTGTTACGAGGGCTACGAAGCCGAGAAGATCTACGTGAACGGCGGTGAAACCCACATTGTTGCCAGCGATGACGGCGTGAACGCAAGCGCGGCAGACCTGTCCGATAGCGGCGATACCGATACGGTAAGCAGTACGTTGCCCAATGGCGATGCGCCCACGGCACCGGACGGTGCGGCGGGTGGTCAGCCTGGCGGCCAGGGCGGCCAGGCTGCAAACGCTGGTGGTGCAGGGCAAGCTGCAGGGGCTTCCGGCGCAGCTGGCGGCCAGCAGCCCGGTGGCGCAGCGCAAGGTGGCCAGGCCCAAGGCGGCAGCGCGCCTACGCCTCCTAGCGGGAGCGAAGCTGCGGCAAATGGCGGTGCTCCTGACAACGCGTTTGCCGAAGGTGCAGGTCAAGGCGGCGGCATGACACAGGGCGACGAAAACTGCCTGATCAAAATCAACGGCGGTTACTTGGTTGTCGACGCGGTAGGCGACGGCATCGACAGTAACGGCAGCGTTGAGGTAACAGGCGGCGTGCTACTGGTTTCCGGCCCCACCAGCGACGGCGACGGTGCGTTCGACTACGACCTCACGGCAACCGTCAGCGGCGGCACGGTGCTTATGGTGGGCTCTACGGGTATGGCGCAGAATTTCACCAGCGGCACGCAAGCGTTCGCCATGACGACCGCAAGTGGAAGCGCAGGTCAAACGGTTGCCGTGGTAGATGGCAGCGGCAGCGTGGTTGCGTCGTTCACGGCCACGAAGCAGTTCGGCATGGTGCTGGCGTCCAGTCCTGCGTTCAGCGAAGGCGGTGAGTACACGCTGGTCATCGGCGGTGAGGTTGCAGGCGCGAATGCCGACGGCTACGCAACAAGCGGCACCGTTACCGGCGGCAGCGAGGTTACCATTACCGCCAGCTGCACGGCATCCGGTGGCTTGGGCGGCTTAGGCCAAGGCGGCAGCCCCATGGCGGCCGGCCAAGGCGGTGACGTTCAGGTGATGCGTCGCTGAGACCGGCTCGATGACCGCAAACCCTCAGAATCTGTTAACGGTTGAGCCACTTTCACCTTGCTGGTGCCAATAAAAAGCGATACGTTTGGATTTTAGTGTCCCGCTACCTAGTAGCGGGACACTTTGCATTTGCAAAAGCCCAGGTCACACGCTTTATGAAAATCTCGCTACTGTATGGTTCCCGGTTAAAATCCAAACGTATCGCACTTTCGTGCAAGATGCCCCCCGGTGGTTGCGGTTGGCTCGCGTTTGCCGAGAGCTTAGTCCTTCGAGCATGCGGAGTTCTTTAGCACACTACTGGGTTGGAGTACAATGAAACTTGCAAAGCGAACGGGCGAGACGTCGGAAAGGTGATTGCATGAGCGAGCTGCGTACTCCTGAGGTCGAGGATCTTCTGACGGTGCTGTCTACGCTTGACGACAAGGATACTATCTTCCAGCTGCTTGAAGACCTGTTCACCATCCGCGAAATCCGTGAAACTTCGCAGCGCCTGGCCGTGGCGCGCCAGCTTGACGCCGGCAATTCCTATGCGGCCATCGAAAAGGCCACGGGCGCGTCGGCTACCACCATTGCGCGCGTGTCGAAATGTCTCAGCTATGGTTCAGGCGGCTACAATGCCGCACTGAACATTTTGGATGACGTGCGCAAACAGCAGTAACCGCGAGCGCGTGGGCGCACCGCGCGGTGGATTCCCCCTCTACAAACAAGCGCTTGCAAACGCGCGAACACGAGGCCGCTTGCCTTGCAGGGCACGCGGCCTCGTTCTATTCTCATAAGCAACAACCTCTGTGGAGATGCCTTCAGGTTTCCCGGAAGTTTGTTAACCATGTGATACTATTGGGCTATCAACCACACATGCCCGGCTGCTTCGCCGGGCTTCGTTTTGAGGAGTTGCATGTCTCGCTCTGCGCTTTCCATAAATCGTCGCTTGTTCGTTTCCGCTGCTGCCGTGTTTGGCGCGCAGGCGGCGTTCGGCACCTCGCTTGCCTGGGCGGATGACGAAGAGGCCGAAGACGCCGACGAGGAAGAGAAGGCTGACGAAGGCCCCACCGCTGAGGAAAAGTTGGCCCAGGCCGATGCCGTGTACCAGCGCGTGGCCTCGTTGCAAACCGAGTTGGCCCAGGCCGCGCAAGACTATTACAAGGCGCTTGACGAGCACGAGGACGCGGCAAACGCCGTTGACGATGCGCAAAAGCGCATCGATGAAGCGAACGAGAAAATCGATACGCTGCAGGACCGCCTGGCCAAGCGCGCGGTGGGCATGTACAAGGCCGGCAAGTTCACCATGCTCGACTTGCTTATGGGGTCAACGTCGTTCAAAGAATTTGCCACGGGGCTTGACATGTACGATGCCCTGAACGAAAACGACGAGAAGATGATTGCTGAAACGTACAGCCTGCGCGACCAGGTTGCAAGCGACAAAGTGCAGCTTGAAGAGCAGGAGCAAGCCGCGAAGGACGCCGCCGAGGAGGCGGAGCGCATCAAAAACGAGGCGCAGAACAAGGTTACCAGCATGCAGGCCATTCTGCAGCAGCTTGACGCCGAGGCGAAAGAGGCGCTTGAAGCCATGCGGGATCGCGACCGCGCAGAGGCGGCTGCTGCATCGTCTGCGCAGGTCAGGCGTGAATACGCGTACAATATCCCTTCTACGCCCATCCCGGCGAACGGCTCGGTGGTCGACTTCGCGCTGTCGCGCATCGGGTGCCCGTATGTGTGGGGCGCAGAAGGGCCCGAAACGTTTGACTGCTCGGGCCTGGTGCGCTGGGCGTACTTGCAGGTGGGCATTTCGCTGCCGCATCAAACCGAGGCGCTCTATTACGCCGCCGCGGCGCAGCTGCCCGTTGAGCAGGCGCAACCTGGCGATGTGCTGTGGGTTAGCTACGGCGACGGCTACAACGGGCACGTTGCCATTGCCTGCAGCGAAGGCGGCGAGCACTACGTGCACGCCCCAACGTTCGGCGCGTTCGTGCGCGACACCGACCCGCTTTCCTGGGCCGGTTTCACCCACGCGCTCCGCTTCGCTTAAAAGTCTGTTGAGCGAGCGAACATTTCCAGCACCAGTTGCAAACGCGTGCCCATGGGCAGTTGGTTCTGTTTCAGGAAGCGCTGCACGTCTCGCAGGTGCAGCGTGAACACTTCAATTAACTCGCCGCGCTCGGTGTGCTGCGCTTCATCGGGTTCTACCTGGGCAAACACCGTAAGCACGCTTTCGTCGCTCATGCCGGTAGACGAACGCCCCGACTGCGGAAGCGGTTCGATGGCGGCGGGCTTGGGAATATCGGAGCGCAAACGGTAGCCGGTTTCCTCACGCAGCTCGCGGTCAACGGCGTCGGCGTAGCTTTCGCCTGGCTCCACCAAGCCGGCCGGCAGGCCAATCACCCAGCTGTTCAGCGGATAGCGAAACTCGCGAATGAGCACCAGCTCGTTGCGACGCGTCACCGGCACAATGGACACGGCGTCGGCCACGCGCTTCTCGCGCAGGTTTGCCACGCCCTCGGCCTCTTCGAGCGCCGACGCACCAAAATCTTGCGCACCTGCATCAATGGCTGCAACGGCTTTGTTGCTGCGCTCCCGCAAGCGTTCAAGCTCGGCGCGATACTCGGCAAGGCCCTTGCGCGACACTGCCTCATATTGGTAATCGGTGCCGTCGGGCAAGGTGTACGTAAGCACGTATTTGTTGATCCAGCCTTCGGAAACTTGCTCGATGGCCTTCAACTGGGGCGTTTGTTGCTGCATGTCGCATCCTTTCGCGTTGGTCGCAACCATGGTAGCGCATAGGTGGCGTTCGCAGCACGTAAAGCGGGCGGGTTGGCGTGCCTGCTCGGGGCGGAAGGTGCGCGAAGTGCGTAGGTTAACGCGGGCTGCGTGATTGCTCACGTGCGTTTTGCCTGGAAGCTACGGGTGCTTATCGAGGCGTCGTCGGCGTCTGGCTGCGGATTGCCGCGGAACCTACGCACTTCGCGTGTGCTTGCAACAAAAAGGCGGCCGCGGATGGGAAGGCGCGGCCGCCGTTCGGGAAAGCGAGGCAGCATGCGGGAAGGCGCGCCGCCTCGTGGCGCGCCGCAGATGGGAAACGCGGCGCGCAAGGGAGGATCGGAGCGGGTGGGAGAACCCGCTCCGTGTGTGCACGGTGAAAACCGTGCGCCTTTGTAGCCGGGGCAGGCGGGAAGACCTGCGCCGGCGGGATTGCGGATGGGAAGGTCGCAATCCCAAAAGGGAAGGGAAAAGGAACGAGTCTTATAGTACGGGCTGCTGCTGAAAGAAAACTTAAAGAAAGATGAAGGCAACGTGAAGCCGCGTGAGAGCGCGGGGAACGCGCACCGAGGTGCATGAGCAGCGGGCTTGCGCGGGTGCGAAGGGACGCACGCTGGACGCAAAATTCGCCAACCGCACTGCCAAAAGCGGGTTGCATGCAGGCATTTCCCTTTAAAGTTCCCGGAATGTGACGCGAATATGACGCGAAGGTAACGCGTTAGCACTCTCGCTTGCAGAGTGCTAACAAAGCGACTATAACAATAGCTGTTCAAAGGAACGGACCCCAAAGCGGGGTCGTTAAGAAAGCAACCAATCGGGTTGCAGATGTTCCGCTTGCTTGTCAATCGCAAGTCGGCCGCCATGTTCGGCGGACGGTATGCCGGCAAGCAAAGCGCCTCGGTCGCGTGGCAACCGGCGCCGGGCGGAACGTCCACAACCTAGGAAACGGAGATGACAATGATGTCCATGCTGGTACCTCGTTCTAATCGTTTCTTCAATGATTTGATGGCCGATCCGTTTGATAACTTCTTCGGAACCATGGCAGCGCCGAGCGTGAAAACTGCACCGAACCTGATGCGCACCGACATCCGCGAAACCGATGATGGCTACGAATTGACTATCGACCTGCCGGGCTTCGACAAGGAAGGCGTACAGGCCGAGTTGAAGGATGGCTACCTGACCGTCACCGCCGAAACGAAGCAGGAAACCGAGGATAAAGACAAGAAGGGCACCTACGTGCGCCAGGAGCGCTTCACCGGTAAGTGCAGCCGTACCTTCTATGTTGGCGACGACATTGAAGAGAACGACATTAAGGCCAAGTTCGACAACGGCACGCTGCAGATTGACGTACCGAAGAAGGTAGCAAAGCCCGAGCCTGAAACCTCTCATTCTATTTCCATCGCCTAACGAAATGCGGGGCGCCGCTTGCTGAAGCGGGCGGCGCGAACCGCTTTCTCATCGCCCGCCGGCATGCTTACCGGTTCGAGTCCGTGCTCGTGCCTAAACCCAGCCGCGTGCCGGCGTGGCGAGCGTTTTACCCTCCCTATTTTCTTCCCTCTCCTTTATCTCCTTGAAAGCCCCGTCGCGGCCTGTTCCCCGGCGGGGCTTTTCTCGTTTTGGAACCGTTGCACCGTTTCACCTGCGGAAACGCAAATTTTACCCCACGGGGGTACTAGGCGTAGGCGGGCGTTCGGGCGCATGATGGGCGCGTCGAGAGGGGCAACGGATGCCCCGCGGCAAGCCCGGTGGGCGGTGCACGGTGCACTGCGTCGCATTCGCCAACTTTGCGGTGTCTTCCAACCGCACGACGTCTTCCTCAGGCGCCGTCGCGTCCACCGAGCTTGCCGAAGTTCTGCGGAAAAGGAGAGGAACAAATGGCTGAAGAGCAAAACGCTTCCCAGCCCGGTGCTCCGGCACCGAAGCGCAAAGCAAAGCGCGGCTGGATTATCGGCGGCGTGGTTGCTGCCGTGATCGTGGTGGCGGGTGCAGGTTTTTGGGTGTGGCACGAAACGCCCAGTTTCTGCAATTCCATCTGCCACAGCCCCATGGACAGCTACGTTGACACGTACTACTCGGGCGACCAAGGCATGTTGGTGACGGCGCACGCCGAGGCCGGCAACAACTGCCTAAGCTGCCACGAGCCCGTTATCACCGAGCAGGTGGGCGAGGCCATGAAGTGGGTTGCCGACGATTACCCGATGACCGCCGACGGCACGAAGCTTGCCGACGGTGTCGATCTGGCCAGCGAGGAATTCTGCGCTAAGAGCGGCTGCCACAACATGGACGACGTTGTGGCCAGCACCTGGGGCTTCGAGGGCAACGACGAGAAGTTCAACCCGCATAGCAGCCATCAGGACCAGGCGCTTGAGTGCGGCGACTGCCACAAGGCGCATGAGACGAGCGTGCTTATGTGCAACCAGTGCCACAAGCTGAACATGCCCGAGGGATGGGAGGCCCCGAATGCAGCATAACGGACTCGACCGCCGCACGTTCCTCAAGGGTGCGGGCATCACGGCCATCGGCGCGGCCGCCATGGGCGCGCTGACCGGCTGCGGCAACGGCTACACCGTGCCCGCTGGTGAAGAGCCGGTGCGTGAAACCGCTGGTCAGACGCCGGGCACGCCCAGCTGGCTGGGTCAGGCCCCCGAGGTATCCGAGCGCGACATCACCGAAACCATCGATACCGAGGTGCTGGTGGTAGGCTGCCGCACCGCCGGCCTGCCCGCCGTCATCTCCGCCGCTGAGAACGGTGCGAAGGTCCTTGGCATCGACCGCACGCCTACCGTGCTGGCCCCCCGCGAGGACATCGGCGCCATCGATTCGAAGCTGCAGCTGGCCTCGTTCGACGAGTACCCGCAGTTCAAGATCGACAAGATGGAGGCCATGGAGGACATCGTCCGCTACGCCAACGGATTTATCGACTACGACCTGGTGAAGCTGTGGGCCAACGAGTCCGGCGACCTGATCGACTGGCTGACCGAGATCGTCGAGCGCGACGGCCGCCTGGTCATGCAGTTTGAGGGCTCCATCGGCACCACGGGCCAGGGCGCACGCGACAAGGCGTGGGCAACCGGCCACAGCCCGAACAAAACCGACAAGGGCAAGGAAGACAAGAACTTCAACTTCGGCGTGTCGCTGCAGGAGTACGCCGAGGAAAAGGGCGCCGAGTTCCGCTGGTCCACCGAGCTTATCAAGCTGGAGCAGGACAGCAACGACCGCGTGGTAGGCGTCATCGCCCGCGACGTGAACGACCGCCATTACATTCGCATCAACGCCAGCAAGGGCGTTATCCTGGCAACGGGCGGCTACGGCAACAACCTGGAGATGATGCAGGCGCGTCAGCCCTGGAACCAGAAGATGCGCATCTCCATTGGCCGCAACGGCACCGGCGGCAACCCCACCGGCGACGGCATCAAGGCAGCGCTGTGGGCCGGCGGTCAGATGGACCCCATCGGCGCTGCCTGCATGTTCAACCGCGCGGCCGTCAAGCCCGACGAGAAGGCCGGCGACGGCATCGTGGGCGAGTGGTACTGGTTCGGTGAGCAGCCGTTCATGAAGGTCAACCTCAACGGCAAGCGCTTCTGCAACGAGTCTGGCCCGTACGACTACATGCTGCACTCCACCGTCATGCAGCCTGGTCACACCTACTGCGACATCTTCGACAGCGACTACGTCGAGCAGGTCAAGCAGATGAACGAGGTAGGCTGCTGCCGCCTGTACCCGTTCGACAACGGCAGCCCATCGAACATGGACATCAGCCTCATGCCCAAGATGTTCTTCGATCCGCTGCTGGAGAAGGGCTACCTGCAGAAGGCCGACACGCCCGAGGAGCTGGCCGAGAAACTGAACATCCCGGTAGACAACTTCGTGGAGACGTTCAACCGCTACAACCAGATGGCGGAGGCCGGCAAGGACGAGGACTACAACAAGGAGCCCTATCGCTTGATGCCGCTGAAGACCCCGCCGTACTACGGCATCCGCACGGGCGCTTGGTTCCTGGCCACGCTCGACGGTGTGCGCATCGACACGAACATGCACCCCTTCCGCGAGGACGGTTCCACGATCGAGGGCTTGTACATGGCCGGCGACTGCTCGGGCGGCTTCTTCAGCACCAGCTACCCGAACCTGTTCACGGGCCTGGCCTGCGGCCGCACCATGGTTGAAGGCCGCCGTGCCGGCATGCTGGCCGCAACCGGTCAAGCGTAAAGCTGCAGCATAATTGGCGCTTGCAACGCCACGCACTTCTAAGTGCGTGGCGTTCTGGGGCACCGCACCCGGTGCGGTGCCCCGGGCCGGTGTTCCAGCTCGGGCCGAACCGCGAAACGCCGCGTACCGTATGGTGCGCGGCGTTTTGCTGTTTGTGCTGCCAAAAAAGGCTGATAATGTGCGGTAATGCGCGGTTTGCTGGCTTGCTTTCTTCGGGAGATTGCGCGAACGCAGCTAGTTGTGGAACGTCCGCTATGGCACGAAGGGGATGAGAGCGAAAAGCTCAAGGTCTAGCGCACATCATCGACTTTTTGGCAGCACATACGGTGCCTGCTGCGTCAAATGGAAGCTGCTGCGGCTGGGCGCGCCATGGGTGCGTGATAAAATGACGAACATGACTGAAAACAAAGCACATAGTGAAGGCGGCGCTGCGGAAAGCGATGCCGCGAAGGGCGGGACTGGCGCGTCGGCGAACGCTGCGCAGCACGGGTCGGTGCGCGAGTCCGCGGCTGCGGCGGTAGCTGCCGTTCCGCGCTTGTTCACGCCGGCGTTTTGGCGTTCGTTCGCGGCGCTTTCGTTCGTGCTTGTTGCTTCGTCGTTCATGAACGTGTCGGTGTTCCCGGGCTTTGACGCCGTGTTCGCTTACGCGCGTGACATATCGGTGACGGCAAATGCGGTTGCGCTGATTGCGATTGGCCTTGTTGCAACCTTCCGACCTGCGCTTTTGCGCGTGAACGTGCTCAACGCAGGGGCGCTTGCGCTGCTTGCTCTGGGGTGCACGCTGCCGCTGGCGTTGGGGCTGCACAGCGCGGTGCTGCTGGTGGTGGCGTCAAGCGCGCTTGCCATTGGCCGTGCGTGGTGCATCCTTGTTGCGGGTATTGCCGCCTCGCGGCTTTCGCTGGGCCAGGCAAGCTTGGTGGTTCCGCTGGCTTTCGTGGTGCAGTGCGCGGCATCTGCTTTCGCGTGGCTTTTGCCCGTGTGGCTTGGCATGGCTCTTTTCCTGGTGGTGCCGTTTTGCGCATGGGCTATCTCGTGGAAAGACGCCCGCCCGGTGCTTGAGGAAACGCAGCACGGTGAGGCCCCGCACGACTTTTCCGTTACGCGCCCGTCGTCGTTTTTGCCGCTGGCCAGCCAGCTGTTCGTGTGCCTGTTTTTGTTCCGCGTGGCGTTTGGCTGCTCGCTGCGCTTCGGCGAGGTTGACGGTGCGCCGCTGTCGTCGTTTTTCGTTATCCTGCCCGTTGCAGTGGTTGCCATCTGGGTGCTGATTTCGGGTAAGCGTTTCCCCACCGACTTGCTTGTGCAAATTTCGGTTTTGTTCGTTGTGGCGGGCTTCCTTGCCATGACCATGGATTTGCCAAGCGCAAAAACGGCAACGGTTATGCTGCTGTCTACGGGCAACGCGCTGTTCGACATGGTAGCGTGGCTGGTGCTTATTGCGGTGGCGTCGCGCAACAGCCGTGGCGCGGTGGCAACGTTTGCGTGGGGCCGCGGCATTTCTAGTTTGGGTAGCACGCTCGGCGCGGCGGTGGGCGTTCACGCCAACACGCTGGCAAACATGGGGGCGCCGCTGTTCGACCTGTTCGCAGCTTTGTTGGTGCTGCTGTTTGTGGGGTATTCGCTTATCGGGCTGAAAAACTTCAGCTTCCGCGAGGTTATTGACGGCGTGACACCGGTAGAAGATGCCGTGGTTGAGGCGCCGAAGGCAACGTTTGACGAGCGGTGCCGCGCGCTGGCCGAGCAGTACAGCCTTACGCCGCGCGAGCTTGAGGTGTTCCAGATGCTGGCGCGCGGCCGTGACCGTGCATACATCCAAGAGCAGCTGGTGGTGTCGCGCAACACGGTAAAAGCCCACGTCAAGCACATCTACGCGAAGTTGGACATCCACTCGCACCAAGACCTTATCGACCTGGTCGAGAAAGAATAGCGCCCACCCTGCCCGTTCGGCGTACGTACCTGCGGTGCCATTGCGCTTGCGAGCTCGCCTGCCACTGTGCTTGTGGCGGTATTGCGCCTACGGGTCAACCCCGTCCGCCGCACCTGCGGTGCCAAAATGCGATACGTTTGGATTTAAATCGGGGTAGCCGGAGTAGCCCCGTATCGAGCAAATGCGTTTTCCCTATTCAGAGCGTTGCTTGTTTTTCGACTACGTATGGGAATGGAATTAAAATCCAAACGTATCGCGCTTTTGCCTGGGGAGGGCGGGAGCTTGCGGGTGTTTGCGGTTGCTTTGGGCAAGGAGGTTGTGTTTTGAAGCTGGTTGGTTTGATTTCGGACACGCATGGGCGCTTGCCCGAGGCGGCGCTGGGTGCCCTGACGTATTGCGACCACATCATTCATGCGGGCGATATTTGCGACCCCGGTATTTTGCGCGAGCTGCAGATTCTTGCACCCACAACGGCAGTACTTGGCAACAACGACTACGACGAATACGGGAAATCCGTCGCCCGTTTCGCGCATCCGGTCATCGACGGCGTGCGTTTCCTGGTTGCGCATTACCCCAACGACGTGCGTATCGGCTTTAACGGCTCGCGCGCCATCGCACCGGGCGACCCGCTGCCGCAGGTGTGCGTGCACGGGCACACCCACATCCCCGAGCTTCTGACCGGCCGCGATGCGTATCCGGCTAGCTTGCTGATATGCCCCGGCAGCTGCAGTCGCCCACGCGGTGGGTTCCCCGCATCGGTGGGCTTCGTCGAACTGGAAGCGGGCCGCGTGCGCACTGCTCGCGTTGAGTCGCTTGAAGGCGAAGTGCTGCTAGAAATGGGGAAGTAGGCGCCAACAGCCCGCGAAAGCAACGAGGCCGCCCATTGGACGGCCTCGTACGTTGCGTGGTTGCTAGGTTTGCTGGCTTTAGAACTGCTTGAACACCTTAGCGGGAGCGCCGCAGATGGGGCAGACTTCGGGGGCAGCGGTGCCCTTCTCGATGTAGCCGCAGCCCGGGCACAGGAAGTAGGAATCGTCATCGGCGGCGTCGATGTTGTTGTACGCCTGCAGGTACAGCTCGGCGTGCACGGCCTCGGCCAGCTTGGCCTTCGTGAACACCTGCACGGCCTTGGCGTTGCCCTCTTCCTGGGCCTTCGCGATGAAGCCCGGGTACATGTCGGTGGTCTCGAAGATCTCGCCGTTGGCGGAGGCGACCAGGTTCAGGTCGATCTCCTCCAGCTCGGGGGCGTCGGCGACGGGGCGCTCGTAGCCTGGCTCCAGCTCTTCTACCAGGCCGGCCTCCAGGCGGATGTGCACCTGCTCGGCGGCGCTGGTGGCCTCCCACAGGCGCCCCAGCTGCTCATAGCCCTTCTCCTTAGCCAGCTTGGCGCAGGCGGCGTACTTGGCGGAAGCGCCCGTCTCGCCGGCAACGGCGGCTTTCAGGTTTTCCAGCGTGGTGCCAACATGGCAGGTGGCGCCAGCGACGCGGTTGAAGTTGGAAGAATTTTCGGCGGTAGGCAGTTCGGTGCGCTTATTCATGGTGATGCTCCTTCTCGTCTGAAGTAACAGGCTCGTCTGATTTCTTAATGAGAACGAATCTCAATAACTAAAGAATACCCGGTCACACGCACGGGCGCAAGTATCAATTCGCAGTATTCGTCCGCCTTCGCACAACCGTCACACCGCAAACCAAGGCGAACTTTATGGAAAAGCTGTAATAAAAGTTATCCATGGGTATTTTGCAAAAGAGTTTGGTTAGGTATACTTTCAACCGTTTTGTATATATAGGGTAACACTTGGTGAAAACTAATAGTTAGCTTTGGTGTCAGCACAGCGAGTTTCGGCTTCCGCGCAGCAAGCGTCGTTGAATTTACGCATGCTGGCAACATGACGGGAAAGGGAGATACATGAGCAATGTGAGGTATCACGTGGTGCGCAGAGGCACCTCCTTGGTGTTGGCTGCAACGCTGGCAACCGGCATGGTGCCGGCCATTGCCCTGGCGCAAGACGACGGCGACGGCGACGCGCCCGTAGCGGTGCAGGCCGACAACGGCTTTACGCCCGTTGAGGGCAAAACGTACACGGTGCCGGTGAAGTGGCTGAAAGCGTCTTCGGACGAGCCTTCCACGATGGGGGACTATTTTGCCTCTTCGGCTTCGGCAACGTATCAAGATGGCAAATTTACGGTGCACGTCACGGCAACCAAAGATGCCGTCTCCATGCTTGATTCGTTCCAAAGCGGCGGTGTTGATTTGCCGTATGTTGACAATGCGGACGGCACGCGCACCTACGCGGTTAAAACGCTGAAGCTCGATCAGCTGACATTCCAAGTGAAAGTTAGCATGATGCCTATGGCGCAGTCGGTTCGTGCGGTGTTTGACACCTCGAGTGTTGGGGAAGGTACCGACATCGCTTCGTACGAATCCGGCTACACGTTGTACTTCAAGGGAGCCGAGTACAACACCTCGCGTTCCTTCAACGACAAGGTGAAGGTGACGGCTGCAAACGGCGCGTACACGATTGAGCTGACGGCGAAGTCGCTAGGCGAGGGCAATACGCTTGGCGATATCACCTACCAAGGCAAAAAGGTTGACAAGACCGTGAACGAGGACGGTTCGGCAACGTATGCCATTCCCGTGTCTAGCATCACGGGAACGTATAACATTACGTTTGGCTACACCGTAAACATCCCTAATCGCGGAACTATGACCAACTTACACCCGTTCCAGCTGGTAGTGGGCGATGCTACGCCTGCCGTTTCTTCTGTTGATCGCACGAGTTTGACTGCTGAAATCGTGAAAGCGGAAGCCGTTGAGCAGGGCAAGAAAACCGACGAGGCATTTGCTACGCTGCAGCAGGCTATTGCTGATGCGTACGCCGTTGTTGATGCTTCCGATGCCACAGACAGCTCCATTGCTGCAGGCGTGAGTGCCATTGCCGCTGCTGTTGAGACGTTCAACACAAGCGCTGACAAGCCTGGCCAGGACGAGCGGGAGGTTGACAAGACCGAGCTGAAGAAAGCTATTGCTGCTGCGAAGGCTATCGAGCAGGGCAAGAAGTCCGACGAGGCTTGGGGCGCGCTGCAAACCGCTATCGAAACTGCCGAGAAGGCTGCCGCCAACGACAAGATCCCGCAGGCTGGCGTGGACGGTGTGACGGCGCAGCTGAACAAGGCGATTGAAACCTTCAACAACAGCAAGGACGTCGAAGAACCGACGCCTGACCCGGTCGAGAAGACGGTAACCACCGTCGACGGCTTCAAGCTGGTTGAGAACAAGGCGTACGAGCTGCCGGTGAAGTTCATTAACGTGAGCACGGGCGCGGAATCTACCGCCGCGAACTTCATGGAAGCAACCGCCACGGTGGTGTACTCCGACGGCTCGTACTCCGTGGCTGTGACCCCGACTGAGCAGGGCAAGCAGTTTCTAACGGGCATGTCCTACAACGGCCAGGCTGCCACGAAGAACGCCGACGGCACCTTCACCATCTCCGGCGTTCCGGCCATCAACAAAGACATCACGGTGGCCGTTACCATGCCCGGCGGCACGGCCGACATGGGCGTGCGCCTGGATACTTCCAGCCTGCCTACCGCCTCCGGTGAACCGGCGACGCCCGACCAGCCCAAGCAGGATCCCACGAACAACAGCACCAACAACAACTCCGGTACCACCACGACCGACCCCAGCAACCAACAAGCCGAGCAGGGCTTCCAGGTGGGTCACACCTATCAGGTGCCCACTTCTTGGCTGAAGCACAACAGCACCGAGGAATCCATGGCTGCCAAGTACTTCGGCGACACCGCGTTGGTGCGTCCGCAATCTGACGGTACGTTCAAGGTAAGCTTCTCCGCCACCGGCGAGGGCGAAAGCCACATCATCAAGCTGACGTACAACAACGCCGAGCTTGCCAAGAGCGGTACGCAATACACCGTTTCCATCCCGAAGGCCGACTCTGACACTGTGGTGCCCATCAGCATGACCATCAAGGAGATGGAGCAGCTCGGCGGCGGCGCGCAGGTGGCCGACATGCACTTGAAGCTGTCGCAGGCAAAGGATTTGGGCACGGGCCAGGATGACGTGGTTGCTTCGAGCAGCAAGGTGCTGAGCCAAACCGGCGACAACCTTGCCGGCGTTGCGGGCGCGGCTGGCGTTGTGGCTGTTGTGGCGGCCGGCGCCGCCGTGGCCGCCCATCGCCGCAGCAAGCAACGGTAAGCGCAAGCGGCTGAGCGGGCTTGCGGCTGGGCGGTTGCATGCGTGCGTTTGCCGTTTTCGGAAAGGGTGCGCTTGCTGCCGTTGCGCTCTTTCCTGCGCGTGCGAATGAAACTCGGTCGCGCGCGTGAACTCGGACCGACCTCGCCGTGCGCGGGGCCGGTCCTTTCAACGTTATTGAACCGGGGTGTTCCTTTAGAAGTCCCCTAGTATTTTCCCTGATGGAAGGACGGATAACATGACTTCGCGTGTTTCTGGCGGCTTGTTTGCGGCGGTATGTGCGCTGGCGTGTGCGCTCGCGCTTTCGGTTAGCGCTTTCGCTGGCACGGCGCATGCGGCCACGTCGGCGGTGTACACGGCGTCAACGGTGCCGTCGTACAGCAACCCGGTTACGGGTGCTATCGAAGATTCGGCAGGTCAGAGCAACGTTGCGCTGGCGGAATCTATGACCACGGGCTGCACGTACCCCTCGGCGCTGGTGGAGAAGGACACTGCGGGCAACACGTTCGTCACACTGCGCTTCAAGTTGGCTGACCAGATGGGCGCCATGAACTTTTGGGCTGACAACAACGGCGACGGCGCGTTTGCGGCCGTTGAAGCCACGCAGATGCAAACCGATGCGGCCAACAACACAGCCGACTGGCGCTTCCAGGTGCCCAGCGAAGCGTCGAACATTCGCGTGAGCATGTACGTGACGCCGATGAGCCGCGAGGTCATCTACTTCACACAGCTGACGAACCTGGTAGAGGGCAACACGGATGCGGCGCCATTCGTGCAGAGCATCACCCCTGGTGAGCAGGCCGCCGAACCTGCGCCTGCAGCCGAGCCGACCGCAACGGCGGAGCCTGCGACTGCGGAATCTGTCAGCACGTCTGCGGAATCCTCGCCTTCAACTGAGGGCTCGGCGAACGCGGGCGTGAAGGAGTATAACGCCGACGGCCAGGAGACCGCTGAGGGCCAAAGTCAGTCCAAGCCGCTTGACGGTGCAACCACCGGCGCCATCGTGGGCGGCATCGTGGTGGTGCTGGCAATTGCGGGTGCAGTGGTGTACTTCGCGTACCTCAAGCCCAAGCGCGCCAAGCAGGCTGAAGCCGCCGCGGCAGCCGCAGCGGCAGCAAAGCCGAAGAACAAGTAGCCCTATGACCAGGGAAAATAACGCTGCCGCAAGCGCGGCAGGGGATTATCGCGATAGTGTGCGACCTCGAAGGGAACGTGGGGAACGCGTTTCCCTTTCGGGCCCCTCGGCGCGAGCCGCAACCGATTCGACGACGTTCCGGGCGGCACCGCGCCAGCCTATCTCTCGTCGGCGTTTCGTTGGGGGCTTGGCCGTGGCTGTGCTGTCGGCGGCGGCTCTGCCGCTTGTGGGTTGCGTGGACCAGCACCCATACCGCAACGCCGACGGCACCGAGCAGCAGCGTTTGGTGGCAACGTCGCCAGCGGTGGCAACCATCTGCGACAAGCTGGACCTTGACCTGGTGGGCGTGTGCAACACCTCGCGCGACTTGCCGCAGCGTTATGCGGAGCTTCCCCGGGTGGGAAGCCCTATGTCGCCTGATCTGGAAACGCTCAAGTCGCTGCACCCCAGCTGCGTGATCAGCCCGAACACGCTTATCGACGACCTGCGCCCGAAATACGCGGGCATTGCGGTGGCATGCATGTTCTTGGATCTGCGCAGCGTCGACGGCATGTACGCAAGCATTTCCGCCATGGGTGCGAAGTTCGACCGGCGCGACCAGGCACAGGCGCTTGTTGCGCAATATGAAGCGTTCATAGCGGACTATCGCGCCAGTGTGGAGGGCAAGCCGCAGCCAAGCGTGCTGGTGCTTATGGGCTTGCCGGGCAGCTACATCGTGGCAACCGAGAACAGCTACGCCGGCAGCTTGGTGGCGCTAGCGGGTGGGCAGAACGTGTACGCCGGTTCTGACCAGGAGTTTATGAACGTGAACACCGAGGACATGCAAGCGCGCGACCCCGACATCATCCTGCGCACGGCGCACGCGCTGCCCGACCAGGTCATGCAAATGTTCGCCGACGAATTTGCCACGAACGACGTGTGGAAGCATTTTCGCGCGGTGCAAGAAGGGCGCGTGTACGACCTGCCTTACGACCAGTTTGGGATGAGCGCCACGTTCAACTACCCCGAAGCTCTGCAAACCTTGCAACCCATGCTGTACAGCTAGAAAGGCCAACCATATGGTACGTACTGGAAGGAAAATTGCAGCGTTTGCGGTAACGGTGTTGGCTCTGGTGGCGCTGTTTTTCGTTGCCGTGAATACCGGCAGCTTGCAGGTAACGCCCGAACAGCTGCTCAGCGGCCTGTTCGTGGAATACGATGACACGGTTGCAACCATTTACGACCTGCGCTTCCCGCGCATTATCATTGCCATGGTGGGCGGCGCGGCGCTGGCGGTGTCCGGCACGCTGCTGCAGGCGGTCATCCGCAACCCCCTGGCCGACCCTGGCATCATCGGCGTGTCAAGCGGCGCCAGCTTGGCGGCTGTGCTGGTGACGGCGTTCGTGCCGGCGCTGTACTACTTTACGCCGCTGTTTGCGTTTGCGGGCGGCATGATTGCGTTTGGCCTGGTGTACAGCCTATCGTGGCGCGGTGGGCTCTCGCCGCTGCGCGTCATCTTGGTGGGCGTGGCCGTGAGCGCCATGTTCTCGGGCATCTCCAGCGCATTTAGCTCGGGCACGGGCGGCACGCTTTCGGGCGTGGCCAGCATCGTGGACGCCAACATCACCATGAAAACGTGGAGCGACCTGCAAACGCTGGCGGATTATGCCGCTGTGGGCTTGATTGTTGCCTTGCTGGTGACGAAGCGCTGCGACCTGCTTTCGCTTGAGGACAAAACGGCGCGCAGCTTAGGCCTGGACGTGAATAAAAATCGCTTGTTCATCAGCGCTGTTGCCGTGCTGCTGGCGTCTATTTCCACGGCCATCATCGGCCCCATTAGCTTCCTTGGCCTGATTGTTCCGCACATCGCGCGCCTGCTGGTGGGCACGTCGCACAAGTGGCTGGTGCCCTACGCCATGCTGCTGGGCGCGTTTTGCCTGCTTCTGGCCGACACCATCGGCCGTACCGTTGCCGCTCCGTACGAGATCAGCGCTGCCGTCATCATGTCGGTGGTGGGCGGCCCGGCGTTCATTCTGTTGCTGCGAAAGGCGCGTGGTACCTATGGCGAATAACTTGAATGAGCATGCGGCGAACGTGGCGTGCGCTGCGTGCACTGCGGGCGCGGCAGCTTCCGGCGCAAGCGTTGATGGGGCGGCCGGGGTCGCGCCGGGCAACGTGTTCACCGTCAGCGGGCTTTCGTTCGCGTACGACCATGGGCGCGTTCCTATTTTCGACGGCCTGGACGTGACCATTCCCGAGGGGCAAATCACCACGCTTATCGGGGCAAACGGCTCGGGCAAGTCCACGCTGTTCAATCTGCTGACGAAAAACCTAAAGCCCACGGGCGGCAGCATCCACCTGCGCGGCGGCGACGTAAGCGCGCTGCGCCTGCGCGACTTCGCGCGCTTGGTGGCCATCGTGCACCAGAAAAACTCCGCGCCGGGCGACCTGGCGGTGGAGAAGCTGGTAGGCTACGGCCGTTTTCCGTATCACGGCATGGGAAACGCAGCGAACACGCAGGAAGACGAGCGCATGGTTGCCTGGGCCCTTGAGGTGACGGGCCTGACCGAGCACGTTTGCCGCCCCGTGTCGGCGCTTTCGGGCGGTCAGGCGCAGCGTGTGTGGATCGCCATGGCGCTGGCGCAGGGTTCCGACGTGCTGCTGCTCGACGAGCCCACCACGTATCTGGACATTCGCTACCAGCTGGACATATTGCACCTGGTCAAGCGCCTGAACAGCGAATTTGGCATGACGGTTATCATGGTGCTGCACGATGTGAACCAGGCGCTGCGCTACAGCGACAACCTGGTGGCGCTGGCCGGCGGGCGCATCGTAGCCCACGGCGCGCCCGACAACATCATCACGTCCGACCTGCTGCAGGAGGTCTACGGCGTACACCTGCCCGTAACAAACATCGACGGCAAGCCCTTCGTGCTGGCAGTGTGAAGTCAAAACATGCCGGGCTGTTTCGACTCATGAACTTTTGAGGGCTGGGGCACGCCTGTTGCGGCGGGTGTTCGGGGCGCCGCTTGCGCGAGCGCGGGGGCGGAGCGGGCGCTCGGGACAACGCTCGCGTGAACACGGGGACGGAGCGGGTGTTCACGCAAGCGTTTTGGGAAATGAAAGGGCCACCGTGAACACTCCCCTCCGTCCCCGCGTTCGCGGTTGCTCGCTCGCTGAGCGCCTTCCGCTTTTTGCCGGCGGGAAGTGCATACCTGCCCCTCAATTTGTTATCCATCAGTTACTTTTTTCTTCCATTGGGCAAATTCCTATGGAAACCGTGGGTAACATTTGATACCATCCACAAAGTAATCCAAAGATAACACTTCCAGAACGCTGTCGGTGCACGGTGCTGGATTTGTGCGCTTCAATACGCGTTCATCAGGCATTCTAGCGCGGCAGCAAACCTGGAAGTGACAGTCTTGTTGGACGGGAATGAGTGACGAAGGGAAAGGACGAAACATGCACTCAACCATGCAAGAGCGCTTAACCAGCATGATTCGCGGCGGCTTGGCCGTGACGCTGGCAAGCACATTGATGGTTCCCACAACCGCTCTAGCAGCTCAAACGCAGGATGCGGCGGAAGCTCAAGCGGCAACGTCGCAGGCGACGCAAACTCCGTCTGCAGCCTCCAGCTACGAGGAAGCGGCAAGCGCGGACGGGAATGCCGATTCCGAACAGGCTGACGTTGCTTCGCTGCTGACGCCTATGGGCGGCTCGGCCGACGAGGCGGCCGACGCGGACGAAACTGGCGCCAACCTGCTCGACGGTACCGCGCAAGACCCAAACGAAAAAGTCACCATTATCGTGCAGCTTGAGGACGGTGGCACGCAAGGTGTCAGCCTGTTCAGCAACCTGCTAGGTCGCGCGCAGCAGGACCGCCACGCCTACTTCAAGGATTGCATCCGCGAGGTTGCGCAGCAGCAGATAGGCACCGACGACAACGGTGGCATCCAGCTGTTCTCTGCCCAATCGGCCGATGCTGACGAAGACCCGGTGCAAGAACTGCACGACTATTACCACGTCATTGACGGTTTTGCCATCAAGGCCCCCGCGGGCGTGCTTGACAGCATCAAGACCATGGACGGTGTGAAGAATGCCTTCTACGGGCAAACCTTTTCCGTTCCCGAGGACGAGGGCGAGCAGGAGGGCGTTGCGAACCAAAGCTCGCTTGACATGACTGCGGCTGACCAGGTGGACGAAAAGGGCGACGGCCAAACGGTGGCCATTATCGACTCCGGTGTTGCCACGGCGCACGAGGCTTTCTCTGGTGACCTTGACGACAGCACGGTTGCCCTGACCAAGTCTGGCGTTGAGGCCGCTATGGGCAGCATGGTTGCCGGTGGCCAGCACGGCACGTACGTGAGCGAGAAAATCCCGTTCGCTTACGACTACGCCGACTACGACGACGAGGTCACGCCGAACTCTTCAAGCCTTGAACATGGTACGCACGTGGCTGGTATTGCCGCAGCTAACGGCGGTGAGATCCGCGGTACCGCGCCAAATTCCCAGATCATTGCCATGAAGGTTGCCTCTGATGCCACGGGCGGAATCCCCAACGACGCCATTCTGGCGGCGCTTGACGACTGCGCGGTGCTCAACCCCGATGCCATCAATATGTCGCTGGGCACCGACGGCGGCTTCTCGGATGAAAGTTCCAGCACGTTCGCCGACGCGCTGCAAACGCTGGAAGACCAGGGCGTCACGCTGAACGTTGCCGCGGGCAACGCGTACTCCGCCGCGTACGGCAACCAGTCCGGGCAGAGCAAGCCCTACGCTAGCGATCCGGATAGCGGCATTGTGTCTTCGCCGTCATCGTTGACCAGCGCGCTTTCCGTTGCCAGCGTGAACAACTCGCAGGCAAAGTCTGCGTTCAAGGCAGCTGACGGCACGGTCGTTCCGTACGACTTGATGGGCATCCAGCGCAACGGCAGCAATTCCGGTGAAACTTCGCCCGACTTGTCCACCATTGAAGATGGCACATATCAGCTGGTTGACCTGGGCTATGGCTCTGCCGAGGAATGTAACGCATGGGGTGCGGACAACAATTGGGACATGACCGGCAAGATTGCGTTTATCGAACGTGGAAAGGCGTCGGCCAGCGATCCCGACCTCTCCTTCACTGAAAAGGTTCAAAACGCCTTGGCAGCCGGCGGTATGGGTTGGCCTTCTGCCATCATCATCTATAACAATGAAGACAGCGAGCTTTCAAGCGCCGCCGTGTCCGACATGTATCTTAGCTATCCGGTCATCTGCATCTCCGGCAAAGACGGCCAGCTTCTGAAGAACGCGGAAAGCAAAACCATTACGGTGCAGGCGGGCCTGAAGGCTCCGGCTTCCACCGACTACAAGATGAGCGACTTTTCCAGCTGGGGCGTTACGCCCGACCTGCAGCTGAAGCCGGAAATCACCGCGCCGGGCGGCAATATCTACTCGTCGGTGCTTGATGGCCAGTACAGCTACATGTCCGGTACGTCCATGGCGACGCCGCAGATGACGGGCATTTCTGCGCTTATGCACGAGTATGTGGAATCCGATGCAAAATTCTCCGGCATGTCCGACGAGCAGCGTAACCAGGTGGTTACCCAGCTGCTTATGTCCACGGCAAAGCCACTGGCAAACTCCGCGGTTGAGAACAGCTACGTTAGCCCGCGCAAGCAAGGTGCCGGCCTGGCGAACGTGCCGGCCGCAACCTCTTCCGATGTGTATGCTACCGTCGATGGTGCAACCGATGCCTCGCGCCCCAAGGCTGATCTGGGCGAAAGCGCTTCCGGCCAGTGGCAGTTCACGGTAGCGTTGCACAACCTGGGTGGCCAGGAGCGCACCTTCACGCCCGATGCTGCCGCGTTGTCCGAGCAGGTTGCAAACGGCCTGTTCCAGCTGCAGTCCGACAACTGGACCGGCAAGGGCATTGATGTCAGCTTTGGCGGTGCGGCTTATGATGCCGCAAGCAACCAGGTGAAGGTCCCCGCAAACGGCAGCGTCAGCTACACCGTAACGGTAAGCTGCGGCAATGCGTTCACCACGTGGGCGGCTGCCAACACGCCCAATGGCACGTTTGTCGATGGTTTCGCCTTGCTGAAGTCTGCCGACAACGGTGTTGACCTGTCCGTTCCCTTCCTGGGCTTTTACGGCGATTGGTCGTCCGCCAACATTTTCGACGGTCAGATGATTAATGCCGCCAACAAGGCTGATGACAGCGCTGCCGACAAAGCTGCTGCGGGCGATGCGGCCGACGATGCCGCCGCTACGTCCAGCTACCATATCTACGGCACGGTGAACTCCGACCCCAACGGCTTGCCGCTGGGTCTGAACCTGCTTGACGCTGACGCCACCGCGCGCGTGCAGCTAGGCGACTACAGTGTGGTTGACCCCAACAAAATGGTGGTGTCCAACATGGGTTACGACAGCGCGCCCAGCCAGTTTATCCCGCTCACGGGCTTGTTGCGCGGCGCCACCGATTTCAAATACACGTACAAAAACGAAAATGGCGATGTGGTGCGCGAGTACGATCACGATTTCGCCAGCAAATCTTATTACTATGCAAGCGGCGGATACATCATCCCCACCGATGCGCGCATCGGCTACTATTCCGCGTTCGACGGCAAGGACGAGCAGGGTCAGCGTGTACCCGACGGCAAGTACACGCTTGAGCGCACGGCCATCACGGCCGGCCCAGGCGGCGAGGTGCAAACCGACCAAGCTGCAACCTTCTATTACGACACCACCGGCCCGCAAATCTCCGACATTGCGTATGCGGGCGAAGGGGACAACGCAACGGTAAGCTTCAAGGTCACCGATGATTCATGGCTGGCGGCCTTCGACTTCCACGATCCGGAAACGGGCGGCTATTTCTACCGCGTCAACCCTGCCGATGATCAGATGGTAACCAATGCCGATGGCTCCCATACCTGGAGTTTCACGGTAAAGGTTGCCGACATCAAAGCTGCCTGGGACAAGGTTGAGGCGCAAATCGGCGGCTCCGACCCGTGCCCGAATACGGTGCCGCTGTACGCGTGGGACTACGGATTGAACCCCAGCCATCCCGCTTCTGTGGTGGTGACGCCTATCGCGGCAGAATCCATCACGCTCGACAGCACCGAACTGGCGCTGGCGCCCGGCCAGGAAACGCAGCTTACAGCCACCGTGTTGCCCGAGGATTCCACGGAGAAGAACCTGGTGTGGTCGAGCTCCGACGAATCCGTTGCAACCGTCGATCAAAACGGCAACGTAACCGCGGTTGCCAACGGCAGCGCCACCATTACCGCTGCTTCCGCCATCACCCCCGAGGTCAAAGCCGAGGCTAAGGTAACCGTAGCTGCCGTTTCCGACGAGGTTGGCATCGTTATGTCTCGCAAGGACGCCTCCGTTGAACCGGACGGCACCGTTGAGGTGACGGCCATTCTGGCCGACTCGCTTGCGGGCAAAAACATCACCTGGACCAGTGATAACACCGATATTGCTACCGTTGAGGCGAAAGCGGACGGCGCGGCAAAGGCCGTTGTGACCGCCGGCAGCAGCATCGGCGACGCAACCATCACCGCATCGGTGGAAGGCGCTGGCGGCAAAACCCGCAGCGCCACTATGACCGTGAAGGTGCGCCCGGCCAACTACGATGAGTTCATCATCGACGAGGCAACGGGCACGCTGATGGGCTACGCGGGCAATAGCTCCTACGTTGAGGTGCCGAACAACGTGAAGCGCATCAACGACCAGGCGTTCATGTCCACGCCCGTGCAGGAAGTGGTGGTGCCGCAAAGCGTGGAAACCATCGGCTACCAGGCGTTCGCCAACTGCTCGAAGCTGCAAACCGTCACATTCAAGGACACCGCCGACAACCCCAGCCAGCTGCGCGAGGTGGGCGAGCAGGCGTTCTACTACACGCTGAAGCTTGACACCGTGAAGCTGCCGCAATCGGTGACGAAGCTGGGCGCGGGCGTGTTCAGTAGTTCCACCATCCACACGGTTGACTTCGGCGGCGCTACAGTTATTCCCGATAGCGCGTTGCAAACCGCATCGCAAGTCTACGACGTTACCTTGTCCGACAAGGTAACCGAAATCGGCAACAGCGCGTTTGCTTCCTGCCTGAGCTTGGGCGAGCTGAAGCTGTCCAACGTTGAGGGAGCGGAAGATGGCGCAACCAAGGGACTGCCTTCTGCCCTGAAAGCCATTGGCGCTGGCACATTCAGCGGCACTGCATTTGGTGGCAATTTGGTGATCCCCGAGCACGTTACCAGCATTGGCGCTGAGGCGTTCGCGCTGACCAGCTTGACGGGCATTCAACTCCCCGAGGGCGTCAAGCACTTGGGTTCTGGCTTCCTGGGTGGCACGGGCATCACCGAGCTTTCCGTCCCCGAAAGTGTGGACGACGTGGAGCAGGGCGTGTTCTCCAGCATGGGCTCGCTGGCGAAAATCAGCCTGCCGTCGAACATCCCGGACGATGCGCTGGTGCAAGGCTTTGTGGGCGATACGTCGCTGCGCGAGATCACGGTGCCTGCGAACTGCAAGTTCTACACCGTGCGCGACAACGTGCTGTTCAACAAGGACGGCAGCAAGCTTGTGACGTATCCGCTGGGCGTTGCCGGGTCGTATGAGGTGCCCGAGGGCGTTGCCGAAATTGCCGCATATGCATTCAACAAGGGTGCGGCGTCTCAGGTTGCGTTCCCCAGCACGTTGAAAACGGTAGGCGAGTACGGCTTCTGCGAAAGCAAGCTTGCCGGAAGCGTGGTGCTGCCCGATGGCATGGAAACCATCGCGCACGGCGCGTTCATGAACCTGCAGATTTCCAGCGTAGACATTGGCGGCACCGTTACCATGGGCGGCAGCGCGTTTTACAGCTGCCCGCAACTGGCCAGCGTTAACCTGCGCACCGACCTGAACCGCTTGCAGTCCATCAACAACCAGGCGTTTGCGCTGAGCGCGGCTATCGAAGAAATCGTCATGCCCGATTCGCTGACGAAGCTTGGCGACGGCGCGTTTTCGAACATCACGGCGCTTAAGCGCGTGCATATTGGCGCGGGGCTGACGGGCGACATCTCCATGTTCATAACGGGCTCTAACGACTTGTCCGAGCTGACGGTTTCCGAGAACAACCCGGTGTACTCTGCCGACCATAATGTGCTGTACGGCAACATGGTGTACGAAAACGGCGAAAAGGACAGCTACGGCAACGAGCTGATTTCCGGTAAGCACCTGATTTTGTCGCTGCCTACGAACACGTTTACCGAGTACACGGTGGCGCCGGGCACGGTGCAGATTGACGCGCAGGCATTCCGTAACAATACAAGCCTGCAGAAAGTGGTGCTGCCCGAGGGCTTAAAACGCCTGAACACGGGCTCGTTCAACAACTGCACGTCGCTGACCGACATCAACTTCCCCGATAGCTTGGAGTACGTCAACGGCTTGTATAGCGTGCCGCTGGACGTGGCTGATTTTGGTCCGAATGTGCGCCAGTTCGATGAGCCGTTCATGGGCCAGAACCCGAATCATCTGATTGTGCGTGGCATGGCGGGCGATGGCGCGTACGCGGATTCTATGGACTGGTCTGACGTGCGTCCGGCTTCCGCGTACTTCGGCCCGGGCGTGAAGTCAGTGGACATCAGCAACATTGCGCCGAAGACCCTGGTGCTGCCCAGCACGCTTGAGGAGCTCAGCTTCAGCGGCAGTGCCGTTGCTGGAGACGACGCGCAGGCCACGGCTGCCAATATCGCCGACATGTATGTGTACGCGCCGGCGGGAAAGCCGTATGAGTTGGCGAAGGAAACGCTGACCAGCGAATTCGAGGGCATGAAGAACGCGATATTCGCCTGGATGGGCCAGCTGCCGGCCGACTTCGACGTGGATGCGTGGGTTGCCGCACACGTGAAGGAGTACACGCCGCTGTCCGTTGAACTAACGAACGCGCAGGCCACGGTGCCGGGTGCCACGGTGCAGGTGACGGCTACGGCCGTGGGCGGCACGGACGGCGCCAAGCAGTTCCGCTTCTTCCAACAGCACGCCGACGGCACCGAAACGTTGCTGTCCGATTGGTCGGACGCGAACGTCATCAACTGGCAGGTGCCGGCTGATGGCATGAGTCTGCGCGCCGAGGTGCGCGATGGGGCCACTATGCTGACCGAGGACGACGCGATCGGCGAAGTTTCCGCGCCGGTGCTCGTGCGCGATTTGGACAACACGCCGATGACGGTTGTGGAGGGTACGCAAGGGCCGCTGCTGGCAGTTTCCGGTTCCGCTGCGGCGGGCGATACGCTGACGTACCAGTGGTACTGCGACGGCGTTGCAGTACCAGGTGCCAACCAGGCAAGCTTCGCTCCCGAGGTGCTTTCGGGCGAGCACGCGTACTACGTGGTGCTGACGTCTTCGGCTAACGGCGCAAGCGCTATGGTGAAGTCGTCCGAGGTGGTTGTGCGCGGCGTGGCCCGTGCCGGTGCTCCGATGATTAAGGCCGACTTGCCGGAGAGTGCCGAGACGACGGTTGGCAAGTTCGTTGACTTGCTGGCTGTTGCTGAATCGCCCGATGGCGGCGTGCTGACGTACCAGTGGTACTGCGATGGCGCGGCCATCGAGGGCGCTACGGACGCAACGTACACGGTTGATGCGGCTGAGGTTGGCTCGCATACGTACAGCGTGACAATCACCAACACGCTAGGCGTGGAGTCTAATACGGCGTCGGCACAAAGCTCCGATGCTGTGGTGACGGTGCGCGCGGACAAGTCCACGCTGGAATTCGGCCTGCAACATTCCAAGGAACAGATTGCCAAGCTGAACGAGGCCGATTACACGCCCGAAAGCTGGAAAGCCATGACGAACGCCCTAGCGGTGGCCGAGGCGGTGCTGGCAAACGAAAACGCCACGCAGGATGAGGTCGATGCCGCGGTGCAGGCGCTTCAAGACGCCGGCCATGGCCTAACGAAGGCGGAACCCGATCAGCCCGATAACCCGGCCGATAACGGCAACGGCGGAAACAACGGCGGTTCTGACGATAACGGCGGCGGCAATCCGGGTAACGCTGGCGGTAACGGCTCCGGCGGCACCGACAACGGCGGCTCGGGCGGTAACGGCTCCGGTTCCGGCAACGGTGCGGCAAATGGCACCGGCGCTGGCGATAGCGGTGCTGGTGGTGGCACCGGCGTGGCCAACGGCAACGGCAGCGCGAGCGGCGCAGCCGCAAGCGCGTCGGGCGCCTCGATGGCGCAAACCGGCGACCTGGCCCCGGTAGCCCCGATTGTAGGCGGCGGTCTGATAGCTGCCCTGGGTGCCATCATTTCGGCAGCAGCCCTGCGTTTACGTAAACGCCACGAGTAAGTTACGTGAGCTAATCAAGCCAGGCTGTTCCGGTTCATGAACTTTTATGGGAAGGGGAGGGTGCGCTCGGCGCGTCCTCTCCTTCCCCTTTTTCCTTCCCGGGCGGCCCTGGTTGCCGCCCGGCACCTTTTCGGAACGTGACAACTTTTGCGGGACGAGGTGGAGTGGTCATTGCGTGGAGCTCCCGCTGCTCCTAAGTTTTCCTTGGTTGCCTTCAAGCGCTACCCCTGGTAAACTTCTTGCGATTTGTTAGCGACTACGAACATCAGGCAGGTGCATACGTGAACGAGCAAACGGTGGAAGTCGAGCAGATTCTTGCCGCTGATCAGCCGAAAGAAAGCAACTCAAAACTCCGCCATGCTCTATGGGCCGCCGCCGGCTTCCTATTCTTCGCACTCGGCATGGTGGGCGTGGTGCTGCCCATTTTGCCTACGACGCCGTTTATCCTGGTGGCCGCGTTTTGCTTTGCGCGCAGCTCCGAGCGCCTGAACAACTGGTTCAAAGGCACGAAAGTCTACAAACAAGTGCTGGAGGGCTACGTGACCAAGCGCTCCATGACGGTCAAGGCAAAACTCACCATCTTAGTTCCCGTTACTATTTTGCTAGCCATCGGTTTTGCCCTGATGGGCCGCGTCCCCGTCGGTCGCCTCGTCCTTGCCGCCGTCTGGATCGGCCACATCATCTACTTCGGCTTCGTGGTGAAAACCGACAAAGAAGGGTAGGGCGTTGGCCTCGCAAACCTAAGGGCGCTCACAAACCGCGCATCCTCTGTGCTCGGGGCTCGCTATATAAAGGATTTTGCGGCCTTCCTGCCAAAATTTTCGTTCATGTGCTCTCTTTGCTTCTGCCCGCGCGCCAAAGTGGGGCTTTTGCATTGAATCGCGGTCCTTGCAATGCGAAAACGTACGAACCGGCTTTGCTTTTTGCGTCTGGCGTTGCCGCTTTCACACACAGGCGAAATTTTTGGCAGGAAGTGGCGAAAAGCGGCAAGCGGACCGCCCGGTAAAGCCGCCCCCATCCCTAAGGCTAAGGGCGTTGTCGCCTGTTGTGGTTCCTGCCTATTGTGGTTTTGCTGCCTTAAACAAGCTGAAAGCTGGGTTTCGCGCAATCGCCCGGCCGTATGCATGGTTGCGCGCCGAAAGCAGCAGCTTCGTGCGTGTTGGAATCTAGAGCATGGGCCGCCTGCGGGCAATTCGATATCCGTTTGCTGTTTAGCATTGGGGCAATGCGGAAAGTGCAGCGAATGCGCAAGATTCGGGTTAGATCGCCGTTGGGGTTTCCGCAAGATTCGCGCGATTCAAGGCGGCCATTTCCGCAATTTGTCTGCAAGGTCACGTTGGTATGCTCGCTTTATGGGACTTGTGCTTACGGACATATCGGCAATTGAGATATATCGGCGCGATTTAGCTTTATCGCCGGATGGATTGGTGCCGCTCCCGTTCGGCAAAACGCGCGGGCTCGATACGGTTCGGCCTTGCGCTTTGGAGCTTCGCGAGCTTGACCAGCGCGGATACGCCTGCCTCTCAAAGCCTGTTCACGTGCTGGTCCCACGTCAAACCATGAGGTTGTCTCGGCACGATGTCGTTTGGCATGTGCAGCCTAAGCTTCTCCCCAAATCGGGAATGCGCTTCTATCGCTCATCGGAAGGCGTTTTTCTGGCTGCCCCCGAGCTTTCGCTACTGCATTACACGTCGCGCAATGGGCTTATCGACGCAATTGCCGTCGCGTTCGAGCTGTGCGGTTCGTATCGACTTGGTGGCTTGAATGGCTTTTCGAGAGCCGTGCCGCTGACTTCGCCAAAAAGCTTGAAACGCTTTGCGTCCGGCGCGAAAGGAGCTACCGGCGTCAAGGCGCTTCGGCGTGTGGCCGATTACGTTCTGGCTGATTCCGCCTCCCCGATGGAAACCGCTTTGGCCATGCTTCTGTCGTTGCCGTGTTTGCTTGGCGGCTATGGTCTGCCTGCGCCGCAAATGAATGCGCGCATTGAGGTGGTGCCCAAAAACGAGCTGTCTCAAACGAAGCGCTACTATAAGGCGGATTTATATTGGCCAAGCGCCCGTTTCGCAATTGAGTACGATAGCGATTTATGCCATGTGGGGTCGGAGCGCATCGAGCAAGATGCGGCGCGCCGCAACGCGCTGTTGTTTCAGGGCATCAACGTGGTCACGGTAGGTCGTCGGCAAATTATGAGTGAAGCAAAAATGGATGACGTTGCAAAGATTGCAGGCAGGGCTTTAGGAAAATGCGTCCGGCCGCGTGCGCAAGAATGGTGCAAGCGCAATAGGGAGCTCAGGCTTGCTGTGCTGCCTCAACCCCATTACGGTGCGGAATTTGATTTGTAGCGAGGGTTTCGGTTAGTTGCTGTCAAAATTTGCGGTGATGTGTGCGGCGCGCTTGCGCTGATTTACAAGCGCGCCTTTTTATGTAACCAACGAGCAGCAAGTGGCTCGTTTCACCCTTGTTGGTTCTTTTTGCAAGGTGGTTTCCCTTGCGAATCGCCCAATTACGGGCGCGGCGCGCACACAGACGCAAATTTTGGCAGCAACTTCGAAAAATCGGCGCGCTTGCCCGCTTGTCCCAATCGAAAAAACGAGCCAAAAGGCAACTAAAGCGCGGTTGGTCCAAAGTTTCCAAGCAAATTGTCGAAGCTTGCAACGCGGGGCACCCCCCCCTAGCAGGGCGCCCTTACTTCGCTTGCCACACTTTTACTCGGCAGCAGGTTACGGCGTCGCTGCCGATGGGGGTGTAGTTGATGTTCGAGTACGTCACCACGGTGTCGCCTTCGCCTTCCGACGCCAGCCACTCGCCGTAGTCATCGGCGCCGTTTTCCGTGCTCAGCGCGAAATAGCGCTTGCCGTCAACGTCTACACCGCACACGGCGCTGGTCGACTTCACCATCAGCCAGTTGCCGCACCACGCCGGCGCGGTGGTGGGCGTGCGATCGAAGCGCACCCACTTCTGGTCGCTGTAGTCGCCGTTGCCCGGCTTGCTTGCCGGCGCGTAGGTGCCTAAGTTGGCAATGCCGTCGCCGTAGCTGTACGTGGCATCGAACGCGAACGTAAAGCCCGTTTTCCCGTAACCGGCCTCAAGCGGCTTCATGGATGCGGGCAGCGTGCACGTGTCGCTGACGTCGCCGTTTTCGCTTACCAGCGTAAGCTGGTAGTACGATGACGCACCCGTTGCACGCGGCGTGATGACCACGCCCGAGCTTGTGGCGTACGGCGCGGTTGCCATGCGCCCCGCCGACTCGTAGGCCACCTCGCCGTCGGCGCTGCCCATAGAAGCGCGCTTGAGCTGCGCAATTTGCGACGCGGCGGTAACGGTGTTGTCAACTTTGGGCATGACCTGCCAAAACGCATGGCTGCCAACTGCGGCAATGGTGGGCGTTTCAAACTCGTCGGTGGAGCCCTCGTCAAGCTGCTGCACGCTTGACAGGCTGCCGCCGTCTGCACTGAGCTTTGCGGAAAACACGCGCCACACGCCGTTCATGATGTTGGCCTCGGTCCACACCACGCCCTGCGATGTGCAGCGCGCGTCGTACACCTCAAAGCCGTCGTCTTGGCCTTGCGCCTCCGGCAGCACCACGGTGTAGTTGCCCGAAGCAAGCGAAAGCGTGGCAACTTGCGCCAGCGGTTTGGCCTTTTCCGTGGGCAGCAAACAGCAGGCGAACGTGCTGTCGTTGGCGAACACTAGCGTGCCGTAGGGCAGGTCGTACTCGCCAAGCTTCGTCATGCAGTCGTCGGCGTTTTCCACCTGCGTTAAATCGGCGATGGACGATACGGCGTTGGTGGGCACCTTCAGCGTTTGGATGGTGGGCGTCTTCTCGCCCTGGCTGCTTACCACGGCGGCCGCTCCTGCGCCGGCGGCGGCCAGCACGCCTACGCCAAGCGCGCCCAGCAAAAGCCCACGGCGCGAAATAAGCGTTTGCCCGCCGTCGCCGGTAGAGGGGCGCGGCGTGCCGTGGCTGGTGGGAGCGCCGCCGGCAAGCCCGATGCCGCCGAGGCCCGGCGTGCCGGAAAGCGGGGTGGGCGTGGCGGAGCCAACATATGTGCCGCCTTCGCGCTGCGTGCGCACGTTGCCTACGCGTTGCGGCCGGCTGCTGCGGGCGGTGCCGCCAACGCGGCCCGCGTGGGCGCTGCGTGCGCCCGACGCCTGGCGGTTTGCGCGCGCCTGTGCGCTACGCCCGGTGCCAGCAGCGCCGCGACCAGCGGAAACCTTGCCTAAGCCAGCTGCACCCGAACGTGCGAAAGCGCCGCGCGACGGGCGGGCTGAGCTGCCAGCGCCCCTGTTCGCACGGGATGTTTGAGCGGTGCGGCGCGTGCCGCCGCCTTGAGATGTTCTGCGGGTTACCATGGCGGTAATTATGTCATTTCGCCAACAGGGGCGAAGCGGTTTGACTTCACTTGTTACAATAAACCCAAACACCATTCACCCATTGCGCCCAAAGGGGGACGCAGCGGGCTTTAACATGGACCGAACTTCCTAAGGAGTGAACCATGAGCAACGAAACGCGACGCATCCTGTTGGTTGAAGACGAGAAAGCCATCCGCGATGCCGTTACCGCCTATCTCGAACGTGAAAATTACTGGGTAACCGCCGTCGGCGACGGTCAGGAGGCCCTGGAGGAATTCTCCAAGCACCACTTTGACCTGGTCATCCTTGACCTTATGCTCCCGCGCGTGCCCGGCGAGCGCGTCTGCCGCGCCATCCGCGATAACTCCGATGTGCCCATCATCATGCTTACCGCAAAGGGCGAAGTGGAAGACCGCATCATCGGCCTGGAGCTGGGTGCCGACGACTACCTGGTGAAGCCCTTCAGCCCGCGTGAGCTGGTCGCTCGCGCCCGCGCGCTGCTGCGCCGCGTGCACGCCGACTCCGAGCCGCAGCGCGAGGTGCTGGAATTCGGTGAGCTCACCATCGACGTGTCCGGCCACAAGGTTATGGTTTCCGGCAAGGAAATCGACCTTACGGCCAGCGAGTTCAAGCTGCTCACCACGCTGTCGCGTTACCCGGGCCGCGTGTACTCGCGCATGGAGCTGGTGGAAAAGGTGCTCGGTTACGACTTCGAGGGCTACGAGCGCACCATCGACTCCCACGTGAAGAACCTGCGTGCAAAAATTGGCGACAACCCGCGCAACCCCAAGTGGCTGCACACCGTGCACGGCGTGGGTTACCGCTTCGAGGACCCCACCAAGCAGGGCCAGTAACACCCCATCGCTAGCCAGCGCGCGGCTGGCAGCGTCGGCCGCGCCTTACCGTTCGCAACGAAAGGCTGCGTGCCCACGTGGATACCAACACAACGCAAGACGCTCCAACAACCGGCTCCGCACCCACGGGGCCGGTTGTGGTTGAGCGTCCTTCCGAAGAAAAGAAAAAGCCGCGCAAAAAGCTGTTCCGAGGCGTGCGCGATTGGTGGAACAACCTTACGTACACCTCGCGTATGACCATGGCGTTTGCCCTGATAGCGGCCATGACCGCCATGGTTGCCATCGGCGTGCTGTCGTTTGTGTGGCAGCAACACTTCCATACTTACACGCAAGAGAACATGAAGTCGCTGGCCGAGAGCACGGCAACGCGCATCGAAGAGGTGTATAGCACCTCGCACACGCTGCACGACCCGCAAATCGAGGCGGTGGCGAAATACGCCGAAAGCCTGAACAGCGGCGTGGGCGTGGCCATTATCGACAACACCACGGGCAAGGCCGTGTACGATTCGTCGGCCGTTTCCATTGACGACGACGGCGGCACGAAAAGCGGCATGACGTCAAGCAGCGGCTCGTCGTCAACCGGCTCAAGCTCCAGCCGCACGTTGGCCCCGCCGGCAACTGCCAGCCAGCAGTTCACCAGCGCGCCCATCGAGTACGGTGGCACGGCTGTGGGTTCGGTGCGCATTTGGGTGTACGGCAGCGAAAGCCTGCTCACGCAAGCCGACGAGCAGTTCTCCAACAACTCCTACCAGGCAATGGTGTTCGCCACGGTGCTGGCCATCGTGCTGGCGTCGTGCATCGGCTTTCTGTTCGCGCGCACGCTGGTGCGGCCCATCAACACCATGGCAAGCACGGCGCGCGCTATCAAGGAAGGTAACTTGTCGGCTCGCACGGGCATCCGCGGCGAGGACGAAATCGCGCGCTTGGGCATGACGTTCGACGCCATGGCCGACTCCATCGAGCGCGACCGCAAGCTGGAACGCCGCCTTACCACTGACGTGGCGCACGAGCTGCGCACGCCGCTTATGGCCATCCAGGCAACGGTCGAGGCTATGGTCGACGGCGTGTTCGAGCCGTCCGAAGAGCGTCTTGAAACGGTGAACGCCGAGGTCCAGCGCTTAAGCCGCCTGGTAGACGCTATTCTAAAGCTCTCGCGCCTGGAAAACCGCAGCACGCCCATGAAAAAGGAAGTGCTCGACGTGGGCGACCTGATCAGCGGCATCATCGCCACGCATGAGGCTTACGTGTCCGATTCGGGCCTGAAGCTTATCTACGAAGTGGAGCGCGGCGTGCGCGTGCGCGGCGACGCCGACATGATTCGCCAAGCCACGGCCAACCTCATTTCCAACGCGGTACGCTACACTCCCGAGGGCGGTACCATCACCGTAAGCGTGTCCAGCCACAACGACAAAGCGGCCATCGCCGTGCGCGACACGGGCATCGGCCTGACGCCCGAGGAAGCCAAGATGGTGTTCAGCCGCTTCTGGCGCGCCGACGCCGGCCGCACGCGTGAAAGCGGCGGGCTGGGCATCGGCTTGTCGGTGGTGAAGGAAATCGTCGATCGCCACAACGGCTTCGTTACCGTTGAAGGCGAAAAGGACAAGGGCGCGTGCTTCACCATCAACCTGCCGCTGTACACCGAAGAGGAAGAGCAGAAGCAGCAGCGCAAGGAACAGCGCAAAGAGCAGCAGCAGCGCAAAGAACAGCAACAGCAGCAGCGCAAGGAGCAGCGCGAACAGCGCGAGCAGCAACGCCAGCAACAACGTCATGCGCAAAAAACGGGGATACCGTTCGGACGGTCGCACGACGACGAAAAATAGACCATAATAGGGAAGTTCGAAACACGCCGCAGGCGCGGCGCGGAACGTGGCTGCGCGCGGAGTGTGCGCAGCGGCAAACCGCATAGGAAGGAAAAGGCAGGCATGAGCGGAATCGACATCAAGCCAGACGCACAGGGCAAGGTGCGCGACATCTACGACCTGGGCGACAAGCTGCTGATGGTGGCAACCGACCGCATCTCGGCATTTGATTACATTCTTGAGGACGAAATCCCGCACAAGGGCGCCGTACTCACGCAAATCTCGCTGTTCTGGCTTGACCAGCTGAAAGACGTTATCGGCAACCACCTGATCAGCGCCGACGTGGCCGACCTGCCCGAGCAGTTCAAGCCCTACGCCGATTACCTGCGCGGCCGCTTCATGCTGGTGAAAAAGGCGCAGATGTTCCCCATCGAGTGCATCGTGCGCGGTTACCTTGCCGGCAGCGGCCTGAAGGAGTACCAGAAGCAGGGCACGGTGTGCGGCATCAAGCTTCCCGAAGGCCTGGTGAATTCCTCGAAGCTGCCCGAACCCATTTTCACGCCTTCCACGAAAGCTGAAATCGGCGACCACGACGAGAACATCAGCTTCGAGCGCTGCGCGGAAATCATCGGGCAGGACGCCGCTGCGCAGCTGCGCGACCTGGCCATCAAGGTGTACTCCACCGCGCGCGACCATGCGGCGGAAAACGGCATCATCATTGCCGACACCAAGTTCGAGTTCGGCGTCATCGACGGCGAAATTATCCTGGCCGACGAGGTGCTCACGCCCGACTCAAGCCGTTTCTGGCCGGGCGATGCCTACGAACCGGGCCGCGACCAGGCCAGCTTCGACAAGCAGTACGTGCGCGACTGGCTCAACGCCAACTGGGACCGCAAGGGCAACCCGCCGCATCTGCCCCAGGAAGTCATCGAGCGCACCAGCCAGAAGTACATCGCGGCGTACGAAAAGATTTCCGGCAAGAAATTCGAGTTTTAGAAAGCTCTGAGCTGACGAAACTTGAAAAGATAGCAAGCAACTGATTTTAGAAACGATACCTATGACGCAGAGAAACCCAATGAATGAGCGCTACCAGAACGACGACCACAAGGGTGCCACGCGCAAATCCGCAGCTTCGGCGAAGCCGGCCACCAAAGCTGCTTCCTCGGTGCGCATTCAGCCTACCGAGAAAACGCCGCAGCAGAAGAAGGCCGAGCGCAAGCAGCAGCGCGCCAAGCAGCAAGAACGCGATCGCCAGTTCTACAACCCGCCCACGGCCGAGTACAAACGCCTGCGCAAAATCTGGTGGGTGTGCCTCATTTCTGCCATCGTGCTCACCTGCATCAGCTTTGCGGGTAACAGCTTCGGTCTTCCGGCGGTGGTTACGTATGTCACGCTAGCACTTGCGTACATCGCCATCATCGCAGCGCTGTACGTTGACTTCTCGAAATGCCGCAAGGCGCGTCAAAAGTACGCCGACGAGGTGCTGAACCATCCCACGAAGGAGCAGCGCAAGGCCGAAAAGCAGGCGAAGGCCCAGCAGCGCGAGGCGCAGAAGCAGGTTGCCGAGGCGCCAGCCGAGCCTGAGAAGAAAAAGGGCTTGTTCGGCTTCGGCAAGAAGAAAAGCGAATAACGCGACCAAGCAGGTTTCACACCCGCTTGCGTCCTGGTAAGGCAAGTTTGCAAGCGGGCGCCCACGCGGTGCCCGCTTGCGTTTTCGGAAGGGCGCACCCGCGCCCGGCACACGACGTACAGAAAGGACGTCCATGGTTTCCCGCATCTATGTGGAGAAGAAGCCCGGCTTCGACGTTGAGGCTCAGCAGCTTGCGCACGAGCTGCGCAGCATCCTGGGCATCACCTCGCTTGAGGGGCTGCGCCTGGTGAACCGCTACGACGTGGAGGGCATCTCGGCCGAGCTGTTCGAGCAGTGCGTGCCTACCGTGTTCAGCGAGCCGCAGGTTGACACCGCAACCGCCGAGCTGCCGCAGACAGGCGGCGCGCACGTATTCGCCGTGGAGTTCCTTCCTGGCCAGTTCGACCAGCGCGCGGCTTCGGCCAGCGAGTGCATTCAGCTGATCAGCCAAGGCGAGCGCCCCGAGGTGCGCAGCGCGAAGGTGTACTTGCTCACCGGTCCGTTGACCAGCGAAGACGTGGACGCCATCAAGCACTACGTCATCAATCCCATCGAGGCGCGCGAGGCGTCGCTTGAACCGCGCGAAACGCTGGCCATGGCGCAGCCGCAGCCGGCGCCGGTGGAGGTGCTCGAGGGCTTTTTGGACCTTACGCCCGATCAGCTGCAGACGTTCATCGACGAACGCGAGCTTGCCATGGACGAGGCTGACCTGGCGTTTTGCCAGCAGTACTTCCAAAGCGAAGGCCGTTGCCCCACCATCACCGAAATCAAGATGATCGACACCTACTGGTCAGACCACTGCCGCCACACCACGTTCGGCACGGAAATGACGAACGTCACCATCGACGACGACCGCGTGCAGGCGGCGTACGACCAGTACTTGGACATGCGCCACGAACTGGGCCGCGACGCCAAACCGGTGTGCCTGATGGACATGGGCACCATCGGCGCGAAGTGGCTGAAGGCCAAAGGCGTGCTTACGGGTTTAGACGAGTCTGAGGAAATCAACGCCTGCACGGTGAAGTGCAAGGTTGACGTGGACGGGGAAGACCAGGACTGGCTGTACCTGTTCAAGAATGAAACGCACAACCACCCCACGGAAATCGAGCCGTTCGGCGGCGCGGCTACGTGTCTGGGCGGTGCCATTCGCGATCCCTTGTCGGGCCGCAGCTACGTGTACCAGGCCATGCGCGTTACCGGTGCTGCGAACCCGCTGGCGCCTGTGTCCGAAACGCTGCCGGGCAAATTGCCGCAGCGCAAGCTGGTAACCACGGCTGCTGCGGGCTATTCCAGTTACGGTAACCAAATCGGTTTGGCAACGGGCCAGGTCAACGAGCTGTATCATCCGGGTTACGTTGCCAAGCGCATGGAAATCGGCGCTGTTGTGGCAGCAACGCCGGCCGATCACGTGCGCCGCGAAACGCCGGCGCCGGGCGACGTGGTGGTGCTGTTGGGTGGCCGCACGGGTCGCGACGGCATCGGCGGCGCTACGGGCAGCTCGAAGGAGCACAACCTGGAATCGCTGGAGCACTGCGGCGCCGAGGTGCAGAAGGGCAACCCGCCTGAGGAGCGCAAGATTCAGCGCCTGTTCCGCCGCGGCGAGGCTACGCGCCTCATCAAGCGCTGCAACGACTTCGGTGCTGGCGGCGTTTCCGTGGCCATCGGCGAGCTGGCTGACGGCCTGCGCATCAACCTGAACAAGGTTCCGAAGAAGTACGAAGGCCTTGACGGCACTGAGCTGGCCATTTCCGAATCGCAGGAGCGCATGGCGTGCGCCATCGCCGCCGCGGACGTGGACGAGTTCCTGAAATACGCGCAGGAGGAAAACCTGGAAGCCACCGTGGTGGCCGAGGTTACCGACGATTCGCGCGTGCGCGTCATGTGGAACGGTAAGGCCATCATCGACGTGAGTCGCGAGTTCCTGGCCAGCAACGGCGCACCCAAGCAACAGGACGTGCATGTTGACCAGGCGGGCCGCTATGTGCGCACTTGGGAAGGCTCTACGCTTGCTGAGCGTATGAATTCCCTGGTCACCGACCTGAACGTATGCTCGAACAAGGGCTTGTCCGAACGTTTCGACTCGACCATCGGCGCGGCTACGGTGCTTATGCCGTTTGGTGGCAAGAATCAGCTTACCCCGGCGCAGGCCATGGTTGCCAAGCTGCCCGTTGATGGCGAAACCACCACGTGCAGCGGCATGGCCTGGGGCTTCAATCCATATCTGACGGAAGCCGACCAGTTCATCGGCTCGTACGTGGCCGTGGTGGAATCGGTGGCGCGCCTGGTGGCCGCCGGCTTCAAGCGCCAGGACATGTACCTGACGTTCCAGGAATACTTCGAAAGCCTGCGCGGCGATGCGCAGCGTTGGGGCAAGCCCACGGCTGCGGTGCTCGGTGCGCTTATGGCGCAGGTTGACTTGGGCATCGGCTCCATCGGCGGCAAGGACTCCATGTCCGGCAGCTTCGAGCAGCTTGACGTGCCGCCTACGCTTGTGTCGTTCGCCACGGCGGTGGGCAAGGTTGACCGCGTAACGTCGCCCGAGTTCAAGGGCGCGGGCCATCGCGTTGCGCTGGTGGCGCCGCGCTGCTACGATGCCGAGGGCATCGCGCCTGCGGCTGAAGATGCGCTGGCCGCTATGGACGCCGTGCAGGAGCTCATCGGCAGCGGTGCTGCGCTGGCGGTTTCCACGCCGGGCTATGGCTGCATCGCCGAGGCGCTGTTCAAGATGTGCGTGGGCAACGGCATCGGCGTTGCCCTGGATGACGTGAGCGCCGACGCGCTGTTCGCGCCTGCATACGGTAGCTTCCTGGTGGAGCTGGCCGACGGCGCGCAGCTGCCGGCAGCAACTGACAACCTTGACGTTACCGTTTTGGGTGCAACCACCGAGGCGTATCAGTTCGTTGCCGCAGGTGAGACGCTTGACATGGCCGCGCTGCAAGAAGCTTGGGAAAGCGGCATCGAAAGCGTGTACCCTTACCGCCAGGCTGGCGAGCCGGTGAAACAGGTGACGGTGAGCAACCGCCTGCCGCTTACATACAACGGCGTGATTGCGCGCCCGCGCGTGATCATCCCGGTGTTCCCCGGCACGAACTGCGAGTACGATTCGGCGCGCGCGTTCGAGCAGGCCGGTGCGGTGGCCGACGCGCTGGTCATCAACAACCTTACGCCCGCAGCGGTTGCCGAAAGCACGAAGGCGCTGGTGGAAGCCATCAAGAACAGCCAGATCATCATGCTGCCCGGCGGTTTTTCCGGTGGCGACGAGCCCGACGGTTCGGCGAAGTTCATCACGGCGTTCTTCCGCGCTCCCGAGGTTACCGAAGCGGTGCGTGACCTGCTGTTTAACCGCGACGGCCTCATGCTGGGCATCTGCAACGGTTTCCAAGCGCTTGTGAAGCTGGGCCTGGTGCCTTACGGCGACATCCGCCCCATGGACGCCGAGTGCCCCACGCTTACGTTCAACACCATCGGCCGCCATCAAAGCCGCCTGGTGCGCACGCGCGTGGCCAGCAACTTAAGCCCGTGGCTTTCACAGTGCGAGCCGGGCGACATCCACACGGTGGCCATCAGCCACGGCGAGGGCCGTTTCGTGTGCAACCCCGAGCTGCTGCACCAGCTTGAGGTGACGGGCCGCATTGCCACGCAGTACGTGGACGAGGCTGGTCAGCCCAGCATGGATTGGGATGTGAACCCCAACGGCTCGGTCATGGCCATCGAGGGCATCACCAGCCCCGACGGTCGCGTGCTCGGCAAGATGGGCCACGTAGAACGTCGCGGCGACGGCCTCTACAAAAACGTCCACGGCAACAAATTCATGCCCCTCTTCGAAAGCGGCGTAAAGTACTTCACCGACTAGCACAGGAACAAAAATGGCGGCCATACGGCCGCCATTTTTTTTGCGCGCTCGCAAATGGGACAGGGGTCGGGTACTGTCTCAAATTGGAGCCCCGGGCGTTCGCGGCATGCTCGCCCCCCGTGGGACAGGGGTCGGGTACCGTCCCAATTGGGTTGCCGCTTGCGTGAACGGGGGGACGCGTGAACAGGGGATGGAGGTGGTGTTCAGGACTGACGCTCGGGAAACGTAAGTCTTGTCCTGAACACCCGCTCCGTCCCCTGTTCGCGGTTGCGCTACTTCGGGTTGCCCTTGCCTTCGCTTACGCGTAAATCTCTTTCTCCACCACCAGGTCGTTTTTGATCTTGCCGACCAGCTTTTGCAGCGCATCGATGCAGCGCGGGCGAATGTCGGCGCCAATAAGCACGTACATGATGGAATCGCCTACGTTCAGCATGCCCTCGTTGAGCCACACGCGCACGTAATACACGCCCGGCCAGGTCAGCGCCTCTTTTACAGCTTCATCAACGCCGGAGGCATCGTAGCTGAAATCAACTTGGGCAACCTGCCCGAGCCCCTCGACGCCCTCGCGCACCTGCGCTTTCGGCGTAATGCGCACCACGCCGTTGTGCGCAAGGAACATGCCGCACTGCGCGGCTTTCGGGTCCTGCTTTGCTTCGGCCAGCCACTGGTCCATGGAAGGTTCAGGTTTCGCCATGCTATATCCTTTCAAGATTATTTCCCCATGCGCCATATCCTAACGCATGAGTCAATCCAGCCGAAAGGATTCAACCCGCGAACTTTCAGACAGCATGCAAGATGGGGGTAAATTCGCCAGTCGCAAACGCCTTGCAGCAACTGCTCCGCCCCCCGCGTACATGGTTGCCCTCGGTCGAGCGTCAGCACGGTCAAGGGCCGGGTTCTTACGCGCAACCGCGCATCCCTGCATTCCGCGCGAAATTTACCTGCCTGATACAGCGCAGGCCGCGTGGGGCTGGTACTATAGTTCGGATTGAAAATGTCGCTAGTTTGCCGTATGCAACCTAGCGTCAGGAACTGCGAAGAAAGCGAGCGCTCCCATGTCTTTGGCACCATCAGACCACACGAAGCAACCCGACAATCGAACCACCATGGACCTGGGCGCTGTGCTGCCCATGACGGCCGAGGTTCGCAACGACCACCTGTTCGTGGGCGGCGTTGACATGGTCGAGCTGGCGCACAAAGAAGGCACCGCGCTGTACGTCATGGACGAGGCCGACCTGCGCAATCGCATGGAAACCTACCTCAAGGCGTTCCGCAGCCGTTATGAAAATTCCGACGTCATCTACGCCAGCAAGGCGTTTTTGAACAAGGAAGCTGCGCGCATCGTCAACCAGGAAGGCCTGTGCCTGGACGTGTCCGGCGGCGGCGAGCTGTGGTGCGCGCAGCAGGCGGGCTTCCCTATGGAGCGCGTGTTCGTGCACGGCAACAACAAAACGCCGCAGGAGCTGCGCGAGGCCATTTCCGCAGGTGTGGGCCGCATTGTGGTTGACAGCCGTATCGAGCTGGCGCGCGTGAGCAAAATCGCCGGCGAGCTGGGCGTCACGCAGAACATCTACATGCGCGTCACCCCCGGCGTCGAGGCCGACACGCATGAGTACATCCGCACGGGTTGCGAGGACAGCAAGTTCGGCTTCACCATGCTCGACGACTTCGCCTTCAAGTGCGTGGAGGATGCGCTGAACGCCCCGAACGTGCACCTGGCGGGCTTCCACTGCCACATCGGCTCGCAAATTTTCGCGCTGCACTCGTTCGCCGAGGCCGTGCAGGTGATGATCGAGTTCATTGCGCGCGTGAAAGAGCATTACGGCTTCGAGGTTGAGGAACTGGACATGGGCGGTGGCCTGGGCATTGCCTACACCGCCGAGGACAAGCCGTCCACCATCGACCAGTTCGCCGAGTGCACCGTCAATGCTGTGCGCGAAAACTGCGAGCGCCTAGGCGTGAAGCTGCCGCGCCTGTCGGTTGAGCCCGGCCGCAGCCTGGTGGCAACGCCCGGCATCACGCTGTACACCATCGGCATTCTGAAAACGCTGCCGAACATCCGCAAGTATGTGGCCATTGACGGCGGCATGTCCGACAACATCCGCACGGCGTTGTATCATGCCGACTACGAACCCACGATTGCGAACAAGGCCGGCCAGCCGCGCACCGAGATTGTCACGCTGTGCGGCAAGCATTGCGAAAGCGGCGACGCCGTGGTTATCGACATGCCGCTGCAAACGCCCGAGGTGGGCGATGTGGTTGCCGTGTTCGGCACCGGTGCCTACTGCTACACCATGGCCAGCAACTACAACGGCCAGCCGCGCCCTGCCATCGTATTCGTGAAGGACGGCCAGGCACGCGTGACCACCCGTCGCGAAACCTACGCCGACCTGTATCACCGCGATATTTAGTTCCGTTTTGCCTACGGCAAAACGGAAGTGCTCGACGTTGCGGCCGCCTGTGGCACGTCGCCTTCGCGCGAACCCGAAGACTCGCGTACTAAAGTACGCGTCGCCTTCGCGTTCCCACGAATTCGACGCACCACAGGCGCCCTCACTGACTTTGTTGGATCTGTGGGTCTTCTGAGGCGGTTAACGTTGAGCGTTTGACATGAAGTTTTAGGAACTGTGCCTTGCTTGTTCGGGGCTGGAACCTTTTGAAGGGGGATATATGACCATCAAACTTGGACTTGTCGGGACGGGCACCGTTGGCGGTGGCTGCATCGACATCCTGCAGAAGCACCGCGAAGACTTCAAGCGCCACCTGGGCGTGGACACGGAAATTGCGCGCGTGTGCTCGCGCAACCCCGAACAGGCGGAGGCGCACGGCGTGTCGCACCTGTTCACCACCGATTTCAACGACATCATCAATGACCCCGAAATCGACATTGTCATCGAGTTGATCGGCGGCACCACCGTTGCGCGCGATGTGGTGCTCGGTGCGCTGCGTGCCGGCAAGAACGTGGTTACCGCCAACAAGGCGCTCATGGCCACGTACGGCGAAGAGGTTATGGACCTTGCCCGCGAGAAGAACCTGGAAGCGGGCTTCGAGGCCAGCGTGGGCGGTGGCATCCCCATCATCCAACCGCTGAAGCATTCGCTGATCAGCAACGAGATTTCCTCGGTCATGGGTATTGTGAACGGCACCACCAACTACATGCTCACGCGCATGGTGGACGACGGCCTGTCGTACGACGACGCGCTGGCCGAGGCGCAGGCGAAGGGTTTCGCCGAGGCTGACCCCACCGCCGACGTGGACGGTTTTGACGCTGCCGCAAAAATCGCTATCCTGGCATCCATTGCGTTTAACAGCCGCGTGAAGCTGTCCGACGTGCACACCGAGGGCATTCGCAACATCACGCAGCTTGACATGGACACGGCCGATGACATGGGCTATGTCATCAAGCTGCTGGCGCTGGCACATCGCACGCCTGAGGGCATCGATGTGCGCGTGCATCCCACCATGCTGCCGAAAACACACCAAATGGCCCAGGTCAACGGCGTGTTCAATGCCATTTACGTTACGGGCGACGCCGTGGGTGAAACTATGTTCTTCGGCGAAGGCGCCGGCGCGGGTCCGGCCGCCGCGGCCGTTATGGGCGACGTGCTTGAGGTTGCACGCCACATGACGCTGGGCATCCCGCCCGTGGTTGGCTGCACGTGCACCGACAACCTGCCCATTTTGCCTATGGAACAGTTGCAGACGAAGTACTACATCCGCTTCGCCGTTGCCGACCGCTCCGGCGTGCTGGCCGCCATGGCCGGCGTGTTCGCCAAGCACGGTGTGAGCGTGCGCAGCGTGGTACAGCGCGGCAGCGCCGAGCATGAAACGGTGAACCTGAGCTACGTCACGCACACCGCCAGCGAGGCAAGCGTGCGTCGCGTGCTTGAGGAAATCGGCCAGCTCGACGATGTGCTGCGTGCCGAGCCTAGCGTCATCCGCGTAGAAGATTAAAAGGGGGTCCGGCTGTCTGACGGCAGCCGGACCGCTTGACATTGCGGGCGCTCGCAGCGCTGCATTTCGCAAGCGGTTACGAATCACGCGCCGAAGGGCGAATTGGAGAGGAATCTTGATGGAACAGTACAAAGAAGAGTTCATCCACTTCATGGTGCAAAGCCATGTTTTGAAGTTCGGCAGCTTCACGTTGAAAAGCGGCCGCCAGTCCCCGTTCTTCATGAACGCGGGCGCCTATGTAACGGGCGACCAGCTGCATCGCCTGGGCAAATACTACGCGCAGGCCATTCATGACAATTTCGGCCTGGACTTCGATGTGGTGTTCGGCCCGGCCTACAAGGGCATTCCGCTGGCCGTGGTTACCGCCATTGCGCTGCAGGAGCTTTACGGCAAGGAAGTGCGCTACTGCTGCAACCGTAAAGAGGTCAAGGATCACGGTGCCGACAAGGGCAACCTGCTGGGTGCCGACCTGCACGACGGCGACCGCGTCATCATGGTCGAGGACGTTACCACGTCCGGCAAGTCCATCGATGAAACGTACCCCATCCTTACCGGCGCTGCCAACGTTGACGTAAAAGGCCTGATCGTAAGCCTGAACCGCATGGAAGTTGGCAAAGGCGGCGTAGTTACCGCCCAAAAGGAAGTACAGGAGAAGTACGGTTTCCCCGTGGCGTCTATCGTTAGCATGGCCGAGGTTGTGGAGTGCTTGTACAACAAAGAGGTTGAGGGCGAGGTTGTCATCGACGACGCCACCAAGGCTGCCATCGACGAGTATTACAAGCAGTACGGTGCGCAGGAATAACCGCGTATACAGCTAAATGGTTTCGCAGAAGCGAGGTGCAATATGGATGCGTCAAACATTGGCGTGGTGTTCGATTGCGACGGCACGCTGCTTGATTCCATGGGTGTGTGGTATGAACTGCAAGAAGATCTGGCAAAGCGCGCCGGCGGCACGCTGACCAGCGACGATGTGGCGGAAATCGCCCCTATGAGCATTCCGGAGGTAGGGGCGTTTTTCCATAAGAAGTTTGGCCTGGGCGAAAGCGATGCCGAGGTTGTGGGCATGATTGACGAGTACATGCTTGATTTTTACCGCAACCGCGCTAAGGCTCGCCCCGGTGCGCTTGAGTTTGCGCAGGGCTTAGCTGCGCAGGGCGTGCATCTGACGGTGGCGTCATCAAGCCCCAAGGCATACCTGATGGCAGGCATGGAGCGTTGTGGGTTTGCCAACCTGCTCGACCGCGTGTTGTCCGTGAACGACGTGCATTCCACCAAGCGCGAGCCCGATGTGTGGGATCGTGCGCGCCAAATCATGGGCACGCCGAAGGAAACCACGTGGGGCGTTGAGGATTCCGCATATGCCGTGGACACGCTGCGCAATGCCGGCTATCGCACGCTTGGCGTGTACGACAGCGATGATGCGGGCACCTTCGATGCGCTGCAATCCGGTGCCGAACACGCCGTCTGCAGCTTCGAGGACCTTTCCGTGGAAGATTTCTTGGCCTGGAATAACCAACCCCTCTACGTAGGCGCGGCGAAGAAATAGCAGATCTGCGGCGCTAAGATGCAAAGAAGCCCGGTCGCATGACCGGGCTTCTTGTTTAATCCCAGGGGTTTTCTTGGAACAGCGGCTCGGGTGTGGGCGGACGATCCGAGTAGGGGTCGTAGCCGTCGTCGTCTTCTGCTTCCGCGCGAATGAACGGGTCGTTTTTCGGTTGGTCGGCTGCGCTGGTTTTCGCGCTTGTGCCTGCAGCCGCGCCTGTCGCGTGTGCGTTGTCCGCTGCGCCGTGTCCTGGCAAGGGCGTTACCTGGGGTTTCAGCGTGTAGTACTTCGACATGACGGGCTTATTCGGCGTCGCCGAGGCTGTTCAGATCGTACGGCGTGGTTTGGTACACGTAGTAGTTCAGCCAGTTCGTGTACAGCAGCTGCGCGTGCGCGCGCCACGTGCTCACCGGCTCCTGCGTGGGGTCGTCGTTCGGGAAGTAATGCGCCGGCACGGGTACGTCCAGGCCGTTGTTGACGTCACGGTTGTACTCGTTGCGCAGCGTGTCGGTGTCGTATTCGGGGTGGCCGAACACGAAGAAGTGACGGCTGTCGGTGCTCTTCGCAATGTACACACCGGCCTCGTCGGACTGCGCGACAATCTCCAGGCGCGGGTCGGCCTCGATGTCCTCGGGGTTGACGGTGGTGTGGCGCGAGTGCGGAGCCCAGAACTTGTCGTCGAAACCGCGCACAAGCGGGCTTGAGGGTTTCAGCACATCGTGGCAGAACACACCGGATAGCTTTTGGGGCAATTCGTGCTTCTGGATGCCGTAGTGATAGAAGATGCCGGCCTGCGCGCCCCAGCAGATGTGCAGCGTGGAGTGCACGTTGGTGGTGGACCATTTCATGATGCGGCATAGCTCGTCCCAGTAGTCCACGTCTTCGAATTCGTGCAGCTCTACCGGCGCACCCGTGATGATCATGCCGTCGTAGCGGTTGTTTTTCACCTGGTCAAACGTGCGGTAGAACGTTTTGAGGTGCTCTTGCGACACGTTTTTCGACTCGTGGCTGATGGTGTGCAAAAGCTCAACGTCAATTTGCAGCGGCGTATTGGACAGCTTGCGCATGATCTGCGTTTCCGTCTCGATTTTCTTCGGCATCAGGTTTAGCAGCAGCACGCGCAGCGGACGAATGTCCTGGTGCATGGCGCGATGCTCGGTCATCACGAAGATGTTCTCGCTTTCCAGCTGTTCGGTTGCGGGTAGCTGGTCGGGAATCCTGATAGGCATGACGACGCTTCCTTTCTATAGTGGCAGCCCCTCCGGGCAGTGTTGATTTCGCGTGGCAAGCAGGGGCGCGCCGGGGCGGCCTGCTTGCGGTGCCAGGCTCCGTTCGCCCGGCATAAACAACCGCTTGCACCATCATATCAAAGCGTCAGAATGCCGGGCTATTGGCAAACCAGAAAGCAAGTTATCGCCCCAAAGGAACGCCCAGCCCGGCCTTTACTCCGCAGCGCGCCTTGCCGCTGGCTCGCCCGCGCTCTCACAGAGCCGCTTTGCCCGATGTGCACGACGGCCTGAAGCCGGCGCACCGCAAGTAGGGCGCTCCTGCTTGCAAAAAATCTTGCAGTCCGTGTGAAAATTCTTGCGTTTTCCCAGATGGCCACACATGACCAGTTGACAGTGTGCGTAGTGAACCCGTAGACTACAAAAGTTCGCTTTCAAAAGCCCCGTAAAAGCAGGGTGGAGGCAGCGCCATGAAGGGAAGTCCAGACCCAACGCGGCGTGCTGGCGTAGGAAACCAGCGGCTAACAGACTTGCACTTTTGAAAAACGACACCCTGTGCGCTGTGGTCGCACAGCGTTACAGGACGGACATGGAGGAATAACAGTGAAGACGTATCACGCTAAGCCTCAAGAAGTTGAGCGCAAATGGTACATCATCGACGCTGAGGACCAGGTTCTCGGTCGTCTGGCTACCAAGGCCGCTACCATTCTGAAGGGCAAGCACAAGCCGCAGTACACGCCGCATGTTGACACCGGCGACTTCGTGATCATCATCAACGCGGACAAGGTTCGCGTCACGGGCACGAAGGAGCTGCACAAGACGTACTATCGCCACACGGGTCATCCGGGCGGACTGAAGTCTGAGACCTTCGCCGAGGCCATGGCCAAGCATCCCGAGCGCGTTATCGAGCATGCTGTTAAGGGCATGCTGCCGAAGAACACGCTGGGCCGCAAGCAGGGCATGAAGCTCAAGGTGTACGCTGGTGCCGAGCACCCGCATATGGCTCAGAAGCCGGTCGAGATCAAGATGGAGGACTAACCCATGGCGAATGAAGCATTGTACTACGGCACCGGTCGTCGTAAGAACGCTGTCGCTCGCGTGCGTCTCGTTCCCGGCACCGGCAAGGTGACTGTTAACGGTCGTGACGGCAAAGAGTACTTCGGCCGCGAGGCTCTGCTCGACTACGCCAAGGCCCCGTTCAAGGTCACGGATACTCAGGATCACTTCGACGTGCTCGCCCGCGTTAACGGCGGTGGCATCTCGGGTCAGGCCGGCGCTCTGCGTCACGGCATCTCCCGCGCTCTGCTTGAGGCTGGCGACTACCGCGCCGAGCTGAAGAAGGCTGGCTTCCTGACGCGCGATGCTCGTATGGTCGAGCGTAAGAAGTACGGTCTGAAGAAGGCCCGTAAGCGCCCGCAGTTCAGCAAGCGCTAAGGTTTGTTACTACTGGTTGTGCGTTGCGCAGCCGTGCAAGCCTGGAAAGCCCGTTCCGCGAAAGCGGGGCGGGCTTTCCGCGTTTTGGGGGAGTCCTGGGGCGCACGGTCGCCCAGGTGCCCCATCCCCGGCCCGGACGGCCCCCTCTTCGCAATGTTGTGTAACGAAACGTTCGCTGCGCTGAAAACTACCGGAAACATAGCACCGGTACCGTAAGTTACAGCAAGTTGACGTGCAGCTTGCCCCTGCAAGATGCTAAGCTACGGGAATTGGCAAATACGCTGGCCCGGCAAGCAGCGGCAAGGGAAGCGCGCGTCTGAAAGGTAACTATGAAGGAGCTCACGCCTATGTCGAAAATTCCTGAGATCTACGGCTCGATGGTGTTTAACGAGCACACGATGCAGGAGCGACTGCCATCTGCAACGTACAAAGACTTGATGAAGACCATCCAAAAGGGTGAGCCTCTCAACCTTGAAGTGGCTAACGTTGTTGCCCACGCCATGAAGGAATGGGCCATCGAAAAGGGCGCCACGCACTACACGCACTGGTTCCAGCCGCTGTCCGGCATCACGTCCGAGAAGCACGACAGCTTCCTTGACCCCACCGGCGACGGCCGTGCCATCATGAGCTTCTCCGGCAAGGAACTCATCCAGGGCGAGCCCGATGCCTCCAGCTTCCCGTCCGGCGGCCTGCGCGCAACGTTTGAGGCTCGCGGCTACACCGCTTGGGACCCCACCAGCTACGCGTTCATCAAGGACGAAGTGCTGTGCATCCCCACCGCGTTCTGCAGCTACACGGGCGAGGCGCTTGACAAGAAAACCCCGCTGCTGCGTTCCATGAGCGCCATCGACGAGCAGGCCAAGCGCGTGCTGGCGCTGTTCGGCGAGCATGTGGACCGCGTGGTCACTACCGTCGGTGCCGAGCAGGAGTACTTCCTGATCAGCGAAAAGGACTACGCAAAGCGCACTGACCTGATCATGACCGGCCGCACGCTGTTCGGCTACGCACCGCTGAAGGGCCAGGAGCTTGAAGAGCATTACTTCGGCGCCATCCGCCCCACCGTCAACGAGTTCATGAAGGAACTGGACGACGAACTGTGGAAGCTGGGCGTGTCCGCTAAGACCAAGCACAACGAGGTTGCTCCTGCGCAGCACGAGCTGGCGCCGCTGTTCACCAACGCCAACCGCGCCATCGACGAGAACCTGCTGACCATGGAGAAGATGCGCCTGCTGGCCAGCCATCACGGCCTGGTGTGCCTGCAGCATGAGAAGCCGTTCGAGGGCATCAACGGCTCCGGCAAGCACAACAACTGGTCCATTTCCGCCGGCAAAACCAACTTCCTGGATCCCGGCGAAACCCCCATGGACAACCTGCGCTTCCTGGTGTTCCTCACCGGCGTCATCCAGGCTGTTGACGATTACCAAGAGCTGCTGCGCATGACCGTGGCTTCCTGCGGCAACGACCACCGCTTGGGCGCTAACGAGGCGCCGCCGGCAATCGTGTCCATCTTCCTGGGCGACGAACTGGGTGCCATCGTGGACGCGCTTGTTGATGATCACGAGTACACCAGCGCGGAAAAGGTTGCTGTCGACCTGGGCGTTTCGGTGCTGCCGAACTTCCTGAAGGACAACACGGACCGCAACCGCACCAGCCCGTTTGCCTTCACTGGCAACAAGTTCGAGTTCCGCATGCCTGGCTCTGCCGTGAACCTGGCCGACTGCAACATGGTGCTGAACACCGCCATGGCCAAGTCGCTGAAGGATTTCGCCGACGCCATGGAGGGCAAGACGGGCGAGGAATTCGAGTCCGCCGCTATCGCCTACATCAAGGAGACGCTGAAGAAGCATCAGCGCATCATCTTCAACGGCAACGGCTATTCCGACGAGTGGCCCGCCGAGGCCGAGCGCCGTGGCCTGGCCAACAACCGCACCACCGCCGACGCGCTGCCGGCGTATGTGGCTGAGAAGAGCATCAAGCTGTTCGAAGAGTTCAACGTGCTTACCGAGGTTGAGGTTCGCAGCCGCTACGAGGTGAAGCTTGAGAAGTACACGAAGCTCATGAACATTGAGGTTCGCACGATGAAGCGCATGACGCGCCGCACGTATTTGCCGGCCATCAACAAGTACGCCACGCTGGTTGCCAACGAGATTAACGAGATGAAGGCTGCTGCAGCCGGCATCGACACCTCGGTGCAGGACGAGCTGCTGAAGACGGTCACGAACGGCATCAAGGAAATCAACGATGCCCTGAACGACCTGCACGCCGCTCACCTGGAGGTTCGCGCTATCGCCGACGAGCAGGAGAAGGCGAACAAGTATGCGCATGAGATTATCCCGAAGATGGATCGCCTGCGCGCCGGTGTGGACGCCATGGAGTGCGTGGTTGCGCACGACCTGTGGCCGGTGCCCACCTACAACGACATCCTGTTCTACTGCTAACAAGCAGAACAACGTCAGGGAATGTGAAGAGCCACCTTCGGGTGGCTCTTCTTTTTGCGCGGGTTTGGGACAGGGGTCGGGTCCGTGTCACGTTTGCGACCTTGGGTGGTTTGGGGCAGGGGCCGGGTCCGTGCCGCGTTTGCGGCCTTGGGCGGTTCCTTACAACGCGTGCGCGGGCTGAGGGCGGGCATCGTGAACATGGGGACGTAGCAGTGTTCACGATTGACCCCAACATTTCCGAACGGTAACCGTGAACACCGCTACGCCCCCCTGTTCACGCAGGCGGTTGCTGGTATAGCGGGCGGACTGCAGCCGCACTCCCTGGGTCCAGCGTGCGACTAGCGGCCTCCGGTACGTCCGCGTCTTCTATAGCTCGTCGGTGTCTAGCCAGATGGTGAAGGGACCGTCGTTGGTGAGGCTCACTTGCATCATGGCACCGAAGCGGCCGGTTTCCACGTGCGCAACGTCTTGGCGGGCGCGGGCAACGAACTGCTCGTAAAGGTGCTCAGCCGCATCGGGTGCACCAGCGCCGGTGAACGAGGGTCGGTTGCCCTTCTTGCAATTGGCGTACAGCGTGAACTGCGACACGATAAGCACCTGGCCGTCAACGTCGGCAAGCGAGCGGTTCGTTTTGCCGTTCTCGTCTTCGAAGATGCGCAACTTGAAGATCTTGCTCCACAAGCGCTCAATCTGCTCTGGCCCATCGTTTTGGCCCACGCCCAGCAAAATCAGGTACCCGCGCCCACACGCGCCAACGGTAACGCCGTCAATGTCAACCTGCGCGCTCGTCACGCGCTGCACCAATGCTCGCATACATCCTCCTTCGCAACATGCGCTCCAGCATATCGCATTGCGAGGGCTAAAACCTCAAGTTGCCTGCCTGTGGCGTAAACGCACCAAGGGTGCCTCGGTGTTTTGGTGGTAAAACTGAGTCGGTGGGCGTGATCGCGCCGGTCGAACGAGAGCATCTTCAACGTTTCTTGGTGGGCAAAACCGACCGAAAGTGCTGCGAGCTGTGTCTTCTTGTCGCAAACTCGCTTGTGTTTGTGTTTTAACCCGAACACCGCGAGTAGCAGCCATAAGTCACGCAGCATTCTCCCAGGTCAACGGCTTGCAAAAAATGCTGCTACTCGGCCGGTTCCCAACAAAACACAAACACAAGCGAGTTTGCGACGCGGGCGCGCCGGAAGCGCGAGGTATCCGTTCGTTGCTCCTTTCCTGGCGAGTGGGTTGCACGGTGCCGGAAGGTGTCAAAAAACGCGTTAGTTTGTGACTTGTTGTGTGGGTGGCGAGTGGTGTGGTTCTGCACCATCCGTTGACCTGGGGAAATGTAAATCGAAAAAATCAGATAGTGTGTGCGTTCTAATTAAGTCACAAACTAACGCGTTTTTGACAAGTGGGCAGCGCGCGCAATGGCGAGGTGCGCGGCGGATGGTCGGGATGGCGGGTTGACATCCGGTGCCAAGCCCTACACTTTTTCTTCTTGGATGAGGTCGATCATCTCTTGGCTGGAGTGCACGCCGAGTTTTTGATAGATGTGCTGGCGGTGGGTGCTTACGGTGCTTTTTGACAGGCACAGCTGGTCTTGGATGTAGGCCAAGTTGCGTCCCTTAGCGAACAGCTGCATGATTTCGGTTTCGCGCTCGGAAAGCCCGCAGCGCGCGGCAACGGCCAGGCATTTGTTGGTGAAGCGGCGTTTCTTGTCGGTGGGCAGCAGATTTACGGCTGTTGCCAGGTCGCGCTCGGTGAACGCCATGAACGTGCACATAACCAGCGCCGCGCCGATAAGCGAGCAGGGAAACACGTCGGCTAATTGAAACGGCGTGAAGTGCACAACAAAGCGCCCAACAAACATGCCTACGATGGGGCCCGCCGTCCAGCCGGCGCGGATGAGCGAAAACGTGCGAACGCTGGTTGCGGGGTATTGGTGGCATGTGCCGCAGATGAGCACCCAGGCCAAAATACCGAAGCATTGGAACGCCGCTGCGTTGATGGCGTAAGGAATCACCACGTCAACGGGATACAGCATGGGTACGGGCAGCAAGGCAACTCCCAGCGCAATGAAGAACATAAGGATGCGATAGCACACCTCGGGTGCGCGTGGCGTTTTCATGCTGACCAGCGCCAGGGTGATAACGGTGGCGCCAAACCCAACGATGAGCGCGGCGCCAGCCTGCACCAGCGCGTAGTTGCCGTTGCCGCTACCAGCGATGCCCATTTGGATGTAGATGGTGCGCGCCATCTCGTTTGCGCAGCCTACCAGCGCCGAGCAAAATGCCAGGGTTAGCGTCAAGCGCGTAAGCTGGCGGCGTTCGTCGGGGTTTGCGGGCAGGGCCTGCGCGGGCAGCGGCTTTGCCAAAATGACAGCCTTGCTTTTCTCGGTGGAAGCGCCAGTGTCGCGCAAAAACGCGCTGATGATGGGCATGCTGGCGGCGAACAGGCACGACTCAAGCGGCCCGAAAAGCGAGTACACGCAAAACAGCGCCGACATGAAAATGTACCCCGTTGCGGCAATGGCGGCGGTGGCTTTAGCGGAGAACTTGCTGATAAGCAGGCCGAACTGCGCCAGAAAAATGCCGGACGACACGCCAGACGTCACGCCCGAAAGCACGGTGAACGCCATGCTTGCAGCAAACCAGCTTGCGGGAGCGTTGGGGCCGGCGCCCCCTGCGGCGGGCAACAGCAGCAGCGTAGAGATGCTCATGACAACGGCTGCGCCTATGCGCACGGGGCCGCGTGCCAACCACAGTGCGCATTGCGCGTGTCGCAAGCCTATGAAAATTTGCGTGGCAAGCAGCGCCAGGATGGAAATCAGATACACCGTATCAAGCACCGGCTCGCCCGGTTCTCCAACAATGTTGAGGCTTTGGAACGACATGGGCACCCAAGCAAGCATGCAGCCAAGGGCCACGCCTGTGAGCACCTCTGTGCGCCCGAGTGCCTCTTTTGCTTGTGCGCCGCCGTTTGCCAGCGACTTCGAAAGTTTCTCGCGTGCAGCTTCGGCGCGCTCGCCAGCGCATTCCGCACTGGCATTGCGGCCGCTTTTCGCGGCCTTCGAAGCGGTGCTATCGCCGCTGGTGTTCCCGCCGCGGCGCTGGCTTTCAGCAGCGCCTGCCGTGGGATTCCCCGTCTTTTTCTCCCCCAAAAAAGTGCCTTTCCTCGTCTGCTTTCATTATAGTACAGCCCTCGTGCGCGCCGCGGCCTTCGCGGCTGTGTGTAACCAACAGCTAACTCCATTAACAACGTTTCCCCAGTTCAACGTCATCATGCTAGGAACATGATTTCACTGCCGGGCCCTCAACCGTGCCTCCGGCTGGATTCTGAAAAGCCTGCGCGGGCCGTATCGTAGGCCCTGTCAAGTTTGCCGCGCAGCAAACCCCCAAACCCGATGCGCGGCAGCCTGAAACAGGCGGGCGGGACGTTTTCCCGCCTGCAAGACGAGGGGCGGCGCGCGGCTGGCAAAGGCCGCAAGCCGCAGAGGAGAAGGCGCCGCCTAAGGCGCCAGAAGAAAGGAGGATGCATGGGCAAGTTCACGATGACGCGTCGCACGTTCACGAAAATGGCAGCGGCAACCGCCGCGGCTGTTGGCGTAGCGGGCACTGCAGGTACCGCGCTGGCTGAAACGAAATCCAGCGGCGCTACCGCCGGCGAGGTCAAGCGCATCCGCTCCATGTGCCGTGGCTGCGGCAAGATGGAATGCGGCGTGTGGGTGTACGTGCAAGACGGCAAGGTCATCCGCAGCGAGGGCGACGAGTCCGCGTTCCAGTCCATGGGCAACCACTGCTCGAAGGGCCAGGCATCGCTGCAGGCTGCGTATCATCCGGATCGCTTGAAGTACCCCATGAAACGTACGAACCCGAAGGATTCCAACGACCCGGGTTGGCAGCGCATCACATGGGACGAGGCCATGGACACCATCGGCAGCAAGTTTTCCGAGCTGCAGTCCAAGTACGGCAACGAGACGTACTTCAGCATGGCTGGCACCAGTCGCATCTGGTCTATGGGCCCTTACGCGGCGTTGAAGCAGTGCTTTGTGAGTCCGAACGCCATTCAGGCCAACGAGATTTGCAAAGGCCCGCGCTTCTACGCCACGAAGCTCAACGACTACAACGCGTATAGCTGGATGGAAGTTGTCGGTCGCCCGCGCGTGTACGTGCAGTGGGGCGGCGCTTCCGAGCTTTCCAACTACGACGACAGCTGCCGTACCACCGTTGACGTTGCCATGCGCGCTGATTTCCACATTTTGGTGGACCCGCGTCAAACGAACCTGGGCAAGGAAGCCGACATCTGGCTGCCGCTGCGCCCCGGCACCGACGCCGCCATGGGCCTGGGCTGGATCAACGTCATCATCGACAAGGGCCTGTACGACGACCTGTACGTGCGCAAATGGACGAACGCTCCCATGCTGGTGGTGGAGGACGAAGATTGGGAAGGTTCCGTTTCCGATTCGCAGTCCACGCACGGCTCGAAGAAGAATCGCCTGCTCAAGCAGTCCGACATCAAGGAAGGCGGCTCGAACACCGCGTTCATGGTGCTCAACGAGGTGAACGGCGAGCTGACGTACTACGAGTCCAACGGCAAGTCCGTTGCCTCTTCCGTAACCGATGCTTCCGCCGCCGACCTGAGCCTGTCCGGCAGCGCAAGCTCCGGCCAGCTGCCCCACTGGGAAGGTGAGGACTGGAAGCCCGCGACCGCTGGCCGCGAGGCGCACATCCACGGCTTGGATCTGACGGGCCAAAGCCAAGGCTTCGTCATCGACGCCACGCCGTTCATCGACGGTTTGTACCCGGCGCTGTACACGCCCGAAGGCGGCATCGAGGTGACGCTGAAGGACGGCAAGAAGGTGCACTGCCGCACCGTGTGGGAGCACCTGTGCGACCGCGTTGCCGACTACACGCCCGAAAAGGTTGCCGAGATCACCGGCTGCAACGCCGACGACATCGAGCGTGCCGCCACTATCTACGCCACGCGCGTGGACCCGTCGACCGGCTACGGCAACGGCGGCATCCAGTACATGCTGCCGCTTGAGCACAGCTGCAACTCGCTGCAAACCAACCGCACCATGGACATTCTGTGCGGCATCACCGGCAACATGGACATCCCGGGCGGCATGCGCGGTTCTACCGCCGGCTGGCCGTTCTTCGACCTGGCCATGACGCTGCCGTCCGCCTCTTCGGTGAAGGGCAGCCCCGACCAGTCCAAGATCATCGGCGGCGACAAATTCCCCATGCTGGCTGACCCGAAGTGCAACCCCAGCTGGGCAGATGCCACCAGCATCTACAAGACCATCGAGTCCGGCGAGCCTTACAAGCTGTCGTGCGGCATCGGCCAAACCGGCGACCACATGAACCAGTCGAACAGCCTGTACGCTTACGAGCAGCTGAAGAAGCTGGACTTCTGGGTGTCTATCGACCTGTGGGAAACGCCTACCGTGGGCATCGCCGACATCGTGCTGCCCGCCGCGCACTGGATGGAGCTTGACTGCATCCGCAAGTCGCAGGGCGCGTCCGGCGCGTTCGGCGCCACGTGCAAGGCCGTGAACCCGCCGGCCGAGGCCGAGCCCGACTTGAAAATCGTCATGCGCCTGTTCAAAGCCATGGGCCAGCCGTACTGCGACGGCGCCACCGATGACGAGAAGTGGCCCATCGACGACGCGGAGAACGTGTGCAACACCATCGCCCTGGCCGGCTTCAAGATCCCGAAGTGGGAAGACTACAAGAAGGCCTACCAGGAGCAGGGCGTGTGGGACTCCAAAGTGGAGAAACCCGAGGCGTGGGGCACGTACCGCCGCTACGAAACCGGCTGGGCGACCACGTCCGACAGCCCCGCGGCTGTGCAGGCGGTTATGGACCATCCGCAAGGTTGGGACACGTCCACCGGCAAGCAGGAGATCTGGTCCACGGTCATCGACAACTACTATCCCAACGATGACCAGGCCATCCCGCAGTTCCGCGAGGCCCCGCACGGCCCGGTGGCCGACCCCGACCTGTTCAAGGACGACAACGCGTTTTTGGCGACCACCGGCCGCCGCATCCCCGTGTACTTCCACAACGAGCACAGGCAGCTGCCCTGGTGCCGCGAGCTGTGGCCCGTGCCGCGCATCGAGATGAACCCCGAGGACGCCGAGCGCATCGGCGTCGAGCAGGGCGATTGGGTGTGGATCGAGACGAAGGAGCACAAGATCCGCGAAGTGGTCGACCTGTACCACGGCATCGCGCCGGGCGTGGTAAACCTTGAGCACCAGTGGTGGTTCCCCGAGCTGAAGCAGGCCGACAAGGGCTTTCCGCTGTGCGGCGTGAACTGCCTGATCGACAAGGACGCTCAGGACCCGTTCATCGGCACGTCGAACCTGCGCGCTTACGGCGTGAAGGTGTATAAGGCCACGGCGGAGAATTCGCCGTTTGGCAACCCCGTGCCCTGTGGCGACGACGGCACCGAGATCATTCACGATTCCAGCGATCCGCGCTTGAAGGCGTGGGTGCCTGACTACGAAGGGAGGACGCAGGCATGAGCCATCCGGCAATCGTAACCGACCTGAACAAGTGCGTCGGCTGCCTGGCATGCAGCGTTGCGTGCAAGGCGTTCAACGGCGTGCCGATTGGCAGCTTCTGGAACAAGACGCTGCGCATCGGCCCCTATCCAACGGCTGAGGGCTCCGGTCATTTCCCGGACGTGTACACGTACTTTCTGACCGTGCAGTGTCAGCACTGCGCCGACCCCGAGTGCGTGAAGGTGTGCCCCACCGAGGCAAGCCACATCGCCGAGGACGGCACCGTGCAGATTGACAAGTCGAAGTGCATCGGCTGCCAGTTCTGCGCTATGAGCTGCCCTTATGGCGTTCGCTACCTTAACGAGGAAGAGCGTGTGGTGGAGAAGTGCACGCTGTGCGAGCAGAAGATCGCGCAGGGCGAGCTGCCCCAGTGCGTTACCCAGTGTGGCGGTTTCGCGCGTTTCTTCGGCGATCTGGACAAGGGCATCGAAAGCTTCCGCGGCCCCTACAACAAGACGCTTGGCGAGCTGACCGGCGAAGACGGCGACTATCCCGTTAAGCCGTACAAGGACTCCGACGTGCATCACCTGCCTGACGTGGGCAATCATCCGTCGTTCCGCTACATCCTGCGTAATCACGAGTGGAAGGGAGAAGAGTAATGGAACTGCAATGGCCTCTGATCCTTTTCACCACGCTGGTTGCGTGGAGTGCCGGCATCTTCGGCGCGCAGGGCGTGCTTGCGCTTAAGGGTGCGGGCCGCAAGGCGCAGCTGCCGGCCCTGATCGCCTCGCTGGTCACGCTGTGCATTGGCGGCATCGCGGTGTTCTTCCACCTGCAGCATTGGGAGCGCATCTTCAACGGCTTCGGCCACATTACTTCTGGGATTACCCAGGAGCTCATCGCCATCGTGGTGATGGTGGTGCTGATGGTCGCGTACTTCGTCATGCTGCGCAAGTCCGGCAACGGCACCGTGCCGAAGTGGTGCGCCGTGTGCGCCGCGGTCATCGCGGTGGTGCTGGCGGCGGTGTGTGCTCACTCGTATATGATGCCCGCGCGTCCGGCATGGAACTCGGTGCTCGAGGTGTTGTCTATCGTGGGCGCGGCGTGCGTGCTCGGCCCGGCAACTGTTGCCGTGATCATGGCCGTTGCCGGTGACGACGTGGCTGCCGTTGGCACGCCGGCGCTTGTAGGCGCGGTCATTGGCGCGGTGTGCGCGGTGGCGTACGCGGTGTTCTTGCAGGTCAGTGGTGGTTCGTTCGTGGAGGTTGGCAACTACTTCGACCCCACGCACCCCACCAAGGCTATGGTGGACGCCGCTGCCGTTGCTGGCGGTCAGGCCGTGCTGCTGTGGCTGGGCGCCGTAGTTGTGGGCGCGGTCGTGCCGCTGGCGTGCTGTCTGCTTGCCAAGCGCAAGGCCGACGCGGCTAGCTGGAAGATCTTCGGCTCCGTAGCGGTTGTGGCCGCCCTGGCCGGCGCCATCTGCCTGCGCATAGCCTTCTACAACATGGGCCTGTCCGTGTTCATGTTCTACTAGGCCGCCGCGCTTGGGGCCGGGGTTTCCCGGCCCCAAGCACAAGTCGGCAGGCAACTACTAGGCTTCGCCCCGACCCCGCCGCGCGATCGCGCATGGGGCGGGGGTCGGGTACCGTCTTGCGAGCCGTGCCCCATCTGCTTTACCGTTTGGCATTCCGCCGTCGGCTTAACCCCTCCTCGGCGGCGGAATGTCACGAACTCGCTTGTGTTTGCGTTTTAACGTGGGAAGTGCGAGTAGCAACCGTGTCTTGCATTGCGTTTTCCCAGGTCAACGCTTTGAGAAAAATTAGGCTACCTGGCCGGTTCCCAACAAAACGCAAACACGAGCGAGTTCGTGACGCAGGCATGCGCTCCACCGTTCGTACAGGCGCTTCCTGAAAGCGCGGCCGGTTTCGCGGCAAGTCATGATGGCAAAAACGCGTTAGTTTGTGGCTTGCTGCGCGGATGGGGGGTAGCGCAGTTTTGCGTCACTTGATGACCTGGGGAAACGTTGCCCAGCAGGGTTGGATACCCCGCATGTTCCGATTAAGTCACAAACTAACGCGATTTTTCGGCACCCCCCTCAAGTGGCCCTCTTTCGTTTGGAGACATCCTTCCCCTTACCCCCCCTTGCAAACAGGAATGTCTCCAAACGAAAGGGAGCACTTTGCCCCCCATCCGTTGATTTGCCTAGCATTGTGCACGGTTGAGTGAGATTTTGCCGCTTCATTTGCGCTATGCTTTGCGAAACGGAAGCCGCGGACGGCGCGGCTGGTTGGGGAAGGAGCCGGTATGCAGGAAGTGCTGTTTTTGGAGTATCCGAAGTGCTCAACGTGTAAGAAGTCGAAGGCGTGGCTGGACGCGCATGGCGTGGCATATGCGGACCGCGACATTGTGACCGATAACCCCACGGCGGCTGAGCTGGCCGAATGGCATGCGAAAAGCGGGTTGCCGCTGCGTCGGTTCTTCAATACCAGCGGGCAGCTGTATCGCCAGCAAAACGTGAAGGCCCAGCTAGATGCGGGCATGTCGGACGCAGAAGCCTACGAGCTGCTGGCAACCAACGGCATGCTGGTAAAGCGCCCCATCATCGTGGGCCCCAACTTCGTCCTAACCGGCTTCAAAGAAGCAGACTGGCAAGCCGCGCTGCTATAGGCATTTCGCATCCGGTCTACTCGATTTAGACAAATGGGAGTAATGCCATAGAGAATTGTCGGTGGTAGTGCCGTAGGCAAATTACTCGCACAAATGCAATCAAGGGAGTGTGGGCCACCTTTGCCTTTAACTTGGTGCCCAATTAATCTTACTCTCTCTATGTCTCCCGTTTCTCGCGTCCAGGAAATGGAAGGCTGTTCAGTTGGGGCCGCGGGTAGAAGAACATGCTTCTCTACCCGCGGCCGGAAAATGCTAGGTTTGCGCAGAGTGTCTCCTTCAAGCAAAAGCTGGAGGGCGTCTCCTATAGCGAGATATACGTTAACGACGAACTGCTCGAACTGCGGCACGGTCAAGCGGCGTTTTCGTAATGCGGGTATGAACGATATGTTCAATTGACTGCTTGGTTGTGATTCCCTCGCGAACGATTTGGTGGCGCGGATACGCAATTGCGATAGCTCTGGGGCGACTGCGCGGTGGAGGCTAAAACTCGCTCACGAAATTGTATTTTACCTGGTAGGTGGGTTGTTGGGAAAAGCTTTATTTCGGCACTTAATATCGGTGCGTTTACGAATGCGGCGCGGCTTAATTGGCTGCGTGTGAGACAATGGGGTTGGAACGTTATGGTGCGGAACTTTGTGGAAGGGAGTGCCTGGTGAGCGAGGGAATGGGTAAGCATGGCGCTGGCGCAGGCGGTTCCGCTGCGGGCAGCAAGAAGCCTATGGTGATTGCGGCTGTGGCGGCCGTTGTTGTGGTGCTGATTGTGGTGGCGGTTGCGTTTGCCACGTGCGGAAAAAGCAGCGATTCGGCGAAGTCGGACAGCGCCGGTGCGGGCACTGCGGCTACGGAGCAGTCCGCTGGCGGCAAGTCGGGCAGCGGGTCTGATGGCAAGAACGCCGCCGATGCAACGGCTTCCGGGTCGCAGGCTGCTACGAGCGATTCCGCGCAGGCTAGCGGGTCGGGTTCGGCGGCTGGTGCGGCAACGGGCAATGGCTCCGGCGGCGGCGCGGATGATGGCTCGGCCGACAATGTGGTGGACTTTGGCAGCATTGCGGGCGGGTCAACGTCTGGTGGCAGCTCGGCCGATAACGCTGAGTCTGGGAACTCGGGCTCGGGTGGCAATTCCGGCGGTGGCTCGGGCACCGGCTCGGGCGGCAATTCTGGCGGCTCGGGCAATGGTGGTTCCGGATCGTCCGATAAACCTTCCAGCGAAGGTGGCGTTTGGACGGGGTACTACTAGGCCATGAGTTCGCAAACTAATAATGCCGGCGACGGATGTGAGGGTGCGCGCTTTCGGGTTCGTCTTGCCGACCTTACCGTTGACGTTGAATCACTGCACCAAGGGGTTCGCCGCTTGTGCGAAGACTACGTGGCTGATGCAAATAACGCGTCAGCTGACCTGGCTATTTGCGTAACGCAAGACGCCATTGACGCCGAGCGTGCCATCTCTACCGACGAGCATCCGTGGTCGGACGCGTATTTGGAAACGCTTGCCGTTTTGCGCGCACTTTCCGAGCAGCTGCCCGCGCGGCGGCGCATGCTCATGCACGGCGCGGTTATCCAGTACGCCGGGCGCGCGTACCTGTTCACGGCCCCAAGCGGCACGGGGAAGTCCACGCACATCATGCTGTGGCGGCAGTATTTGGGGCCTAACGTGCGCGTTGTGAACGGTGACAAGCCGATAGTGCGCATCCCCGATGCTGCCGAGCGGCCGGCGGTGGTGTACGGCACGCCGTGGGCGGGCAAGGAAGGCTGGCAGGAAAACGTATCCGCGCCGCTTGCGGGCGTGGTGTTTCTGTCGCGCAGCGAACCGGGTGCGTCGTCCATTCGCTGCATCAGCGCGAGCGCGTGTCTGGATCGCATTATGCGCCAGGTGTACATGCCGAAAAGCGCCGAAGCGGCAGGCGCAACGCTGGAACTGATTGACGCGCTGCTTACGCGCACGCCGCTGTACGAGCTAGCTTGCGACATGTTCGAGGACGCCGTTCGCGTGAGCTTCGAAGCGCTCACCGGCTTGCCGTATAAGCCGACAATCTAAGGGTGCGCTTATCGGGCAACTGAAAGGCTGGCGGTTGTGCGCCAGTGTTACGATCCAAAAAAACGAAGGCGACGGCCAACCAGCCGTCGCCTTCGTTTTCTTAACTGAAATTTTTGCAACCGGTTGCAATAATTTCAGTTTGCGATGGACGATGAGGCAAGTGACGGGTTCTCGCTCAGGCGTTGGTTTTGTGTTGTGGCGCATTGCTTGATGGCGGGCTGCTGGCGCCAGGGTTAGGCGGCGCTTGCCGTATAATCTGACTATCCAGGAAAGCTATACGAAAGCGGCCGTGCCGCCTTCGGGTTGAAAGGGGCGCGGCATGCGCATCAAGGAAGGGTTTGTGCTCCGCGAGGTTGCGGGGCAGAACGTGGTTATTGCCACGGGCGAGGCCAGCAAAACGTTCCATGGCATGATCAAGCTGAACGAAACGGGGCGCGTGATTTGGGAAGGGCTTGCCGCGGGCAAGTCGGATGACCAGATTGTGGCCGACTTGACGTCTGCGTACGATGTGAGTGCCGAAAAGGCTGCCGCCGATGTTGCGGCGTTCGTCAAACAGGCCGCCGACCAGGGGTTTTTGGCATAAGTGGCTTCATCATCCGGGCAAAATAACGCAAACGAAGCGGCAAAGGTTGCAGCAGGCGGCATGCATATTGAGGATGCGCTGGCAACGCAAGGCATGTACGTGGGCACCACGGTGGGCGTGAGCATGCGTCCGATGCTGCGTAATCGCCGCGACACCATTATCGTGGAGCCGCTGCGGGGCCGCAGGCTGCGTCGGTTCGAGGTGCCGTTGTACCGTCGCGGCAGTGCGTATGTGCTGCATCGCTGCGTTGAGGTGCATCCCAGCAGCTACACCATGCTCGGCGACAACTGCTTAAACAAGGAGTCGAACATCCCTGATGAGCGCGTTATTGGCGTGCTAACCGGCTTTTATCGCGGCAACAAACAGGTGAACATGAACGGCTTGCCGTACCGCGCATACGTGCGCACTTGGTACGCGCTGTACCCGCTGCGTCGCTGTGCTATGCGTGCGCGGGCGTTGGCCGGCCACGTGAAACGCCGCGTGCTGGGCGGTGCGCCCACAACGCCGGGCGCAGGCGCTCCGGCAAGCAAAGCCAGTGTAGATACAGCGTTGAACAGGGAAAACGCAAACAAGCACGGTGATCTTAGGTGAGCGCGGCAAACAAGTTGCAGGCGCTTTTCAGCGGCGGTGCTCCGGCGCGTCGTTGGATTGCGGGCGTGATTGGCCGCGCAGGCGCCGGGCGCATCGTAGCGCTGTGCGTGCTGCAAAGCCTGATGGCGGTAAACGCAGTGGGGTTTGCCTTGGCCATGCGGCAAACCATAGATGCAGCGGTTGCTGGCAGCGCTAACGGCTTCTGGTTGTGGTGCGGCCTGTTCGCAGGCATTCTGTGCGTGCAGGTGGCTTGCATTGCCGCAAACCGTGC
>ERZ808240.173-NODE-173-length-89224-cov-15.113907_pt1 | contig 89224 bp, 78 predicted proteins | sample MGYA00521084_ERZ808240 | MGnify/ENA primary metagenome ERZ808240 (study PRJEB31516, sample SAMN03275571) | gut metagenome | biome: mammalia-associated habitat; material: feces | host: Papio cynocephalus | place: Kenya | collected 2012-08-06 ...
TCACTTGCTTTTTGACAGTATAGCATAGTACACTCTCAAATGCAAGTGATTTTTTCTATCTTTATAATTTTATCCTTTTCTCCTTGCTATACGCACCATATTGTTTACGCCCCTTTATCTTATCATACGTTCTTACTTTAAAACAAACCGTGTAGCCTTTCTTGGTATATTTCAGTTTCACTACCCGCTTGCCCTTTTTTAACGACGTTTTTTTCAAACGAATGCGGACATATTTTTTGCCCTCTTTCTTCATATAGAGATCAAAATATCTGCCGGCTGGTGATTTTATGCTGACTTGAATATAACGCCGGTTTCCTTGTCCTTTCTTCTTAAGAGAAATCATAGGACGGCTGACTGGCGATTTTTCCGGTTTACGGGAAGAAGATGGTACTGCGTTTTCAGGTGCTGCCGAAGGTGCCTGGGACGGCAAATCGGTCGGACTGATCGTCGAAACCGGAGTCTCTGTCGGCTGAATCGACGGTGACGGTGTTTCTTCGGCTGCCGTTTTTTTCTCAAATACATATTTCTTTGTTCCGGAAGAGATTGGATTAAATGTAATCGAGTATATGTAGAACTCATACTTACGTCCGTATGCTTCCACATCTTCCGGGTTGCGGCATGTTCCTAACAGCATATAACTTGTCATATCATCGGAAGCATTTTTCAGTTCAACCTCTTCTGTTTCAAACTTCGTCTCGCCTTCTTCTCCATCATAATAAAATGGATACGCGCAGTCCACTGTCAAGCCTCCAACTGCACCCTGATATTCATCTATCTGAATATCATCTGTCGAAAGTTCAAACATTAGCTGACCACCGACTTTGGCTTTGATTGATACGGAAGCATAATCCTGCGCCCGGATTTTATCCGGCAATCGAAATGCTATGCGTTGATACTTCTTAGAAAAATGAATTTTAACACAAGGAGTTCCCTCTTCATCGATCCACGGTTCTGCCGGAACGGTATAAGGGTCATCCTGAAATGCCCATTGTTCCATAAGATCGTATGTCTCCGTCTCCACCTGCTCGATTACAGGCGTCCATTCCTGCCAGCGGACATTGGGATAACGTTCCTTTTGTTTCTGCCAAAAAGCACTTCCCGCAGGAATAAACATAGTTCCTGTAACTTGCTCAAAAAACTCTGTCTCTCCCTCTTCCGGGGTCTGTAGGGTCACTTCATTCCCCTTCCAATAAATGTCAGTTGTTGTAAGGTTTCCAAGTCCCACATAAGAAATGTTTTCCGGAAGAACAATACTTTTCAACGAAGAACAATTTCCAAATGCTTCTTGATTTATTTTTCGAACACAGATGGGAAGTTCTATATTTTGCAATTTTTCGCATCCGTAAAATACTCTTTTCTCGATTGTAATAATCCGTGTTTCAATTACAACATCCGTAAGACTTTTACAGCCTTCAAATGCGCTCTTCCCAATCGAATCAATTCCCTCTTTTATTTGTATTTTTTCCAAAGAAGTACATCCATAAAAAGCCTTTTGTCCGATACTTGTAAACTTGTCTGCCTCAAAAGTTTCCAGCGCACTGCAGCCGGAAAAACTTTCCTCTCCGACACTTACCTTTCCGTATACTTTAACGGATTGAAGATTACTATATTCTTTGTATTTTTCACTAAATGTTAGGTTATCTACTTTCAGAATCCATTGCTTTATAGATGTTTTTGGTATTTCTATTTCTGGTGGAATATACAAACTTTGTTCTTCTTTTTTCAAGTAAGTTTCCATCGTCATAGTTCCATCTGCCTCCAGTCGAAGCACATCCCTGCCACTCGAATACACATAATACTTCGTCTCCTCTATCGGATTGTTAAAAGTAAAATAAGCCGCATCATAATTTTCCTCTTCCCACTGGATATTTTCCTGCGAATTTTCCTCCCTGACGCTCTCCCAGACAGACGAATCAAAAACAAACATCGTTCCTGTCCGCTGCTGCCAAAAACCATCTGCAATATCGGGTAAATAATTCATATTTTCCCAAACGATACTTGTTTCAAGCGGAAATGCATTCTTGCCAATTTTTTCCACATCCAAAAGAATAACAAACTCCACCTTACTGCATCCCCAAAATGCACCTTCTCCTATCGTTGCGCAGGAAAAGGGCAATGTCATCATATCCAGATTTTCACAGCCGGCAAATGCATTCTTGCCAATAATCGTAACACCGCCCCACGTTATATCTGTAAGATTATGGCAATTTTTAAATGCACCATCTGATATTTTCCTAACATCGGTTCCAAATTCAATTCTTCGTATTTCCTGCAGATCAATGCCCGCCAGTACTTCCGAAGTTACAACGGCGATTCCTTCTATTTGCAAAATTCCCTCGTCGAAAGTAACCTGTTTTTCCGTTTGCGTTGTCTCTTCTGCTGCCCTTACCGGAGTCACTTTTTCCCTGCCGGAAAACGGTATCATGCCGGTGCACAAAGCAAGTATAAGAAGCCCTGCCAATTTCCTTTTGTATTTTCCCATCGTTTTCATTTCTCCTGTCATAAAAAAAATCACTTGCTTCTCAAAAGTATACTATCTTTTTCCAAAAACTTCAATACATCGCAGGCACTCATTCCCCTTCCGCTTCCCACATTCCTCCCTAGAACCCAAAAATTCCCAAGTATGTTTCGAAGCATGGGTAATAAGCCGCCGGCATGAGTGTTCCTAATCTATCAGGAATACCATGCCGCTGCGTGCTTATTCTAGTGCGAACGCCCATGCTGAGAACATGCTTGGGAATATAACGATTATTTCAACTTATACGCCTTTACCGTAGTATATGCGCCCCAGACTTTCTTGCCATTTACGGTAGTATAAGCTCTCATCTTATAATAATACGTTTTGTTACGTGTTGTTTTCTTTGTATAAGATGTGCTTGCTCCGGATTTTACCGTCTTAATCCTACTGAATCCACCTGTCTTTGACGTGGAACGATAAATACGGTATCCGCTGGCACCTGTTACCGCTTTCCAGGAAATGTTCACTTTTTTTCTTGTCGATTTTTTAGCTTTGAACGAAGCTGGTGCTGCCGGTTTTGCTTTTGCACTGACAACCGGTGAATATGCACCAAAATAGTAATTTCCATCTACGAGGCGGTAAGCGCGTACTTTATAGTAGTAAGTTGTACCGCAGGCAATATTTGAGTTGGTATAGGTTACTTTGGAGCTGGATGTAATGGATTTGATCTTCTTAAATCCACTTGTCTTGGATGTGGAACGATATACACGGTATCCGGTAGCTCCATCCACACCGCTCCATGTCAATGTTACTTTATTATAAGCTTTACTCTTTGTCGTCAGTGTTGCTACTTTATCCAGTGACAGAACATTGCTTACCATCTCTGTTTTATCAACATTTACCGTTACCGTTACCATCTGTTTACTTCCTGTAATCTGGTATGTATAGGTAAAGGAAGCTGGCACATCTGTCGCTTTATCCCAGATGATTGCACGCTCTGCTTCTTTGTAAGTTCCTTTATCAGAAATTGTCACTGGCTTTGCAGCACCTGTAGGAAGAACAACACCGGCATCACTGGTAGAAACTTTCTGAAGTTTCAATGTGATCTCACTCTTACGATTTTCCAAAACTTTCAGGTTTTTCAAAGAAGAAACATCCATCGCTGCAACTGCATTTCCATCGGAAATCAATGTTTCCAGTCCGACGAGACCTTCTACACCAAAGCTGGAAAGAGCATTGTCGCTGCAGTCAAGTGTTGTCAACTGATACAAACCTGCAAGGTTCAATGTCGTCAATTTATTGTTGCTTACATCAAGTGATTTTACCGTTGTATAACCGGCAAGATTCAAAGTTACCAAATTGTTATTTGCAAGATTTAACGTTTCCGGTTTTCCATCTTTTGCCAATGTTACATCTGCAAGATCATTGTACTCTGCGTTTACCTTTGTAATATTGGGCAGTTTGGAAAGATCCAGCAATGCAATGCTGTTGTGGGAGCAGTCCAGTTCGGTAATTCCCGTAAAATACTGGATTCCAAGAAGATTGCTGATCTCTTTTCCGCTGATGTTAAGTTTACCGGTGTATTCACCGATCTTTTCCTGCATTACTGCGGTCAGATTTTCGTCATCTTTTACTGCGCCGCCAAAAATCAGTTCATTTACTACTTTTCGGAAATTCGCATCCGGAATCAATGTCTTAAATGTGCCAACTACCGGTGTGGCTGTCGGTGTAGCAGAAGCTGCCGGACTAACCGATGCTGTTGCTATCGGGCTGGCAGACGGTGTGGCAGATGGCACCGGTGTTCCTTCAACGTTTCCGGTCGCTGCCATCGGTACCTGTGTGGATGATGCATTTTCAGCATTTACCGGTACCATTGCCAGAATTGGTACAAACATAAGACCACAGGCGCCTATGCACATTTTCTTAAACATCTTTCTCATAATTAAGGTTCCCCCTGTCTATTTTTATTGTAACTATTTCGGTTACTTTTTATTTACAATGCCAAGTATAATAAATCACTTTGACAGATTTTTGTCCAAAGTTTGGCAAAATAAAGTCATGTTTTTTATCCGCATACATACTCGATCGGGCGGTAACAGCACGCAATCTCTACCCGTTTGTGGCTGCCGCCGTTTTCGCCATCTAATGTATAGGCAACCTCCTGCTCAGAAGTGATACGGAAATAATCGCTGTGTACGCCGATGATCTGGTCATTTGGTTTCAATGTCACAAACGAATTGATCACGGCCTGCAATTCCTGCGGATTCTTCGGTTTACGGATAAATATTCCTTCAAATTCACCGTCATTGAGCGAAACCTGTCCTTTTTTAAAGAAAGTAAATCCACCGACACTTTTTGCATTGCTGACCATCCCAAACAAAAACTCATCCGTGATTTTTCCATTTTTTGTCTCTATCGTCATTGGATAGGCCTTGATATTGGCAACCTGTCCCATGCCTTCCACGATATAGGCAGCGCGTCCGAGCAGATTTTTAAATGCCTGCGGGGTCTCATACGAAACCGAGGTAAACGCGCCAAAAGCCGCCACATACGTAAATACTTCGCCATTCATCAGTCCGATATCCATCGGTTTGATTTTGTCAGTAACCGCTGTTTTTGCTGCATTCCGCACACGAGTCGGAAGTTTCAGACCTCGGGCAAAATCATTGACCGTTCCGGTCGGAATATACCCACATACCGGACGCTTCTCTGCCGGCATATTCATCAATCCCTGCGTTACCTCATGAAGCGTGCCGTCTCCCCCGGAACAGACGATACGATCGTATTTTTCTCCAAGTTCCATAACCAGTTCTGTCGCCTCGCGCTCCCGCTGGGTTGCATACACGGTCACCTCGTAATTGGCTCGCATAAACGTCTCCATCACATCGGAAAGTTTGGATTTCATCGCCCCTTTTCCGGCGCATGGATTATATATGAACAGCATTTTCTTTTCTCTCATAAAGCTCCCTCCTTGTTTCATGCAGACATCGCCACACATGGATTTCGAAATCATTAATCTGTGATAAACATAGCATCTCCAAACGAAAAGAATCGATACCTTTCCTTTACCGCTTCTTCATACGCCTTCATAATAAAATCTTTTCCGGCAAGTGCAGAAACCAGCATCAAAAGAGTAGACTCCGGCAGATGAAAATTCGTGATCAGTTCATCCATAATCTTAAAGGAATAACCCGGATAAATAAAGATCTCCGTGTCTCCCTCGCAGGCTTTGATATTTCCCTTTTCATCGGCTGCCGACTCCAGAGTACGGCAGCTTGTCGTTCCGACGCAGATAATACGGCCGCCATTTTCTTTGGCTTTTCGTATTTTCTCTGCCTCTTCCGGTTCAATAAAATAATGCTCCGAATGCATGTGATGCTGTGTCACATCGTCCACTTTTACCGGTCGGAATGTGCCGAGTCCCACATGAAGCGTAACATTGGCGACGATCACCCCTTTTTTCTCCAATTTTTCAAATAATTCATTGGTAAAATGAAGGCCGGCTGTCGGAGCCGCAGCGGATCCGTCGTATTTGGCGTACACCGTCTGATAGCGGTTTTTATCCTGCAATTTATGGGTAATATATGGGGGAAGCGGCATCTGACCAAGCTGATCTAAAATCTCTTCAAAAATTCCCTCGTAGAAAAATTGAATCAGGCGGTTGCCGTCCTCCAGCACATCGATGATCTCTCCTTTCAGAAGCCCTTCTCCAAATGAGATCCGCGCACCGGCGCGTGCTTTCTTTCCGGGTTTTACCAAGGTCTCCCAGATGTCATCTTTTCTTCTTTTTAGTAAAAGCAATTCGATCACCGCTCCGGTATCTTCCCGCGTTCCGTACAGTCTCGCCGGAATTACCTTCGTATTATTGCGCACCAGGCAGTCTCCCGGATTCAAATAATCTATGATATCCGTAAAATGTTTATGTTCAATCGTTCCTGTTTTTCGATGAAGTACCATCAGCCGTGACGCACTTCGGTCCTCTAAAGGGTCCTGTGCGATCAGTTCTTTTGGCAGATCAAAGAAAAAATCACTCGTCTTCATTTTTATTCCTCTCTTTCCAAATATCACGTCTTCAAAATTTGTCGTAAATTACACATATATTTTAGCTGATTTTTACATAAAATACTAGTCATTTTTACAAAAAACTATTATAATAAAAAGTATCTATTCAGGATCTAATGTATGGGACCTGAATAGTTACTAATAACTACTTGTGAACATAATGAAGGGAGGCACTTCCATGGTAATAACTACCTATGCGGCAATTGATGTAGGTTCCAATGGTCTTTCCATGAAAATATATGAAGTATCAAAAGGCAAGGGTATCGTTGAACTTACCCATATCCGCCACAAATTGTCGATTGGGTCGGAAATATTTGCCAAACATCAGATTACCTATAAGACATTGTCCGAAATCTGCCGGGTACTAAAAGATTTCAAAAAAATTATGGAAGAATACCAAGTAACTTCCTATCAAGCATATAGCGGGGATGCGCTCCGTGAGGCTTCCAACCGTCTGATCGTACTGGATCAGATCAAATTACAGACGGACATCAAAGTAAAAATTCTGAGTAACAGCGAGCAGCGCTTTTTATATTATAAAGCCATTTCCATGAAGGAATCCTATTTTGACGATCTGATCGACGAAGGTGCCTTGATTGTGGATATGAGTGCCGGCAGCGTACAGTTTTCCTTTTTCCGCCACGGCGTATTGGAATTTACCCAGAATCTGAAACTTGGTTCGACTAGGATCAATGAACTGCTTCACACGATGGAATCCGAAGTATTTCATTACAATGAGCTGATCTTGGATTATCTCGATAAGGATTTGACAACTTTTTACAATTTGTATCTTAGTCAGAAAAAAGTTCGTCATATTATCGCTGTCGGAAGTAATCTGCCGGAGATTAAAGCACGTCTGTCCGAGAAAGATCCGGAATTTCAGGGATTGATCTCACGAAAAGATTTTGAAAAGATTAAAAATGCAAGCCATCTCGGTCTTGCACATATGGACCAGATTCTGCCGACACTGCTTTTATTCCGCAAGATTGGTGCCCTTACCAAATGCAATGACCTGTATCTTTCCGCGATCGATCTGTGCGACAGCATGGTGGCGGATTATACAGAACGACGGGAAAAAATACGGCCGGCACACGATTTTTCAAAAGATATTATCGAATCGGCCAAAAATATTGCCATTCGTTACCAATGTGATATGGCACACATTGAAAATGTGGTTTATCTTGCCACCGAAATATTTGACAACATCCGGAAACTTCACGGGCTTGGCAAACGTGAACGTCTGCTTCTGCAGATTGCCGTAATCTTACACAGCTGCGGCGCTTTTGTCAATATGGCGCAGACACGCGAAAATTCTTATAAAATTATTATGAGTACGGAAATCATCGGAATTTCACACATTGAACGCGTTATGGTAGCAAATATCGTACGGTACAATAATGAATATTTTCCGGATTATCAGGACATTGACGAGGAAGAGATCACCAAAGACCAGTATATCACCATCGTCAAACTGTGCGCGATTCTGAAACTGGCGAATGTTCTTGACAAGAGTAATCATCAGAGGATTCAGAAAGTACGTATGAGTCTCAAAGAAAATTCCCTGCAGATCACGGCTTACACATTGCAGGATATCACATTGGAAAAAGGACTATTTCACCGCAAAGCGGATGTATTTGAAGAAGTATTTGGCATCCGTCCGGTATTAAAAAAGAAAGAGGGGACGCTGAAATGACAAATTTTTACAATCGAGAATTAAGTTGGCTCGGATTTAATTACCGAGTTCTTTCGGAAGCACGTGATAAAAATATTCCGCTTATGGAACGCTTGAAATTTTTAAGTATTACCGCATCCAACCTGGATGAATTTTTCATGATCCGCGTGGCTTCTCTGAAAGATATGGTGCATGCAAAATACACTAAAAAAGATATCGCTGGACTGACTCCCAAAGAACAGCTTGCGATCATTTCCACGGGAACGCATGAATTGGTAGAAAAACAGTACAATACCTACAATCGTTCTTTTCTGCCGGCTCTGAAACACAACGGACTGACGATCGTAACGCAATACGAGGCATTGAATGCCGAGCAGGCCGAATATGTAGACCGCTATTTTATGCGTGAAGTATATCCGGTATTGACACCGATGGCCGTTGACTCTTCCCGTCCATTTCCATTGATCCGCAATAAATCGCTCAATATCGCAGCACTTTTAATGGACAAAAAGAGGAAAGACACCATTGATTTTGCCACGGTTCAGGTGCCTTCTGTTCTTCCAAGAATTGTAAATATTCCTTCTGAAAAAGAAGGCGAGACCTGCATTATTCTGCTGGAACAGATTATTGAAAAAAATATACAGAAACTGTTTTTAAATTACAAAGTATTGGATGCGACCCCGTACCGTGTCATGAGAAATGCTGATCTTACGATCGACGAGGATGAAGCTGCCGACCTTTTGATTGAAATCGAACGCCAGTTAAAGAAACGTCAATGGGGCGAGGCAATCCGTCTGGAAGTGGAACAGGGAATTGATAAACGCCTGTTAAAAATATTGAAAAAAGAACTGCAGATTCAGCAGGAAGATATTTTTACCATCCGGGGTCCACTTGATCTTACCTTTTTAATGAAAGTGTATGGCATGGAGGGCTTTGATCATCTGAAGGAAGAACCTTACACCCCGCAGCCTCCGAAGGGACTTGATATGGATGGCGATCTCTTTGAGCAGATCCGCCAGAAAGATATTCTGCTCCACCATCCTTACGAGACCTTTGATCCGGTCGTTAATTTTGTACGGTTTGCTGCCAAAGACCCGGATGTCCTTGCGATCAAGCAGACATTGTACCGTGTCAGCAGCAATTCGCCGATTATTGCCTCGTTAGCGCAGGCGGCAGAAAATGGGAAACAGGTTACGGTTCTGGTCGAATTAAAAGCCCGTTTTGATGAGGAAAACAATATTGTCTGGGCGAGAAAACTGGAAAAAGCCGGCTGTCATGTTATTTATGGCCTCGTCGGATTAAAAACGCATAGTAAAATTACGCTCGTCGTACGGCGTGAAGAAGAAGGAATCCGCCGATATGTCCACCTCGGAACCGGTAACTACAACGATTCTACGGCAAAGCTTTATACCGATATGGGTATGTTTACGTGCAAACGTGCCTATGGCGAAGATGCAACCGCCGTATTTAACATGCTTTCCGGTTATTCTGAGCCTCTCTCCTGGAATAAACTGGCATTGGCACCGACCTGGCTCCGCACACGTTTTGTCGAACTGATCAATCGCGAACGTGACTATGCAGCGATGGGAAAACCGGCTCGTATTGTCGCAAAGATGAATTCTCTGTGTGATGCCGGCATCATTAATGCCCTTTACGAGGCCTCTGCTGCCGGTGTTCAGATTGAACTGATCGTGCGTGGTATCTGCTGCCTGAAGCAGGGTGTTCCCGGCATGAGCGAAACCATTCAGGTGCGTTCGATCGTCGGTACGTTTTTGGAACACTCCCGTATTTTCTATTTTGAAAATGACGGCAGTCCGGAGATTTACATGGGAAGTGCCGACTGGATGCCACGAAACTTAGATAAACGTGTCGAAATCCTCTTTCCGGTCGAAGATCCGGACCTGAAAAAGGAAATCGTTCACATCCTGCACACCCAGCTTGCGGACAATACAAAGGCGCATCTTCTACAGCCGGACGGACTTATTGATCCTGAAAAAGACGGCCTTGTCAAAGTGTATGGAGGTTTCTATAAAAAAGCAGACCGCCGCGGTCATGCAGCCGTCTGCTCACAAATGCAGTTTTGTAAAGAAGCAAAGAAAAATACAAAATAATAGAGGATACAACGCAAAACAGAGGAAGGCTTTTACCGGCCTTCCTCTGTTTGACATTGTTCTGCCAGCCGCTGCATCTTGCGGTCCGCGCGTGCCATCAGATCGGCACACCGCTTTAACTGCTTATGCATCTCCGGCGTAAATTTTTCTTCTTTCTTATAACGAAGCTGATGCTCCGTACTTGCCCAGAAATTCATCGCGATTGTACGAAATTGTATTTCAATCGGCACTTTTTTCTTTTCATCCGAGAAGAAAACATCCACCATAACGATCACATGCAGACTTCGATATCCATTGTCCTTCGGATGTTCTATGTAATCTTTGACACGAATGACTTCGACATCCGTCTGATTCATCAGCATCGCCGCCACATGGTATACATCTGTTATAAACGGGCAGATAACGCGCACTCCGGCGATATCGTGAATATTTCCCATCATACAACTGATCGTAAGCGGCAGTCCTTTTTTCTTCATCTTTTCGATAATACTGTCCGCCGATTTTACACGGCTCTTAATATTCTCGATTGGATTCCGGTCATTGCAGTACTGAAATTCTTTATTCAATATTTCCAGTTTTGCTGTCACCTGCTGAATCCCCGCCTCATAAAAGAACATGATCTGTCGATACTGTTTTTCCATATCTAAAAGGTCACCTGTCTGTGGCAGAAGTATCTCATTCCCATCTTCCGGAATGACATTAACCACTTCGATGTCCCCTTCTTTTTTCGTTGTTAAACGACTCAATACATTTTTCAAAGCTATCACTTCCTATCTATTTTCTATCATATCGTAAAAAGTTGAATAGAACGTCAAAAAAGTGTGAATTAAGTGTTAAAATATTACGCTCTTGGCCAACTCGTCTGCCATATCATTGTAATGGTCGCCGGAGTGGCCTTTTACCTTGACAAAGGTCACCTGCAGTTTGTCCTGCACTGAATCATAATATTTTTTATAGGCTTTCGTTCCCTCTTTATTTGTCTTCCATTCTCCCAGGCACCACGAAGCGATTCCCTGATAATCATGATAAATTTTTATCTTCCGGATCCCCCGTTTGACAGCAAGTTCCATCGCAAGCCGGGATCCCAGGATCTCGCCAGCCACATTCCGCATCTGCGCCAGTTCTTCATCTTCCCCTTTTTGTGCCATCGTTTCTTCTTTTCCCTCATACAAAAACACGACACCACAACTGTACTCGCCGGTTGCGACATTATAGCTTCCATCTACATAAGCGACTGCCGTATCTTTGTCTGGCAGCCCGGTTTCTTCGTCACTTCCTGCCTCATTTCCATCAGAGGCGGCTGCCGTTCCACGGACAAAATTCTCTGCCTCTTCCATCGTCGGAAAACTTTTGTAAATCGCCCCGGAATATCCATCGGTCTGCGCTTTACAGTCATTCCACGTCAGGTAGATCCCCGGTGTTTTTCCCTTCTTTACTGCATAATATTTCTTTTTTGCCATCTGCCTGCTCCTTTAATATCTCAATTTCTTTTTCTGTCAGCTGCCGCCATTGTCCCTTTTCCATCGAATCTTCCAGCTTGATTCCCGCCATCGCCACACGTTTCAGATAAACAACTTCTTTTCCGAGTTTATGAAACATCCGCTTCACCTGATGAAATTTTCCCTCTGTGATGGTAAGAAGGCATTCTCGTTCGGAAAGAATTTCCATCTTTGCGGGCTTCGTCAAATGTTTCTCTCCAATGTCCAGTCCTTCTTTCATGTGCAGCACATCCATTTCACTCACTGCTGTATCTAATTGCACCAGATATGTCTTTTCTACATGGAACTTCGGGGACAAAAGCCGGTGTGCCAGTTCTCCGTCATTGGTAAAGATAAGAAGACCTTCCGTGTCCTTATCAAGCCGCCCCATCGGAAACAGATCTTTTGCCAGAAACGGCACTTCCCCTTCACCCGCAAATCCACCACGGCGCACGGCATCCAAAACCGTTTCTTCTCTCGTATCCTCTGTGGCAGACACGATTCCGGCAGGCTTATGAAAAAGAAGATACTGGTACTGCTGCCCACAGATTCTCCGTCCTTCCATCTCAATGACATCCTCTGCGGACACCTTATATCCAGCATCTCTGATCACGGCATCCTGAACCTTTACCAGTCCGGATGCTACCTTTTTTTTAATCTGACTCCTCGTCCATTCGGTATGATCCGATAAATATTTATCCAAGCGAATCTTCTTCAATATCATCCTCCTGTAATCGTCCCTTCTCTACATTTGGACGGATAAATGTCTCATAGGCATACTTCCAAAGTACTTCAGACCCTTCTGCAGTGCGCTCGTTTCTGCCAAGCACCTGGGAAAGATGTACGCCGTGTTCTTCCCACGCTTTGCCATCGGTCGCCGCATTCAGCATAAGCGGCTGGATATTGTCCATCGTTCTGGCAAATTTTGCCTCCGGCGTCTCTCTTGCTTCAAATTCTTCCCAGAGAGCCCGCAAAGTTTTTCCCTGCTCCTCCGGCAAAATAGAAAAAATACGGTCTGCCGCCTTTACTTCGCGTTCACGCTGCGTCGCCTTTCCTGCTTCATCATACGCATACGTATCCCCGGCATCGATCTCCACAAGATCATGGATCAAAAGCATCGAAACCGTTTTTAATACATCAATTTTTTCATTGGCATATTCACTGAGTAATAACGTCATAATTGCCATATGCCAGGCATGTTCCGCGTCATTTTCCTTGCGGTCTGCTCCGGTCAGATACGTCTGTCTTCCAATCTTCTTTTCCTTATCGATCTCACGAAAAAAAGCAAATTGCTTATCGAGTCTTTCCATTTTTCAGGCTTCCTTTCCGGCAGACAGGATCTTTCTTGGATCCGGTTCGATCTCATCTGTCTTAAACCAGTGCCAGACAACACTGCCACAGATCACTGCGATCACGGTCAGCACAATCAAAACCACAATTTTCTGTACGATACCACTTGGAATCACGTTTACGAAAATCTGATTGATAAGCATGATAACCTCATAAATTACCGCTCCGGTAATCCAGGCATGATGTACTTTCCGCTCTTCATAATATTTTGCCATAATCAATGTAATCGCCATAATAACGATAAACATCAACAAACATTTGTAGGTTCCCTCTAACATCGACGGAATCGTCGTACGTTCAATGGCTTTCATATAATCGGTCTCTTTTCCAATCTGTCCGTTATTGATGCGGATGGACGCATAAGCACTGTAAAAATATGGCTGTACCAGTTCCAATGCCACTTTTCCAAGGGAAAATCCGATTCCTACTACCGCGCTTCGATAGATCGAACGCTTCTTTTCATTTGTCAGATAGATTCCCCAGTACAGCGCAGCGATCGTAAATGCGGTGCTCAAAAATGTCAGTCCGAAAGACACTCCAACCTTGGCAATCCCGGATACTCCTTTAAACACAAGGGCCATAAGGTACATTGCCAGAAAGGAAAAGATCAGATACTGCCATAAATATCCAAGAAAGCCATATCCAAGTGCTCCCGGCAGCCCCGTTTCCAGTTTGCTGGAACGTTTGTGAATTTTAAAATATGCAATCCCCAAAACAACAAGTGCGATCAGGGGACAAGCTATCATACATACAATTTTTATCGTTGGAATCATAATATTAAACCTTGCCTTTCAAATTCATTGCTAGAGATTATTATAGTTTATTTACCGAGAGAAGTCAATTATGACAAAATGAACATTATGTAAAGAAAAACCACCCCGCTGATCTCTTTTGTATCAGCAAAGTGGTTTTTTATCGTTTTATGACGCCTCTACGATCTCCTGCGTCCGCAGGATTACCGGAATCAACTGGTGAAGTTCCTCTTTGAGTTCCGGAAGCCCTACCGGCTCTTCGTGCAGGATCACATTGTAGCAGGTCGAATTGATCAATTCCACGATCATATAAATGACTAACTCATGGTTTTTGAATTTACGCCCGGAAGTTGCGATCAATTCGCTGTACCAGTCAAAGAAACTCTTTGACACATCATTTTCCCCTTCCAAAAGAACCTTATGGAAAAGTCCCCATTGGAGATTTTTGGCAATAAATTCCAGCAGCGTCTTATCCTCATCGAGCTGGTCAATGATGACATCCGCAGCGCAGATTACCGTTTCTTCCAGAGAAGAAAATTTTTTCCGGTACATCCGCTCATACGCGATGGAGAAAAGCTCGCCCGCCTTTTTGGTGATCAATGCGTTTCGTATATCATACTTATCTTTAAAGTAAAGATAAAAGGTTCCTTTTGCCATATTGGCTTTTTTGACGATGTCCGAAATAGATGTGTCAAATACGCCTTTGGAAGTAAACAACTCATACGTCGCATTGAGTAGATCCTCACGCTTTTTCTTCTTTTTTTCATCGAGTCTGCCCACTTCATTCACATCCTTTCCTACCACAAGTGGTTTTTATTCTTCATCATCTTTTTTCACTTCTGCCGTCTCGATGACGAATTTAACCTTTCCGTCCATTCCTTTGCTGATTCCGGAGAAGTTTGTATAATCTTTGGACATATCCGTCAATTTTTCCAGTCTGGTCTTCAATGTCTTGATGTCATCTTCGTAAACATTGTTCAGTTTCTGGATACCCTTCTGATCGAATTTATCCATTCCTTCGTAAAGATCATTTGCACCATCGGAAAGTTTTCCGATACCATCTGCGACTTTACCGGTTGCCTTGTGAAGCTTATTGCTTCCTTTCTTCAATTTATTGGCACCATTGATCAGTTTGTCACTTCCGGATTTTACGGATTTGCTGGCTTTCAGGATTTTCTTTGCTCCTGCCAGTAATTTACGGTCATTGCTGCTCAGTGTCTTGCTTCCTTCGCTCAGTTTCTTCACGCTCGCTGTCAATGTTGCGATGCTGGAAGTCAATTTCTGGTCTGCCGAACGAAGGGTTGCAGAATTACCGGAAAGGGTCTGTGCGCCTGTCATCACTTTTTTGATACCGGCTGCTACCTGGCTTGCACCGGATTTCAAAGTACTCTTACTGTCTGTCGCACTTACCAGTGCTCCTACACTTGCTTTCTGTCCCTGATACAATTCTTCCAACTTCTGTACATAAGCAAGAATCGTTGCTTTCTGTGTCGGATCGCTGATCTGGGCAGCCTGTGCTTTCAATCCATCTGCAAGAAGTTTATAATTATCATAAGAACTTTCCAGTTTTCCTAAGTTTTCATTCAATGTTCCGATTCCGGCTGTCACCGCGTCGGCACCATCTGTCAGCTGTTTTGCTGTCTTGGTATCCGCAAGTGTATCAACACCTTTTGTATAGGCCTGCAGGCCATCGGAAAATTCCTTATAGGAAGATGGCATATCTTTTACGGCTTCATACAATTTCTGGTTTCCGTCCGTAATCTGTTTTGCTCCATTGACATAACTCTGTGTTCCTTTTGCCAGGGTATCCACACCATTAGTATAGTCTTTTACACCTTTTTTCAATGTTGTTCCACCGTTTACCAAATCTTTAATTCCTTTGTTCAAAGATTTTTCGCCGTCCTGATAATCGTCGAACTTATCTTCCAATTCACCCATTTTATTGGAAAGTTTTTTGGAACCATCTACAAGATCTTCGGAGGAATCTACTAATTTTTCCAATTTATTTTCAAGATCATCCAAATCATCGATATCATCAAGTTCCAGATCGCTCAAAACACTTGGGCTGGCAAATGTGATCGTATTTCCGATAGAGAAATCTGTCACATCCGCAGTTACCGTGAAGCCTTCCGGAAGTTTATCTGCGGCATCCACATCGAGATCCAAACTCTCTGCCATACCCGGCATACCGAATCCGACAACGATATTATTGGAACCCTCATTGATGATCTTTCCGTCATCTACTTCCACATTGCTGAATTTGTCATCCGGAAGAATGATTCCGGTTGCCATTACAAATGGGGTGTACATTTCCTGTTTTTCACCGTTGATCGTCTGTGTGGATTTGGATTTATTTGTATATGAAACGGTAATTTTCAATTTACCGCTCTGACCAAGAAGATCTTTTGCGGCAATTTCTTTTCCATCCAATTCGTATTTAATCTCAACCCCTACCGGAAGTTCTTTGTCCGTTGTTCCCTGATAATAGATATCATCGGAACCGGCACTCCACTGTACGTCATCGCCGTTCTGGGTAAAGGTCTCATCTCCTTTGACATTCTGAATGTCTTTCAGATCGGATTCATCGTTAATCGTTCCATTGATTCCGGCATTTTTCAACCAGTTCGAAACGGTGATCTTCGTCGTTGCTCCGCTTTCATCTGCATTTACATAAACGGATTCATCTTTGGAAATTTTCTGTGCATTGGCATAGGCACCATTGGATACTACCAGACTTGTCACCAAAAGTCCGGAAATGACTGTCTTACTAATACGATTGAGTTTTCTATTTCGATTCATAATGCTCATCCTTTCTATCATTCATTAATAATTGATTTTACGCATATCCCATGTTGTCTTGCAGATTACTTTATCAAAGAGGTAAAGCATCGCCGGCAGAATCAGGATTACACTGACCGTACTGATTACGGCACCTCTTGAAAGCAAAGTACAGATCGCATTGATCATATCAATACTCGAGTATGCTGATACACCAAAGGTTACGGCAAAGAAGCTCAGTCCACTGATAATAATGGATTTCATCGAAGTCTTGTGTGCGATCTCAACTGCTTCTTTCTTTGTCTTTTGATTTACGACACGCTCTTTATGATATCTTGTCGTCATCAATATCGCATAATCTACTGTCGCTCCTAACTGAATGGTTCCAATGACAATACTTGCCACAAATGGAAGCTCCGTTCCGCTGTAATATGGGAACGACATATTCAGGAAGATGGCAAATTCGATTACACTTACCAGGATAACCGGCAGTGAGATTGACTTAAATGTCAATAAGATGATCAGGAAGATCGCTCCGATTGACAGGTAGTTTACCGTTGCAAGGTCGACATCCGTTACATCCTGCAAGTCTTTCGTAAGCGGTGCTTCACCGATTACCATCGAATCTTTGCTGTACTTTTTCACAATGTCATTGATGGAAGCAATCTGGGCATTGACTTGATCTGTCGCCGTCTTATAATCCGAACAGATAAACTGCAGTTCCCAGTTATCGCTCTTTAACATGTCTTTGTATTTGTTTGGAATCATATCATCCGGTACATTGGCTCCTACAATGGAATTCATGCCGAGTACCCATTTGACTCCATCTACTTTTTCAATTTCGTTTTTCATATCATTTTTCTCTTTACTCGAAAGACCGTTTTTCAAGAGAAGGATATGCATGTTGTTCATATTGAACTTCTCTTCCAGTTTCTTATTGGCAATCGCCGAATCCAGATTCTGTGGAAGTCCCTGATCCAGATTGTAATATACTTTTACATGATTATTTCCATAAAATGCCGGGATAAACAATACGGCAAAAATAAGCAGCGGAATGACTCTATGTCTTGTAATAAAGGCACTCGTTTTATGGAAATTCGGGAAGATGGCACGGTGTGTCGTCTTATCGATCCATTTATCAAAGAACAGGATCAAGGATGGCAGCAAGGTGATACAAACGATAACACCGATGATAACTCCTTTTGCCATAACGATTCCAAGGTCACGTCCTAAAGCAAATGTCATAAAGCACAGTGCTGCAAATCCTGCCACTGTCGTGATCGAACTTCCGACAACGGATTTAAATGTGTTACTGATCGCATGTGCCATCGCACGTTCTTTGTCATTATCAAAACGTACTTTGTTCGCCTGATAACTCTCCAGAAGAAAGATGGAATAATCCATCGTAACTCCCAGCTGAAGTACGGCCGTCAGTGCCTGTGTGATATAGGATATCTGTCCCAGGAAGATATTGGTTCCCATATTGTAGAGAATCGCTAATCCGATGCATAAAAGGAACAATACCGGTGTCACGATTGACTCCATCGTGATAAGCAGCACGATCAATGCAAGAATACCCGCAATGACAATGTATACCGGAAGTTCTGCCTGTACCAGATTCTTAATATCGGTAACGATTCCTGACATACCACTGATAAATGCTTGATCTTTTACCATATTTCTCATATCTGTGACTGCCTGCATCGTATCCTCGGACGATGTCGTATTATCAAACAATGCGATCATCATCGTTGCATCCCCATTGAACAATGCTTCTTTTAATTCATTCGGAAGCATGTCTGTCGGCAGTGAAATATCTGCTACACTATCATACCAGATAATTTTTTCAACATGATCTACTTTCTCCAATTTTTCTTTCAAAGCAACCACGTCTTTGTTATCCATATTTTCCACGATAACCATGGAAAATGCCCCCATACCAAATTCGTCTACCATGATATCCTGACCGGATACTGTTTCGAGGGAATCTGGCAGATAACTAAGTACATCATAATTGACTCTCGTCTTGACCATACCGATCATCGCCGGGATGATAAGCAGCACACCAAGAAGAAGAATGAATAATTTGTGCTTTGTAATAAACTTTCCAAACTTAACCATTTGCTGGCAACCTCCTTTTGATACTTATTATCAAAAATGACTAGTAGTCATTTCTTAAGCTACCAGTAGTCTATCACAAAAATGACCAGCGGTCAATATTTTTTTGAAAAAAATTTAACGATTCCGGATCCATGTGTAAAAACCGATGGATCGTCGTGCTTGCACGTAAGAGACTTTGGCTTTTATTCCACAAATTTCAGCCAGCTGATCTCTGCTACCTGAAATTTTTCCGGATCTTTCATCCACAATTGAACCAGCCGCAGTATTCCTCCGGCATAAAAGCAGGCCTTCATCTGTTTCACATCATCTTCCTGCTTACCCGGCAGACCACACAAATATTCATACACACCATTTTGTACCGTTTCTGCAAAAATCTCCATCAAGACCGGCATCATCTGGCTATCCTGCAGATTGCGGACCAGCTGGGGGTGCGCTTCGAAAAATTTCATCATTTCATGAAACAGTTTATCGCAATACTCCTCCGACGTCTCTGGCATTCCTAAATTCATACTTGTGATATGATTCAGTAGTTCTTTTCGCATTTCCTGGATAAAAAAGGATAAAAATTCGTACTTATCTGCAAAATGAGTATAAAAGGTCGCTCGGCGGATATTGGCACTTTCACATAACTGCTTTACGCTGATATCTTCAAAGCGGTATTTCTCCAGCAAATGAAGAAATGCCTGTACCAGACTTGCAAACGTTTTTTTCGTACGTAAATCTCCCATCTTCTTCCTCCTTTTTGGACATTTTTAATCAGGATGTCAAATAATTGTCATCTGACAATATATTGTGCGTTGCATCCCTCTTCGTCTATTGCTATAATACATATAACCGTAACAGATGTCAATTATTTTTTTAGTGAGGTATGCATTATGAAAGAAAAATTTTTTAAGTGGGTCATTCGTTTTCGAATCCCAATCCTAATTTTATTTTTAGCTGCCAGTCTTTGCTGCGCGATTTTGAGCCGGCAGGTCAAAGTAAATTATGATATGAATGATTATCTTCCGGCAGAATCGCTTTCCACCATTTCATTGGATAAGATGAAAGAAGAATTTGAAGGAGATATTCCGAATGCGCGTGTCGCAGTCAAGAATGTTACCTATGCACAGGCTTTGGATTATAAGAAGAAACTTGAAAAAATCTCCGGTGTAGACAGCGTAACATGGCTGGATGATTCGAATCCTATGGATCTCCCGCTCTCCATGCTGGATGAAGATACCGTAACTACTTATTATAAAGATAATACGGCTCTCTACACCGTAACCATTAACGAAGAAGACATTAATGATGCTGTCCCTGCCATCCGCAGTCTGATCGGCGAAGACAATGCCATGACCGGTTCTGCCGTAAGTACAGCAGTCGCCACGGAAAGTACCGTAAGCGAAATCCGGAAAATTTCCGGCATCTCGATCGCCATTGTGCTGCTTGTCCTGATTCTTACAACGACTTCGTGGCTGGAACCCTTTATCGTTTTGTTCGGAATCGGTGTGGCTGTCATTTTAAACTCCGGAACAAACCTGATATTCGGAGAAATCTCCTTTGTCACGAATGCAGCGGGAAGCATACTGCAATTAGCAGTTTCTTTGGATTATTCTGTATTTTTGATCCACCGTTTTCAGGAATGCCGCACACAGTACGCCGATCCGAAAACTGCGATGAATCAGGCTCTCTGCAAGTCCTGTTCCTCCATCCTTTCGAGTGGACTTACTACTGTGATCGGCTTTTTAGCTCTGTTATTTATGCGTTTCCAAATCGGTCCTGACCTTGGAAGAGCTTTGGCAAAAGGAATCGCGATCAGCCTTATCACCGTATTTATTTTCATGCCTGGCGTAATCCTTCTCTTTTACCGCTTAATGGACAAATTGTCGCACCGAGAGTTTCTCCCGTCTTTCCGCAAGTTCGGAAAGGTTGTTGGCAAAATCACACTGCCCCTTGCTTGTGTTTTCTGCCTGATCATGGTTCCTGCCTATTATTTCAGTAACCAGAATAGCTATTATTATGGTTCCTCCCATATTTTCAGTGCTGGAACCCAGTACGGCGATGATACGGCCTACATTGAATCCACATTCGGTATCAAGGACAGTTACGTCATGATGATTCCGAATGTGTCCGACCAAACCGAACGTGCGCTTGTCGAAGATATGAAAAAGGATAATAATGTCATTTCCGTCACTTCCCTTGCGGATATGATCGGCCCCGGCATCCCACGCGACATGATTCCGGATTCCATCAAATCCAAACTCTGCGGCACCCATTATAACCGCCTTGTCCTTTCGGTCGGCGTCCCTTATGAAGGCGACGAAACGTTTGCTTTGGTAAAATCACTCCGGGAGAAAGCCCAAAAATATTATGGCGACGACTACTATCTCGCCGGTCAGGGCGTAAGCACCTATGATCTTATGGACACCATCACCGCTGATATGGAAAAAGTGAATCTGGTCGCTATCGGCGCTGTCTTCGTCGTACTCCTGCTTACCATGAGACGCCTGAAAACACCAATTGTTCTCGTACTGGCCATTGAAACTGCGATATGGATCAATTTATCACTCCCTTATCTGCATCACAAACCATTGTTCTATATCGCTTACCTGATCATCAGCTCGGTACAGCTTGGAGCCACCGTGGATTATGCTATTTTATTCAGCGACCGCTATCACGAATGCCTCAAGACATTTTCACCAAAAGAAAGTATCGTCGAAGCATTGACACAGACGACGGCTTCCATCCTTACTTCCAGCATCGTAATGGTAACGGTCGGCTTTCTGCTCGGTTTCCTATCGACTCACGGTCTGCTCTCGCAGCTGGGTTACCTTCTCGGCAAAGGAACCATCTGCTCCCTGATCAGTGTACTGTTTGTCCTTCCGGGACTGCTCTACGCGACAACACAGAAAAAGAAAAAAGAGAGGTAAAGAATTCCCCCTGCGTCAAAAAGCCCAGGGGGGGAGTTTTTATCATTCTACTCTATGCTGAATTAATATTTTCTGTATATCAGAATATGTTTTTTCACGGATCTTCGCTTCCACAGCATATTTTTCAAAATCTGCGACCACCATACTGATCTTTGATACAATATCCATCGCTTTTCCCTTTTTGATTCCCATTTTCGATGCCGTTTCCAGCAAGTCCGTTAAGGAAATATCATTCGTTTTTCCATTCACACTCATTTGATGTGCCCTAAGCCATTTATTTGTCGGATTGTAAGAAAATGTAATATCATACGCCGGAGACAATCTCCACTCTCCCGTACGATCCATTAAAAATGACACATTTTTCACATGATCATCCTGGTTTACTGCCAGACAATTAAAAACCATCCTTGCAAAAAACTGTTCCATCTCTTTCATTGACAAATTCAATTCGCGCATATACTGTGCCGCCATCTCATAACTGCATATTGCCGGTTCCTTATAACTGATGTGAGCGATCGCCCCCAACGACTGCATATGAATCTTTTTCCCATTTTCCCGGTCAAACCGCTTTGTCATAAAGTGATGTTCTCCGTTATTTGAATAAATTCTACATTCATTCATTTCAATTCCTGCATCCAGTGCCATCCGATAATACGCATACTCAATCAATGTATACTCTTTTGCATCTTCCAATCCATGATCTCCATTTTTTGACACATTATCAAATTTCATAAGCCAGTAATCAAAATCCTTTCCCAGATTCAACTGGCCTGACCGAATCTCATTTGTTGCTTCATTCCATGCAATCAGCGCTTTTGCTCTTGCCCCACCTGCTGAACTTCCCACTTGTACCAGCTGGGAATAAGTAAGTTTTTCTTCTGCATTAAGTGCTACCGCTTCTCTTTGATTCAATACATCAGAAGCAAACTGCACCATTTTCGTGACATTAATATCCTGATCAATATCGCCAAACTCCGATGTCGCCGGAACGTATTCCAATGCCCCCATTCCTCTTTTTCCCATATAACACAAACGATCAATCGCAGTAAAATCACTTATCGATTTTCCTTGTGATGCCAGCCATTGTTCAATAACTTTATTACCAAAATCATCCGGCAGCGAATCTGCAACCAAACCCGGAAGACCGAAAAAAGGCTTTGCTCTTTAGAAACTCTTCGTCATATTCAAAAGAAGCATAGGACTTATCCAATTCCTGATGGATAATTCCCACTCTTGTTCCCCACAAATAAATCTCTGCTGTTGTATTCATTCTTCTTCATCTCCCCACTTAAAACCAGATTTCACTGTACTTTTTCTTCCTGCCCGTTGTCTCTTTTTTTCATTTTTTCCTAAATAATAAGAAGGTCGCTTTGTTTGATCCGGTATTAACAAATTAATATTCTCATCAAGATTCAGCGCTGACAAAATCTTAATCAAACTCTCAAGTTGAACTGAGGCTCCCTGCTCTAATCTGGAAATACTGCGTACAGACACTCCACATTTTCGTTCCATTTCCGACTGTGTCATCCCGATTCGAATACGATATTGTTTCAATCGCTCTCCAATATCTTTTTGATATTCCAAATAATCTTTTTTCATTTTAATAACACGCCACCTTTGTCTTGTTAATGACATTATTATACTTTATCAAGACATTTCTGTCTAGTTATTTTTCTAATATTATTAAGAAAGCAGCACCCCAAATTTTCAAAGTACTGCTTTTTATCCTCTCTATTCAGCCCCCAAAATACGTTTCGCATTTTCCACGCGCTCCGCGGTCGGGGGATCAATTCCTTCTAATTTATAAGGGATTCCGAGATTTTCCCATTTAAACACACCTAACGTATGGTAGGGAAGAACCTCCACTCGTTCTACCGTTTTCAATGTCTTGATAAAATCTGCAAGACGGTGAAGATATTCATCGGTATCATTACGCTCCGGAACCAATACATGGCGGATCCACATCGGCTGCCCCATGTCGGACATCTGCCTTGCCATCTCCAGTATATTTTTTCCAGTTTTTCCCGTCAGGATCTTGTGCTGCTCTTCATCAATGTGCTTGATGTCTAACATGACCAGATCCGTTACTTTCATCAGTTCTTTCCATTTTGAATAAAATGGTTCTTCTGTCGTAAAGGGATTTCCACTGGTATCCAGGGTCGTATGAATGCCCATTTCCTTTGCTTTTTGAAATAATTCCAATAAAAAGTCGATCTGTAATAACGGCTCTCCTCCGCTCACAGTAATACCGCCCTCACTTCCCCAGTAAGGACGGTATCTGTTTGCAGTTTTTAACAATTGAGAAGCCGTGTATTCCTTCCCTGCTTTGATGTCCCAGGTGTCCGGATTGTGGCAGAACTGACAACGCATGTTGCAGCCACTCAGAAAAATGATATACCGCACTCCCGGTCCATCCGCAGAACCGAAACTTTCTAAAGAATGGACATAGCCAATTCTTTCTTCCACGGTTAAACCTCCAATGCTATTTATAATCTTTCATGGCAGGTTCTTGCGATAACGTCAAGCTGCTGCTCTCTTGTCAAGTCGATGAATTTTACAGCATAACCGGATACACGAATCGTAAAGTTTGCATACTCTTCTTTTTCCGGATGCTCCATTGCATCGATCAATTTTTCTTTGCCAAATACATTGACATTCAAGTGATGTGCTCCCTGATCAAAGTAACCATCCATTACCTGAACAAGGTTCTTCACGCGCTCTTCATGTGTATTTCCAAGTGCTCCCGGATTGATGGTCTGTGTATTTGAGATACCATCCAAAGCTTCTTCATAAGGAAGTTTTGCAACGGAGTTCAAGGAAGCAAGAAGACCGTTCTGCTCTGCGCCGTATGCTGGGTTTGCACCAGGTGACAATGGCTCACCTGCTTTTCTTCCATCCGGAAGAGCACCGGTTGCTTTACCATAAACGACGTTGGATGTGATCGTAAGGATCGATGTCGTAGGCTCAGAATCACGGTAAGTATGGCAGTTGCGAAGTTTATCCATGAATGTGCGGAGAAGCCATACAGCGATCTCGTCAGCACGTGGATCATCGTTACCGTAACGTGGGAAGTCTCCCTCTACTTTGTAATCTACAGCCAATCCATCTTCATCACGGATTACATTTACTTTTGCATATTTGATTGCAGAAAGGGAATCTACTACATGAGAGAATCCTGCAATACCTGTTGCGAAAGTACGTCTTACATCCGTATCGATCAATGCCATCTGGGATGCTTCATAATAATATTTATCATGCATGTAGTGAATCATGTTCAATGTCTCTACATAAGTCTGAGCAAGCCATGTCATCATCTTGTCGTATTTATCCATGACTTCATCATAGTCAAGTACATCACTTGTGATCGGACGATATTCCGGTCCAACCTGTACTTTGTTTTTCTCATCGATACCACCGTTGATTGCGTAAAGGAGACATTTTGCAAGGTTTGCACGAGCTCCGAAGAACTGGATCTCTTTTCCTGTCTCTGTCGCAGATACACAGCAGCATACCGAATAATCATCGCCCCATACCGGACGCATTACATCATCATTTTCATACTGTACAGAACTTGTCTCGATGGAAATGTGAGATGCATATTTCTTAAATGCCTCTGGCAAATGAGAAGAATACAATACGGTAAGGTTTGGCTCTGGAGATGGTCCCATGTTTTCCAATGTATGAAGGAAACGGAAACATGTCTTTGTTACCTGGGAACGTCCGTCCATACCAATACCAGCAACGTCTACGGTAGCCCATACAGGGTCTCCGGAGAACAACTGGTTGTAAGACTCGATACGAGCAAATTTAACCATACGGAATTTCATTGTCATATGGTCAACCAGTTCCTGTGCCTCTACCTCTGTCAATGTTCCATTGGCAAGGTCTCTTTCAATATAAATATCAAGGAATGTGGAAACACGTCCAACACTCATTGCGGCACCATTCTGTGTCTTGATGGCAGCAAGATATCCGAAATACAGCCACTGGAATGCTTCTCTTGCATCTTTGGCAGGTTCGGAAATATCATAACCATAAGAAGCAGCCATTTCTTTCATGCCTTTCAGACATTTGATCTGCTCTGCAATTTCTTCGCGGATACGATAATCTTTGCTGCGCATGCTGCGGCGTTCGCTTCCGGCAAAATCTTTCTCTTTCTCTTCGATCAGGGCATCGATACCATACAATGCCACACGGCGGTAATCGCCGACGATACGTCCACGTCCATAAGTATCCGGAAGTCCGGTCAAAATCTTATTGTGACGCATACGTTTCATCTCTGGTGTGTATACTTCAAATACAGCATCACTATGTGTTTTGTGATACTTTGTAAAAATTTCATGCAATTTCTCACTTGGCTGATAACCATACATTGTGCAGGACTGCTCTGCCATACGGATACCGCCATAAGGCATAAATGCACGTTTCAATGGCTTATCTGTCTGAAGACCAACGACTTTTTCCAAATCCTTCAAGTCTTCACTGATATATCCAGGGCCGTAGGATGTCAAAGAGGAAACAACCTCTGTCTCCATGTCCAGAACGCCGCCTTTTTTTCTCTCTTCCTTCTGCAGTTCCTGCAATTTGCCCCAAAGCTTATCGGTTGCTTCGGTTGGTCCTGCTAAAAAGGACTCATCGCCATCATAAGGTTTGTAGTTTTTTTGGATGAAGTCACGTACATCAATTCCTTCTTTCCAAAGTCTTCCGGAAAATCCTTCCCATTGTTTAAATTCTCTCATCATAGGCCTCCATAATATTTTCTTCTTAAAAACATGTTTTACGTGATAGTATTCATTATACCCAGTTGTCTGCTAACCAATCATAAATTTAATCTCAGCTTCACAGGCTACTTTACCATCTACTGTAGCTACGGCTTTTCCAACGCCCATCGGACCTTTGCATTTGATAATCTCGGTCTCTAAGCGAAGGCGGTCTCCCGGCACTACCTGCTTACGGAATTTTGCCTTATCGATTCCACCGAAAAAGGCGAGTTTTCCTTTGTTTTCAGGCAGACTGAGAACAGCTACTGCACCTACCTGTGCCAATGCTTCCACGATCAAAACTCCCGGCATAACCGGCTGCTGTGGAAAATGTCCCTGAAAAAAAGGTTCATTGACAGTTACATTTTTGTATCCAACGGCTTTTACTCCAGGCTCCATCTCTTCGATGCAGTCTACGAGCAAAAATGGATAGCGATGCGGTATAATCTCTTTAATACCATTTACATCTAACAACATATTTTTTTGTCCTCCATATCTGTATAACATATTTTCTCATAACTTACAAGTGGGAATTCTATCCTAAAAGCGCGGGAAACAATCAATTCCACATCCTCCCGCGCTTTTTGAGATTTTTATTCATTAAAACTTTTAAAGATCAAAGATGCATTATGTCCACCAAATCCAAGGGAATTGCTGAGAACCGTATTTACTTCCATATCGATTCCATGGTCTTTGACACAATCAAGATCACATTCCGGATCCGGATCTGTCAATCCGGCATTGACATGTACATAATTGTCCATAATGGATTTAATACTTGCAATCGATTCTACACCGCCGGCAGCTCCAAGGAGGTGGCCTACCATGGATTTTGTAGAACTTACTTTACAATGATAAGCAGCCTCTTCACCAAGAGCCAGTTTGATCGCTCTTGTCTCAAACATATCGTTCATATGGGTGCTGGTTCCATGTGCATTGATATAATCGATCTCTTCCGGTTTTACACCGGCATCTTTCATTGCAAATTCGATGGCTTTTGCTGCACCGCTTCCGTCTTCTGCCGGGGAAGTGATATGATAAGCATCATTTGTCGCACCATATCCGACGATCTCTGCATAAATCTTAGCTCCACGTTTCTTTGCGTGCTCCAATTCTTCCATAACAAGAATACCGGCACCTTCACCCATAACAAAACCGTTACGGTTGATGTCAAATGGAATTGACGCTTTCATCGGATCTGTAGACAATGACAATGCTGTCATGCTGGTAAATCCTGCTACACCAAGCTCGGTGATCGCAGCTTCTGCACCACCGGCAACCATAACATCCGCTTCGCCATACTGAATCGAACGGAATGCTTCACCAATATTGTGATTTCCCGTTGCACATGCGGTTACGATATTGATATTTTTACCTTTTAATCCCAGCTGAATCGCTACATTTCCTGCAGCAATGTTTGAGATCAGCATAGGAATCATCAAAGGAGAAACACGATTTGGTCCCTTATCAAGCAGTTTCTTATACTCGCGCTCCATGCACTGAAGACTTCCGATACCACAGCCTACGCTGACACCGACCATAAACGGATCTTCTTTTTCCAGATCCAACTCACTATCTTCGAGTGCCTGTTTGGATGCAGCTACGGCAAACTGTGCAAAACGCTCCATACGGCGTGCTGACTTTGGATCCATAAATTCCTTTGGATCAAAATCTTTTACTTCTGCTGCCAGCTTTGCTTTATAATCTGTCGTATCGATCTGAGTGATCGGTCCGATTCCCACAACGCCTTTTTTAATGTTACTCCAAAATTCGTCCACGGTATTTCCAATCGGAGTGATAGCTCCCATTCCCGTGATGACTACTCTTCTACTCATGAAATAATCCTCCTAGAATAATTTTACATGGCTATTCCGCCATCGACACAGATTACCTGGCCGGTGATGTATTTGGCTTTATCCGATGCCAAAAAGACAACGGTTTCTGCAATGTCCTCTACTTCTCCAAAACGTCCCAACGGAATTGTCGCTACCGCTGCCTCTTTCACCGAATCCGAAAGAACATCTGTCATTTCTGTCGCTACAAATCCCGGTGCCACTGCATTTACTGTAATATTACGGGATGCCAGTTCTTTCGCTGCGGCCTTGGTAAGGCCGATCACGCCGGCTTTGGAAGCAGAATAGTTTGCCTGTCCCATATTTCCGATTACTCCCGATACGGAAGCAATGTTGATAATACGTCCCTGTCTCTGTTTCATCATTGGGCGGGTAACAAATTTTACACCATGGAATGTACCAGCAAGATTTGTCTGGATAACACTCTGGAACTCCTCTTCTGACATTTTCATCATCAAATTGTCTTTTGTGATTCCGGCATTGTTGACAAGGATATCAATTTTACCATATTCTTTTACCACATTGGCAAAAAATTCCTTTGCCGCCTCAAAATCACTGATGTTGCACTGAATTGCTACTGCTTTTCCGCCTGCTTCTTCAATCGTGCGGACCACTTCTTCTGCACGCTCTTTGGATCCATTGTAATTTACAACAACCATCGCACCTTCTCTTGCTAGTGCAAGAGCGATTCCCCGTCCGATTCCTCGGCCTGCTCCGGTCACTACGGCAATCTTATTTTCTAATAACATAAGGTTTCCTTTCTTAACTAAGTGCTGCTACAACTGCTTCTAATTCTTCCATTGTTCCGACGCTGTAAGTCGTCAATTCTTTTCCAATGGCTTTTCCAATTTTTTTATTAAAACCGGCAAGGGTTCTGCCAGGTCCCAATTCAATAAATGTATCAACACCGTCTTCCACCATTGTCTCCACCGACTGCTGCCAGCGGACAGAAGAAGATACCTGTTTTACAAGCAATGGTTTGATGTCGTCTTTCTTTGTCACATAAGAAGCATTTACATTTGCCACATACGGAATCTGCGGCTCATCAATTTCGATCGTATCCAAAACTTTTTCCAGTTTTTCACCTGCTCCTTTTAAAAGGTCCGAATGGAATGGTCCGCTTACGTTGAGCATAACAGCACGTCTTGCGCCGGCTTCTTTGCATTTCTCTGCGCCTTGCTCCACGGATTCTTTCTTGCCGGAGATAACGATCTGTCCCGGGCAATTGTAATTTGCCACCTGAACCTGTGGAATATCCGCAATCGCTTTTTCAATCTCGGCACTCTCGAGTCCCATGATCGCAGCCATACCGCCTACACCGGCAGGAACTTCTTCCTGCATATAAATACCACGTTTGCGGACTGCTTTTGCCGCATCAATGTAATTCATCGAATTTGCTGCTACCAGAGCACAATATTCGCCCAGACTCAATCCGGCCGCCACGTCCGGCTTAATTCCTCGATCTTTCAATACTTCCATAATTGCCACGCTTGTTGTAAGAAGCGCAACCTGTGTATATTCTGTAATATTAATGTCGTCATTTTCCTCAAAGCACAATGCTTTCAAGTCCAATTCAACGGCTTCACTTGCCTTATCAAAAATCTCTTTTGCAATCGGAGAAGTCTCATAAAACTCTTTTCCCATACCAACTTTCTGGGAACCTTGCCCCGGAAATACAAATGCAATCTTACTCATCTTTTCCTCCATTCCGTGTAATGATGCCAAAATAACACAACTTTAACACCAGGAGCCTTTTCCTTTGCTGATGGTGTCAAAATAAGCCCATATTTTGAAATGGTGGCTGACAATTCTGTCCTCTGACAAAACTGGCAACCACACCATTCACATTTGTTAGTCACAGTATTTAGGATGTAATTATTCTACACCTTTTTCTTTCAAGAAGTTAATTACATCGCCTACAGTATTAATGCTTTCCAAATCATCTGTAGGAATCTCAACATCATACTCTTCTTCAAGAGCCATGATCAATTCGTAAAGATCCAATGAATCTGCTCCCAAATCATCTTTGAAAGAAGATGCTTCTGTGATGCTGTCTGCATCAACGCTCAACTGATCTGCGATAAGTTCCTGCATTTTTTCTAACATGACTATTTCTCCTTTTTTCTCGCCCGCCTTATTTTTCTGCGGGGTAATATTAATTTCAAATTTTTTACTCAATTACATGAGATATCAGTATTTTATCCTATCTTATACGAATTGTCAAGTTTTCTCCGTAGAATTTACTACAACGAGTTATGTTATAACATAAAACCAACCGCCAAAATGACAAGCATCAGCGCAGCAACGCCAACGTAAATATAGGTATATAATTTCTTCTCCGGGAAAAGCCGGATGCCACTGATTACAAACAATACCGCCAGTAATGCCAGATCTATTGTATTCGTTGTAAAGATCGGTATAATATCATTTAAACCCATAAAGGCAAATACTAAAATGACCACGGATAAAATAATCTGTAAAAAGCAAAGAATCTTCTGCCAAAGTGCCGTCGTATTCATCCATTCATACACACGCTCTTTGATTTCCGTCTCCTTTTCATCCATAATACTAAATTTCTCCTATCCAAATACTTTTTCCTGTTTACGGACAACTCCCACAAACATTCAAATAGTATTATAGCGGATTTATATATAGAATGAAATTACATCGCTCATAAACTTTTATAAATAAAACGTAAAAATAAATAAAAAAAATGTGAGACACCAAGCCTCACACTTTCCTTTTGGGTAAGCTTCGAAAGGGACTTGAACCCTCGACCCCTTCATTACGAGTGAAGTGCTCTACCGACTGAGCTATCGAAGCAAAAACCATCAACGAATACTAGTATACATGGAAGAAGCACTTTTGTCAATTCTTTTTTAAACCATTTTTCTCATCGATGCGCCAAATGCACTTTTTGAGAAATCACGCTTATAAAAGATCCGGGTCATCACCAGATTTAATACACAGCCGGCAAGGATCAGAAAAACTGCGGCTATCACGCAGCCCACCGGGGAAAGTTTCCCCCAGTATACCGCAAAATCAATTTGATCCTCAAAGAGGCCCATGGCAACTCCGGCGCAAAAGCAGATCACATAAATTCCTGCCAAAGACGCCCAGAAGAATTTGTATAAAAACACATTCGCAAATCCAAGGAAACAGACAATCACACCATACACCAATGTTGGCCGCAAATAAACCTCCGGCCGCCCTTCGCGCATGCCGCCGAGGATCATTAAAAATGCTAAATACATGAGATACGATACCATCATTCCGGCAAACATGGTTTTTGTTGCCATTGTCGTCTGAATTTTCTTCCGCAGCGCGGAACCCTTTACAAAACCGCTGATATCATTTACAAGCAGGATTTCCATCGGCATGATCCCCGCGACCGCAAAAAATAGCGGGCTCATATCCTCTGCCATTATCTGACTACCACTTAGAGACGAAATTTTTCCTGCAATCCCGAGACCGATAAATAGTACGCACACAAGCCATTTTTTCTTACAGCAGCTCTGCTGCAATAACGTTTTGATCGCCTTCCATTCATTCTTCATTCAAAACACCTCTTTCCCGCAGCATCATGTGCTGCATTGTTATCACATTGCTCGCTATGATAACTGCCGCGACGACAATTTTCGCTGGCATTGTCAATTTCCAAGCCGCTATTTTTCCCGCAAGAATGACTACCAGCCATGCAAGCCCCCATAAAGCAATTGTCCAGACACCAAGATAAACCAGGAGTTCTTCGCAATACCTTGTCGCATTGACAATGATCAGCGCCACTGTATAAATCATTGCTATCGCAATGCAAACCAATCCACTGGGATCCCGATACCACGCTATAATTTCCAAAACCGCCGCGACCACAAAACGCCGTATCAGATCTGCCAAAATAACCTGACGAAACATCGCTTCTCCCATATAGGATGTTCTCAAAAAAATATAATTGTTGTTTTCTTTATTGCAGATTCCCGCAAATGCCATGTAATCTCCTATGCTCTCATAGGTAATATAGAAGAAAACGATAACCCAGGACCATTTTATATGATCCGGTCCCGTGAAAAACCAGGTCACTCCGGCCAAAAGCACAGGAAATATACCGATAAATATCAAGCGGTATACAAAAGAAGTGTAGCCACGGAAACTGCGTACCAGATTACTCATGCACATCCTCCTTTGCCACTTCGGATACGGATTTCATCAGTTCCACGCACAATTTAGAAAGATCCGGGATTTCCTGTGCCACATCAAAGGATGTCAACTGATTTATTTTATCAGTTTCACAAAGACCCTCAAAACCATACGAATTTTCTGTCATTGTCAAAAGGCAAGATTTTATCTGCTCGGCATCTTTTTTCTCGCCGCGGATCACGCGGTATTTTTCTTTCAATTCTTCCACAAAGCCCTGCACCAGAATCTTTCCTTTTGCCATGATGATCACATAGTCTGTGATTCGTTCCATATCTGCGATATTATGTGTGGAAAAAAGAACGGTTCTCTCTCCCTCTTTTTCATTGAGGTAATCACAAAGCAAAGAACACAGTTTTTCGCGCATAACCGGATCCAATGGGGATGCCGGCTCATCCAAAACAAGCATCTCTGTCTCTCGGGCAAGCACACCGGCGAGCATTAATTTGGTACGGTTTCCATCGGACAACTGCGACACTTTTTTATTCTCTATTCCATCTTCTGAACCGATTGCCAGTTCTTTCCGAAAATGCATATATTTTTCTTCATCAAATGTCTCAAATAATACTTTGCTGATCTGACCGATCTGATTTAACTTCCAATGAGGAAGATAATATCCCTGCGTGCCGGTATACCCAATTTTTTCTTTGACTTCCGGTCCGTTTTCCCGATCTTTTTCATTGTATTTTTCAAAATATGTAACTTCTCCGTCATGCGTCAACTGCAATCCGACCAAAATGTCCAATAATGTGGTTTTCCCTGCTCCGTTTTCGCCAACCAATGCCGTCGCATATCCTTTTGGCACCTGCAGTTCCGGGACATCCAATACAAATTTCTTATATTTCTTTCGAAGTTCTTTTCCTTCCAATGCACAACTAAATTCCATAATATCCTCCATTCTTTTTACTCCTGCTCCTCCATCTTCAAAAGCAAGGTCATCATTTCTGTCAGTTCCTTTTCTGTCATCCCAGCTCTTTTGGCCGCCCGGATCGCCTCCTGCAGAGCTTCCTCCACTTTTCGCAAATGCTGTTCGCGAAGCATCTCACTGTCTTGGGCATTGACATAATACCCTTTTCCCTGAACCGCCGTCACAAGTCCTTGCTGCTCTAACAGTTCATATGCTTTCATCGTCGTGATCACGCTGATCTTCAGATCCTTCGCCAATCCTCGTATCGACGGCAGATACTCGCCCTGCGGGTAAACTCCCGCCAGAATATCCGCCTCAAACTGCTCTGCGATCTGCTTATATATGGGGACTCCACTATTTTGCAAAATCTTCATACCAGCCTCCTGTTATAACTGTTTATATGTTATATATACACTATATACAGTGAAATGTCAATAGTTTTTACAGATTTGTTTTAAAAGAAAAATAAGTCCCTGATTTTCCATTCGGGACCGCTTTCGCTTAAAAGAACACTCGTAGCGGTACATGAGGGCAAACTACGCCCTCTATGTACCGACGGTGTTCTAAATCCCTCATATAAAACCAAGGACTTATTTTTTCTATAAAACAAAGATGTAAAAACATAATAGGGCTCCCGCCTTATGAACATTTTAGCCTTGTCAAAAGCAGAAGAATAAAAGATCAGTAATTCATAACACTACTGGTAGCTGCAAGACCACCGGCAATAGCTACAATTATAATCAGCAGTACTACTACAATAATTAGAAAACAAAAATAAGATCTTGCAAAATTTTTCAAATTTATATTCTGTGTTCCGCCAAAGGCAAATACAAGAAGAAGGATGAATCCTACAACAGGGATAGAGAAAAGGATTTCATATCCAAAATATCCCCACATACTTATCGGCTTATATTCCGATGGAATGTCGTTCGCACTAAACTTGTTCCGATTATTATAGGCTGCATTTATGTTGTTGGACTGAGCGCTATAAGCATTCGGATTATATGCTCCCGTATTATAGTTAGAATCCGTTTGTTGCTGCATTTCCACAGGGTTACCACATCTCTGGCAAAACTTCTCTCCAACGTTTATTTCGCCTCCACACTTTTTACAAATCATTTTCATTTCCTCCTTTTTCGGTATAAAATTCTGTTATTACATAAAACAGATTATCACTTTTGACAAAAGCTGTCAATGTTTTTATGTTTTTTCCCTTCGCCCCAAACACGCTCTTTGTGTAATTACGCTTGTAGCGGCTTCTCCACTTTTCCAAAATTGTACGACGCATTTGCAATAGTATGAGCTTATGGTCTGACAAGCGGCGAAACCTGTTCCATATATAATCGCAGGCGGTTTTTCACGCAAAACTATGTCTTCGAAGCAGAGAATGCGATTTTTTTCAAGAAGATGTTGACACGGCGTGCAGAACTGTTTGAAGATATTTCATAAAAAAGGGCTGTTGCACGAAGTCATTCGTGTGGCAGCCCTTTTTGAAATATCAAGTTTTCTGCATGACGTGTCGGATTAACTTCTTCGAGAAAAATTCCGCATTCTCCTTCAAAGACATTCGTTTCTGCACGAAAAATCGTCTGCGTTACTTCTCCTTCGCCAGCAATTCCATGATCTCATTGCTTCTCATAACAAATTCCGTCATTTCTTCCGGCTCAAGCGGTTTGTGGCTGATCATAGCAAGATCATACAGCTGCTTGCAGAAGAGATCCGTCTTGTCGCCGTCTTTGTGGCTTTCTACGTACTGAACCAGTGGGTTTGCTACATTGAGGACAAGTGTCTCACCGCCAAAATCGCCCATTGCATCCATACCGTTCATCGCATACATCTTCATCATATCCTGCATACGACGGGTTTCTTCGGACATCGTGATCATCGAAGCAATCTTTTCATTTTTCATCTTCTCGACACGAACATCCAGGTTCTCTTTCCCAAGCGCTTTCTTGAAGATTTCCGTCAAAGCATCTTTCTTCTCTTTGATTTCCTCTTCACTCATTTCTTCCACAAAATCTTCCGTTACCTGTGCATCGATACGCTGGAATTTAACATTGTCATCGCCCATTTCCAAAGAAGAGATAAATGGCTGGTCAATGCTGTGCGTCAATACAAACGCATTTTTATTTTCCTCTCGGAACAGATTGATATACTGGCTCTGCTGTTTTCTGTCTGTAACATAATAAATGACTGTTTTTGGTGGCTCCTGTGGTTCGGAATCTTTGTCTTCTTCGCCCTTTTCAACCACTTCTGCTTCCGGAGTATCTACTGTCTCCAGATATTCTTTCATCGTCATATATTTGTCATCAAGATCTTTAAATAAGATATAATCCTTCATCTTACCTTTGAATTTCTCGTCTTTCAGGCAGCCATATTTGATAAACGGACTGATATCATCCCAGTATTTTTCAAAATTCTCACGGTCTGTCTTGCACATACCGGTCAATTTGTCAGCCACTTTCTTCGTAATGTAATCTGCGATCTTAGCCACAAATCCATCATTCTGCAGCGCACTACGTGACACGTTCAATGGAAGATCCGGACAATCGATAACACCTTTCAGAAGCATCAAAAATTCCGGAATCACCTCTTTAATATTGTCGGCGATAAACACCTGATTGTTGTACAGTTTGATAATGCCCTCTGCATTTTCGTACTCGAGATTAACTTTCGGGAAGTACAAAATACCCTTTAAATTAAATGGATAGTCCATATTCAAGTGGATCCAGAACAATGGCTCTTTGTAATCCTGGAACACTTTACGGTAGAATTCTTTATACTCTTCTTCCGTGCATTCATTTGGATGTTTCGTCCAAAGAGGTTTCGTATCGCTGATGGAAACCGGACGTTTCAAAATCTTCGTTTTCTTAACCGGTTCTTTCTTTTCCGTCTCTTCGCCCTCTTTTTCGTCTTTTGGCTCTTCCACGATCTCTTCGATAACCGTATCTTCTTCGGTTACTTCTTCACTTGGGATCGTCTCATACTGCGGTTCTGCATTTTCATTGGTAAGGAAAATCTCAACCGGCATAAAAGAACAATATTTATCCAAAACTTCACGAACACGGTATTCATTCGAAAATTCATAGCTGTCTTCATTCAAATGAAGGATAATTTCGGTTCCGACCGTATCTTTGTCGCTGTCACTCATCTCAAATTCGGTTCCGCATTCTGACTCCCAGTGAATCGCCTGCTCGCCCTCAAGATACGAACAAGTATTGATTTCCACGCGGTCAGCTACCATAAAGGCAGAATAAAAACCAAGTCCAAAATGTCCGATGATCTGGTCTTCACTCGATTTATCCTTGTATTTCTCAAGAAAATCTGTCGCTCCGGAAAATGCGATCTGGTTAATGTACTCTTTTACCTCGTCTTCCGTCATACCAAGTCCATTGTCCACAAAACGGATCGTCTTGTCTTCGGCATTGACAAATACTTCCACTTTCTCTTTATAATCATCCGGAAGGGATGTCTCCCCGATCATCTCCAATTTTTTCAATTTTGTGATGGCATCGCATCCATTGCTGACAAGTTCACGAATAAAAATGTCGTGATCCGAATACAGCCATTTTTTAATAATCGGAAAAATATTATCAGAATTAATTGCTAAACTTCCTTGCTCTTTTTTCATTTCAAGTCACTCTCCTGTTATAAAATCTTGTAATAACTGAATCGTTACATTTACTATAAAAAGTATTGTAATACAGAAAAAATCAGATGTCAAGGATTTTTTAGCACTCATTAAAGTTGAGTGCTAACAATTTCATGCTTTTTCAAAAATGCCTGGCAGTTTTCGTCCCAAAGTGTCTCTGCATTGCGGTCCAGAGAAAATTCCGCCGGCGTATACGTAGACAGGCATGTCAATGTTCCTGTTTCAAACTGGATCCGCAGTCCGCCGCAATCCCCATTTTCGCTATAATAAACAAACTGTATTTTCAAAAAATCCGGTGTCTGTTTGCCTTTGATCAGTTCAAAAACCACAGGGCGCAGTAATTTCCACGGAATATATTCCAGTTCTTTATATTTTTCCGCATCTTCCGGCGAAAGCCAGTCATGCGACATCGTTCCTTTTATCGTTATCGGAACAATCGTGCGTATTTCTGCGACACTCACACAAAATTTGTCAAATGTTTCCTGAAGAAGCAATTGTGCCATAAACGGCTTTACCTCTTCAATCTGGTACATTTTCATACGAATAACCTCTTTTTTGCATATTTTTTCTCAATTTGCCAATACTAATCGCGTGTCAATAAACACTTCATCAGGAAAGGAGAATACCATGAGAGCAAAGGAATCTACCTATCGTAATGTTGCGCAAAACTGCAGTGCTTACTGCGTTAAACACGACTGCAAATGTACAAACAAATCCGGAGACGAGGATGTCTCCTGCACAACCTGCAAGCACTTTTCCGACCAGGAATACTGCAAGCTGGATCTGTTTGACCCGATCGTTGCAGAGCACAACTTTTAAGCCTTTTTAGGCTTAGCTTGATGCTTGTCCTGTCTCTGACTCTTGGCAGCGGCAGGGCAGGTGTCTATACATTCAAATACGGCGATACTTCTTGGCGCCATTTTATATTTCTTCTGTACGGTCTTTCCTTCTTCCTCCGTGCATTCTGTATCAAAGATACATTTCCACTCTTTGTCCTTTTCCACAACAGGGAAGAAAAATGTGTGGCTTTCCCAATGCAGATTAAACATCATATAAACGGAATTTCCTTCATAATACGTACCATAAAACAAAATTCCAAGGTCTCTGCTGTAATAAGAAAAATCTGCTTCCCACGGTTCGATTCCATGCGCCGAAACTGCCGGAGCGCCCACTCCTTTCGTATCCATTCCTGTCAGCACATCCTGGCGATGATACAAAATGTGGTTTTTGCGGAAAGCAATCAGTTTCTGTACAAACTGAAACAGCTCCTGATTCTTTTCTAATAAATTCCAATTCAGCCATGTTGTGGCATTGTCCTGACAGTACGCATTGTTGTTTCCACGCTGCGTCTGTCCAAATTCATCGCCGGCCAGGATCATCGGAGACGGCAGGCCAAGCAGAAGCATCACAAGTGCATTTTTTGTCTGTTTTTTACGCATCTGGAGAACCGTTTTTTTCCGGCTGGCCCCTTCTTGTCCACAGTTCCAGCTGTAGTTATACTGGGTTCCGTCCTGATTCTTTTCGCCATTTGCCTCATTGTGCTTTACATCATAAGAAACAAGATCGCGAAGTGTGAATCCATTTTTCTGCGTGATATAATGCACTCTGCCGCATATCGTATCGTCTTTGCAAAATGCCTCATAAAATCCAGCCACTTGTCCCTCATCACTTTTCAGGTACCGTCTGGCGATCGTCTGATATTCTTCATTGAACACCGCAAACGTTTTCTTGCCTGCCACTTTTTCCGGTGCCGAAAATCCTGCTCCCAAAATTTTTGTCTGACGCAAAATCGGGTCGTCATGCAGCCATGTCTCGGAAACCACCGCTGTATTGAGCAAAAATCCGTCCACATGATACTCGGTCACATAATAGCGCAGACAGCGGATCATAAACTGGGGAGAACATTTATCAAAATGCATATCTAAAACTACATTCATGCCCTTTTTATGCATTTTCTTTATCATCTCTTTGCACTCATTCACCGCATTATCGGGATTGGCAGCATAAGAAGCTTTCGGTGCAAAATAACAGGCATCCCCCGAATATCCCCAATAATTTATCTTTCCATTTTGTTTTTCCATTCTTTCATTGAAATCATACAATGGCAGAAAGATTACTGTGTTAATTCCTAATTTTTCCAGATAGCCAAGCTTTTCACTAAATCCGGAAAACGTTCCCGGTGCTTTTACCCCGGAACTGTTATGTTTTGTAAATCCTCGCAGATGGCATTGATACAAGATCATATCTTCAAATGCGATCGACTTTCTACGTTCTCCGGACCAGTCAAACTCCGAAAAATCAAATTTACCACGCACTTTTCCCTTATGTCCAAAACGGTTTCTCCCTCCGGTCGCCTTCATATACGGATCCTGAAAAATCTGCTTTTCCGCTTCAAATACATATTCACAGTCCTGCAAAAAATCAACAATCCCTTCGCCGCAGAGACGCACACCAAACAAATCCGGAGCTCCTGCTTCGGTTCTCGGAAACATTTTAATCTTCTTCAAAAGTTTTTGATCCCTATATAACAAAAGCCGGCACTCTTTGTGCTCTTTGCCAAAGAAAAGCACCTCTACACTCGTCTTATCTTCGGAAACCGTAACTCCCTCTGTCAGCCCTTTCGCCGGTTTTATCTCAAACTGCTCTATCGCATTCTGTCTCATTCATCAAGCCATCCTTTACCATGTAATACTTCTATTATACATAACTATTATGAATCTAACAATATTATTTTTCAAAAACACTTGCAAAATCCCCATTTTTTAGTACAATAGGTAATTAGATAACGATTTAAAATGGAGGAAATTATGATTCAGGCAAATAATGTTACATTGCGCTTTGGAAAAAAAGCGCTCTTTGAAGAAGTAAATATAAAATTTACCGAAGGAAACTGCTATGGTATCATCGGTGCCAACGGTGCCGGAAAATCGACCTTTTTGAAGATTCTTTCCGGAGAATTGGAACCGACACAGGGCGATATCAGCATCACCCCGGGACAGCGTCTTTCCGTACTGGAACAGGATCACTTCAAATACGATGACTACATTGTCCTTGACACTGTCATCATGGGAAACCAGCGTCTTTATGACATCATGAAAGAAAAAGATGCCATTTACGCTAAAGAAGATTTTACCGAGGAAGACGGAATCCGTGCCAGCGAGCTGGAAGGCGAATTTGCTACCATGAACGGATGGGAAGCTGAGTCCGACGCCGCTACTCTTTTAAACGGATTAAATATTGATACCGAACTTCACTACAAAAAAATGAGCGAACTTTCCGGAAGTGAAAAGGTCAAAGTGCTTTTGGCACGTGCTCTGTTCGGTAACCCGGACATTCTTCTGCTCGACGAGCCGACTAACCACTTGGATCTCGATGCGATCCGCTGGCTCGAAGAATTTTTGATCAATTTCGAAAATACGATCATTGTCGTTTCGCATGACCGTTACTTCTTAAATAAAGTATGTACACATACCGTTGACATCGACTACGCAAAAATGCAGCTTTACGCCGGAAACTACGACTTTTGGTATGAATCCAGCCAGTTGATGATCAAACAGATGAAAGAAGCCAACAAAAAGAAGGAAGAAAAAATCAAGGAATTGCAGGACTTTATCCAGCGATTCAGCGCCAATGCTTCCAAATCCAAGCAGGCAACTTCCAGGAAACGTGCATTGGAAAAAATCGAGCTTGATACGCTCCGTCCTTCCAGCCGTAAATATCCATACGTTGACTTCAAACCAAACCGTGAGATTGGAAACGAAGTACTGACTGTAACAAACCTTTCCAAGACAATCGACGGTGAAAAAGTTCTTGACAATGTTTCCTTTACCGTCGGACATGACGACAAGATTGCTTTTGTCGGTTCGTATGGCATCGCTGCGACAACATTGTTCCAGATCCTTGCCGGAGAAATGGAACCAGACGAAGGAGATTACAAATGGGGAATCACCACAAGTCAGGCATATTTTCCGAAAGACAATACCAAAGACTTTGACAGCACCGACACGATCGTAGACTGGCTGATGCCTTATTCCCCAGAAAAAGATGCGACATATGTACGAGGCTTCCTTGGCCGTATGCTCTTTTCCGGAGACGACGGTCTGAAAAAAGTAAATGTACTTTCCGGAGGAGAAAAAGTCCGTGTCATGCTTTCAAAAATGATGATGCTGGGCGCAAACTCCCTTATTCTGGATGAACCGACAAACCACCTTGATATGGAGTCTATCACCTCCGTCAACAATGGTTTGATCAAATTCCCTGGTGTCGTTTTATTCACTTCCCAGGATCACCAGTTTATTCAAACCATTGCCAATCGCATCATTGAACTTACGCCAAATGGCATGATTGACAAAGTAACTACTTACGACGAATATCTTGACAGCGATGAAATGGCTCGCAAACGTCAGGCTTTGAGTTAATTTTTGAAATATTTGACAAAACATCCGTTATCCCCTATAATGGGATGTAATACTTTTTTATGAAATGGAGTGATTTTTTTTGGGGCCCAGTGACGCGAAAAATATAATTATTCTTATTGTGTTGCTACTACTATCCGCATTCTTTTCTTCTGCGGAAACCTCGCTGACCACTGTCAGCAAATTGAAAATGCGTGCTTTGGCAGAAGACAAGAACAAGGCAGCAAAACGTGTATTGAAACTGATCGAGAAACCTTCTAAGATGTTAAGTACGGTTTTGATCTGCAACAACATCGTAAACCTGTCTGCTTCTTCGATCTCGACTTCCTATGCCTTTTCGGTATGTACACGTCTTGGTCTGGAAGACAACATGAGTCTTGGTGCCGGTATCGCAACAGGAGTTTTAACCTTATTGATTTTAATTTTTGGTGAGATCACACCCAAAAACATGGCTACGTTAAAAGCCGAAAAGATGGCTCTGTCCTATAGTGGCGTGATTTTGTTTTTGACAAATCTCCTCACACCGATCATTTTCCTGTTAGACCGGGTAACGCGTTTTATCCTGTTTATTTTACGAATTGATCCGGATGGAAAAGCATCACAGATTACGGAAGACGAACTTCGTACATTTGTTGATGTCAGCCACGAAGAAGGTATTCTGGAAAGCGAAGAACGCCAAATGATTACAAACATTGTAGATTTTGGTGATTCCATTGCCAAAGATGTCATGATTTCTCGTCTTGACATCTGTATGGTAGAAGTAAATACTTCTTACGATGACCTTCTTTCGGAATTTACAGAACATAAATTTGCTCGTATGCCGGTTTACGACGACACGATTGACAATATCGTAGGTATTATCAATCTGAAGGATTTTGTCTTCTATAACGGTGACAAAGAAAAGTTCAACCTTCGTGACTTGATCCGCGAAGCTCATATCACTTATGAATACAAAAACGTATCCGAGCTTTTCATGGAAATGCGCCGCGATTCGATTCCTATGACTATTGTTTTGGATGAATATGGTGCACTTTCCGGTCTGATCACGATGGAAGATCTTCTCGAAGAAATCGTCGGCGAGATTCGCGACGAATACGACGAGGATGAAGAAGACGAGATCCAGCAGGTAACCGACAATGAATATATTGTTCTTGGATCCACCAGTTTGGATGACATTGAAGAACGAATCGGCCTTCCGCTGGAAGCCGAAGAATATGATTCGATCTCCGGTCATGTCATCAATCTTCTGGAACACTTTCCAAATCCCGGCGAACATGCCGAGGATGATTATGCGGTTTATACCGTATTGGAAAGCGAAAAAAATCGTATTGACAAAATTCATCTCCTTGTAAAACCTCAGCCAGATGAGGATGACAAGGATTAAAACGTTTCAAAAGGCTGTCTTCGGGCAGCCTTTGCTGCGTTTTCTGTCATTTCTTTTTCCCAGCTCTCATACACTTCTTGTTTGATTCCATCCCCTCCTTTCACAACCGCCACTTGAATCGGCATGGATGCGATTTCCACCTTGATTACCTTCGCAACCCCTTTTCTGTGTTTCCTCCCTTTTGGCGTTTTTTTCAATCTGCCTTTCTTTGGCTTAATTTTTACACTTCCCTTTGTCCTTTTCTCTATTTTGGTATCGCCATTCAACATCCCTTTTCCTGCTGCCCCCTGACAAATATTTGCCGGAATCAGACAGACAAGCAGCAATCCTGCCGCCAATCGATATCTCAAATCGCAACACTCCTTCTTATTATCCAAATGCGGTCTGTTGCATCGCCTGATGTAACAACGCTGTCGTCTCCTTTGCCGCCTGCATAAACGGATAATTCACATTATCCTCTGTGCACTTTTCATTTCTCAGCAAAAAGGGAACTACATTTCCTTTTGTCAATGCATCTGCAAAACGCGGGTTATGCGGTATCGTCCCAATCCTGCTTCCAGGCAGATTGTAACTTTGCGCAATGGTGCTCTTCGTAATGACAGATTCCTCACAATAATTTCCTATTACATAAAAAGCCTTTTTCTGAATATCCGAGAAATTTCGGAAGAAATGAGACAATAACTGAAAGTTCTGACACAGATTAACGACCACCAGATCTGCTTCCTGCAAAATCTTTCTGGAACTCTCCAGATTGTTGGAAGATACGTCAACTATGACATTTCCAAGATAATGTTCCAATAAATCCAAAACACTTGCTGTCTGCCGGCTCAGTCGATACTCCAGCAGATCCTGATTTAAACCTCCCGTTGGTAAGTATAACACTCTTTGATCATAGACCGATAAGCACGTTCGATAAATCATATCTGCGGTTACCATCTCCTGCTCTATGTCACAAAATGATAAAATTCTCCCCAGTCCATTTTCTACAAAATAGGATTGTTTTTCATGTAATACATCGTAGGAATTCTGATTAAGAAATGTACTGCCAAGATTATTCATGCTTGCATGATTCTCAAACAATACCATCCTTGACGGCTCACTCATAGCCGATAAGATACTGATACAGGAAAGATTCCCTGTAACACCTGATTTACCCGGCGAATTGCTCCAAAAAGCAATTTTCACCTTCCTTTGACCTCCTTAAAATTTTTTTGGTGGAATAAACACATGATACCACGCAAAATAAAAAAAGTAAATTGTCAATGCTTCACAAAAAACAATCTACTTTTTTTATATGTTATTACATAAGTCCCCAGGGTAGAAAAGTGTCAATCCTCTTGTGCTTGCACAAAAGAGGATTCGGCACCTTTCTACCCGCCCAAACATGAGAACGTAGCGGTTTTCCGCGTAGTTCGAATGTTTGTAGGATTGCGGGAGCTGCCTGCAGCGCAGCAATCCGTCGGGGACTGTCTTCCCTTTCCCTGCATCCGCCCAAACATGAGAACGTAGCGGTTTACAACTTTTCCTTCTTATCCCGATGCCGTCTCTCCCGTATACTTACCACCGGGCTCAATCCGACATACTTCTTTGTAAACATAAGCATAATCCCATAAAACAAGACAAACGCCGACATAATCACCTTATAAACAGTATTTACCCCGCCGTGGCCGACAAAAGTCAAAAATGTCATATATACTCTTGCAAGTGCTGTAATCCACCAGCAAAACAAAATTCTCGTATTCGTGGCACGGTTTGCCAAATCATCCGTCACACCGACGGTGCAATACAAGATAAAGTATTCCATCAAAAGTTCCGCCGCCGCATACCCAAAGTATACTACCAGAATCCAAATAACAAGCTTCGGTCCCTGTTCGATAAAACCAGTAAACGGCAAAAGAATGTTTAATGCCATCGCGATAAGTGTAAGGACGATCCCCACAATAAACTCTTTGTTCTTCTTCACTAACATCAATGCACCAATCAGCAAAAGAAGACATCCAAGAGCATCCGGCAAAAGATCAATTTTCACATGATCCCCGAGAATATTTCCTGTCGTATATAATTGAATTGATGGACTCAATTCATGCTTCCCCACTGCCCCAGCGACATGAAATGTCGGATACGCAATATCCAAAACATACCATTTATCAATTCCTGTTATTATCAATCCAAGCGCTATTAATATTACTGCCATACTCATTACCTCTCATCTCTTCGTTTATTTCTCCATTTCTTCCATCTCTCGCTGGCCAATGTCTTTTCCACAATCTGAATACTCAAAAGGGCAAGCATCGTTCCAAGAAGGATTCCGCCTAGAATGTCCGTTGGATAATGGACATAAAAGTATAATCGTGAAAACATCATAAGAATTGCCGTCACAGCCGCTGCAATCCCCCATTTTCGGTTCCAATGCCAGATTCCGATAGCCGCCGCTACGGAAGAAAAGGTATGTCCCGACGGAAATGAATAATCTTTCGGAACTGTGACCAGCATAAGGTAGTCGTGTGGACGGTGGCACGGTCTTGGTCTGGCAACCAGATTTTTCAGAAGACCATTGCCAAAGATCAGACAAAATAGCAGAGAAAGCAGTACGATCACACCATACTTCTTCTCTTTTAAAAATATGAGCATCAAAATTCCTGCGATAATCCACAGAATCCCCGCTTCTCCCAGTTTAGTAAGTACCGATAAAAAATGCGTCGCCACATTGTTTTGTACTGATTGAAACCATTCCAGGATCGTCTTATCAAATGTATCTATCAATTACAGATCCTCCGTATTTATTTTCATGGACACACTTTTTCCGGCCTTTTTCACCGTAAATTTCACGATTCCATTTTTCTTTACTCGGATCCTGCCTTTATTTGTGATTGACGCAATGCTCGAATTGGAACTCTTCCACGTAACCGTCTGCCCGAGTCTCGCCGGCCACACCGTTGTTTTAAGGCGGGTTGTACCGTCCGTGTTCACTTTCGTCACTTTGATCTTGGCAATCCGCGCCAGCATATTTTTCACTTCATAACGGCAGGTCTTTTTATACAGACTTTCGTAACTAAACAAAATATAGCCATACGCTTTCTCACTTCTTCGTATCTTACTGATCTGGCTTGCTATGATTTTCTTACTTTTCCGCCAGCCACGGTCCGAAGCATCTTTCATACCGCCTCGATACAGAGCGAGCCCAATGTACATCGGAATATTTCCCTTATTCAGACGTTTCCATTTGGAAAAACGGTTATCAAACATTCGAACCGTCTTTTTACCCACACGGTACGAATTCGACCAGTAAATCTGCGGAGCTATATAATCCACATAACCGGGACCTTTCATCCAGGTTTTTACATCTGCCCCCAGTGACTCGCAATATTCCACATTTCCCGCCGGACTGATTCCAAACAAAAGATTTGGATTCTGCGCTTTGATGTTTCCATAAACCGTCTGAACCATCTTATTTACATTTGCTTTCTTTTGTTTGTTAGAAAGCGACGCATACTTTTTATATTGTTTATGTCCGCTTCCCGGATAAAAATAATCATCAAAATGAATACCATCCACCGGATAGTTGTCAATCACTTCGCGAACGGCCAGCATAATGCGGCTGGTCGTCGATTTCTTTGCCGGATCATAAATCTTTTTCTGGGTAATCCGGTAAGGATTCATCCAGGCATGGAATTTCAGCCCATATTTGTGGGCACTTTCCACTAAAATAGCCAAAGGATCGTAATTCGGGGTCTTTTTTCCCATATACGAACTAAATTTAAAGTTTTCCGATGGCCAGATGGCATCATCAAATGCTCTTACATGGAAAAACACAGCATTGCAACCGTTTTCCTTAATCTTTTTAAATAATTTGTCCGCATTTTTTCGAAAAACCGCTTCGGATTTATTTTTCAAGCCCGCCTTTTTGTATTCATAAAAGGCAATCCACACTCCACGAAGCTCCTCTGTTGCCGGTGCCGGTGTGATCACCGGAGTCGGGATCGGGGTCACTTCGGCAGCTGGAGTAACAGTTGCGGTCGGAGCCGCCGTCGGAACCATGGTCGGTGCTTCCGTCTCAATCGTTCCGGTTTCCGGATAGATGGTTGAAACCGGCGTTCCTGCCGGCGTCGGCGAAGGACTTGCGGCAACCGTCGGCGTCGGTGTTGCTGCCTGTGCCGCTTCTACTTTCCTTTTACTATCATTTTTTGGAAATATCGCAATTACAACTGCCAGAATAAGCACAAATGCAATTGCTCTTTTATACTGTCTCACGTTATCTCTCTCCTATGAACTAATACTCTTTTAATTTACGGATGTACGCAAAGGTTTCCTTTTCTCCTTTTTCTTTCAGCATTCTCAAAAGGGACTCGATCAGATCCGACGTTTCCGGATGAATCATCCTGCAATATTTTCCCTTTTCATAGTATGCCAATGGCATATCTTCCGTATAATCTTTTCCATAATATATCTTACTCGCAGCCACGCGGTCGCAGAACATCTCTTTTACATAGCGAAGCGGCATTTTTACCGGCTGTTTCATGCGAGTCTGCGGATGATAATCCTGCCAGTACTCAAAATGATGCTTGTTTCTTCCCTGATGATGCATCCACGCGACGGAATATCCGTTTACTTCCCGTTCTTCAGCGTTGGGGCTTCGATCCCCCTGATAATATTTTGCTCCCGGGATAAATTCTGTCGGACTGTATTTTGACAGATCATGCCGTAATCCCTGCCATAAGATTCCTGCATGATAGCAATTTCGAATCACCTGATGACGGTGTCTTGTTATCGTACAAAAATGTTTCCATGCGTTTGCTTTCATTTTATTCTCACCAATTTTCTTATCATTATCGCAACTATTCAAGAATAATGTAACGAATAGTTATGTCATTTCTATGATACCAAAGAACTATTTTTTTGGCAATAACAAAGCACAAAAAAGAAGCCCCTGAATCGAAAATTTTCGATCAGGAACTTCTTTTTTATTTCTTTACGAATTTAACAAGAGTGCTTCAATTATTCTGCTGAAACTTTAACCGCATCTTTTTTAATTGTGAAAGATGCATAACTATCTTCATTATTTTCTCCAACAATGTAAGTCTTACCTGCGGTCAATGCAACCTTTTCATTTCCAAGGTTCATTCCATTTTCATCATAGAAACATACATAAGAACTACTATCGATGCTGTATGTGCCATCTTCTGATGGAACAAACTTGTATGCACCATAGCAATCATTATAATACTCTCCGGATGCACTTGTCTCATCCAAATAATAAGTAGAATCAAGTTCTGCAATATATGTTGTATCCTTCGCTGCAGAATACTTATCTGTATAAGTAGAAGACTGTTTCTGACCTACAACTGCTTCATTTGCGATAGCCTGTACAGGTGCATTTGCTACATTTACAGAAGCTGTAAATTTCTTCTCTGTATAGGTTGTAGTGTATGTAACTGTACCACCATTAAACCATGTATGCTCTCCTGTACTTGTAGTTTCATAAGAAGAACCTGTCGTGTCAGACTCAAGGTTATAAACACCCGCCTTCAGATAAAGGTTTGCACCATAACCAAGTTTCTCATGATTTGCATACCATGTCACACCGGAAAGAGAAGTATTCTGATTTGTAGTTGCCAATGCAACTTTGTAAAGTGGTAGTGTAATATCAAATCCGGATTTCGATACTGTCAAATCCTGTTTGTAAAGATAATTTACTGCCTTTGCATTGTCTGAATAACTGCTGGAGTCATTATAGCTTGCTGCAATATCATATGTACCGGCAGAAACGGTTGCGGAATATGCTCCGTCTTTATCTGTTATAGCAGATGCATAAGTACAATAACGATCTGCACGATTCTTATTCGAATATTCGATTTCTGCACCCGGAATTGCATTTCCAACTGCATCTTTTACCATACCTACGATAGATACACCCTGGGCTACATGAATAACAACCTGGAAATCACATGCCAAAGCTGCATTATTTCTATCTGCAACATGAATGGTAACGGTATAATCGCCTGCGGCTACAACTTTGGCTACAATATCACCATCATAAGAGGATCCGTCATTTTCCGGATCGTCAAACTTAGCTGCTGCGCCGGTATCTCCTACGATTGTATAACGATAGTTTCCACTACCTCCGATTACAGTAGGACTTTTATAAACATTATTGCTATCTGTAGTAGTTGCCAGTGTATAAACCGGTGTAGCTGCACCTACGATCTGAGTATCAGAACCTACGAGGAATGTGATTGTCTTTGTCATCGTATTACCCATCTCGTCTTTTGCTGTCATTGTTGCCACGGAAACACCGGCAGCTGCAGGAGTTCCTTTAACAACAAGTGCATTCCCTTTTACTTCAGAAGTAAGGCCTGCTGGAAGTCCTGTAATAGAATATGTAGAATATCCATCATCTGAGTCAAAATAGAAATTCTCTGAGTCATACTCATTTACTGTCCAAGTAGAAATCTGATCTTCTGTGTAAGCACACAGTGCTTCACTGTATTTCTTTTCCATGGATTTAACAGAACCCGGAAGTGCAGGGATCGTTACTTTAACATAAGAATTTTCGCTGATACGGTTGTCGCTGTTTACAACAACAGTATAATTCTTATGATCAGCAGTTGTCATGGTATCAATCTTCAGCTGACGATTGTAAGCACCATCAACATTCCATTTGTTGCTGATCTGTACCTGAGATGCATTCAATGCCATCGCACGATCAAGTGAGAATGTGATTGTCTGTGCATTCTGTACATCCATCGCTATAAGGTTAATGTTATTTTTAACAGTTACTTTACATGTAGCTTTTTTACCGGAACCATCTGCTGCTTTTGCAGTAATTGTAGCTGTACCGGCAGCTTTTCCTGTTACTTTACCATTGGAAGATACAACGGCAACTTTTTTGTTCGAAGATGACCAAGCAATCTTTGTGCTTGTGTTCTTTGTAGGTGTTGCTTTTGCTTTGAGCTGCTTGGACTCTCCGATGGAAAGGTTTGCGCTCTTAACATTCAACGTTACCTTTTTGATTGCTGCTTTCTTTACAACCACTCTGATGCTGGCTTTTTTCTTTTTAGCCTTTTTAGAAATAACAGTAATCTTGGTCTTTCCAGGTTTTACTCCCTTTACAATTCCTTTACTGTTTACCGTAGCAATCTTGCGGTTTGCAGATTTGTAAGATACTTTTTTGTTGGCACTCTTATTTGGAGATACCGTTACTGTTGTTGACAGCTTTACTTTCTTTCCTTTAGCAACATAAACTACTTTGCCTGATGGAGAAGTTACTGCAACCTTTTTCACTTTAACTTTAGCTGCGGAAGCTTCCGGTGCAGCAACTCCTGTCACACCCAAAACCATTGCCAAAGATAAAGTTCCGGCCATGGCCGTTTTCATGAACTTTCTCATAATGAAGTTCCCCCTTATCTTTTTTTCGTGGTTACCCACATAAAAAAAGTATAACATCGGCATGAGCATTTTGCAACCTTCATATTTTACAATTTTTTTAAAGATTCTTCCTTTTTATTTTAACAAATCGTACATAAATACGATCTGTTCGCGTACTTCCTCGGCTTTTTCCTCAGAAATGAGTTTTTTAATCAGTTCGAACCCAAACTCCATCGAAGTTCCCAGTCCTCTGCTGGTAATGATATTTCCGTCAGTTACGACCGCTTTGTTTACGATTTCAGCACCGATCAGTTTATCCTCAAATCCCGGATAACAGGTTGCCTTCTTTCCTTCGAGAATGCCACATTTGCCAAGTACCGATGGGGCCGCACAGATTGCTGCCACAATCTTTCCATCCCGGTTCATCTGTTTTAATGCTCCGGTCACAGCGACATCGACACCGAGGTTCATCGTTCCCGGCATCCCTCCCGGAATAATGATTGCATCCTCTTCTTTTAACTGAATTCTGGATAATTTTGTATCCATCGTAACAGAAATCCCATGAGAACCGGTCACTGTCATATCGTCGTTAATCGACACCAGGCGGATATCCACACCGGCACGTTTCAACAGATCCACGGTCATCAAGGCCTCTACTTCTTCATATCCATTGGCAAATAACATTACTGCTTTTTTCATCTTTTCTTCCTCCTGCAATCTATTTTTGTATTATTTTTAGTTGTTCTATAATTTCCGGTTTTATCGTCGTTTCGAAAAAAGTCTGCGGAATGGTTGCCGTAAAACATTTCCCGGATATTTTTTCAAATGGTTTTCCAAGTTTTGGAAAGTGTAATTCATATGCATGTAATAATTGGTACTTGATCTGCGGATGGGCGCCACCATATTTGGCATCCCCCAGCACCGGATGTCCGAGACTGCTCAAATGGCTTCGGATCTGATGTGGTTTCCCGGTCATCAGATGAACCCGCAAAAGTGTCATTTCTCTCGTCATAATGAGTGGCTCATACCCGGTCCGGATATAACTGCTGCCTTTCTTTTCTTCGCGGTACACCGTGACTTTATTCGTTTTCGCGTCTTTTAAAAGATAGCCTTCCACTTCTTTCGTTTCCGTCATCGCCCCTTTTACGATCGTGAGATAATATTTTTCGACCTCACGCGCGCGGAACAATTCTGACATTTTCTGTAAAGCCGGAAGGGTCTTTCCTGCCACCACAATGCCGCTTGTATTGCGGTCAAGACGGTTACAGATGCCGGGAGAAAATCCCGGTTCGCATCCGACATACTGCTGCACAAGTTCGACCAAGCTCACATCTTGCGGCTTTGCCTTCTGGGACAGCAGTCCCGCCGGTTTATTGATCAAAAGGATCTGCTCGTCTTCATACAAGATCGGAAAAGCTGCTTTCTTCCCTTCCTTTTTCCGGGGTTGTCCACCACAGAATTTTTCAAGGGTTTCCTCTGAAAAAAACAAAACCACTTTATCGCCGGGCTCCAGTTTTTCATTTCCCTGCGCTTTCTTTCCATTTAGCGTGATATTTTTTTTGCGAAGCATTTTATAAATAAAACTTTTGGTCGCCTCGCGCATATATTTTTGTAAAAACTTATCAAATCTCTGCCCGCTTTGATTTGCATTGATTTCTATCTGTCGCACAAAATTACACCTTTCTTCGTTACACAGCAATGATTGTAAGGTCATGTACCACCTTTTCTTGAACCGAGTGTTCTTCCGAAACTGCCTCTTTTCTCTCACTTCGTTTTAACATTTTCAAAAATGCTTCGTCATTCTCAAAAAGCTGTACCCGGTATCCTCTCGCCTCAGCAGAAATCGTCTCCGAAAGATAGTTTTCCACATACGCATCGTCCGTCTTTTTTCCATCTTTAATGCCATATACATTTTTATTCATTACGATCACAAAATCCAGCGACATCACTTTCTCTGTCGAAGTAAATACATAATCGGTCAAAAGTGACGCACTTTCCGGCAATGCCCCCTGCACTTTCTCAAACCGCTCTTTTTCCACGGACTTCCGGGGTACCATAAGAACCAATGCGATCACTCGTTTCGCTGCCGGAAGAACCATCAGGATTCCCAATACCGTAAACAAATTTGCCCGCGTTTTATGCACAGCAAGACCGATCAGAAATAATCCGACACCGATCAGCACATACAGCATAAGCATCGCAAATTGAAATTTTTTCTGCTTATTAATATATCCAAATTGACATTTGGTTCCCTTCCATTGTTCCATATCGTATTCCATCCTTTTCTCTTTATTGTTCGAGCCATTTCAATATATAATAGGGATTGATGCTGACTTCTTTTCCCTCGATATCCACATAAATCCCAAAATGCAGGTGCACATCGAATTTTCCTTTGGTTCCCTCTTTTCCGTATCCGGTATTTCCAAGATATCCAAGAATATCTCCGGCTTTTATCGTGTCTCCGATGGCAAGTCCTTTGCGATAGGAATCAAGATGTGCATAATACAGATAAGCTCCGTGCGTACTCCGTATTCCGATCCGGTAACCACCAAGTTCCAGCCACCCCATCTTTTCAATGGTTCCGTCACAGATACTTACTGCCGGAAAATATCCGGGTTTATTGTTCGAAGTCATAAGGTCTACCCCCTCATGTCTTCGATTTCCCCCATAATTTCTTGCCATGTTCCAGGAATTTTCATAGGATACGGTCTCTCCATACGTACCATCGTACCCTACCGGGAAACACTTCAAGTCGCTGAGCACTGTCGCATAAGCATCTTCCCAGCCTGCAAGTACTTCTTTATCTAACTGCCATGCAAAAAAACAGGGGACTTTCTGAAAGGCTCTCCGCTGTTCATAGTAGAGCTGGCGCAATGCCAGTTTCCTATAATTGTCATTTTCTTCCTCTATGGGAAGTTCAAATGACCGAAAATTTTCCAGATTTTGTTCCAGCGGGGTACTATTCGCCGCCATCGCTCCGGTAACAATCCACCTTGTTTCCAACGGAATGATCAGAAAGACCAGTATCACCGTGATCCATTTTACTGCTGTTTTTCTCTTTGTCCCATGATATTTAATACGCCTCAATATCCACCACCTCAGCCGAGTTCACGTGACAGGAAAGAACATCATCCGCAAAGGAGATAAACTTTTCCATGCCGTCACTGACATAATAATCATATGTCGGCTCTTCGTCCTCTATGCCAAGTGTATTGAGCAGATTATTTTCTGCCAGAAGCAGTTTCAGGGATTTTGCCGTTTCATAGGCAGGATTTACCAGTTTCACATTTTCTCCGACTTCTCTGCCGATCGTCCGTTTTAACAGCGGATAATGCGTACAGCCGAGAATCAGGGAATCGATGTCATACTCTTTAAATTCATGCAGATATCTTCCTGCGATATCTTCCGTCACGCGGTCTTCCCAAAGTCCCTCTTCAACGAGCGGTACAAACAGCGGGCACGCCTTGCTTACCACCGTGATCTCAGGATTGATCTTGTGCAGATATTTGCTGTAGACACCACTTTTGATCGTGCTTTCCGTTCCAATGATACCGATGTTATTGGTTCGTGTCGTATTGGCCGCCATAATTGCGCCCGGCTCCACTACCCCTATAATCGGAATATCGATATCCGCCCGGATCTCATCCAAAGCAAGGGCACTGGCCGTATTGCATGCTACCACAATGGCCTTCACCTGTTTGGTCTGCAAAAAACGTACGATCTGCTTACTATATTTACAAACGGTTTTTTGTGATTTACTTCCATAGGGCACTCTCGCCGTGTCCCCAAAATAAACCAGACTCTCCGCAGGAAGCTGGCGCATGATTTCTTTTACTACCGTCAGCCCGCCTACACCGGAGTCAAACACTCCTATCGGTGCGTTCATTTCATCCATCCTCCAATCTTCAAAAAGGCCATGATAATTTACTCTTATCATGACCTTTTTATTATATTCTTTTTCTATTTTTGTTGCAACCTATTTTTCGGATTTCTTTTCGATTTCCATCTGCACGCCGCGGTCTTTTTTACGATTCAGGATTGCATAGATACATGGCACCACGAAGAGTGTCAGAAGCGTACCGTAGATCAATCCGCCGATTGTTACGATGGACATTGGACGAATCATATCCGAACCACTGTCGCTGCTTATGATCATTGGGAGCAGACCAAGGATCGTCGTCAATGCCGTCATGAGGATGGGACGAAGTCTGGTTTTTCCGGCTTCGACAATTGCCTCGTATTTGGTCATACCCTGTTCACGCAGCTGGTTGATATAATCTACCAGCACGATACCGTTGTTTACAATGATACCGGAAAGCATAACAAATCCGATCAAGGCAATGACACTGACTTCGCTTCCGGATATCCAAAGTCCCATAAATCCACCGGTAAAGGCAAGCGGGATGGTAAACAGGATAATAAATGGTGACAGCAGGGACTGGAACTGGGCTACCATGATCAAGTACATGAAAATGACACCGACGATAAACATCAACGCCACCTGTTTAATGGACTCATTGATGGTTTCATCTTCTCCGGTAAATTCCAGTTCGTATCCGGACGGCATCTCATATTTATCCAGCACCGCATGCACATCGTTACTTACCAGTCCGACATTGTAATCGTCTCCCAGGGTAAGGGATACTGTCATATATCTGGTCTGGTTGATACGGTTAATGGAAGATGGCGTATCTGCCATACTAAAGTCCGCGATCTTTGACAACTTTACTTTCTTTGTCTTCTGGGTCTGCGAATCCGTGTACTCAATCTTCATCTTCTCGATGTCGCTTCGTTTAAGTTTTTCGTCTTTTTCATCGTTTACATACACATCAAGGTCTTCGGTATCCGTTGACAATGTTGTCGCAGAAGATGCCTCTTTTACACGCGCATTGATCTGCTGGAACACCTGGGCTACCGTCAGCGAATATTCCATCGCTTTGTCTTTCTTCACAGTGATACGGAATTCCTGGCTTGCGTCTTCCATGCCATTGGTAATTTCTGTAATTCCTTCGATACCCTCTAACTGTTTCATAATATCTTCGGAAATCTTTTGGATCTTATCCAGATCTTTTCCTTTGATCCGCATCGTGATACCCGAGCCAAACATGGAACTCATATCCATCGCCGATGCCTCGATTGACACGTCACATGGAATATTTTTCACTTTTTCTTCCATTTCTTTTTTGATATCCTGATTGGATCGTTTATTGTCTTCATTCAAAAGCATATATACCGAGATCGAATCGGAACCGTCGGACATCATCGACATCATACCGCCACCGCCGGACATCGCACCGACCGTCTCAACGCCATCTACTTTCAAAAATTGTTCCATGACCTCATTTGATTTTTCATAAAGATCCTGTTTGCTCATCGTATCGTCATCTTTTGGAATGGAAATGGTCGCCGTCATCTGCGTACTGCGCATCTCCGGCATAAACGCCGTTCCTCTTGATACTGACAAGAGGGCAAATACCACAAGCAGAGCAAGGGCTCCAAGCAAAACAAATATCTTTTTATGAAGAAGCACAGAAAGCACTTTTCCATACACATTCTGAATCTTTATGATCAGTTTGTTCGGATTGTTTTTTACCTTACGAAGCATTCCCTGGGACATCGCCGGTACCAGTGTCAGCGCAACGACAAGGCTGGCAAGCAGCGAGTACGCAAGTGTCAGGGCAAGGTCTGTAAATAACTGTCTCGTAATTCCTTCGGTAAATACGATCGGTGCAAATACACAGATCGTCGTAAGAGTAGAGGCAAGAATTGCTCCACCAACCTGTTTTGCTCCTTCAATCGATGCTTCTTTGATGCTGTAACCTTCTTCATTTCGCAGTCGGAATATGTTTTCAATAACAACGACCGAGTTATCCACTAACATTCCGACGCCGAGCGCAAGTCCCGACAAAGAAATGACGTTCAATGTCACACCGCTGAAATACATCAATACAACCGCCGCTACAACGCTGAGTGGGATTGAACAGGCGACGATAAAGGTCGGCCGCAGATCCTTTAAGAAGAGCAGCAGGATGATGATGGAGAACAAGGCTCCATACAGCAGGTTATCTACTACGGAATCGACAACAAGATCGATATACAATCCCTGGTTCATAAGAATAGTGGTATGTAATCCCTCATTGTCTTTTTCCAGCTGGTCTAAACGGCTTTCCAGACGTTTGGTAACATCTCCGGTAGAATATCCGGTTGCTTTTTCCATCGTAAGTGCTACCGCCGGATTTCCATTTACCATCGTGTATACATCTTTGGAATTATCGGTTACTGCAATATCTGCCACATCCGAAAGACGGATTGGATCGAGATCATCAAATCCCATATCACAGATTACCAGATTTTCGATATCTTTCTGGCTTTCTACTTTTTCACCGACTTTGACAAGATAAGAAGCTTCATTGTCGGTAATATAACCAGCCGGCATATCAAAGTTTTCTGCTTTTAATATATTCTCAACCATCGATTTGGTAATGATCTTTTTCAGATCTGCCCCTTCTTTGGTCGTCTTTTTACTGTCTTTTAACTGCTTTTCTGCTTCGTCGAGTTTGCTCTCTCCGGTATTTACCTGAACTTCTGCCACACTCAGCTTAATGGCAACCAATACTTTCTGTTTGCTGATCTCATTTTTCGCTTCCTCGACAGAAATCTGTCCTTTTTCCAATTTATCTTTGGCATCAAGAAGTTTCGCTTTTCCGGCAGCGATCTTTTTCTTTCCGCTCTTTAACTGCTTTTTGCTGGCAGCCAGTTTCTTTTCCTGCGCAGTGATCGTCTGCATTCCTTCCTGCGCTTTCGAAAGTCCGTTTTCTACTTCCGTAATTTTTCCCAGAAGGTCATCCTGCGTCATTCCCTGCTCTGTCAATTTCTGCTGCATTACGGTAAGCTGCGTATTGACTGCCTCCAGCTGACTCTTCAACTCCGCCGTTTCCCCTACTGCTGCGATCTGGGTTTCCAGTGCCTGTTTCTGCTGTGTCAAAGCAGAAAGACTGGTCTGCAGCTGAGTAAGAGACGTTTTTGTCGCAGTCAGTGTCTTGATTGTCGCCTGAAGACTTGCTTTCTGCGTACTGATCTGTGCCTGACCGGTCTTTACCTGCTTTTCTGCTGTTTTCAGTTCTTTTTCTTTGGATTCAATCGTCTTCAGGTTGGTATTGATCGTCTCCAGCGTCTTTTTCATCTTTTCGGAGGACTGGTCTAACTTCGCCTCTCCTTTTGCCAGCTTATCTGCTGCCTGATCCTGTTTGTCGGATAATGTATCTTTTCCATCCTGGATCTTGTTTTTGTTCTTTTCAATCTTATCCGAAGCATCCTGCAGTTTTCCATCGATCGCATCCTGAACCTTCTGATTCATTTCTTTGATCTTGTCTTTCTGAATGATCACTTCGATCTTTTTATCCACTTCACCGGAAGCGCTGACAGAAGCTACACCTTCTACACTTTCCAGTTCCGGTATAATGTCATTTTCGGCTTTTTCCGTAACACCGACACTATCCATATTATCGTAGTCAAGTGCCGCTACCATGATCGGCATCATATCCGGATTGATCTTCATGATCGTCGGATTTCCAATGCTGTCATCCCACTGTGCGGAAACGGTATCCAGGCTCTCACGCATATCGATCGTCGCGGAATTCATATCTGTATTTTCATTAAATTCCAAAATAACAACCGACATATTACTATTGGAAACAGAAGATACCTGTTTCATATTGGTAATACTTGCCATTGCCTGTTCTACCGGCTTTGTCACTGCCGTCTCAATCTCTTCCGGACTTGCTCCCGGATATGTCGTCATAACGATGGCATAAGGAAATTCCATGTCCGGCATAAGATCCGTACTCATGTTGCTGAATGACAGGATGCCAAGTACAATTACTAACACCACTGCCACGAGAACCGTATAAGGTTTTCGTACACTAAGTTTTGATAACATCGTAATCCTCCTTACAAGATGTTTTGCTGATTATTTAACCATGTTAAGTTTTTTTATAGTTTAAGAGTATAGCATATTCTATTCATTTGTCAAGATGATTCTCAATACTTATTTTAAATGATACTCTTTTTCTAACAGATCTACGATTGCTTTCGCCGATTTTCCGGCATTTTCCGTATGATATTTTTCTTTTGCCCGCATTCTCTCTTCCCGCATGCTGTCGACTCCTTCCGCTATTTCCTGTAAGAATGAAGAAATCTGCGAAAATGTTTCAATATAAAAGCCTTTCACAGCTTCTTTATAATCCGGAAATGCCAATGTAAAATGGGTAAAATATTCTTCTTTGTCCGCGATCGTAAGGGCGATCGGACGTTCGGTCAGAAGATAATCAAAATAAACGGAAGAATAATCCGTGATGAGTGCATCCGTCTGTGCCAGAAGTTCATACAACGTGCACTCCAGCGATGCCAAAAAAGCATCGTCGGCAATCCGTATATGGGGAAGTTCTTCTTTATGAAATACACTGAGATCCTGCACCGGATGTGGCCGGAACAACAGTAACATATTATGTTCTGCCAGCTGTTCTTCCAATTTCTGTAACTGCTCTTTTGTTTCGACACACGGCATTCCATACGGATAGGCATTTTTCAATGCTTTCTCCTCATGTGCCCGGTGTTGCCGGTAGGTCGGCATCCACAAAATTGTTTTCCCATATTTTTCCTTTTCTTTGTTCCATTTTGGAATTTCTTTCGAATGGACGAGAACGTCATTGCGGGGATATCCCAGAGGACATAAAACTTCTTCCGGCACCCGGATCTGTGTTTCAAAAATATCATACCAAAACGGAGACTGCACCATATAGCGGTCGCACTCTCCAAATTTTCTGCTGTATTCCAGATCGATCTTGATCGGCATCCCATGTCCCAGATGAAATCTGACCTGGCCTTTTCTTCTCTTTTTGACAAAGGAATTACAGTCCATAATATAGCGGCTTGTATTTAATACATACGCGCGCCGGATCGTCTCACAGAATCCCGAAGGCTGGTTTTCAAAATACGAAACTCCCTCCGGCAGATCCCAGTCCGGTTTTCCCGGAAATGTTTTCATCCAGTACAATTTGTATTTTTTGTGATACCCGCGGCGCAGCAATTCTTCATACAACGCATACGTATTGTCCGAAAGATCGGGATGGCTTTCCAGTACAAATGCTTTTCGCAGCGGCAAAAGACGCATCACACCAAGCAAACATTTTTTAATCATTTCCGTCCCTCTTCTTTCCTTCGGATTTACGGCTGTTCTCATAAAAACTCGAAAGCTTTTTATCAATCACTTTCTTGTCTTTCTTTTCATTGTTTCTGCGGTACTGATAAGTCGGTACCATATCCGCAATGATTTCTTTCATATTCGGCACTTCACTGTATGCTTCTTCATATAAGATCTGCAGACGGTCAAAAAACTCATTTTCGTCAAATTCCAGCGGTTTTCCGATATGAATCAATTCATTTTCTGTCTGCGTCAGACCTTCTTCATCCATCAAAATCTCTTCATACAATTTTTCTCCCGGGCGAAGTCCGGAATATACGATCTTGATATCCTCATCCGGCACATAACCGGACAATTTGATCAGGTTTCTGGCAAGATCATCGATCTTTACCGGCTCTCCCATATCAAGGACAAAGATCTCTCCTCCTTTGGCAAACGCACCTGCCTGAAGGACCAGCGATACCGCCTCCGGAATCGTCATAAAATAACGAATAATTCTTTTATCGGTGACCGTTACCGGGCCACCCTCTTCAATCTGTTTTTTAAACAAAGGAATTACACTTCCGTTGCTTCCCAGCACGTTTCCAAAACGTACCGCCACAAATTCCGTCGAGGACTGGCGGCTGAGTCCCTGTACGATCATCTCGCAGATTCTCTTGGAAGCTCCCATGATATTCGTAGGATTTACGGCCTTATCGGTCGAGATCAATACGAACTTGCTCGTACCGTATTTATCCGCAGCCAGTGCCACTTTGTACGTACCAAATACATTATTTTTAATGGCCTCATTCGGGCTGTCTTCCATCAACGGCACATGTTTATGTGCAGCCGCATGATACACAATGTCCGGATGATATGTCGCAAATACCCGGTCAACACGACTGGTATTGCGCACCGATCCGATCAGCACTTCCAGATGCAGATACGGATAATGCCGTCTCAATTCCTGCTGAATATCGTAAGCATTGTTTTCATAGATATCAAATATGATAAGCATCTTTGGCTGATTGGCCGCAATCTGACGGCACAGCTCACTACCGATGGAACCTCCTCCTCCGGTGACAAGAACGACTTTATCTTTCACATATCCGGTAATCGAATCAAGATCCGTTTTTACCGGCTCACGTCCCAGAAGGTCTTCGATCTGAACCGGACGAAGTTTTTCGACCGCAGCTTCTCCATTTACAAACTGGTATACGCCCGGAAGGATTTTCAGGTCAGCCCCCGTCTGCTGGCAGATTTCGAGGATCTCCTTCACTTCTTTTTTCGACGCACTTGGCATCGCCACGATAATCTCATTGATCTCATAATGACTGGCGGCGTCAAGAATTTTATCTCTTCCGCCAATCACCTTAATTCCATTGATAAATGTGTTTTGTTTGGACTTATTATCGTCAATCACGCAGCAAATATTGCTGTCCAGTTTTTTACTCATTTTAAGCTCGTTGATCACCATATTTCCGGCTTCTCCACCACCGATGATCATCGTATTCCGCATCCCGACTCCATGCACATTTTCATTGTACAACAGACGGACAATACGATAAGAAAAGCGCACCGCCACCGTCATAATAAATAAAAGCATTAAATAAATGAAGAAATACGAACGCGGCAGTCTGCGGTAAGTTCCAAATACTGTCAAAAAATGAATAATGGTAGAAATCCCGCACGCCAGTGCAATATTGATCACTTCACTCAGACTTGCATACCGCCACAAACTGTTATACAGACGGAACAGCGCAAATACAATTAATGTCAGCAGGGTATTGATCACCATCATTTCCTGCAGTGTCGTAATATAACCATGCGGATATTCAATCGATATTCCGCTTTTGATGAATTTATCCCATTTTAACTCATAACGGATAAAGAGTGCCGCGTAAGAACACAAGTTAATACATACCGCATCCCATATCAGTAGTAAAAACCGATAGATCAACGACATCTTTCCGCTTTCAATATATTTACGAATTCGTAACATGATTATTTTCCTCCGTTTTTTGTTCACCATTAACTATTCAGGTCTCCCTCTCCCCATTCGCATTTCGAACACTTCGTGTTCTTTCCCGCCTTTAACAAGGCTAAAAATGCTCATATGGGGAGGGGAGCCCTATTAGGCTCGATGTGCAAAAAACAATGTCTTTTACATGCAAGCACGACAATCCATTGTTTTTTGCACATCGGACCTGAATAGTTACCTTTAATACATTATTATACAAAAAAAAGTTGAAAAAATCAATGGGATAGAGTATACTAATATCCTGTCAGAAGATTTTTGGGAGGAACTATGAGAGGATGAATATGAAAATCACAAATCAAATCACACGTTACTACATTTTATTTTATGCACTTTACAGTATGACACAGCGAATTATTCCAATTTCTGTTTTTTGTGTCGGTCCCTTAGCCGGGATTCTGTATAAACTGATTGTTGCTGCCGGCGGCTGTCTGGCACTTGTCTATCTGATCTCCGGGTTTAAAAAATGGAAAATGAATTCCCTTTTTGCCTTACTGGGCGGCTTTACCGTGGTTTTATGTATTACCACACTGCTAAATCACCATTACAATTTTTTTGACAATGTACTCGGTGTCATTACTTTTGGGATTCAGCTCATTCTGTTTTTCAGTTATTACCATATGACAGAGAAACAGGAGTTCGCTTTTACGCTCCAGCTTACCGCGGTTGTATCGAGCATCCTTTGGAGCATCTGCTGTGCAATTTCCCTTGCACAGTACCTTTTGGATATTCAGTATCGCACTTTAAATCCTATTGGAAATACCGTGCGACAGGGAATTGTAGATGGCAGACTATTTGGTATCTTCTCCGATCCAAATTTTGCTGCTTTTACTTCCTTTTTAGTGCTGATGCTGCTTGCGTACACTTTTTATTGCCAAAAAAACCGGATTCTCCGGATTTATATCGGAATCAGTGCCGTGATCAATGTTGCGTATATCGTATTTTCAAATTCACGGACCGTATTTTTATGCGTGATCGGCACCGTATTTTTCTTTGTATTACTGCTTACCTACCGCCGTTATATTGCAGACGGAAGAACGTCGATCAAACGTTTTCTTCTTTATGCAGTACGAAACCTTGCACTTTCCCTGATTGGAATGATTGCTGTCTATTCTCTGCTCTTTTATCCGATGCAGAATATCGGCAAACAGATGGAACCGCAGCGCAGTGAAACAGACCTTGTCCGCGATGACGTAGGCGGTGATAATGTAACAAATAACCGCTCCACGATCTGGGTTCATTATCTTGACTTATATAAGAAAAAACCGGTATTTGGATTTTCGATCAATACCGCACTTCCTTATGCCACCGAGCATGATCCGGAAGGCTATCTCGCGCAGACGCAGTATGTTACCCACAATGGGTATCTGTCGCTTTTAGTAGAAACCGGTATCCTTGGTTTTGCATTGATGGCATGTTTTATTATCTTGATGCTGATTCGAAATGTAAAACGCATTCAGGCAAATGAAAAAATCAGCCCGGACTACACTCTGGCCTTAAGCCTTGTGATCGCCGTGCTGATCTTCCTCGTTTGTTTCCATGATATTTTCTTTACGGTAAATATCGAAACCATGCTATTGTATCTGTCAATGGGCGTTTTGTTTATCGAGACGGATTCACAAACTGCTCAATCAACTCTTTCCACTCAGACAGAATAGTTTCCTTGGAAAAACTTTCCAGATTTGACTGGGAATTATTTGAAAGCCGGAGGCGTTCCTCCGGTTTTTTTAATAGCTCATAAATGGTCTCTGCCATCTTTTCCGTATCATATGGTGGAATCAATTTCCCATCTTCGCCATCTCGGATGATTTCACGCGGTCCGGACACGATATCAAAACTAACAAGCGGCAATGCATTGGCTTTTGCCTCGATGAGAACCAGCGGAAGGCCTTCCCTGTAAGAGGTAAGTACATACATGGAATGGCCCTGATAACAGCTTTCCATATGATCGGTAAGTCCCATTAGATGGACATTATTTTCAAGTCTCTCCTTTTCTATCCTTTGTTGAATTTCCTCAAACATATCGCCATCACCATATACTTCCCATACAAAATCCGTTGTCTTTTTTGCCAAAGCGGCTGCGGTATCTACAAGAAGATCCATTCCTTTTTCTTTGGAAAAGCGGCCAGCTGTCAAAATTTTACTGCTATTTGAATCATATGGTGCTGCTGCCTTTTTAATGCGCTCATCAATCCAATTATAAATGGTGATGATCCGTCCTTTTTTATAATGAAATTTATCATAATAGGCCTCCTCACTCTGTTTGGTTAAAACGACGGTTTTATCCGTAAAACGTGATCCCAGCGTACGCATCGTGCGTGCCGGCACCTCGTTCCATTGATTTAACAGTGCTCCGTGGTCGCAGAAAATTCTCGGAATCTTTAATCGTCTTCCATGAATTCCACCGCAAAGTCCCGCATAAGCCCCTATATAAAATACAATATCCAGCTCCTTTTTCTTAATAAAACTGCGAAATGGCTTTCCGGCCTTTGTAATTACTTCACGGATTCTTGCTTTATACGGAAGAATCACCTCATAAGAGATGTCCTCCGGCAGTTCATAAGCACAGGACTCGTTTTCCTGAATAAAACTAATGATCGTAATCTCGTATTCTTTCCGAAGGGCAAGTGCCATGTTATATAACACCTGCTGGGCTCCTCCGCGGACGCTCATATCAAAATTTACAAATCCTATTTTCTTCATTGATCTCTTCTCCCGTCATCGGTAATATTTCATTAAAATCCGGTAATTGTGATGCTTCATAAAAAATAGAAGTATCTTATCTTTTTTTCCAAAATGCGCTTTTGACGAATATAATTTCTGTACGCTTGGCATTGCGAGCCAAGACTTGATCTTCTCTTTGCATTGCGGATCTGTTTTACCCGAACGCCGCATCAGATCATAAAATTTATTTTTTATGGAATTGAGATAAAATACATCCAGAAAAGCGGCTTCTTTTCCTCCGCATCTTTGATAAAATGCCTCCACTTCACTTCGAAGCCGTTCTTCAATCTCCATAGCATTCTCGCGAAATCGAAATGACAGACTTCCGGTCTCAATATTATAATATTGATAGACGGATTCGGAAAGCACGCTGATCTTCCCGGCACATTCAAATACCTGAAGATTAAACACCAAATCCTCTCCCTTATCAAGGTCTGTCGGAAATCCTTTTTCAATCACTTCTCGTCGGTATAATTTATTCCACGGCACATGAAGAAAATAGGAAGAAAACAATTCCGGAAAGTCCTTGATAAACGCTGCTTGATCCACATAAACAGCCGTTTTGGGCAAGTGGTCTTTTCCGGCTTTTTCATCATAATATCCGGCTATTACTACATCACTTTTATCTTCTTCCATCCGTTTTACCATAAGCGAAGCTGCCTCTTTTTTTACCAGATCATCGCTGTCAACAAACTGAATATATTCTCCATGAGATTCCTTTATTCCCCGGTTTCTCGCGGCAGAAACGCCTTCATTTTCTTTTGTTATCACATGAAAATACGGATATTTCTTTTCATAAGTGCGACAAATTTCAAGGCTTCCGTCTGTCGAACAGTCATCGACAACAATCACTTCAAGATTGGGATAATCCATCGCGGCAACATGATCCAGACAGGCTGCCAGCCGTTTTCTTGAATTATAAACCGGAATAATGACTGACACGAGTGGTTGTGCTTGCTGCATATTAAACTTCCTCCTCTGTGCGCTTTAGTGGATAATATATTCCTTTATACTGCGGATATGCTTTTTCTGTATCTACCACAATTCCATCATGGGAAGGAACCTGCTTGTCCTCCGGCGGCATCGTCATATAATCGCCGAATGCCATTTTAAGATACGTATCGTACCCGACCGGAATCGGCATCCTTTCTCCTTCAAACTCTTTGTACACGGCACTGGCAAATATTTCTTTGGGATACTCATTTACCATGTAATTATAACGGACACAAAGTTCGGTAATATGGTCACACTCTTCGATTGGATATTTTGTCATATGACGCTCGCAAAGACGTGCCATGCGATAACGGTTTTTCCAGCCGGGAGCCAGAAGCAGCATCATTTTTCCGATCAGATAAACCCCTTTCCCCTTACTCGTCGGTGCCTCCTGATTGATATAAATCTGATAGGCAAGCCCCCACAGCAGCTGCATCTTACGTTTGAACCATGAAGACGGGCAGCCATCCAATGGCAGAATTTCAAGGCGGATTCCATGTGCAATGTCAAGATCCATTTGCCGTTCTTTTACAAACGTGGTCTCTTCATCCGTGATCATCGTAAGCTGAGAACGCAAAAACTGTTCTTTGCTCGTACGGCTCAGCCGATATTTGGTCTCATCCATCTCCTTCGGCCACAGTTCGCACAATTTTTCATAATCGTTTCGCGGCATAAAAACATCGATATCATCGTCCCATGGAATAAATCCCTGATGACGCAGCGTGCCGATACAGCATCCCCCGCAAAAATAAAACAATAAGTCATGTTTTTCACAAAATTCTTTAAATACGAGTGTAATCTCCAGACATTTTTTCTGAAGAAGGCGAAGTTCCGCACGCAGCCGCTCTCCTGTCGCCGGCACACAAGGGCGGTTCAAGTCCAGAAGAACGCAGTCATGGTGTGCTTTCTGCTTTTCTTTCGGCGGCAGCGCCATATAATCACCAAACGCTTCTTTCAAATAACCGTCATATCCCACGGGGATTGGCATATTTTCTCCCTCAAACGGCACAAACACGGCCTTTTCGAACCATTCTTTTTTGTATTTCTTTTTCATATAAAATGGACCGGAACACAATTCTGTGATGTAATTACACTCGGAAATAGGATATTTGGTCATGTGTTTTTTCGCGAGATTCCAGATCTTGTAGCGTATCTTTTTCCCGCGAAATACAGAAAGCAGAAAGCGGCTTCCGGCCGCCATCAACCCACCATGTTTTTCCGGCACAGTCTGTGCGCGAAACAATTGATAAATAAGCGCCCACATGCATTGAAATTTACGTTTCCATTTTCCCTCCGGATACCCATCCAGCGGAATCACATCCAATGCCACCCCATGCGCAATCCGGAGATCTCTCTGGTATGGCTTGATCTGCGTCGTCTCGCTATCACGAAGTGTCGCAAAGTTATTCCGATCCACATAATCCAGTGTGGTATCGGATAAAATATACCGCTTTCCCGCCTCATATGAATTCCATTTTTTTACAAACATCTCATAATCTTCGCGCGGCATGAAAAAATCAAGATCATCGTCCCACGGAATAAATCCTTTATGACGGATTGCACCGATGCATCCGCCTCCGCAAAAATAGCAGGTCAGATCGTTTTCTTTGCAGAATTCCACAAACACTTTTGCCATCTGCAAACTGATTCGGTGAAGCCCTTCCAATTCTTCTTTTGTATATTCTGAAGCTATATCACTCATTGTGATTTCCTCTCTTTCCCTCTTTTTAACAGGCTGAGAAGCCCGAGACATGTTCCCACACCATAACTGATATGAAGCAGGAAAAATAAAACCGGCAATGTGATCTGCCGAATGTCTTTCTTTTGCCCCTTCACGGAAGCCACTGCCATGCCAATCGCCAGCAGCCAGTACAGGCTCCACATCAAAGCAGCCGGAAATGGGTGCACGAAAATGCCAAATATCGTCGTTGCAATAATCCCAAGCACAAAGGCAAATGGCACAAAATGATACAGAGACAGGCAGCCCGGACAGATTCCCGCGGTCCTTCCTACCCAGTATCCATTGCCGTATTTCTGGCGGCACATTTTTCGCAGACTTGGGCGTATCATCTGATAGGAAATGATTCCCGGCACCATACATAACTGAAATCCATTTTGGCGAATGCGGTAATGAAATTCGTTGTCTTCCGTGCGTCCAAGATCTTCGCGGAATTTTCCGGCCTTTTCAAACACTTCACGCCGGTAAGCACCATGAAAAAACGATTTCACATAAGCCTTTTTTTCTTTTCTCCGGAAGTCCGCAATACTACTTCCAAACATAGAACTCTCCGCCAACAACAAAACCTGCTGCCAGGCCGAATCCCCTTCGACAATATTGGGTCTCATACCTCCTGTCACGTATTCGCCCTCAGACAGTGCATTCACATTTTTTTCCACAAAATCTTCCGGAATGCTGCTATGGGCATCGATGCGGATCAATGCCTCTGTCGTAAAGGTATCAATGACTACATTCCAGCCACAGCTTTGTATTTTCCCCTTATTTTCTATAATTTTTATATTTAAAAAGGAATCCTTATTTCTTTTCTGCCATTCTTCCATCACTTTCCGCGTCCCATCGGTTGACATGCTGTCTGCCAGCACGACTTCCATCTCCGAATGCGGATAACTCTGCTCTTCAATATCTTTTAAAAGAGACGGCAGGTTCTTTTCCTCGTTGTACGCAACAACGCCTACGGTAATTTTCATCCTCTTCTCCTTCCTCTCATTCTACTCTATTATATGGTTATTTTGCTTTTTTTTCAATGTTTTTCTTGCCCTCTGACGCGGAAAAGATTATACTATAGAAAGAGAGTGCCGTAGAAAGGATTTCTTTCGAACCGGCAGCAATGAAGAAAAAGGAGAATTGGAATTACATATGGGGAATTATTTAACCGATATTGCCATCGTCATCCCGGCTCTGAATCCCTGTGAGCGCATGGTTGAGCTGGTCCGCGAATGCAAAGATGCCGGTTTTGAAAATATTATTTTGGTGGATGATGGAAGTTCCATTGAAAATCGTATTTATTTTAAAACATGCAAAGAAAAATACAATTGCCGCATCATTCGACATGTGGTAAATTTTGGAAAAGGCATGGCGTTAAAAAGTGCCTTTAACCACATTCTCGAAAACCGTCCTGACATCATCGGAACGGTAACAGTGGACTGCGACGGGCAGCATGTAGTCAAAGATATTATCACCTGCGCAAAACTTGTCTGTGAGCATCCTGACCGGCTTGTTTTGGGATGCCGTCAGTTTGATGACCCGAAAATCCCATGGCGCAGCCGCTTTGGCAACAAAATGACCTGCCACATCATCAAACTTCTCTGCGGAATCTCGATTTCAGATACGCAGACCGGACTTCGCGGCATGTCCCGCGAACTTCTCGCCAATTATTTTGCCACCACAAAGGGCGAGCGTTTTGAATACGAGATGAATATGCTTCTCTGTGCCAAAGAAAACCAGATTCCTTTTGAGGAATTTCCGATCCAGACGATTTATCTGGAAAATAACGAGAGTTCACATTTCAATCCTTTTATTGATTCCATCCGAATCTACAAGGTTTTTTTGAAATTTATGCTGAGTTCTTTTTCCAGTTTTATTATTGATATTTCGCTGTTTTACCTGCTGCGATTTATCCTGTTGCCTTTTGTCGGCGAAAAGACGCAAATTTCGCTTTTTGGCATCGACATCCTGCTCCTGACATTTTTACGCAATGTCATCGCAAGACTTGGCTCCTCACTGTATAATTTTACCATTAACAAAAAGCAGGTATTCCACAATGATTCGAAAGATATCACGATCATCTTCCGCTACTACACATTGTGCATCTGCCAGCTCCTGATCTCCACTCTTCTGGTTGACTACACGCTGCGTTTTATCCCATTTCGAACCGTGCGGAAATGTATCATTGATACCATCCTTTTCCTGATCAGTTTCCAGATTCAGAGGGAGTGGGTATTTAAAAGAAAACGTAACTAAATTATCGGGGCTGTCGCACTAAGTTATTAGTGTGGCAGCCTCGCTTTTCCTCCTTTTTCCGCTTTTCAGCGGTGCTTCCTGCTTAGGCGGGGACCCTGACACCTCGCTTTTCCTCCTTTTTCCGCTTTTCAGCGGTGGTCACGACTGCAATGGGGCGGCTGGACACCACTGCCTTTCTTCTTTTTCCTCTTTTCAGCGGTGCTACCTGCTTGGATGCGGCGGCCGGACACCTCGCTTTTTCTCCTTTTTCCTCATTTCAGCAGTGCTGCCTGCTTGGATAGGGCAGACGGACACCTCTACCTTTCCTCTTTTTCTACTTTTCAGCGGTGCTGCCTGCTTGGATGCGGCAGACGGGCACCACTGCCTTTCCTCCTTTTCTACTTTTCAGCGGTGCTGCCTGCTTGGGTAGGGCAGACGGACACCTCTACCTTTCCTCTTTTTCTACTTTTCAGCGGTGCTGCCTGCTTGGATGCGGCAGACGGGCACCTCGCTTTTTCTCCTTTTTCCTCTTTTCAGCGGTGCCCCGTCGCCACTACAAATCGGTTAGCATCTTTTCTGGCGGGACTATTTCTGCGGAGTTGAGAATGCCCGATTTTCTTGAAGAAGAAGGAGACACGGAGTGCAGAACTGTCTGAAGATAAGGTTAGAAAGAAGAAAAAGCCCGATTGCACAGCAATCGATGCTTTTTCCTTTATCACCTTATCAAGTTTTCTGCATGAAGTGTCTGCTTTCCTTCTTCGATAGAAAACCACGCATTCTCCTTTGCAGAAATTCGTCCCCGCCAAGGAAGATGCTGGCCGATCTAACCGATCTCCCTCACTGCTTCTCTTACCTTCAAGACCATCGATGGTGTCACGGACAATTCATCAATTCCCATGTCCACAAACGTTTTAGTGAGTGTCGTGTCTGCGCCAAGTTCGCCACAGATGCCGACCCAGCAGCCTTCCTTGTGGCCATTGTCGATCACCATCTGAATCATGCGCAGGATGGCTTCGTGATGAGAATTGTAAAAATTATCCAGTCTTGGATTCTGGCGGTCGATTGCCAGCGTGTACTGCGTGAGATCGTTTGTTCCTATACTGAAGAAATCCACTTCTTTCGCAAGAAGGTCGCTGATCATTACCGCCGCCGGCGTCTCGATCATGATGCCAAGTTCCACCTCGCCGTATGGAATCCCATGGGCATCCAATTCCGCTTTTACTTCATTTACAATTTCCTTGATCTTTTTCACTTCGGAAACCGAGATGATCATTGGGAACATAATAGCAATCGTTCCATAATGGCTTGCCCGGTAAATAGCACGCAGCTGAGTTTTGAAAATTTCCGGCCGTTCCAGACAGATGCGGATCGCGCGGTAGCCCATCGCCGGATTTTCTTCTTTGCCAAGTTCAAAGTAATCTACCTGTTTATCTGCTCCGATATCAAGAGTACGGATGATTACCTTCTTTCCTGCCATCATTTCCACGACTGTCTTATAGGCTTTGAATTGTTCCTCTTCCGTTGGGTACGTATCTTTTTCCAGATACAAAAATTCACTTCGGAACAATCCGATTCCGGCGGCATCATTTGATAACACATCGGCAACATCAGCAACTCCGCCAATATTGGCGTACAGATGTATGTTTCGGCCATCCTTTGTGACCGTCTCTTTTCCTTTTAATTCCAGAAGGAGCTGCTGTTTTTTCTTCTCCTCTGCCTGCAGTGCCTCATAATGAGCCAGCGTCTCGGCATCCGGTTCCACGATAAGTTTTCCTTCAAAGCCATCGACAATCGCCATTTTTCCGGAGATATCTGCCGGATAATGTACTCCGATCAGCGCCGGAATATTCATCGTCCGCGCTAAGATCGCTGTATGTGAATTGGTCGAGCCCAGTTTTGTCACAAAGGACAAAACCAGACTTTTATCAAGTTGTACCGTCTCACTTGGAGCGAGATCTTCGGCAAGCAGGATAACCGGCTGATTTCCAGTAATCCCTCCCAGCTCTTTTCCCTGCAGGATACGGATCACACGATTGGAAATATCCCGTACATCGGCGGCACGTTCTTTCATATAATCGTCATCCATTGCAGCAAACATCTGGGAAAAATTGTCACCTGTCGTCGCTACTGCAAACTCTGCATTAATCTTCTGGGTGTCGATCATATTTAAGATTGACTCCACATAATCAAGATCATCTAACATCATCTGATGTACATCAAAGATCATAGCACCCGATTCGCCCACTTCTTTTAAGGCCTTTTCATAAAGACCCGCAAGCTCTTCTTTGGCTTTCTCTTTTGCGTCTTCAAAACGTTTCTTTTCCTTTTCCACATCTTCGATCGAATAGCGTTTTACCTGGTCTTCCTCTTTTTCAAAAAGAGCGACAGGACCGATTGCAATTCCACCAAAAACGCTTTTACCTTCCCATACGTTCATGCTGACACCTCCCGGTTTTTACAGATTTGCCTCCAAAAATGCACTCAATTTGTCCATTGCGGCATCTTCATCTGCTCCCTCTGTCTTCAATACGATTTCCTGTCCCTGTTTTACACCAAGTCCCATAACACCGAGGATTCGTTTTGCATCTACCTCTCTGCCGTCTTTTGCGATTGTCACTTTGCATTCACACGCTGCTGCCTCTTTCACAAACAAACCTGCCGGTCTTGCGTGGATCCCCTGTGCGTCTTTGATTACATAATGAAATTCTCTCATGATAGTGTCCTCCTTAATTTTTATTTTTTAGTAACAATTATTGAGTTACTGCATCTTTCTTGATCAATCCTAACATTACTGCCGTCACTGCCGAACCTGCCAGCCAGGCAACGATGTAAAGCAGCGGCTGTCCTACCGTGGCAAATACAAAAATTCCGCCATGTGGTGCCATCAAGGTACATTTAAACAAGGCCGATAAAAATCCGGCAACGCCTGCACCTGCCATCGTACATGGGATTACGTGCAATGGATCCGATGCGGCAAATGGGATTGCACCTTCGGTAATGAACGAACATCCCATTACGATATTGGAAACGGCTGAACCACGCTCCGCCTGCGTAAATTTCTTTGGAAATAATTTACAGGCAACCGCAATTCCTACCGGTGGAACCATTCCACCAACCATGATTGCCGCCATTGCGATGTAGCATGCCTGCACCGCCGGATCACTTGCCTGCGCTCCCTGTGCCATCATCTGGGAAGCGGTTGCCAGCATACCGGAACCAAATACATACGCCGCTTTGTTGATCGGGCCTCCCATATCAATCGCCATCATCGCTCCGAGAATAAGTCCGAGAACCGTGATCATTCCGGCATCCGAAATGCCCTTTAACATGTTGCTGAGTCCCGTATTGATCAATCCGATCAATGGGTTAAAGATCATACACATCAACACGCCGATGATAAAAATACCAACGAGTGGATAAATGAGTGTCGGTTTGATTCCATCCAGAGAATCCGGTAATTTTTCACACAATTTCTTCAAGCCAAGTACGATAAATCCGGCTAAAAATCCGGCTACGATACCTCCAAGGAAACCGGATACCGTATTTCCACCGTTTTCGCCGACAAAAGCAAACTGTGCAACAAATTTGGAAAATCCTCCCAGATTGCCAACCTTATCGGCAAATACATAACTTCCCAGTATCGCATTTCCATTTGCCGCCAGAAGTCCGCCGGTAAATCCTACCGCAAGCCCCGGCCGGTCCGCGATCGAATAGGCGATATATCCGGAAAGAACCGGCACCATCAGTCCCATGGCAAGTCCGCCGATGTATTTAAACAACGCGGAAAGCGGGGTGCAACTTCCAAAATCCGCTCCGCCCGTCGAACCATAGCCGCATAAAGTATCGATCAAAAAGGCGATTGCCATCATGATACCACCACCGATAACAAATGGCAACATGTGGGAAACTCCACTCATCAGATGCTGGTACGCCGCATGTCCGATTCCTTTCTTTTCCGTGTTTTCCGAAACCGTTTCCTGTGCTTCCTCGCTTTCATAAACCGGTGCCTGCTTGTCCACGATCTTTCGGATCAATTCTTCCGGTTTATTGATGCCATCCGCTACTTTCGTAATAATGACCGGTTTTCCGTCAAAACGTTCCATCGGCACTTTGGTGTCCGCTGCCACAATAATTCCGTCTGCTTTCGCGATTTCTTCTGCCGTAAGTACATTTTTTGCTCCGCTTGACCCTCTTGTCTCTACCTTGATCTGGTAGCCAAGTTCTTCTGCTTTGCGCTCCAGCGCTTCTGCCGCCATGTACGTGTGTGCGATTCCGGTTGGGCATCCGGTCACCGCCAATACATATGGCACATTGGCATCGACTTCCGTCTGCTCCTTTTCTTCCTCCGGCTCATTTTCCGCCATTTCAATGACTTTCTTAAATTCTTCTACCGTCTCTGCTTTCCGCAGCTTTCCGGTAAAATCCGAATCCATCAATAATACGGACAAATGGCTGAGCACATCCAAATGTACATTGTCCGCGGTATCCGGTGCCGCAATCAGGAAAAACAGATTCGCCGGTTCACCATCCAGTGAATCAAACTCCACTCCTTTTGGAGCAACCATTGCCGCCAGACCTGCCTGATTTACCGCCGCGGATTTACAATGAGGAATGGCAATTCCTTCTCCGATTCCGGTCGAACCCTCTTCTTCTCTTGCGTAAACCCCTTTGCGATAAGTGTCGATATCGTTCAGTTTTCCACTTGCATCCATCAGATCAACCAGTGTGTCCAATGCTTCTTTTTTGCTATGGACTTCTGCGTTCAAACGAATGCTTTTGTCATCCAATAAATCAATAATCTTCATATCGTTTTGCTCCTTTCTTCGCTACATTCCCGTGTATTAAAATTCGAAATGATGTGTCTTTCGAATCGCCTCTACCTGTTCTCTCGTCGCCAGCTGCTCGGAAAATGCACTGGCACTTCCGGTACAAACGCCCAGTTTAAATGCCTCTTTGTAATCTCCTTCTCCGAGATACCCGGCTAAAAATCCTGCCACCATGGAATCTCCCGCACCCACGGAATTTACCACGGTTCCTTTTGGGGCCTCGCTCTGGAATACGCTTCCGTCATCTCCTACAAATACGGCGCCTTCCCCTGCCATCGAAACAATGACATTCTGCGCACCCATCTCCTGCAGTTTCTTTGCATATTCTACTGCCTGGTCCTTGTTCTTGATTTTGACATTAAACAATTCTCCCAACTCGTGGTTGTTTGGTTTAATGACAAATGGATGAAACGGCAGTACATTGAGCAGCAGACTTTTCGTCGCATCGACGGCAATTTTCAATTTCCGGTCAGCCAGTCTTTTCATGATATCGCGGTACATCGACTCCGGCATACTCGCCGGAATGCTTCCCGCAAGAACCAAAATATCGCCTTCCTGCAGCTCATCCAATCGGTCAAATATTTTTTTGATCGCTTCCGATGAAATCTCTGGTCCTAAGCCATTGATCTCGCTTTCCACTTCGGAACGGATCTTCATATTGATTCGGGAAATCCCGTCCTCCAAGCAGATAAAGTCGGTGGAAATTCCTTTTTCTTCCAGTTGTCGTTCAATCTCTTTGCCGGTAAACCCAGCCAGAAATCCAAGTGCTGTGCTGTCAAATCCAAGATTTTTAAGCACCATGGATACGTTGATTCCTTTTCCTCCGGCAAAAATCTTTTCTGCCGTTGTCCGGTTCACCATCCCGGGTTCAAAATGTTTGACATCAATGATGTAATCCAAAGATGGATTTAAGGTAACGGTATAGATCATTTTGCTTCACCTCCCTGCACTTCTATGATATTATCGCATTCTGCAAATACCGGATCACTTACTTTTGTGGTTATGATACAAGCATTTGCAAAATCTGCAAATTTTACACATGAGATCTGAGAAAATTTACTCGCATCACTCAAAATATATCGTTTGGCACAATGTTCCATCGCCGTCTTCTTTACCTTTGCTTCTTTCAGGTCCGGAGTTGTAAATCCATTTTTCCGGTGAACTCCGTTCGCTCCCCAAAAGCCTTTTGTAAAATTATATTTGCGAAGACTTTCTACCGCTTCCGGTCCGACGATCGCTTCCGTCGTCGCTTTCAGTTCGCCACCAAGAATAAATGTCGTATATCCTGCCTGGGAAAGTTTTCTTGCATGTGCCACCGCATTGGTTACAAATACGGTTTGCTTCGTCGTCAGATAATCAATCATCAATTCCGTCGTCGTTCCCGCATCCAGATAGACAAAATCATCTTCTTTGATCAACGAAGCTGCATATTTTGCAATTTCTCTCTTTTCTGCAAGATTTTTATCCTTTTTCTGGGTCACGCTGTCTTCCTTCGTGCTGTAAGCATCTCCGACAACCATCGCCCCGCCGCGGACTTTCTGGATCCGACCCTGTTCATCCAATACGGCAAGATCTCGCCGAACGGTGGATTCTGAAATATTCAGTGCATCCATCAGTTCCTGGATCGATGCGCTTCCTTTTTCCGTCACAATCCGCCAAATCCCTTGCAAACGCTCTTCTGTCAGCACTTTCACCACTCCTTTCGTGGATCATTTCGTTTTTGTTATTGTTATTATAACGCCATTTTCTTCCATTGTCAATCATTTTCTTTCAAATTCTTTCATTTTCTTTCATTTTTATTGTCCGGCTTTTAGGGGCGGAGTTTCTTTGACCTAGCGGCATTTTTTTCCTTCCAGACCACACTCCGGCGGCTTCCTCTTTGACCCAGGCGGCAGTTTTTCTTTCCAGACCACACTCCGGCGGCTTTCCCTTTGACCCTGCCAACAACTTTGCTTGTCAGACCACACTTCATCACATTCCCCTTTGACCCAACCAGCACTTTTTCCCACCAGACCACACTCCCACGGCTTTCCCTTTGACCCGGGCAACAGTTTTTCTTGCCAGACCACACTTCATCACATTTTCCTTTGACCAAACCAGCGCTTTTTACCACCAGACCACAAAAAGGGCACCCTCAGGGTGCCCCTCTCTTTTTTACTATATTCTTCTAATTCTGCCAGCACACTTCTCCCTGCATTCGCAGCGGATAACAGAACAATTCTTTCGCATTCAGATCGACGCGGTGCATATCCACCGCATTCCATTGTGGATTTTCATACGTCGTATAATAATAAATGCCCTTTGACGCATTGGCACAGGAAGTATAGATCGTATATTCATATTTTCCCGGCTCTACCTCACAACAGCCTTTCTGCTGGGCAACAGTTCCTAAAATATGGAAAAATTGCGCCACGCTTTCCACCTCGGAATCTCCGGTTTTGGAATGTAATCGGGTAAATGCTGCGCGGACAAAACGGGACGACGACGAAAGATCTCCCGGCAAGCCGAGCGCGCCCATGCCACGGCTGTATGTCTGCAATGGGATTCCCGGAGCAAATGTATTTCCCGGCTGTTTTGGCGACAATCCCTGATAATTATTCAATTGGAAACACTGCTGTTCAAACGGTGGATTGTTCGTAAGCACGCCAAACGGATTGTCGTACACTTTGATTCCGTCCTGCATGGATTCCACGACGATACACTCGGCCGCATCGGCGATCATCCAGTGAAGAGACGACGATGGCAGTCCGGTAGAAAACGGAATGCTGGTAATACATAGGGAAGAAACCGCCTCCCGCACTTCTTTTACCGATGCGCATCTGCCGAGGATCCACGGAATAAATTCAAACGATGCCACATTATCGCAAGAAGCTTTCGGCTCGTGATAGACCGCATTTCCCACAAAATTAAGCCCCGCCATGCCGAGCCCTTTTTCATTGACTGCTTCATAATATAAAGGATAATTTTCTGCCACATGCGCCATCCCGATCATGGCGTAGTTACATTTTTTCCCGGCTAGTTTTTCGTCACGCCACGTAAATTCATAATTTCTCGGCGTAACCACTACCTGCTCGCCGTAAGAAAATTCATAATCAAGTGTCCGTCCAAAATAAAAATCTTTGGTTTTATATGTCGCTGCTGTACACATGATATCAGCCTCCTTTTCTAAATTCCGGCAGTGCTTCCTGCCATATTTCAATCAATCGTTCCAGCGAAAATGCCGCATTCGCCGGACTGGAAGACGGCAGTTCCACGCAGGAAAGCCCCGTTACCGGTTCCTGATATTTCCGGTACAATTTTCCGGCAAGCCGTCCATTGGTATACACCGCGCTGATCTGTGACACTTCAAGAATCCGATTCAGGTTTGCCGGAATTACATTCCGGATACTGCTGTCGCTTGAACCCACGATCTCACATTCCTCGATGACATCGTACAACGCAATGCCATGTTCCAAAAGAAACTGTTTCTTTTCTTCTATTGTAACCGGTTCCGGTGCATCGCATACGACAGCCAGAATTTTCCAAAAGCGGTTGCGCGGGTGTCCGTAAAAAAATCCTTCTTCGCGGGATTTCACAGAAGGAAAACTGCCTAAAATCAAAATACGGGACTTCTCATCGTAAACCGGTCCGAATCCATGAGAAGCCCGCGTATAATTTTTATTCATCCAATACTTCCTCCACTGCGTAGCGAGGTCTGCCTTTGGTTTCCATGTACACCTTTCCGATGTATTCCCCGATGACTCCGATCGCCAGCAGCTGAAGCCCGCCAAGTGCCCAGATTGACACGATCAAACTGCTCCATCCACGCACCGTATCGCCGAGCATATGTTCCACGATCGAATAGATCAGCATCCCAATACTCACAATAAAAATGACAAAACCAAGCCACACGATAAAGCGGATCGGTTTAACGCTAAACGAAGAAATTCCATCAAACGCAAACGCAAGCATTTTCTTTAACGGATATTTACTCTCACCCGCCATGCGCTCTTTTCTTTCATAATATACATTATCGGACGGAAATCCGATCAATGGGATCATTCCACGCAAAAACAGATGAACTTCCTTATAATTTTCCAATTCATCCAGCACACGCTTACTCATCAAGCGGTAGTCGGCGTGGTTAAACACAATGTCCACACCCATCCATTTCATCATATGATAAAAGCCTTCTGCGGTCGTTTTCTTAAAGAATGTGTCCTTTTTCCGGCTGCTCCGCACTCCGTAAACGACATCATTTCCGGCTTTAAATTTTTCCAGCATCTCGTCGATCGCATTGATATCATCCTGAAGATCCGCATCCAATGTAATCGCCACATCGCAATGTTCTTTCGCATACATCAGCCCCGCAAGCACCGCATTCTGGTGTCCCCGGTTACGGGAAAGGGTCAATCCGCTGCAGATCACATTTTCCCCATGGAATTTGCGGATCAATATCCACGTCTGATCTTTGGAACCGTCATTGACATAAAGAATCCGGCTTTTTTCATGGATCACTCCGCGCTCCATCAGCGACGTCATCTTTTCCAAAAGCTGCCGGTTTGTCTCCGTAAGCACTTCCTGCTCATTGTAGCACGGCACCACAAGATACAAGGTACATTTTTCATTCATAGTTTTCCTCCATCTCCACACATTGTCACGTACTTCTATTGTACCTATCACATGTAAAAAAGTCAAATATATTTGCAAGAATGTAACGGGTGTGGTAAAATAGATTCTGGTAAGTAATACGGTATGGTTATACAGTAAATTTGGAGAACAAAACTATCATGAATGAAAGACAAAAATATAAATGGAAACAAGATTTATCCTGGCTCAAAAACAGGATTAAATTTAAAATAAACCGTATCTTTTTTATGACGCAGGACAAAATGGTAATGTTCGAATCCTATCACGGAAAACGCTGTGGCGACAGTGTTCGTGCCATTTATGAAGAAATGCTCAAAGATGACACATTTCGCGATTATACTTTTGTATGGGCATTTTCCAAGCCTTCCGAACATGCGGATCTTTTGGAAAATCCGCACACCCTTGTCGTAAAAAAAGGAAGCGCAGAATATTTCCGGTATTATGCCGCTGCCCGTTTTTGGGTCAATAATGTCAGCATTCCGGATTTTCTGATTCCGGGACGGCATCAGGTGTACATCGAAACCTGGCATGGCACCCCGCTAAAACGGCTTGGCTGCGACATTACGACAGACAGCGACCCAAGACAGTCCAAAGAGCGGATGCACCGCAGATATCGGACAAAAGGGAAAAAGGTGACACATTTTCTGTCCCCTTCGCCTTATTATACGGAAAAGATTGCTTCTGCATTTGATGTAGATCCGTCGCAGGACGGGCTGTTCATTAACTCCGGATATCCGCGCAACGACACATTGTTGGAACCATCCGAAGAAAAAACAGCGGAATTTAAGAAATCACTTGGCATCCCGGAAGATGCTAAGGTAATCTTATACACTCCGACGTGGCGCGACAATGAATACCAGAATGGACATGGGTTCCAATACGAAAGTCCGGTAAATCTCGGAAAACTGATGGAGCTTCTGCCGGAAAATTACATTTTATTATTCCGTGCGCATCATCAGGTAGGAACTTCCGAAGTCATTCAGGAAACGGATCGTATTTTCGATGTAACAGACGTAGACGATCTGAATGACCTATACCGGATCAGTGACCTTATGATCACGGACTACTCTTCTACGATGTTTGATTACAGCGTGTTAAAGCGTCCGATGGTATTTCATATGTATGATCTCGAGCGGTATGAGCGTGAGATCCGCGGATTTTACTTTGACCTTGACGAGCTTCCCGGTCCGATCACCAAAACCGAAGAAGAACTGGCGGAAGCGATCCGTGACGGCATAACCAATTTTGATTATGACCATAATAAAAAATATCAGGCATTTCACGATAAATTTAACCCATGGGAAGATGGACATGCTGCCAGACGTGTCGTGGAGCAGTGCATCCAGATCCCACCGCATAAAAAGGGACTTTGGGAAAAACTGGTACTGAATTACAAACGTACCTTGAATCGCGTGCATATTGTTTATCTGATCGTGAAATACAATATCGGCGGATTTTTCAACAAACACGGACTCTTTCTTGACAATAACAGCCGGCGTCTGCTCAAAATGAAAGATTCTCACAAGGGAGAACGCTGCTTTTTGATTGGAAATGGTCCAAGCCTTAGTCCGGATGATCTGCATATGCTGATCGACGAATACACGTTTGGAACCAATATGGTGTATAAGATTTTTGACCGCACGGACTGGCGGCCAAGTTTCCACTGTGTCTCCGACAGTATTTATGCGACAAAACTGCGTGATGAGCTTTACAACAATGTAAAATCACCACTTTTTACCATTGAAAAGACCTATCGGAAAATGACAAAACGAACGTTAGAAACCACGTATGTACACACGATTGCCAGCGAGCGATACAAAGTCAAAGGAAATATTTTTGCCTATTGTATGGTAAAGGCAACGGTTCTTTCCCTCGCCGCAGAATTTGCTTTTCATATGGGATTTTCCGAAATTTACCTGCTCGGCGTAGACTGTACCAATCCTCACGCCGCCGGCGGTCATTTTACGGATAATTATACAACCAAAGAAATTGCCCAGACTGACATTTCCCGTATCAAAGAACGTATGAATAAGGAAAATGTTACGACGGAGCAGATCGGCGAACATATCATTGACCGATCCATGGATGTATACCGACTGTTAAAAAAATATGCTGATAAACACGGCATTAAAATATATAATGCAACCCGTGGCGGAAATCTGGAGATCTTCCCTCGTGTCAAACTGGAAGATGTATTAGCCTCCGAACGCCCGCCACACAAACAGAAAGGATGAGTAAAAATGAAAATAATAGGAGTCATTCCAGCAAGATACAAATCAAGCCGTTTTCCGGGGAAACCATTGGTAGATATCTGTGGTAAACCGATGATCTGGTGGGTATACCAACAGGCAAAAAAAGTGCCGGAATTTGACGAAGTTTACGTCGCTACGGACGATGACCGTATCGAAGCGGCATGCAAGGAACATGACATGAAAGTTATCATGACTTCCGACAAACACGAAACCGGTTCTGACCGTGTCGCAGAGGTAGCGACAAAAGTCGAAGGTGATCTCTTCGTCAATATTCAGGGCGACGAGCCGGTCATCAATCCGGAAATGATTCAGGAAGTCATCTCCATCTTCTTTGAAGATGAGACCGTTACTTTTGGCAGTCTGAAAAAAGAGATTACCGATCCGGACGAAATCAAGGCGACAAGCACCGTAAAAGTTGTCACCGACCAGAAAGGCGATGCGATGTATTTTTCCCGCTCTGTCATTCCTTCCAATGTAAAAGACGGAAAACTTGCCCGCGTATTCCGTCATGTCGGAATCTATGCTTACAAGCGTGATTTCTTGGAAGAATTTTCCAAAATGTCGCAGACGGAACTGGAACTTGGCGAAGGCATCGAGCCTCTTCGTGCCATGGAACGCGGTTACAAAATGAGATTAAAAGAAACCAAGCACTCTTCCATCGGTGTGGACCTGCCGGAACACATTGAAAAGGTCGAGCGCGTTATTAAAGGAATTGATACATTAGATTGATATCATGATTATCATTTAGGAGGTTACTATGAAACGAGTACAATTACTTGACTGCACACTGCGTGATGGGGGCTATCTCGTAGATGCACAATTTGGAAATACAGTGATCAAAGGAATGATCAAGGGACTTTCGGAAAGTGGCATTGATGTCGTAGAATGCGGATTTTTGAAAGACGAACCACACCAGAAGGGCAGCACGATTTTCAATAATGCGGCTCAGATTCGTCCATTTCTGCCGGAGGACCGCCGCCAGACTTCGTATGTCTGTCTCGCTGACTACAGCCGTTATACCATCTCCAATCTGGAGCCGTTTGACGGCACTTCGATCGATGGTGTCCGCGCCTGCTTTTTCAAAAAAGAGCGCTACGATGTCATTGATTTCTGCAAAAGCATTGTAGAAAAAGGCTACAAACTTTATGTTCAGCCGGTTGATGTACTCGGCTACACGGACGCAGAACTTCTGGAATTGATCGAAATGATCAATCCGCTGGAGCCCTACGCATTTTCTCTTGTAGATACCTTCGGTTCGATGTACAAAGAGGATCTGCGCCGCGTATTTTATCTGGTAAATCAGAATCTGAATGCGGCATCCCGTATCGGATTCCACTCGCACAACAATCTGCAGATGTCCTTCTCTTTGTCACAGGAATTTATTGACATGACGCAGGGACTCCGCAAAATTGTCATTGACGGAACGATGGCAGGTATGGGACGTGGTGCCGGCAATACCAATACGGAACTGATCATGCAGTATATGAACCGCAAATACAATTCCGGCTACGATATCGACACGGTACTCGATCTGATCGACAACTATATCGATGGTATTCGAAACACCTGCACATGGGGATATTCAATCCCGTATTATCTCGCCGGATCGTACAGCGCGCATGTAAATAACATTTCCTACCTTACGGCAAAGGCCGGCATTTCCAGCCGCGATATCAACTATATCCTGAACCGTATCGGCAGCGAGGCGCGAAAACGTTACGACTATGATCTTTTGGAAAAAACTTACATGGAGTATGTCGGAATTATCCGCGACGACGAAAAAGAAGTCACGAAACTCCGCGAATCTCTCCAAGGCAAGGACATCCTTATGCTCCTTCCGGGACACAGTATTGTTACACACAAAGAAGAGATTTTGAAATACTGCGAAGAACGGCATCCGATCGTAATCAGTGTAAACCTTTTGTCACACGATTATCCGATCAATTATGCGTATTTCAGTAACAAAAAACGTTACAATTACTGGAAGAGTTCAAGCCGCTTCAGCGAATACAAAAAGATCGTCACTTCCAATGTCACAAATGAAGAGAACAAAAATCAAGTAATCCTCGATTTTACACGTCTCGTAAAATGTGGCTGGGATCAGCTTGACAACTCCGGTATCCTTCTGCTTCGTCTGTTGGATGAACTGGATGTCGCATCGATTGCTATGGCTGGTTTTGACGGCTACAGCCACGACGCTTCCAGCACAAACTATATGCAGAAAGAAATGGAAAAAACAAGAAACACATTGAACGCGGATGAGGCAAACCGTGATGTCCAGAGCATGCTGGAAGATTATCTGAATACCAGAAAATCGGACTGCCCGCTTTCCTTTATCACCCCATCCCGTTTTGAACTCAATCACTAAGAGGCAGGTACCGATATGAAAGATTTGACAAAGATAAAACTGTTTGCCATGGATGTCGATGGTACATTGACAGACGGCAATATCTATATGGGAAATGATGGCGAACTGTGCAAGGCTTTTAATGTAAAAGACGGACTTGGCATCAAACTGCTGAAAGATTCCGGCATTGTGCCAGCCATCATTACCGGCCGCACCTCTAAGATCGTGGAGAACCGCTGCAAAGAACTTCACATCGAAGAACTTTATCAGGGCGTAAAAAACAAGGCGGCTACCTTAACTGCTTTGATGGAAAAATATCATCTCGATGCTTGCGAAGTGGCTTATATCGGCGATGACATGAATGACTTGAGCGCCATCAAAACCGCCGGCATCACATTTGCCCCGGCAGACTGCGGCAAGGCTCTCCGCCCTTATATCGATATCATTCTTACCAAACCGGCAGGGCAGGCTCCTGTCCGCGAAGCGGTTGATATGATTTTGGAAGGGCGTTATGATTTCAGTAACTTTTTAGATCTGTAGGTGATTTTATGAAAGAAAAATATATGGCAGAGGCCGCAAAGGAAGCCTATACCGGTATCGAAAACGGTCACGGGGGTCCTTTTGGCTCGGTTATTGTAAAAGACGACAAAATCGTCGGACGCGGTCATAACCGCGTTCTCTACAAGCAGGATCCCACCTGCCACGGCGAAATGGAAGCCATCCGCGATGCCTGTAAAAATCTGGGGACTCACGACCTGAGCGGCTGTGAACTATATACAACCGCAGAACCCTGCCCAATGTGCCTTGGCGGCATTCTGTGGGCAAACATCAAAACGGTTTACTACGGCTGCAACCGCAAAGATACCGCGGATATCGGCTTTCGCGATGACGCCTTTTATGACTATCTGGAAGGCAGGACAAAATTACTTGACTTGGAAGAATTGGAACGGAAACAATGTTTGAAATTATTTCAGGATTATACAGCATCAGAGAAGCGGGAATTGTACTGATTCCCGCTTCTCTAGTCTACGACAAAATGCAATCAGATCTACAACTTCCGACGAAAGCCTGTACTTCGTTACCTGACTGGGATTGTAAGGATTTCTCACACATACCATGCCCTCTTGAATCCTATTCAAAAACCATTCGGAGTAAAATGCCGGTATGTCCGTTCTCATTCCTGTATGAATAATCATTTTGCCACTTCCTTTGAAACACTAGTCTCTCAAGCAGCCGATGGGAACAATCTTAACTCCCGAATCGGTTGTATATGCCATATTGGCATTAGCACAGATTACAATCAAGGCAGACGGCTCCCGATATACAGCACGCGGGTGTTTCTCATTTTGTAAAGCAGTGTCGTTATATTTTCGTATTACTTCTTTAAATCTTAATAATGATTTTTCTGCTTCCGGTATTTTATTTACTCCCACTTTCACCTCAATCAGCGCATACCTGCCATCTGCCATTTGGTATACGGCATCTGCTTCTAATCCTGTATCATCGGTATAGTGCAGTAATCGTGCGTTGTGTTTTTCGGCATAAACCAGCAAATCCCTTAAAACTATATTTTCAAAAACATGACCAAATAAATCTAAATCGTTGATAAAATAGTTTGGTTCAATTCCAAGAGCTGCCAGACCGATAGACGGATCAATAAATATGTGTTTTTTAGCAGATCGAATTGCCGTTTTTGAGCGAAGATGTGGTGTCCATGCATCAATATCCCTGACTACAAATAACGTCTCTAACGCCTCAACATAGGATGCCAGCGTCACATCTGTAACATTCTGCGTAGCTTTTACATCCGCAAAAATATTCTTCCTTTTTGCTGTAGTTGCCATATTTCTTGCATATGACCACAATAATGTTCTTGCCCATTCTGGATTTCTATTTATTCCATCAATGGCAGATATATCCTTTTGATAGATCTGTCTATAATAATCTTTTGCAATTTCTAATTTTGCACTATCCTTTGTCAATGCCATACATCTGGGCCAGCCACCTCTACAAGCAGCGAAAAACAAATGTTCCAACTCTGTTTCCGACAGGATTCCGTCAATATCATACTTTTCATCTTCAAGAATTTTCGATAAGGATATCTTGCCATTTGATTCACCGGTTTCAAATAAAGTCATCGGATACATCGTTACTTCGGTTATTCTTCCGGTTCCTGTATGAGGAGTATTGATTTTTTTGCTTGCAGAACCAGTCAAATAAAATTCTCCCACATTTTCAGGATTATCGTCGCATGCTTTCCTTATCGTTCCCCATATTTTTACCGCATCCTGCCACTCATCAAACAAAATTGGTTTTGGATTTTTCAAAAATAATTTAGGAGCCGTTTCCGCTACCGCGAGATACCCATCTCTTTTATCTTCATCCTGAAACTCAATAATCGTTTGCGAGCGTTCCCTGGCTGTTCTTGTCTTTCCACATCCTTTCGGCCCTGTTATACTGATTGCATTAAATGCTTCTGTTCTTCGATCTATTACATCATCGACAATTCTTCGAATATATTTCATAACACGTACACTCCTTTTCTATTACTTATTATACCATTTTCAATAGGCTTTATGCAAGAGCGTTTTATGTTTTTCGGCACTTTTATTTTACTTTTTTCGGCTATTTTATTTTGTGTTTTTCGGCACTTTTATTTTATATTTTTCGGATAAATTTCTTCATCCGTTGATATATCGAAACAATAAATACTTTTTTTCTTCCTCTGACAGTTCACACCAGTTACAAGTCATATGCTATCCTCCTGCAAAAACTATTCCAACAGCAGCCAGTCTGCTATGTCATGGATTTCAATTCCTTCATAACTATACTTCGGATGCTTCGTCCTCGCAATGATCATTTTCGGATAAGCATCTCGAATACGAAGAAGAGGTGAACATTCTCTTTCAAACGTATCCTCTGCCGAAATATTATCGCTTACCTGAATATAAATTTTTTCACTTCCTCTTTGAGCAACAAAATCAATCTCTTTCTCGTATAGTTTCCCTACATAAACATCATATCCTCGACGCAGTAATTCAAGACAAACCATATTTTCATAAACTCTTCCATAATCCATATTTCGGTTTCCAAGTATTGCATATCGAATTCCCGTATCACACAAATAAAACTTTTCAGTACTTTCAAGATATTTTTTACCTCGAATATCGTAACGCTTAATATCATAAAACACAAATGCATTACATAAGTACTTAATATATCTTCCTATCGTAACATGATTGGCAGGGATACTATTCGCTGTCAGCAATTTACTGACTTTATTGGGAGATGTCAAATTACTGATATTGTCCATAAGGAACTCACACAGTCGCTGCAAGATCAGCGTGTCCGGCAGCGCATATTTCTGCACAAGATCTCTGGTCACAATCGTTTCATAAACTTCTTTAATATAATTTATTCTATCTTTTTCCGTGTTATAAGCATAAGATCCAGCCAGACCACCTTTCGTCGTATACTCTTCAAACAATGCTTCTCTGTCCATAATACCATCAAAATACTGACAATATTCTTGAAAACTAAAAGGGAATACATGTATTTCAATATATCTTCCCGTAAAAAGAGTAGCCAGGTCCGCACTAAGCAAAAAAGCATTCGACCCCGTAATATAAATATCATACTTTCCTTTCGCATACAAACTGTTTATCGCCAATTCAAACTGCGGACACATCTGAACTTCATCCACAAAGAGATAATTTGTTTTTCCTTCTTGAAAATGCTCTTCTACATAAGAATGAAGGGCATGATACTCCTTTATATTTTCATAATCCAAATCCATAAAATCAATGAATATAATATTGATATTTTCACAATGGCTTTTCAAATATTGAATATAGGCCTGCATCAATTTTGATTTCCCGGATCGACGTATCCCGGTAATGATTTTGATGTCCGGTGTGCCGTTCAAACCAATAATTCTATCCAAATATTTTTTTCTTATAATCGTTTTCACATTTCAACCCCACTTTCAAGAAATAAATTTTTTTGTATTTTTGAAATCGTATTTTACCTTTATTATACCCTCTTCTCACAAGATATGCAAGAAGCCGCTTTCAAAAATTCAATTTTTTTGATTTTTCGAAAGCGACTTCTGGTTTGAATTTCTTACATTTTCAAATATTCCTAGTACCCCAGCGTATCATTTACCAAAATCACATGGATTCTGCCCTCATGACGGGAATATCTCGTAATCAAAAACTGGCAGCATATCGTATCCGGGGACTTGCAGTCCGCACATTTCCCAGTTACTTTACATGGAGTCTTCACATCAAAGCGCTGCGCATTTGCCGGTGCTGCCACATTTCTGGCGCGCTTCATCGCCTCATCCAGATCGGAGCAGATCTTATTCATACCGACAATAAATACAACCTTTTTCGGCCCCTGTGCAATACAGGAAACACGGTTCGAATTTCCATCAATATTTACCATAATTCCGTCATTGGTCATTGCATTGGCACTCGAAAGAAAAACATCGGCATCATAAGCTGCCATCAGGCTTTCACGCGGTGTCATATTCGAGCGGTCAATATAGTTGTAGTCGCCTTCTTCCAACGCCTGAATCAGTCCGATTTCATGTGCGCTCTGGCAGCCGCCCATCGCCACGGTGCTTCCTTTTCCAATTACTTCCAGTGCCTTTTTCACCGCTTCTTCTTTGTCTGCAGCATAATAACCTGTCATATTTCTGGACTCTAATCCTTTGATCACCGTCTGCGCCAAAATCTCATTTCTTTTTCTCATATTTTCGTTCATTTTTGTATCCTCCTGATAATAAATTTTCTAGTCTGTTTTTTTCATATACATAGTTTTACGTCCTGCACCAGTTCTAATAATAGCACCTTCTTCAACAAGTTTTTTTAATGCGGCTTCTATTGACGAACTTCCAAGACTTGGACATGATACTAACGCATCTTTTTTAGAAAACCTACCAATAGTACCATCTGTGTATGCCTTAACGATATCATATGCAGTACTTTTTTTACCACTTTTTTCGGTTAACATAATTCTTGTTTCCAAATCTCTGTAACAAGATAATACAATACCAAGCATATACTTTATAAATGGCTTAGGATCATTTTCTCCCTCATACCAATTTTGATTCGCTTTCTGTAAAGCTACAAAATAAGCTTCCTTTGTATCTGCAATAGCTTTTTCCATACTAATATACTGTCCAACAAAATAACCACTTCTGTACATAAGTAATAGCGGTATCAGTCTGCTCATTCTTCCATTGCCATCATTAAAAGGATGAATACACAAAAAATCCAAAATAAAATTCGGTATTAAAATAAGTGGATCCACAATTTTCTCATCAATTGCTTTCTCAAACTCATTACAAAGACGTTCTACTGCATCAGGAGTCTCATACAGTTCAAGCGGCTTAAATAAAACTATCTTTTCTCCGCTTTCCAATACCATATCAATCTCATTCGGAGTATTCTTATACTTACCTGCATAAGAATACGCAGTATATTTTAACAGTTCTCCATGAAGCTGTAAAATATAATTGCTTCTAATGGGAATTGCGTCATAACTTTCATGAACAATATTAAGCACATTGCGATAACCAAGAATTTCCTCCTCATCTCTATTTCTTGGTGTTGTTTTATCTTCCACCAATTGTTTTAATCTGGCATTTGTCGTAACAATACCTTCAATTTCATTTGAACTTTCCGTACTTTGAATCTTAGCGATTTCAATTAACCGCTTCAATTCAACTGGTTTCTGTTGCATATATAATTCCTGTTTGCCTTTATATTCATGAATCTGAGCAACATATGTCAAGATCTCATTATCCCAGGTTCTGTCTTTTAGTTTGGAATAATCAAACTCTTTCATCTCCTTCTCCTTTCTCCCAGATATTATCCCTTTCTCCCAAAATCAATATGTTATTGGGAGATTCTTTCCTTTTCCTTAAATATTACCACATTTTAAGGGAAAGTCAAGCAACTTCTCTATTTTGAGTTTCCCCATTTTTCAAACCGATATCACTTGAAACCCAATCCAGCAAAGCATTCAGCCAGTGTCAGTTGTTGTGATT